>Ga0315336_1006310_pt1 | contig 12212 bp, 7 predicted proteins | sample ASW5metaG_FD_204512 | JGI IMG/M metagenome (GOLD analysis project Ga0315336, IMG submission 204512) | Ammonia-oxidizing marine archaeal communities from Monterey Bay, California, United States - ASW #5 | ecosystem: Environmental > Aquatic > Marine > Intertidal zone | place: USA: California...
CTGGAAACCGCGACCATGCACTTGCGCCAGGCGCTTGTGCTGCACGACGCGCACCAGCGAGCGCACAACATACTGGGGCTGGTCCTGGCCATGCAGGGACAGGACCTCGAAGCCGCACGCGAGTTTTCAGCGGCGGGTCTCGAACCGGCCGATATCGCCTGCAACCTGGGATATGTGGCCATGCGGGCCGGGAATTCCGAAAAAGCCACCGAGATGTTCGCTCACGCGCTGGACGTTGTCCCCGGGCACATGACAGCACAGCACTATTTTGCCATGTTCGCAACCGGCTCACGCGACGCAGCTGAGCGGCCGGAACTGGTGCAGCATGCCGATTGGATCCACTCGCCCGGACTTTCGACAGAAAGTGTCCACAATGCTGTGGGCGAATCGATTCGCTGACGGGACACGTCAACGCCGGTCGAAACCATGCCATTCAGACCGCCGGCTTCGCCACGACGATCACGATCCGCGGGTTGCATGATTTACGTCGCGGAGTTCCCGTCTATAATGGACGAGCGCGGCCGGCGTTCGGATGGCTGGCTGTTTTCCAGGCTACCGGAAACGGCACACGTCATCGAACGCACTTCAGTTCCCTGGTCCTGACTGTTGATGAACGTAACTCCCGTGGACGACGACAACCTGCAGAAGCGCAAGGTCCTCGAAGGTCGCTACCTGTCCGGCGAACTCTCGCGCGCGCAGTTGGAAGCGGAGTTGGACGCCCTGTCGGACCAGGCTCCTGGCATACCCGGTCACCGGCCGCGGAATGACGATTCGACCGTGGGCAACGCCCAGCAAAACACGGTCGTCGGCTCGATCGATTCCGAGGATTTCGCGTCGCACCAGTCCTTTTCCCTGCTCGATGAAGAGTTGCCGTCCTCGTTCTTCCATCAGAGCGGTGGTTCTTCCGGACAACTGGCACCCGGCAGTGCCATCGGAAAGTTTGTCATCGAAAAGATGCTGGGGCGTGGTGGAATGGGCGAAGTTTGGAAAGCCATCGATACGGTCGGCGAGCGGCCCGTTGTGCTCAAAGTACTGCCCACGCATGCGATCAGCAGTGAAAAAGATGTCGATCTGGTGCGCAAGTCCTTTCGTCATGTGTACGCCCTGCAACACCAGCATATCTGCCCGGTCCATGACATGGGATTTGATCCGCTGGCTGGATATTTCGTGGTGATGAAGTTTCTACAGGGACAATCACTGGACGACTACCGGCATAGTTTTGAAGAGACCCACGACGACTTCCCTCTGTCCGAGGCCCTACGTCTGCTGACTCCGGTGGCCAACGCCTTGGACTATGCACATCGCCAGGAAGTGGTGCACCGGGACATCAAACCCGAAAACATCATGGTTCTGGACGAGGGTCGGGACATTCAAATTGTCGATTTTGGCCTGTCCGAGACCATTCGTTCGACCATGGCGAAAGTCAGCGTCGCCTATCTGGACATCTCCGGAACCGGACCGTTTATGTCACCCGAGCAATGGAAGGGGACGTTTCAGGACGGTCGCACGGATCAATATGCACTGGCCATCGTCGCCTACCATCTGATCACGGGACGATTGCCGTTCACTGCCACGCAACCCATGGCCATGCGCGAATGCGCGCTCAACGAACAAATTCCTCAGATCCTCGATGTCCCCGACTGCGTCAACCAGGCCCTGCAGCAAGCCACGGCCAAGCAAATGAACCATCGATTTGCAACGTGTGGCGCATTCGTCGGTGCTTTGTCGGGTGAGCCGACGGCCTCACACAAGAGCGTTTCAGTCGGTCGCTCGATGCCACAACCGACGCAGCACATGCCTATGCAGCTCAAAAACAGCCTCGGCATGGAGTTCGTGCTCGTCCGGCCGGGAGTGTTTGACATGGGCAGTGATCCAGACGATGCCCTGTCGCACGCGGCCGAACGACCGCGCCACACAGTCCGCGTGCCCAATCCATTCTATCTGGGTGTCTTCCCCGTCACTCAGCGTCAATTCCATGCGGTTACAGCCGAGACTCCGGCATCCCGCTTTCAACCGGACCATCCCATGCACTCCGTCACCTGGCATCAGGCGAGGGAATTCTGTTATCAGCTCCAAGATTTGGATTCCGATTCCAACACCTACCGCCTGCCGACGGAAGCGGAATGGGAATATGCTTGTCGTTCGGGAACTGTGAGTCGATTCAGTTTCGGTGATGACGTTGCGGAACTCAGCACATTTGGCTGGCACGCTGAGAACTCGAACCTGGAACTGCAACCCGTCGGTCACAAGCAACCCAACGCCTGGGGCCTGCATGACATGTACGGAAATGTGTACGAGTGGGTTTTCGATCGGTTTGGCGTGGCGTATTACGAGGTATCCCCCAGCGATGATCCCCGCGGACCCGGGACAGGCGGCAGCCGCGTGATGCGCGGTGGCGCCTTCAACAGCGAGGCCGACGCTTGCCGGTCTGCTCACCGCGGCAGTTACATCGAGGGCTTCTCCAGTCTCACAATCGGCTTCCGGCTGATTCTGAGTCCCGGCTAATCCAGACAGGGACCGCAGGCGGTCACGGACGCCCGGCCGATTCGGTTGGGGTTCAGCAGACCGCGGGGCGAACCATCTCTGGGCGTGCTTCGGCACCTTGGAGTATTCCGGTACAGAAGTCAGGCGATCGGATGCGACCAGATCGTCGTTCGAAAATTTCTCTGCTCCCTTTTTCTGTTTTTCAGATTTTTGGTGTCCGCAGAGCGGCCAATTCCCCATTAGCCCAGCAGTAGCTATCTGCTGCAACGCATTGCGAACAGCACCGTAAAATGGAGTTGTCCCTCACTGCGCGTGTGTGCAGTTCGCGGAGCCGCGGTCCGATGGGGCCGCGGCTCTCTTTTTTTTCCGCCGTTCAGAACAGATGCTTGCACGCTGCAAACCGTGCGACCATCCGCTCCGCACCGCAGGCGGACTCTCTGACGTGGTTCCTACGACACCGCGACCGACTGTCTTTAGCTGCAGGATCGCAGCACGCGTTTCACACTTGCGCAGGTGTGATTCCCGCAGACGGAAACGCATCATCGCTGTGGACCACATGCCACAGTCCCCTCGCGAGCAACACAGGCGCAAAATTCGAGTCTTAACCTTTTTTTCTTTTTTGTTCGGTTTGTTTGTCCATGAGATCGAGCATCGCCAATTACCCCATCACAAGACGAGTGCAACACGCGGGGCAAAGTGGCCAACAGCACTCTGTTTCACACACGTTCAAGAAAAAGGGACGAAATGATGAGTCAAGTCAAAGCACTGTGGAATCGTTTTCGCAACGAAGAATCTGGCGCCACCATGGTCGAATACGGCCTGATCGTCGCACTGATTGCCGTCATCGCTATGGCCGGCGTATCACTGGTCGGCAGCGAAGCTAAGACAAAATTCGACAAGGTCTCGACCGAACTAGCAAAGTAGGGCCCGTAATGTAGGCACCATATCTCAGACAGAGATCGCGCGAGCGGTGCGGTAGAAAACGAGATGCGATCCGCACTGGACCAACGCCCATCCCGCAATGGGCAATCACAAAGGACGGCCCCAACGGGCCGTCCTTTTTTTGTGCCCATCGCCGCGGCGTTTTCTGGCGGGTATTTCCACCTGTCGACGACACACCGGAACACCTCGACCGTTACGTTGTGCCGACAATAACACACTCCTCAGGAACGGCCTGAGTGCCGACGTCGATGCGTCCGCAGCTGGACCTCGCCCCTGTGCGAACGCCCGGCCGTCGACCGTGACTATCGCCGACTTGTGAGTCCGCCTGCCAATAGCCGATACTGGCGTTGCGCGGGGTCGCTTCGCGCAGGTTGATTTCGAAGACCCATGTGAACCGAGTCTGCTCATGGCCGGACGCTGGCGTAGTATGTCGCGGACGATTGGTCCGGGAATCCTGGTGGCGGCCACCGGTGTGGGCGCCGGCGATCTGGCAACGGGCGCCTTGACAGGCAATAAGCTCGGCCTGGCGATTTTGTGGGCGGTTGTCATCGGTGCCGCATTCAAATTCGTGATCAATGAAGGCCTGGCACGCTGGCAACTGGCGACGGGCGAGACGTTGTTGGAAGGAGCCGTGCACCATCTGGGACGTCCGGTGCAGTGGTTCTTTGCCGTGTACCTGGTGGCCTGGAGTTTTCTGGTCGGCCTGGCGCTGATCAGTGCCTGCGGAGCGACGGCCCACGCCATTCTCCCCATTTTCGACAGTCCGGAAGCCGACAAGAATTTCTACGCCGTGCTGCACAGCTTATTGGCGTTGGGATTGGTGCAACTTGGGGGATTCCGTTTGTTCGAACAGACCATGAACGTCTGCATCGCCGTGATGTTCGTGATCGTGCTGGCAACCGCCGCCGCCCTGCAGCCGCCGGTGCCGGAGCTGGTTTCCGGTCTACTGCTGCCCAGCATTCCCGATGCGTCCGGAGAGGGCCTGGGTTGGACGATCGCGCTCATGGGCGGAGTGGGAGGCACGTTGACCGTGCTGTGTTACGGCTACTGGATCCGCGAACTGGGGCGCGAGGGACCGGACGCCGTGCGGATATGCCGCTGGGATCTGGCGATCGCCTACACTCTGACCGCCTTGTTTGGAATGGCGATGGTGGTCATCGGCAGCCGCACACCCCCGGTCACCGGTGGAGGTGTGGGCCTGATTGTCTCGCTGGCCAGCGCACTGGAAACGTCGCTGGGCGACTTCGGTCGCGTGGGAAAATGGGCCTTTTTGTGCGGAGCGTGGGGTGCCGTGTTCAGCAGTCTGTTGGGTGTCTGGCAAAGCGTGCCCTATCTGTTCGCCGACTTCTGGTATTTGCTCCGGGAAACGGCGCCCCATCGGGACACGGACCGGGCCGGATCGAATTCCGCCGCCGGTGCGCGACCGGAGTCCATGACCCGCAGTCGGCCGTACCAGATCTATCTGCTGGGTTTGTCCACGGTCCCCGCCGTGGGCCTGTTGACCGTCCCCTTCGCCACGGCCCAAAAAATCTACGCGATCGTCGGCGCCCTGTGCATCCCGATGCTGGCCGCTGTCCTGCTGCGTCTCAACGGACAGACACGGCTGGTGGGACGTCGCTTCCGGAATTCCTGGTTGACTTCCGGCGTGCTGATCATCGCTCTGGTGCTGTTTCTGGTTTACGGTGGCCGGGCCATCCACATCAAGTTGTTTCCCTGATGGCGGTTCAGCGAACCAGAAGAAACAATGAATCGCAGAGAATGCGCGTCAGAATTTTCCAGGCCGAGGTGTCGCGTTCTGGAATTCCGAATTGGATAGAGCGCCCGGCGACGCCCGCGCAGCTGCGCATGCGCGCGTCACCGCGGACGGGAGTCGGGTTTGTTGACTTGCTTGCGGCCGGATGCCACACGTGTTGATGATCGACAACCCGCCAGTGTAGAATGTCATCATGAGTGAAGCCGCCGCAAATCATCTGCAGATCGAAACAGATCACCCGATTCTCGAAAACGGGACGCTGGTCATGGCCTTCACGGGCTGGATGGATGGAGGTGACGTGTCCACCGGAACCGTGGAGAGGCTGATCGACCTGCTAGAGGCGAAACCGGTCGGCGAGATCGATCCCGAGGAGTTTTTTATTTTCAACTTTCCGGGCTCGATGGAACTGGCGTCGCTGTTTCGCCCACACATTGAAATCGAAGGCGGTCTGGTGCAACAAGTCGACCTGCCCACCAATCAGTTCTATTGCCATGAACCCGCCAACTTGATGCTGTATGTGGGCAAAGAACCGAATATGCGGTGGCGTGCTTTTCGGGACTGCATTTTTGAGTTCGCGCGGCAGACGGGTATCACTCGGCTGTTGTTCGTGGGATCCTTCGGCGGTTCCGTGCCACACACCCGGGATCCCCGGCTGTACGTGACGTGTTCAGAACCCGAGTTGCTGCCCGAAATGCAGCGTTACAATCTACAGCCCACCGAGTACGCGGGTCCCGGCTCCTTCACGAGCTATTTGATGACCCAGGTGCAATCGGCCGGACTGCAAATGGCCTCGTTGGTGGCCGAAATCCCCGGTTACCTGCAAGGAACAAACCCGCTGAGCATCGAAGCGGTGACGCGTCGCCTGGCCAAGATCCTGAAACTCCCTCTCGACCTCGACTCGCTGCGCGTCACCAGCACGCAATGGGAAATGAAGGTCTCCAACGCCGTGGACCGCAATGAAGAGCTGGCTGAAAAGGTGCGCAGTCTGGAAGAGGAGTACGACGATGCGCTGCTCGAACGCGACGACACACCGTGACCCGCGCGTCGTGCCCGATCGCATCCGCTGAATTCCGTATCGGGGTCCGATTTTTTCCGTGCTGGCCCAGGTCGCTCGACCCAGCAACCCATGGTCGCAATTGTGTGCCCGTCATGTTATCAACGCATTCCGGCACCGCGTGCTGGCCACCGCAGGCTGGCCACTGATCCGTGCACTTTCGGTCCTGACCAAGGAAGCCTCGATGAAACATGTCCCGCTGCAACATACTCGGTTGCGACGCGCACTGTTGCCCTGGATTCCATTGATCCTGTTCGTGTTGACAACGAATCCGCTCCAATCCGCGGACCGTCCCAACGTGCTGTTCATCGCCATCGACGATCAGAATGACTGGATCGGCTGCCTGGACGGTCATCCCCAAATCCAGACGCCACACATCGACCGCCTGGCCGCGCGGGGAACGGTGTTCCTCAACGCTCACTGCCAGTCGCCTCTGTGCAATTCATCGCGAACCAGCCTGATGACGGGCCTGCGACCATCCACCACCGGCGTGTACGGTCTGGCCCCCTGGTTTCGCACGATCGACCGATACAAGAACCACGTCGCACTCCCGCAGCACTTTGCGAAAAACGGCTACCGAACCTATTCGACCGGCAAGATCTATCACGGCCGTTACGGCCGTCGCCCGACCGACACTGAGTTTCACGAATTGGGACCGGGCGCCGGAGTCGGTGCCCGGCCAGCACAGAAGCTCGTAAAAACACCCAGCCAGCACCGGCTGGTCGACTGGGGTGTGTTTCCGCACCGGGACGAAGACAAAGGCGATTGGAAAGTCGCCAGTTGGGCTGTGGAGCGATTGAACGAGGGGCCTCAAGAACCGTTCTTCCTTTCGGCCGGTTTTTTCCTGCCGCACGTCCCCTGTTACGCCACGCAAAAGTGGTTTGACTTGTATCCGCTCGACAAACTCATTTTGCCACCGATTCTGCGAGACGACCGCCGGGACACGCCTCGGTTTTCCTGGTATCTGCACTGGAAACTCCCGGAGCCGCGACTGCGTTTTCTGGACGAACAGAAGCAGTTGAAGAACCTGGTGCGTTCGTACCTGGCGTGTGTCAGTTTCGTCGACAGCCAGGTCGGTCGCGTCCTGGATGCGCTGCGGGCCAAAGGGCTCGACGACAACACGATCGTCGTACTCTGGTCGGACCACGGCTGGCATCTGGGCGAAAAGCAGATCACGGGAAAGAATACGCTGTGGGATCGTTCGACCCGTGTACCGCTGGTGTTTGCCGGTCCCGGTGTGGCAACGGATGCCCGATGCCGTCGACCCGCGGAACTGTTGGACATTTACCCGACTCTGATCGACTTGTGCGGGCTTCCCGAGCGTCCTGGGCTGGAGGGGCTCTCACTGGCTCCGCAGCTCAAAGACGCCGCGGCTCCGCGCACCCGTCCGGCGATCACCACCCATAATCACGACAATCACGGAGTGCGGTCGGAGCGTTGGAGGTACATTCAGTACGCGGACGGTTCTCAGGAACTGTACGACGTCGGCCGGGACCCGCACGAGTGGCACAATCTGGCGGGCGACCCGGGTCTGGCGGACGTGATCCGCGCGCATCGCCGCTGGCTACCCAAGGTCAACGTCCAGCCGGCCCCCGGCAGCCGACACCGGATTCTGATCTACCGGGACGGCCAAGCCACGTGGGAGAACGCCCCCATCGCGCCCGGCGAGGCCATTCCGGAAATCTGACCGTGGTCACCGGACGTGGTCACACGGAATCGGTCATGGCGGCGATCTCAGGAACCGGCCGCGTCGTCGCCGGCCTGTATGCAGTACAGATGCTTGTCTCCGCGCAGGAACAAGGCACCGTTGACGGCGGCCGGACTGGCCATCAATGCCTCGTCCAATTGATTCACGGCCACTTTCTTGAACGTGGTTCCCGGCTGAATCACTGTCGTCTTGCCATCCTGACTGAAGAAATACACAAACTTGCCGGCATAGATTGGCGAGGCCGAATACTGGCCTCCCAGTCGTTGTCGCCACCGCTGTTCGCCGGTCAGTGCATCCAGGCAGGTGGCCACTCCGCCATCGCTCACAAAATACAGGGCGTCTCCCACCAGCATCAGCGACGGTTTCTTGGGAATCTGGCTGTCCGATTGCCAGGCCACACGGTCGCCGCTGCTGTCGTAACGCACGGCCAGCAGACGCGACTTCATGTAGCTGGTGCAGACATACACCAGCCCGTGTCCCACCACGGGGCGGGGCACCGTCGAGAATCCCAACTGTCCATAAGGCTCCTTCCATAACTCGCGCCCGGTGGCCGGATCATAGGCGTACGTCCAATCGGCGCCCGGAGAAATCAACACATCCTCCCCCGCCACGTCGACAATAACAGGCGTGGAATAGGCTTTGCGAAACTCGGGCCGCGCGTTCATCTTGCCCGAGCGCCGCGACTTCCACTGGTCGCTGCCGTCGTTGAGCTTCAGTGCGGTCACGAACTGGCTGTCAATACCGTCGCAATGCACGATCAACAGATCATTCCAGACGATTGGAGAACTCCCCGGTCCGTTCTGATGATCCACGTTGATGTCAGTCCGTCGCCAGACGACTTTCCGTGTGCTGGTGTCGAGGCATACGGTGCCGTAGGTTCCAAAGTGCACGTACAAGCGACCGGCGGCCAGCACCGGGGTCGGCGACGCGTAACTGTTGAGCACATGTATCGGCTCTGGTTCCGCCACCTGCAACAGTTCGACGACGTGCAGTTGTTTTCCCGAAACGATATCGACAGCGACAGCCTGTAAAGACAGCTTGCCGGAGACTTCCAGGCCGTTGGAATTCTTGAGCTTGGACAAGCGTTTCTTTTGTTCCGCGGCGGACAATGGAGTTTCTACGGCAGTGATCAACCAGGCCACGTTGCCCGTGATCACGGGTGATGCATGACCGTGCCCGGGAATCGCGGTTTTCCAGCGTACGTTATCGGTAGCGCTCCAGGTTACGGGAATCGCGGGACCGCGAACGTGCCCCTGTCCGTCCGGGCCGCGAAACTGGGGCCACTCGTCGGCGGCCATGGCGACTGCGGCGGACAACAACGGAACGACAATGGACAATCTGGTCATGATTCCACTCAAGCCATCAAAAACACACGGACACAACCCGTCGTTGCCTGCCGAACCGCCCGCGCACCCGTTATGTGATACCGCGCCGTCCGCAACGAACACTCCTCAACTTAAGTTCTCACGTGGCGGCTGACAATGCCGGCGTCCCCAGCGACCAATCACGCGGCCTGTCAGCAAAACCATCGGTCAACGGGCCGAGAACGTGACGACTGCAGCGATACAAATACAGCAGCCGTAATCATCTCGGCGGCAGCGTTTTCCGATCTCTAACATTGAGCTTCAACAACTCAAAATCCGCACTGACAAACCACGGGTCAAATGTCGCTGATGATCTGATCATAAAACGACACGTAGTCGTACCGCTCGTCACTATCCAGGAATTGAATCGCCGCACGCGGATGCAGGTTCAACTGTCCGGTCACGTTGTAGGGCAGCGAGGGCCCCCAGGACACCGAACTCTTCAGAGGTTCGATGTGATCCTGCAACAGACGCACCACGGGCCGCAGTTTGAACTTGGGATTTCTCAGGAATCCCAACAGGAGTTCCATGGGACAGTTTCCGGCTCCACGCCCCAACCCCAACATCGTGGCATCCGCCCGATTGGCTCCCAGAGCAATCGCGGCCAGTGTGTTGCCAAAGGCCAGTTGCATGTTGTTGTGCGCGTGAATCCCGATCTCCTTACCGGTTCCGTCCATGGCCTTTGTGTATTTGCTGTACAGCATGTCGACCTGCTCGTGATACAGATGGCCGAAGCTGTCCACAATCACCATGGTCCCGGCCGGAGTCGGCTTGATGGCCGCCAGCACGGTATCGACTTCTGTCTCTGTAATGTTCGAGACGGCCATCAAGTTGGCCATAGTCTCGTATCCCAACTCGTGAAAATGAGCAATCATCTCGACCGCTTCCGAGACCTGATGTGCGTAAAACGCAACCCGAATCATGTCCAAGACACTCTGATCCCGGGGAACGATCTGGTCTTTCCATTCGCTCTTTTCCGCGTCGGCCATGGCCGTAAGTTTCAGCCCACACTGTGAGGCATCGTGGCTGGGAAATACGCGATTCAAGTCCTCTTCATCGCAGTGCCGCCATGCTCCGAATTTGTCTTTGGGAAATAGTCGAGGAGAGTTCTTATACCCGACTTCCATATAGTCGATTCCGGCGGCGATACAGGTCTGGTATACCGCTCGAACCAGTTCATCGGAAAACTGATGATTGTTGATTAAGCCCCCGTCTCGAATGGTGCAGTCCAGCACCTTCAATTCGGGACGGTAAGTTATCCAGGGTGCAGACTGACTCATGTACCACCTTCAAAGCTGTCGCAACTCATCGTTGACTCCGCCGCTCGCTGTGAGCATCCGCTCGACTACAACGCGAACCCGTTCCAAGACCGATTTTACATGCGCAGCGCCCGATCATCTATGCCCCCACGCAATTCGCATCTCGAGATTTTCCTTTTCACACCAGGTACGCCATTTTCACACCAGGCACGGAATTGGATGAGTCGCCCAGAGGCTGTGATCGCGTCTGCCTGAGCCGCTGCGACCATCGTGCCGGGCCGGCTACGGCGACAGACACGATCGCCCGGCCAGTGCGTTGTCTGGCCGGGTGTGGATCCAGTCGCTCGCATGCGCACCACCTTGATCACACCACACGATTTCCGTGATGCGATGCAATCAGTAGCATAGGGAGCCACAAACAACCCGCCGGCTGCGGGTTCCGACCCGGACGGCAACTCAATCTGAGATTCCGTTCCAGGCAACGTCGCGCGTTCGAGTTGATGGCACACAAAAGGGCAACATCGCAATTCAGGAAAACCGACGTGAATGACAACCGCCAAGATGCAACTCAACGCATTCCTATGATACAGCGGATTGACCAGGTTTGTCTTGAGTTCGAAACGGAATGGAAAGCGGGCAGGCATCCGCGGATTGAATCGTTTCTGGCCGATTGCCCACCACAGGAACATTCCCTGCTGCTGTCCGAGTTGTTGGGACTGGAACTCGAATATCGCAACCAACGCGGCGATACGATCGCCGTGGCAGACTACGTCGATCTGTTCCCGGATCACCGTGACACAATCGCACAACACATATCCGCCGCGGCGATCGACACCGTCATCCCGACGATCGCCACCCGCTGTCCGGAATGTGAAACCGTCAATCAGCTGCAGCTGAACCAGCAATCGATAACCAACTGCACACAGTGCGCATGCGCATTACCGGTCACACAGCCCTGCGTCGAGAACCGGCGGGCCACTGTCGGCATAGCGGCGCCCGATTTTCAGCTGCCGTGCATCGACACCGAAAACCGTATGGCTCGATCCGTGTCCCTCGCCAATTACCAAGGCCATTGGTTGGCAATCGTGTTTTATCCTCGGGATTTTTCCTTCGTGTGCCCCACCGAACTCTCTGCGTTCAGCGAGCGGCAGAACGAGTTTGCTGACCTCGACTGCAAATTGCTCGGTGTGAGCATCGACCCGATGGAACGGCATCTCGACTGGCTGTCGACCCCCACCGCCAACGGTGGATTGGCCGAGTTGACGTTCCCCTTGGCCAGTGATGTTGAAGGGGCCCTGGCCACAGCTTATGGCGCATTCGATCCGGATGCCAATTGTTGCCACCGAGGTCTGTACCTGATTGATCCACAGGGAATCCTGCAGTACCAGGTGATCCACAACCAGAAGGTCGGCCGAGGAACCGACGAACCGCTGCGCGTGCTCTCGGCCTTGCAATCCGGCGGATTCTGTAGCGCCACCTGGGACACGAACAACACCAACCTCGACCTGACTGACTTCGAAGCAGGCCGCGTGATCTCGAGTTACCGTATCGAGCAGAAGATTGGTTCCGGTGGCTTCGGCGTCGTCTACCGGGCACATGACTCGCTGCTGCAACGCACAGTGGCACTCAAGATTTTGTACCCCGACAA
>Ga0315336_1006311_pt1 | contig 12211 bp, 8 predicted proteins | sample ASW5metaG_FD_204512 | JGI IMG/M metagenome (GOLD analysis project Ga0315336, IMG submission 204512) | Ammonia-oxidizing marine archaeal communities from Monterey Bay, California, United States - ASW #5 | ecosystem: Environmental > Aquatic > Marine > Intertidal zone | place: USA: California...
CAATTTCGGGACCTATGTGACGGTCTTGTAAATGTGAAGTCATTAGGGGTGGAAACGCGAGTTCGTGAAAGATATTACGAGTCTGAAGCACAACATCTCCTTATGAATGAAACGCGAGCGGGTAACCGTTCTAGTTGGAGAGAACTTAGTTCCTTCGTTCAAAACCTTCTATCGGTAACAGTACTTGCTTATGGAGCGCTCCTTGTACTTCAGGAGGCTATACCGGTCGGGGCTATGCTGGCATTCTATTTGCTGTCTCAAAAAATCTACCTGCCTCTAACAAACTTGGCAAAATTCTATAGCGATTACACAGACGCTAACTCAGACCTCCAGGATCTCAATATTGTTAGAAATGCAGAAAAGGCAGAAACTGGATCGGGCACTAAGCCAGAGATTTATGGGGCGATTGAGTTTTCCGGGATCTCTTGCGGTTATCCCAATTCGGAAATGGTGTTGAAGGATATTAATATACAAATAAACTCGTCAACCTTGGTTGGAATAACCGGCCCAAGCGGCGTAGGAAAGACTAGTCTCGTTAGGTTGCTTCAGAAATTAGTTATTCCTAAAGGTGGTATCATCTATTTCGACAAGAATGATTCGCGCACCATAGATGCCTCTTATTTACGGTCAAATATTTCTGTTATTTCTTCTTCTGAATATTTCTCGACGGCAACAGTTAAAGAAAATTTGCTTCTTCCTTTGCCTAATGATGATTTAAGTAGGCTTGAATGGGCGATTGAGAAGGCAGGAGCCAAGGAACTTATTCACGGCCTGGAGAACGGCCTGGAAACTGTTCTGCATGGTAACGCTTCGAATGTTTCCTCTGGCCAACGACAACTTCTTGCTTTGGTGCGTGGTCTGATTAGCAACCCTAGAATACTTATTCTGGATGATGCAATGGGCATGCTAGGGCCTAGTGGTGAGCTGCAGGTCCTTGAAACGTTAAAAAACTTATCCGAGGGTAGAACGGTCATTCTTATCAGTAGTCAAATGTGGCATCTCCAATCTTGCGACCAAGTCATTGTCGTCGAAAAGGGCGGGGTATCTCATGCTGGAACATGGGACAGTGTGCTCCAGAACTCTACATATATTAAAAGTGCGGTAGATCAACAAAAACGAATCTCGGTGAAGGCGTCCTAGATCAATGGGGTACTAGATTCTTATGGCGTGGAAAACGAAAAAGCCTGCTACTAAAAAGCCTCCTGCTGATAAGCCGAAGCTCATCAATATAGCTCGTGGTGAAGTTCTCTTTAGGGAGGGTGAGCTTGGCGAGGAAGCGTTTCTTGTCAAAGAAGGCGCTGTCGACATAATTAAGTTTGACGGCATTGAGTATGTCGAGCTTGCTAACCTAGGTCCAGGCAGCTTGTTCGGTGAAATGTCGCTAATTGATAAGCAGGCGCGGAGCGCGACTGCTAGGGCCTCAGAGAACACTGTCTTAGAAGTTCTCGATTACAAAGCTTTTTTGGCATACATGCGTCGTGAACCAGGCACCGCGTGGCGGATTATGAAAACTCTTTCGCTCAATCTAAGGAAGACAAATGAGCGCTTCCAGGTTGGTGCTCTCGCGGAGAGTGAGGCGGGCCAGGAGGATGGTTCTCCGGACGCAAATAATCGCTCGATGGGACCGGTAGCGGGTACTGGCGCTGATGCTATTGCAAAATATGCAGGACTGCTGCGATTTTATGAAGCTCGATCCTTAAGCAAAAGCACAGTATTAGCTGTGCTTTTAAGTTTCTTAGTGTTTTGCTCGGCCGTAGTATGGCTGAGCATATCATCTGTTGACACAACACTTATGTTGACTGGCAAGATTGTTACTTCCTCACCAAACTTTGAAGTTCAAAGTAATTTTAGCTCAGTTGTTGAAGACGTCTTCGTGCGTCGGGGGCAACTGGTTGAGAATGGACAGGCGTTGCTGAGATTCGATGATACTATTCTCAAAGCAGATTTGCGGAAGCTAGAGCTAGAGGAATCTTTTCTGCGTGGTGAAATTGCAAGATTGAAGCAGGAGTTGAGAATTCCTTTGGACGGCGGACAGGAAGAATCTATTGACGAAGAAATACAGAGGCAAATATTTAAGAATAGGAGAGTAGAATTTCAATCTAGATTAGAGGCGTTTGTGGCGCAGGAAAGAGGGTTTAGAGGTGACGTAGAAATTCAGTCTGAGTTAGAAGAAGGAAGACTATCTCTATATGAAAAAGAGCTTATACCAAAAGTGGAGTTATTAACGACAAGAGCTCAAAGGCTAAATGCGGAAAAACAATTATCATCCGTGATTGCGGATAGAAATGCCTATGTCAGTGAGTGGATAGCCTCGGTAAATACGAAGTACTCCACCGCTGAGAAAACCCTTCTTACTATTGATCAAGAATTACAAAAGACCCAGAGGCAATTAGCAGACGTCGTTCTCAAATCACCAGTAACTGGGCTAGTCTTGGATATTAACAATATTTTTCCAGGCGCTGTGGTTGGTTCTGGAGTTGCTGTGATGACCGTTGTGCCGACGGATGAAGAGCTCTTAGCTGAGTTTTCTGTTGAACCTGCTGATGCGGGTCTTTTGACAAATGGTGCTCCCGTAAGGATCTCTCTCGACGCTCTTCCATACCAGAAACATGGTCAGATAGATGGGGAAATAATTTATATATCGGCAGATGTGGCAGAAGGTGGCTCACCCTCGGGTGAAGGCTCTACGTTTACCGCACTAGGTACTTTAGATGTGCCACAGCTTCGTGGTGTACCATCAGATTTTATTGCCACACCAGGAATGAGTTTGGTTGGGCGAATAAAAGTTGGAGATCGCAAGCTAATTGCTTACTTGCTTTATCCTGTTGTAAAAACTTTAGATCAAAGTTTTACCGAACCATGATTCTCGAGTAATCTAGACTTGAGAATTTAATCAGGATCAGCTTCAAACACTTTAGAGGTGCATGTTTGCTCCGCATAGAGATGGAGGGTGCAAAGGTTGTAGCTTCTATTGCGCCAACCAAGAAACAAAACCATTTTTGCGATTCTCTATGTTGTTTTTGATCATTTCTCTTGAAACGAACGTTACTTCTTGCTGTTAGCGCCGTGACTTGAGTTGTTTGGTGCATAAATAGGCAAAATGGCGTTTGCCATTTGGAGGCCTAATAGGGATGATGGCTTCATGGCTGTGAGCGATCAAAAGGATACAAAACTTCTGCATTTGCGCCGACGGGTCCACCAAGTACTGGATGTCCCGCAGGCTGACGATTGGATTAGTAAGATAGTCGGCTATGCGCTGGTAATCCTCATCATTCTAAACGTTCTTGCAGTTATTCTTGAATCTGTGACGGCTATTAGAGAGGCATTTGGAGACGCATTTATTTGGTTTGAAATCGTCTCTGTCGCCATTTTTACTGCGGAGTATGTACTACGCCTCTGGGGCAGTATTGAAGATGCAAATCAAAGGTACCAAGACCCTCTGTTGGGACGGCTACGTTACGCAATGAGGCCGCTAGTTCTCATCGACCTGATTGTGATCTTACCGTTCTATTTAAGCGTTCTGTTTGGTTTTGATCTCAGGTTTCTGCGGGTTATGCGGCTTCTGCGAGTACTTAAGCTGACCCGTTATTCCGGCGCATTGGCGATGTTTGGTGCCGTTATTTCTAGTCAGAAGCGACCGCTTCTAATGGCCGCCTATCTCCTTGCCATAACCTTAGTCTTGGTCGCCAGCCTCATGTATTTAGTAGAGAACGAAGCTCAGCCGGTAGCATTTGCTGATATACCCTCAGCAATGTGGTGGGGTCTTGTCACTCTCACAACCGTAGGCTACGGGGATGTGACCCCAATAACGCCAGTAGGTAAACTGCTCGGTGCAGCTGTCACAATCATGGGGATTGGTATGTATGCCCTGCCAGCCGGCATTCTAGCCTCGGGCTTTATGCAAGAATTAAATCGCCGGCAATTTATGGTGACCTGGCGCATGGTAGCAAAGGTACCGCTTTTTGCTCGCTTAGAGGCGGAGAGGATAGCGGAAATTGCAGCGCAGCTGGATACGCAAGTGGTGCCGCCTCGATACACTATCGTACGTCGCGGTGAACCTGCAGAATGTATGTATTTCATTTCATCTGGCGACGTTGAAGTAGAACTAGAACCAGCACCTTTGCGGTTAACGACAGGTGACTTCTTTGGGGAAATAGCCCTAATCAGGCGGCAGCCAAGGACTGCAACCATCGTCTCGTTGACAGAGTGTCATTTGTTGGTACTTGAGGCCCGTAACCTTGAGAAGGTTCTGGCTGATAACCCCGAAATGGCTGAAGATATGCAGCGGGTTATTGAAAAGCGCGCTGGAGATTCCGAAGAATTTGTTTTTTCAGCTGACATGAAAAAGACCAATGACCGGGATGCTGTATAAGAATTCTGATGTTTTGCGCCGTGTCTATGTAAATTGGATTCGCTAGAAGGCTCTTCCCGTAGAGATTGGCCGTAACCTCTGAAACAATAGCCGTTTTCCTACTTTGCATCAGTTGTTGACCAGTTCTTCATTCTCATTTCGGCAACTTTCTCAATCGTTTCTTTTAGGTCTGGATTGGTGGTTAGTAGCTTATCAAAGTCGTTACGCTCTAATGTTAACAGATCACAAAAAGATTCGGCGACGACATCGGCCGTTCGTGGTGCTTCCTTCAATAGCGCGATCTCGCCAAAGAAGTCACCCGACCCCAATATCACATGCTGGGGCTCTATGTGCACGGCGATGGCACCTGAAGAGATAAAATACATTGTTTTACCAGTTTCACCACGTTGACAGATTATTTCACCCGGGATTATGAGCTCGGGCTTAAGAAGATTTGCAATTGAGCGGATTCTTTCTTTGTTTAGCCCTTCGAATAGTGGAACCTTGGAAACCAAATCCTCGGGATCTAAACCTAGATCTAAATCGGGCCGTTTGCCTAGCTGTGCTTCCCGTTCAACTAGGTCAGCTTCAAGACTGGAAAAAATTTCGGCGCCAATGATTGCCTCATCGTGCAGACGGGCGTAGTCGGAGCGTTCTCGCCGCAACGCTACCTGGTTTAAATAACGAATTTGCAACTTGGCGGCGTACTCCGGATACTGTGCGCGAAGTGCATCTAATGCGGCCAGAGTTCTATCGATACGCACATCGAGCATTTCACATAGTTTGTCTGCCGCCTGGTCTCCGACTAGCGAGCGTAGGTCGCTAATTCCACTGTTGCGTACTTCCGTAAGTACGGAGAGGGCAGTACGAAGCCGCTCGATGCGATTAGACAGCCGTTGGCTGAGAGGTCCAACTATACCAAGTCTCCGCTGCGCTTGCATGGATAGGTGAAAGCGCCAGTTGAAGCCAAGCATTTCCTCCCAAGCGCTGACGTAACCTTCTACATGGCCATCCTTCGTTGCGTCCATTAGTTCGTCGGTCAGAGATATTAGCTCACGTGCGATCGGTGGTTCTACATAGCCCTTTGCGTAAGCGTTAAAATAGCCCTTGCGTTCGTACCCGATTGTCGTCATCAAGCCTATCTTCAGCCAATCCTCTATACCCAGCGGCGAATGGTCAGTCTCCGTTTGGCGAATAGCATCTACCCTGCTCGTATAGTTTCTGGCAACCTGGTTCGCGATTTCATCGGGAATGGTGAGCTCAGCAGCTACTTTGGGCACTGCCGTTGCAATATCTCCCAGTGCACGCTCTATAGTGCGGTTACGAACGGCTAGATCGGCGGGCGATAGCTTGTCGAGGCCAAACGCTTTCATTATAGAGCCTACGGTAGTCGCGTTAATGAAAAGGGTGAAGAGAACGAAAGCGCAGACCAGGGCAGCTATGAAATTGCGGATGTCCTCAGGAAACGCTTCGTTCTCAAAAACAGCCAGAGCTAGTGCGAGTGAAACAGCGCCACGAAGCCCACCCCACCACATTACCGTTCGAAAGCCAAGGCTAACATCTGCGGCTGCGCCTGCTTTACTCAATAAGGGTAATACAGCGTGGGTTAAGAGGCCACGGGCGATAAAGGCTACAGTAATTAGTACCACTACCGTTATCCACATGTCGCCACTGAATACCGAGAGAATTTGCGGTACTGCTAAGCCGACCAAAACGAAGATCAGAGAATTTGCCCAAAAGCCTAGATTTTCCCACGTTTCTTCCAGAAGATGCCATCCATCACCCGAAATGCTTGTTCTACCATAGGAGCTTACAACTAGAGCAGCAGTGACCACCGCCATGACGCCGGAGACGTGCAGGTAGTGTTCAGCGACAAGAAAGGAGAGGTAGGCCAAAGAAATTGTCAAGGTAACCTCAACTAATGCTATTCCGGCGACCCGACCTATTAACCAGGCAAAAATTCGTGCCATAAGATATCCGACGGCTATGCCACCGACGAACACTTTCACGAAATTTAGCGTTCCACCGAACAAATCAGCGTCGGCTGAACCGATGATCATCGCGACTAGGATGTTGAATAATACGATTGCGGTAGCGTCATTAAAGAGGCTCTCGCCTTCCACCAGGATTGCTAGTCGTTTCGGTGCGCCAAGGTCTTTGAAGATTGCGACTACAGCAACTGGGTCTGTTGCGGAGAGAATTGCGCCAAGCAGCAAGCATACGACGAAGCCCATGCCGGAAACTAGATATACAGCGCCAGCTATCATGAAGGCTGACATCAAAAGACCTGCTACGGCAAGGAAAAGTATTGGTCGAATATCTGCCATCAGTTTTCTTACGTCGATAGACAGACTGCTCTCGAAAATTAGCGCCGGTAGAAAGACGAAGATGATTATTTCTGATGTCAGATTAAAGCTTTCGAAACTGTGGAAAAGGTCGCTGAGTGGGCCCAAATGGAGGCCGTGCGTTGCACCGGTCAGTAGACCTAAGAGGATACCAACTATTGCTAGCAGCACTGTGTAAGGGAACTTGTATCTCTTAGAAAGAGGCAGGACTAGAACTGCTATAGTTATCAGTCCGAAAAGGCCAAGTATTGTTATCCAGATACCATCATGCATGCTTGGCCTCCGTTATGGCGAAGAAATAAACAGCTAGGAAGCATGCTAGCACTACAGTCGTACTACGGGAATGCAGATAGCAGTCTCAAGGTCAAGTTTTGTAACCAACTAAACAGTTTTGGGACCATTCGGCTGATTGGTTTCTGAAAGGCCCCAAATGCTTGCGAGGCCTATGATAGTCAGTGCCATCATATAGAGCGGCACCGGCCAATAGGCTCCGCCCGTCGCGGCGATTAGCGCAGTTGATACAAAAGGCGCCAGTCCACCACCAAACACTTGACCAAACTGATAGCCGAGTGAAGCTGCTGTGTAGCGCACATTTGAGACAAATAGTTCTGCAAAAAATGCCGCAATGGGCCCGTACAGCGCGCCAAAAGCTAAAAGCCCAACACTTAATGCCGCCCAAATCAAAATTGGACTTGCGGTATTGACCATCCAGAACAATGGGTAGGCATAAATAAGCATGAAGATACCGCCACCGATGAGCACGGGGCGCCTACCAACTATGTCCGATAACGATGCGAAGCCAATACACGCAAAAATCTGAATTGTTGACGCGATTAGTACTCCCGTAAGCATCACGCTCTGCTCGACACCAAGCACTGTGGTGCCGTAGGACAGCATGAATGATACGATAATGTAATACGGACCGCTCACCAGAACAAATGTCCCAGTAGCGAGCAAAATCTGTCTCCGGTACACTCTTAGCGCGTGCAGGACGGGTGCACTCACAATTGTGCTGCGCTCTACCACTTTCTGAAAGACTGGTGTTTCGTTTATTTTTACCCGGATATATAGTCCGACTAGCACGGGGAGAATACTGACTAGGAAGGGTATACGCCAGCCCCAAACGAGAAATTGGTCCCCGCTTATATATATAGAGAAGCTCAGCACGGCTGTTGCGAGAAGGAACCCAAACGGCACGGCCGCTTGAGGGAGGCTACCCCAAAATCCACGACGATTTTCTGGCGCATACTCGACAACCATTAAAATTGCCCCGCCCCACTCTCCCCCATAGGCAAGTCCCTGTACGAATCTTAGTAGCGTTAATAGGATGGGAGCAATAATTCCAGCCTGCGCGTAAACCGGTAACAAGCCTATAAGCATTGTTGCAACACCCATTATCGTCAGGGTCAGCACGAGCATAGGTTTCCGCCCAATCCTGTCACCGTAATGCCCAGCGATAATTCCACCAATAGGTCGGGCAATGAACCCCACGGTAAAAGTTGAGTAGGCCAAAAGGGTGCCAATAATTGGATCGCTTGTGACTGGAAAAAAGAGTTGGCCAAATACCAATGCTGCCGCGCTTGCGTAAAGCAAAAAGTCGTACCCCTCAAGCGCAGTACCGATAAAGCTGGCTGCGGCAACTCGTTTCATATAATTACTCCTTTGAACAAAAACGTTCATACTTGAACATATAGCGTTTCGCAATAATCAACAGTGACATTGGGTAAGATTTGCGAGCACTTTAGCGCTATTAGAAACTGCAATGCTTAGGGTGTTGCCGGAGGTTCTGTTGCAACCGTGTTGCTCCCGGACCGGTGGAGAAGGTGATAGTAGGTTCCCCTCAGCAGGACATGTAGTCGAAAGTTTGCTCAGAACGGTTTGTCACCGCAGATGGTGACTCGATTCATGCGTCGAAGTTGAGGATAGTAATCTGCAACGGCATAGTGCTGAGTGCAGCGGTTATCCCAAAAAGCGATTGACCCTTTATGCCATTTGAATCGTACATGAAACTCAGGTGTGGCAATGTGCCTGTACAAAAAGTCTAAAAGTGTGTCGCTTTCTGTGTCAGTCATGTCCAAAACGCGTTCCGTGAAGACGTGGTTTACAAATAATCCTTTACGTCCTGAAACCGGGTGTGTCCGCACTACAGGGTGAACGACCGGAGGATATTTTTTTTCAAACTGGGCAAGTTTGATTGCTCCAGCCTGTGACTTTACTCGCGGACCATGTTGTCGGGCCCATTGGTGTTCCGCCATAAGCCCTGAGAGGAAGTTTTGTATTTTTTCCGAAAGTGCGTCGTATGCGTCATACATATTTGCCCATATCGTGTCTCCACCAGAATCTGGCACAGCGGTGGCGTGCATTATGGTGCCCAGGGGTGGCTTTTCCAAACACGTCAAGTCACTGTGCCAATGATTGAGGTTAGGAGGTAAGTGTTGATTATTTTCTAGTACCATCATAGGGCCCCCATTGGTGCCCACTGCGAACGGGTGGATATGCAGTTCACCGAACAGGCGAGAGAATGCAAGATGTTGATTCTCTGTAATTTCTTGATTATGGAAAAAAAGTACTTGGTGCTTAATAAGAGCGTTGTGGATATCGCACACAACTTTATCGTTGAAACCGTTTGCGAGGTTGATGCCTGAGATGACTGCTCCCATGACAGCTGCCGGGTCAATTATTATATCTTGTTTTGTCATGGTGATTTTTAGCTTTTTTGCAAAGCTGATAACTATATATATAGCCAGATTGGTTCAATAACTAATTTAGAATGATTGGTGAAATGATTTCTAATAACGCTAAGCATAGGGGCTAGATATAAATGCGACATAAACACTTGATGTTTCAGGCAGTTCCCAATCCCTTTCTCATGCTTCTAAGAAGAGGCATAATAATTGCGTTATGGAGAGCAGGGTCATGATCGAACTTTACGATATTCTTCTCGTTGCTCATGTGCTGTGTTTTGTCTACTGGCTTGGTGGAGACCTCGGTGTGTTCTATGCATCCGGGCTAGGCATATCGAGCGGTATTTCATCTCAGGCGCGTCAGACAGCAAGAAAGATATGGCATTGGCTTGACCAGTTTCCTAGGGTTTGCCAACCTCTAACAGCCGCATTGGGAGCTACAATGGCTGACATCCAGGGCTGGCTTGCCATAGGCTTTGGAGGACTTACGGTGGTTTGGACAGCTGCATCTATATGGGTCTTTAATGTACTCTACCTTTACTTAAAGAGCGATCATCCAGGAAACCAGTCTCTCATTAGGAAAATTGACTATCTTTTGCAATGGGTTGTGGCAGTAACTTTTTTGTTTTTGTGCTTCCAGGCGTTTACGGGTCTAGGCCCAATTGAAGACCGCTGGCTAGCTGTTAAAATGTTGATTTTTGCTGGAACCATTTTCTGCTCTTTTGCATCGCGGATTACGATGAAGCCCTTCGGACCTGCTTTTAAGCGTATTGTTGCCGAGGGGGAAAATTCGGAAGATTTGTTAATCCTAAAGCGATCTCTCTATCGCACCCGGGTGCCTATCCTGGGAATTTGGTTTCTGGTCTTTTTGGCCGGCGCTATTGGTGTTGCTAAGCCATTCTAGGGGTATAGATCTCAGGGACTGGTTGCAGCTTGTAGTCCAATCATCGCAAATGCTATTCCCTTTTTTTATATTATTGAATTTGTCAACGTGCGCTTGAACCTCCATCGATGTTGTACTCGATGCCTGTAATGTGTTGGGCGTCATCAGAAGCGAGGTAAACTAGAGCGGCAGCCACATCGGCTGACTCAGCACCACGGCCAAGAGGGACGTTGAGGACATCTTGGTCGTATTGTGTTCGTCCACGGACCCGCTCCATTCCGGATGTCCAGGTCAAGCCAGGATGGACCGAAATAACCCGTATACCGTGCCGCCGGCCGTCTACTGCGGCGGCCCTACTAAGTCCTAAAAGGCCCCCCTTTGAGCTTCGGTAGGCAGTGCCGCCAGGTGCACCACTTTGACCAGCACCAGAGTTTATGTCGAGGATGACACCGCCTGACTTTTTCAGTAACGGCCAAGCATAGGTCTGGCCTAGAAACGCACCCTCTATATTAAGGTGAACCATGTACCACACAGTTTCAATTGGCATCTCATCAATTGGAGTACTGTTAGTATTGCCCGCATTATTGACAAGAATATCGAGCTTGCCGAATTTCTGACGTACCAGCTCCATGGCCTCAGCCCACTCCTCTTCTACGGTCACATCTAGCCTAAGGAAAGATGCATTGCCTCCATCGGCCGTAATCTCTGTGACGACGTCTGCACCTTTAGCGGGATCACGACTGGTGACAAATATATAGGCACCGGCCATGGCCATGGCTCGTGCGCTGATTCGACCGATACCAAAGGTCGACGTGGCTCCAGTTATCAATGCAATCTTTCCCTCTAATGATGCAACGTTGCCAGCTTGATTGACTGTGGCATTCATGACGACAGCCCTCCACCATTGTCGACCGGCATAATTAAGCCGGTTATGTAGAGCGCCGCGTCTGACGCCAAGTGTGTCACCGCCGTTGCGACATCTTTGGGTGAAACATGCCCAGGCGCATACGCCTCGTGGTCGCCAATTATTATATCTCCAACTAGCAGGGCGTTGACACGCACGTTATCTTGTTTGGCAGCACATTCTAGTGCGGCGGATTTTGTCATCAGCTCTATACCATGAGAAGCCGCACAGCGTGCTGCTGCAGCGGAGGATCCGTGTCTACCTGCAACTGAAGTAATGTTGATGAAACACCCGCCTCCGGAGGCGCGCAATGCCCTAATACCATACTTAAGTGCAAGCCAAGTGCGGACATAGCTATTTTTGAGGATATTTCGAAAATCGGTTAATTGGACAATACCGACGGCACCGCCCGTTTCCGGAATACACATGTTGATGATTACATTGATGCCGGTTTGGGTACTTGAAGAATTAAGCAACTCCCTATCCCAAGTTGCCTCGCTGGCCTCAGATACATTAAGTATTGCCGCATCGGCCCCTGCGTTTCTTAATTCGTTCATTACTGACCGTGATAGGGTGGTCTCTGTGGAAAGTATTAAAGCTGTCTTACTAATAAGGTTAGCCATGTTTCCGCTCCCAACTTTTTTCAGCCGTTTGGCCAACCACTATCATGCTACCTTGATGCTCCATTGCCAATGACATATGAACGCTGCGAGAATTAACACGTCGTCTGAATGCTGCGGCGAGTCGGGGAGTAGCTAGTTCTGATTGTAACCAGCGCACTGAATCGGAATAAGCCACCAGTAAAACCGCTAGCTCCACTTAGCCTTTATAGGCATTAGGAAACCCTTGCCATCGTTTGTATTGTCATATCCGAAGCATGAGAGCATAACTTAATCCAGAAAAGCTTACATAAATATCCTTGCAACAAGTATTCGTTATTGGGAGACAATCAATGGCTGAGAGTAAAACAGACCGACCGACTTATGCGGCTGACTACATTAAAGGTGACTTTGAAAAGGCGGTTTACCTGGATAGTGTCCATTC
>Ga0315336_1006313_pt1 | contig 12207 bp, 11 predicted proteins | sample ASW5metaG_FD_204512 | JGI IMG/M metagenome (GOLD analysis project Ga0315336, IMG submission 204512) | Ammonia-oxidizing marine archaeal communities from Monterey Bay, California, United States - ASW #5 | ecosystem: Environmental > Aquatic > Marine > Intertidal zone | place: USA: California...
ACCTGGGCCCCTTCTTGGGGGGTCAGCCTTTGGGGGTCTGGGCTCCTTCTTGGGGGTCAGCCTTTGGGGGTGTCGGGTAGACGGGCCGGATCGTCGTCAGGGGGTTCGCAAAGGGGGTGCGACACGCAGACCGCGTCGTTTACGACAATCGTCGCTGTCGCCCCCCCTTCGCCAATCCGGGCGGGGCCGCATCGCAAAAGTCGCGCTCTGCCCAACCCGCGCCGACGGCCCGCTCGGATTGAAGGGGGTTGCAAGGGGTCTCCCCTGCCGAGCGCAGCGAGCCAATGGATCTTTTCCACGTTCAAACCACCCATCCGGTCCACCCGCCGACGCGGTGCGTCAGATCGTCGCCAGGGGTTCGCAGCCCCTTCAGAGCACCCTCCAGCAACGGGGGCAGTCGGGGGGATTCAGTTCGTAAGTGGTCTGTTCCACGCCACTATTCCCGACGCCATCTCACTTCAGGCGATCGCTAATTCCGGGCCCAGACCTCGAAGAGATCGTCGAGCAGCGCACGCTCGTTGCGGCCCTTGAACCCATCCGAGTTGGCCAGATCCACCAAGAGGGTGCGGATGAGCTCGCGAGCGTCGTCGTCCGCGATCAAGCCGGCATATCTCAGAAGGGCGTCTCGGTTGGCAAACGACTTGCGCGAGCGCTTCACCGCGGCCTGCAGGGACGGGTGCTTCATCTCTTCGCCCAGATAGAGGAGCTCGACGGCTTCGCCCTCGGCGACCTCGCCATCGGCATCGACCATGTGGGCGAGCAGGCCGATCAGGGCCACCTTGGCATCGAGGCTCAAATCGACAACGTTCACTTCGTCCTCCAGCAAGTCAACTAACACCGCGGCGACCAGTGTAACGGAGGCTGTGCTACGGTTTCACAGGGTTCACGCGATGTCGGCGCTGTTGGGTGCAATCCTGCTCTTCGGGACACCGGCAGCAGCCGAAGACTCTGCACTTCACGCGCTCGAAACCGCGAAAGAGACCTTGCGTTCTGCTCAGTTCGAGCTGGGGCTCCAACAGGCGGTGGCGGCGGTTGCGCAGGCTGAAATCGAGAACGGGCCGTCGGACTGGCTCGTCGCCGACGCGCTCATGACGCGGGCGGCGGCCCACTCGGGCATGGGCAACTTCGCAACTGCGCGGCTTGATCTGGAGCGGGCGCTGTCCATCGCCGAAGGCATCTACGGTCGCGAAACCACCGAACTCGCTGACGTGATCGCTCCCTTGGCCGTGACCTTCTTTCAACTCGGTGATTACCCACTCGCCCTCGAGCACTTTCAGCGGGTGCTGAGCATTCGAGAGACGGAGCTCGAAGGCGAACACGAGGACCTGCCGAGCGCCCTGAACAACGTCGCGCACACGCTCAAGGAGCTCGGCCGCTATGCCGAAGCCCTCCCCCTTCAGCAGCGGGCGCTCGACATCCGCATCCGTCGCAATGGACCTGAACACGAAGAGGTCGGCCGCATCCTGGTGAACCTCGGCCAGCTGGCCCAGGATGTCGGAGACTACGAAACGGCGACCGAGCACTTCGAACGGGCCGTCGAGGTCCTCTCCGCAGCGCTGGGACCCGAACACATCGACGTATCGGTGGCCCTGCAAAGCCTGGGGCAGCACCAGGTAGAACTGGGCGATGCGGAAGGCGCGATGGCGACGCTGCAGCGCTCCCTCCAGATCCATACCTCCCGGACACCCCAGACTGGCCATGACCCTGCACACCCTGGGCTGGCTGTACCTGGGCGCCGGAGACTTCGACACCAGCCTGTCCATCGGCGAGCGTACCCTGGGCATTCGAGAGAGCGCCTTCGGACCGGATCACCCCGCGTCCATCCGTACGACGCCGAAGCCTGCGACTTCCTGGACAACGATTGCGACGGCCTCATCGACGAGGGCTTCCCGAACGAGTGGTGGTTCGACCTCGACGGCGACGGCTACGGCGACGCAAGCCATCTGGTTCCCGACCTCATCACTTGCGCCAACCAGTCGAACATGGTCGCCAACAACGACGACTGCGACGACACTGACGCCAACGTCCATCCCGACGCCGTCGAGGTCTGCGACGGCGTCGACAACAACTGCAGCGGCATCATGGACGACGAAGATCTCCTGAACTTCGTCCTGTACTTCCGCGACGACGACAACGACGGTTACGGAAATCCCCTCGTCTCTCGCGTCGATTGCAACCAGCCGGATGGATACACGACGGACGGAAACGACTGCGACGACAGCGCTTCATCGGTCCACCCGGGCGCCGACGAGCTCTGCAACGGCATCGACGACGACTGCAATGGCGTCCTCGACAACAACCCCATCGACGGTATCGACTGGTACGCAGATTCAGACGCGGATGGATTCGGCGACGTCAACAGCCAGGTGAACGCCTGCGACACACCGGGACCCGAGTTCGTCGAAGACCTCGCCGGCGACTGCGACGATACAGACCCAGCGGTGAATCCCGACGCCAAAGAGGTCTGCGACGATGTCATCGACAATGACTGCGATGACGAGATCGACGAAGACTGCGACTTCGGCGCCGCAAAATCCAAAGACGAGGGCGGCGGGTGCGGGTGCCAGAGCGCGCCGAGGCCCGCGGGCCTGGGATGGCTGGTCCTCCTGGCTCTTGGGGCCACGCGACGGCGTCACTCCCGGTAGAACATCACCCGACGGTTCTTCGCCCGCCCCTGCTCAGTGCGGTTGGTGTCGGTGGGCCGCATCTCGCCGAAGCCCTCCGAGCTCAGTCGTTCAGGGTCCACGCCGCTAGACTCCAGGTAGGTGCGAACCGCCGCTGCCCGTGCGATGGAGAGCGCGAGATTGTCCGCCTCTGTCCCCACAGAGTCGGTGTGACCTTCGACCCGAACCAGCATGTCCGGGACGTCGTCCATGACCGTCACCACCTGATCGAGCAGTCGAAAGCTGTCCGGCAGGAGCACAGCGCTTGCGGTCTCGAACTCGATGGCCTCCTCGAAGGAGATCTTCTCGGCGGTGACGATGGCGTCGGGCGGTTCGACGTCGGAACAGCCGTCCAGGTCGAGGTAGCCATTGGGCGTCTCCATCTCGTCGGGACACTGGTCGTTGATGTCTGCGACACCATCGTTATCGGCATCCAACACCGGACATCCATTGCGCGAGCGGTCTCCCGGCTCGTCGGGGCACTCATCGGTCACATCGGGCACACCGTCGAGATCGTTGTCGGCATCGGGGCAGCCGTCGAGGTCAGCCCAGCCGTCGAGGTCCTCGGCGATCAGGGGACAGGCATCTCGGAAGTCGCCGACACCATCACCGTCGTTGTCCGGGTCGAGGCAGCCGTCGGTGTCCTGGAAGCCGTCAAAGTCCTCGGCAACCATCGGACACGCGTCGACAGCGTCGATGAGGCCGTCGCCATCGGAGTCGTCCGAGGTCTCCGGGCACCCGTCCTCGTCGAGGTCCCCGTCAAAGTCCTCGGGATCCTCGATGCAGGCGTCGTCGAGGTTGATGATGCCGTCGCCGTCGATGTCTCCGTAGGGATCGATGTCCCGGCAGCCGTCGTCGTCGAGGTGGCCATCAAAGTCCTCGGGCTCCTCGGGACACCGGTCGACGATGTCGGGGACGGTGTCCCGATCCCGGTCGACACCGCCACAGGGCGTGGAGATCTCCAGGGCGTACAGGGCCTCGTCATAGGCGTAGTCAGCGTGTTGTTCAGCCCTGGCGGGGTAGCCCTGCTGGAGCTCGACGAGGGTGAAGTCGAGGGCCGATTCCGCATTCGCCAGGTGCTCGGGGGCGCACAGCGGCGCGTACACCTGATGGGCCATGATCAGGGTTTCCTCGGTCTTCCGCATCGTCTCCATGACCCCGAGGGAGGCCGCACAGGAGCTCAGCAGAACCGACATTGGGAGAAGGAGTCGCGCCGACATCACAGCTTGAACGTGCACGACCTCCAGAACTTTCACCACATCTTTCGAATTCTCCTTGTCATGTGTATCTGTGTGCACATATACACTCAATATGAACACCGCCCCTGTCACTGTGGACGACGCCCTCGACACCCTCGAGGCGTCCCTGGACTCCGACTTCCTCAAGGCCCTGTGCGAACCCGGTCGGGTCCAGATCGTCAAGATCCTCATCCGACAAGGCGCCTGCGACGTCAATCAGATCGCCGCGCACCTGCCGCAGGAACGCTCGGTGATCTCGCGACACCTCAAGGTCCTCACGCGCGCTGGCCTGGTTCAGGTCGAGCGCGTCGGCAGGCACCGAGTCCACCGACTGGTGCCCTCTACATTCATCGGGCGAATGGAAGAAATCCTCGCCAGCACCCGGCGCTGTATCGCGCTGTGTTGCCCACCGGAGACCAACGCATGATCCCCCTCGAAGGCCAGAATCTCACGCTGCTGCTCCTCGCCATCATCGCGCCCGTCGGGGCCTTGGACGCCATGTATTTCCACGTGTGGAAGTTCAAGCTCGCCTCCCGTCCCGAGTCCCGGAACGAGACCGCCACCCACATCTTTCGCAGCCTGACCCTCGGCATCGTGGCGCTCACGGTCGCCTTCTACCAGCCGGCCGGCGCCTGGTTCTGGCTCATCGCCGGACTGCTGGGGCTGGACTTCGCCAACAACCTCATCGACGCGTTCTTGGAAGGCGACAGCCGACGCGATCTGGGAGGTGTGCCGCAAGCGGAGTACCTCATCCATATCGCCGGGGCGACCTGGGTCGGAGCCGCAGCCCTGAGCTTCCTGGTCCACGGGTGGACCGCCGCATTCCTGCCCACGGCACTGATGGCTCCCGAGGCGGCTGTGCCCTTCGCGCTCCAGGCCAACGCCGTGGTCATTGGGATTGGAAGCTTCGCGCTGGCAGCCCTCGAGACCGCGCTCATCGCGAAGTCACTCGGCGGAGCGAAGGCCCAGGTTGCAGCGACGCCCTAGCGGTGGCCGCGCTTGGTCTTCTTGTTCTTCTTTCTCTTCTTCTTGGCGCTCTTGGGTTGGCTGGGAGAAGCGGGCGCGCCTTCGGCATCGACCGGGGCGTCCTCAGCGCCGTCGACATTGCTCCACCGCCCCTTGACCACGTCGAAGACGGCTTTCACCGCAATTAAGATCGCCACCCCTACCGCGAGCGCAGCGGCAGTGCCCTGCCAGGGCTCCTCGAAGGACTCGCGAACTGAGGTGAGCGGCTCGACCCCGATCCACAGTCCGACCATCGAGACGGCGCTGAGCCACCCCAGGTAGAGCGTCCACGTGACGGCCTCGACGACTGCGGTGCTGGGTTCGGGTTCGTTGACCATGGCGATGCGCCCTAACCCGCGGACAAAAACCGATCGCCGGACAGTTTTTGCCCAGACCATCGATACACTGCGAAGACTCGCCTCCGCCTCCGTGAATCACATGAATAGATCCTATGATTGGCATCCCAGTAGCTGCCTTATCGACGTCGAACTCCTCCACATCGAACGGCTCGCTGAGCAGACGGGGGTGGTCACCGGACACACCACCGGGTTCGTCGATCTCGACCAGAAACTGGGCGGTCTGCATCCCGGCCAGTTCGTCGTGCTCGCCGCCCGGCCCGGCATGGGAAAGACCGCCCTCGCCACCAACATCGCCCAGAACATGAGCATGCTCGAGGGCACCGCGGTCGGCATCTTCTCCATGGATCTCGGGGCCGGCCAGCTCATGACCCGGATGTTGTGCGCCCACGCGCTCCTCGGTGCCGATCGCGCGCGAACTGGCTCTCTCGAGACCGCCGACTGGGAGCGCCTGCTCGACGCGTCAGAGGTGCTCCGAAAGCTCCCGCTCTTCGTCGATTCGACCCCCAGGATGCGCCTCGGAGACCTCTGCGCCCGTGCCCGCCGACTCAAGTGCGAAAACCCGGGGTTGGCACTGATTGTCATCGACTCCCTTCAGCTATTGCGGGCCGACGACCCGACCGCCGGCGCCGAAGATATCTGTCGCTCCCTCGCCGACCTCGCCCGCGACCTCGAATGCACCGTACTCGTGGTCTCCCAGCTCAACCGCGACCTCGAATACCGAGTCGAAAAGCGCCCTCTGCTGAGCGACCTGCGCGATGGCGCCGCCATCGAGACCTGGGCCGACCTGGTCCTGTTCGTGTACCGAGACGAGTACTACTTCGAGGATTCCCAGGACGCCGGGGTTGCCGAGGTCCTCATCGGCCGCAACCGCAACGGTCCACTTGGCACTGTTCGCCTGGCGTTCCAGGGACAATATCTACGGTTCGACAACCTGCTTCGTGACTGGACGCCGCGCCTCTTCAGGTCCGAGAGCTAGAGCGGCCCGGTTGTGCCGTCCTCGAATGCACGCAGCCGCTGGTCGGCGTCGAACGGACCGTCGTAGGTCACCGTTCCACCCCCGGGAAAGTCGATCTCGATGGCGTCGATGGTCGTAGCCGAGCCGATTCCGAAGTGCTGGGTCTGCGGGTCCTGGCAGCCCTGACCGCTACCGCCCTGCACGTGGCGGATCCACGTATCAGAGCCCGCGGTCACCCGAATGGTCGCCCCGAGCGCGGCCCAGTTGGAAGCGACATTTCCGACTGCGCGGACCTGGAACCAATGGCCCGTCGCCGACACGTTCTCGAACATGCCGTCCTTGACCGCCAGATCCAGATCGCCATCGCCGTCGATGTCCGCCGCCGACATGCCCCAGCCGTCCTCGCTGTCGATTCCCGCGTGGTAGCTGTCGAGCACAAAGCTCCCGTCGCCGACGCCCCAGTAGAAGTCGGTCGGGCGACCGTTGTAGACCGCGCTGATGGACAGGTCGAGCACGCCGTCCTGGTCGAAGTCCGCCAGAACCGGAACCGAATGGGTCTCCTGATAGCGGAGGCCGGCATCGCTAGCGGGGAAAGCCCAGTCTCCGGCGTTATCGGCGTACTCTCCGCCGTCGTTGAGCAGGATCTGCGTCTTGTCGGAGAAGTTGTAGTACCGGGGGTGGGCGAGGTTGGCCTGCACGCTGTCGAAGTCGCCGTCGTTGTCGAGGTCGCCCCAGGCGGCGCCGATGGTGTGGCCATAGTAGGGATTCAGGCCGACCTGCACTGGAATCCCGGCGAGGCCGATGTCGCGGCCCTTCTCGGTGACCGAACCGTCGCCATTGTTCTCGTAGAAGGCGTTCCGTAGGAGCACGTAGCTGTTCACGAGCAGGTCGACGTCCCCGTCGCCATCGTGGTCGACCGGGCTGGCACCCCGACCGGCGAGCTTGCTGGTCTCGAAGCCGTTGAGACCGGTCCACTCGGTGAAGGTGCCGTTGCCCTCGTTGTGCCAGACGTTGTCGGTGTAGTGGCTGTAGTCGTCCCAACAATTGAAGTTGACGATGTACAGGTCGAGGAAACCGTCGCCGTCGATGTCGAGCCACGCAGCGGCCGAGGACGGCGCGTGCACGTTGGCCGGGTTGTCCTCACAAAGGTTGTAGTCCTGCACGTCATCGATTCCGGCGAGCACACCCACTTCAGAGAAGGTCCCGTCGCAGTTGCTGTGCAGGAGCAGATCGCCGGTGGAGTACGACTCGTTGAATACGAAGAAGTCGAGGCAGCCGTCGTTGTCGTAGTCTCCCCAGACCGCGCCGCTGCCGCCGATCCCAGTGAGTCCAGCGGCGTCGGTCACGTTGGTGAAGGTGCCGCCGTCGTTTTCATACAGGTTGGCGCCACCCGCTAGAACGTCTTCGTCCCCATCGTCGTCGTAGTCTCCCCAGGCGGTTCGATACCCGGCAGGCGCGTCATCGATTCTCTCGAAAACGGGGTCTGCAGGCGAGACCTCGTCGGTGTATTCGAGGTGGAGCCGGACGAGGTAGTCCACCGAGATCATCAAGGAGAGACCGTTGTAATAGCTTCCCGCATCGGCCTCGGGCATGTTCACCGCCGAGCGGCAATCGTCGAAACCACCGCATGCGCCGTCGCCGTTCTGAGAGCTGTCGAGCATCCAGCTTGGCGAGCCGGCACCCTTGCGGTCGTGAGCGACGTAGACGAGCCCGGGAACGTCGATATCCACGGGTTCTTCGAGGGTGTATGTGGTCCACTCTCCGTCGACGACATCCCCCGCACAGCGCCGGCCTGTGGCGTAGGGGTCGGGCGCCCAGAAGTCGAAGCCGTTGTAGCCGAAGTCGGGATGAAGGCCGACGGTGAGCTTCTTCTCCGGATCTTCGGGCAGCTGCGACCACATCACCGAGAACCCGTGGACCCGTGCCGGGGCCTCGAGTTCGAATCGCACCGACTCCCAGCTCTTCTCTTCACCCAGGTTGTACGTCTGCGTCGTGGTGACCGACCAGCCCTGGTCCTCGAGGTTGCCGGACGCCTCGCCATCGTCGTGAGAGAGTTCGAGCAATCCCTCCGGAAGCGCTGCCCCGGCGTTTCCACACAGATCCTCGGCGATGTCCGTGTCGGTGTCGCCGACGTCTGTGTCGGGAGACGGCTTCACGGACTCGTCGTCCTTTCCACCGCAACCAGCGGAAAGAAGCAGTATCAGCGCGGTAATTCGGTGCGACATTCGGCCTTGTAATGCGATCCCGACACGAAAGAGACGATCTCAGTACCGAATCCGAGCGATAGTGCGAACCATGCAACTCGTTCCACTGCTACTCGCAGTACTGGCGTGTACGAAGTCCGCCGATGTGAAGACCGACAAGACCCACGACACGTCACAGCCAGCGGTGGTCCCGCTGGAAGACCTGGTCACCATCGACGCCCTCATCGGCCACCTCGAGGCCCTGCAAGACATCGCCGACGCCAACGACGGCCATCGCTCTGGCGTGAGCCCGGGGTACTTCGCGAGCTTGAACTACGCCGAAGGGGTCCTGGAAGAGGCCGGATATTCCGTCGAGCGCGTGCCATTCCAATATCCGGGGTGGGAACAGCTGGGGCCCACGGAGCTGGAGGCCGACGGCCAGGTGTTCGTCGCTGGAGAGCAGGTCGCGGCGATGTACTACTCGCCGCCAGGAGAGGCCGACGGGCCGCTCGAGGCCGTGGACCTGGTTCTGCCGCCGACACCGACAACCTCGTCTACGAGTGGATGTGAGCCGGAGGACTTCAACGGGTTCACGCCAGGTTCGATAGCCCTGCTGCAGCGAGGCGAATGCGCGTTCACGAACAAAGTGGAAAACGCAGAAGCCGCCGGGGCCATCGCCGCTGTGGTGTTCAACGAGGGACAGGGAGGGCGCCGGGACCTGGAGGGCTTCCAGGTCGAACCCGGCAACTCGCTGACGATTCCCGTGGTCTGCACCGACTTCGACACCGGAGACCTGCTGGCGGCCGCGGTCGCAGCCGGACCCGTACAGACTCGAGTGGTCGTCGATGCCCTCAGCGAGATCTTCGAGAGCGAGAACCTGATCGTCGAGACCGAGGGGGGCGATCCGGACAACGTGCTCGTCGTCGGCGGACACCTGGACAGCGTTCCGGAAGGCCCGGGAATCAACGACAATGGCTCTGGGACGGCCCTGGTGATCGAGCTCGCCGTCCAGATGGCAGTGCGGGACGTGGAGCCCAGAAACAAGGTCCGCTTTGCCCTGTGGGGCGCGGAGGAGCTCGGCTTGCTCGGGTCGACAGCCTACGTCGAGGGTTTGCCCGAGAGCGAGGTCGATAAGATCGCCGCGAAGCTCAACTTCGACATGCTCGCCTCCCCCAACGGCGCGCCGATGATCTACGACGGGGACGGTTCGACCTTCGGAATCCCCGGACCCGTGGGATCCCCGCTCATCGAGGACATCTTTGCCGAGTGGTTCGAGATCAACGGAGAGGTGGAGGACCGCACGAGCTTCGACGGCCGGTCGGACTACCAGGCCTTCATCGCCGAGGGAATCCCCGCTGGAGGCCTCTTCTCCGGAGCTGACGACGAGAAGACCCCGGAGCAGGAGTCGGCCTTCGGCGGCACGGTAGACCAGCTCCACGACCCCTGCTACCACAAGGCGTGTGACGACATCGGGAACGTGAACGAGGGCCTCTACGAGACGTTGTCCAAGGCCGCGGCGTACGGCACCGACGAGCTGGCCGAGATCGACTGGGACGCGGAGCTCTAGTAGAGATAGCCCGGCGCAAGGGAACAACTCACGACCCGGCCGGCCATGGACACCACGAGCAGGTCGTCGGTCTCTCCGATGAGCCTCGGCTTGATCTTGCCCTTCAGCGCCCTCTCCAGGCATGCGGAGAGCGCCGGCTCCGGAGCCTTCTGCACAGTTGCCTTCACCGCGCCCGACGCCTTCGCGACGAGCTCGACCACGGCGAACCCCCGTTCGACCTTCGCCGCCTCCTCAGAACACGCGACGTCGAAGACGAGGCGGTCGGTGCACCACTCGACCAACGGCCGTGAGAGCATGCCCCTCCCCTTCTCAGCCGTGACAATGACGTCGTTGGTGCACTCGCCGTTGGCGTGCAGACAGTCGCCCTCGCTTTTGCAGACGGCGCTCCCAGCACACTGTTCGTCGGTGGACGCGACACATCGGCCGTCCTCGTGCTGGTCGCACCTCCCCTCCGACGCGCAGAGCTCGTCACAAGGCCCGGCGTGGGCCATTACGGCCAATAAGATGCTCAGCATGCTTCCTCCCAGGGGCGTTCTGACGGAGGATATATCCAGCCCCAAGGTGCCATGGTCAGTGCTCTCGTCGTAGGGACTGACCAACCTCTTCGGCAACGAAGCGGCGCCAGATGTGAAGTTCAAGCCGACGCTTGGGCGCTCCATCGTCCTCGCGTGTCCTACGACAGCGGCCTATTGCTACACCTCGGCCCCTTCTTGCGGGCTGGCGCTATATTCTAGTCAGCCAGCTGCGCAGTCGCGGCCACGGCACCGACTGAAAAGCCGCGTGCCCCTTCCCTTCGAGAACAACCAGCTCGGATTCTCCTCCGATTCCGCGCAGATACGAATGGGCGCTCCGACTGCACGCCAACCAGCCGTCGTCTCGGCTCCCCACCGCGAAGGTCGTCCGAAGCCCGGCCAACGGTCCCAGAGTCGATGGCGTCGATGTGGCGCCTGGGAGCACGGTGACGCTGCGAAAGCGCTCCGGGTAGGCCGCCCCCACAACCAGCGCGCTCCGGCCCCCGTTGGAGATTCCAAACAACATCCACCAACCCTCTGCCACGGAGTACTCCGCGGCGACGTGGTCGAGGAGCTCGGGCAGCCGGTCGTGACTGCAGGCGCAGGTGAACAGACCGCTGTCGGGAGCGACGGGGCTGACGACGAGGAAGCCGTCCGCCACCATCTGCTCCCTCCACAGCTCCAGTCCCGCGACCACCATGGCGCGATTCTGAGAACCGGGAGGCAACGCGAGTATCGCTGGATGAGGCCCGAGGCCTTCGGGCACGAGCACGGTGTAGGTCACTGGACCCAAGCTGGTCTCCAGCGTTCGGAACGCGAACGATGGAGCCACCGAGACGCTCACACCGCTGCCTGGCGGGCCGCGGGAAGCTGGCTACCGGAGAGCTCGATGACCGCGTGCCACGCCGCTTCCTGGCTCTCGAAATCGAGCACATGGGGCTGCTGCTGGATCTCCACTGGACCCGTCATCTTCCCAGGCTTTGAGGCGTAGAAGTGGCCGGTGTTGTCCGGCCCATAGTCGATGGCGTCGAGGTAGCGAGCCGCGGCAACGGACAGGGGCGCAGCCATGCCGAAATACGGCCCGATGGGTACGAGCACATTGCGGACCACCCACTGCATGAGCCACGGCTGGTTCCGCATCGCCGAGGTTGCCGGGGCGCTACCGGGAGAGATGGCGTTGATGGTCATGCCCTTTGGCAGTCGGCGCGAGAGTGCGGCCGTCCACCAGGCGAGAAACAGCTTGGTCATCGCGTAGTGAGGCATGTTCTTGTAGACGTAAGGGCCCTCGACTCTGGAGATGGCGACGATGGCTTTGGCGCGGTCGCCATCGTGGTGATCCCGCGCGTAGTCCCCGACATCGGTCAAGCCCATGGTCGGCACATCGCCGCGCGCGGCTTCCGAGCCGGCGATGACGATGCGCGCCTCGTCCGTGAGCAGGTCCTGGTCCAGGAGTCCCATCGTCAACGAATGGTGTCCGATGAGAGACGCGGCAACCGTGATCTCGATGCCGACATCGGTCCGAACGACCTCGCTGCCGGACACCAGACCGGCGTTCAGCAGCGCGTAGTCGATGCGCCCTCCTCGATCGGCCAGCGCAGAGATGGCCGCTGCTACGGTGTCGGCCTTGCCCATGTCGATGGCGACGACCTCGAAGGGATCGCGGCCGACGCGTTCGACCAGCCGTTGGCGGGCCTCCTCGCCCCTGGATTCAGATCGTGCCGTCAC
>Ga0315336_1006315_pt1 | contig 12205 bp, 11 predicted proteins | sample ASW5metaG_FD_204512 | JGI IMG/M metagenome (GOLD analysis project Ga0315336, IMG submission 204512) | Ammonia-oxidizing marine archaeal communities from Monterey Bay, California, United States - ASW #5 | ecosystem: Environmental > Aquatic > Marine > Intertidal zone | place: USA: California...
TTTTTTGACATTGGCGTTTGAATGTACCGAAGTTAGGGTGAGTATCGTTGATATCGATGATGAGAGGATGGAACTTACGAACATTCGCTTTTTCCCGCATGATTCGTCCGACTGCCTGTACCACATCTGATTTAGGTGATGCTAAGATAATCGTATTGAGTTTCGGGATATCCATCCCTTCTGCGGCCATCGAATAAGTCCCTAAAATGACGTCTTTTTCTTGGGATTCGTGTAAAGCGAAGGGTTTCATCCCTCCCACGTATAAACCCGATGGTATATCGTCTTTGAGTAAGCTTTCTAGCATCAGATCTAAATGAGCACGTCTATCGCTCAAGATGATCACCTTCCTACCCATATCGTAGTTAGCCTTCGCCAAGCCTAAGATCATTTCGGTCCGGGGCATATGACCGCAGACATTATTGATGATTTTGGGTAAGCACGGTTTCTTGAGATAGGTTAGACATTCGTTGGAATAGAGAGGATCATCTGAATAATAATCCATGACGTTCACTTCCACCCCATCGGTCTCTATATCTTTCGTCATATAGACGATGGGGCCGATAAACGACTCAAAGACCCACCGTAATCCATCTTTTCGCTTCGGTGTAGCCGATAGCCCTAACATGTGAGCGGACGCTACCTTTTGCATGGATTTGAAGAAGACTTCGGCTCCCAAATGATGACACTCATCAAAGATCGCTAGGCCAAATTGATCAAAGAGCTCTTTTGGATAGTCTTTGACCGAAACACTCTGCACCATCGCTAATACGATATCTTTACCCTCTACATCAATCGTATCTTGTTGGATCTTCCCAACCTTCGCATCAGGTAAGAATTCCATAATACGGTCTCTCCACTGCGTCATCAAGAAGTCTTTGTGTACCAGAACGATAGTCTTGCGTTTGATCTTGGATATGATAGATAAGGCGAGCACCGTTTTCCCTCCCCCACATTTCAAGGATATAATACCTCCCGAACCATATCCGTTATCCTGATCCAAGAATACTTGCTGGATCGGGATCTGTTCTTTGCGAAGCTGTCCTTTGAACGATAGATTGATAGGTTCACCTGATCCTAATTGATTCTTTGATGGTTCGCCATAATGTTTGAAACCGTAGAACCGAGGAACATAATAGCTGTTGGTGCTTTCCAAGAAGATAGGATATTCTATCTGTTGTTGCTTAGGACCAAAACCTGGGACCATCAAGGGTTTCGCTGTCAGGTCTTTTAGGAGTGTTGAAATCTGTTCATCTGACAAGTCCTTCTTAGGGAGCTTATACCCTTGTCTAGATAGCATGGTGATATAATATTATGTATGTATTTCTTTTTAAATCAAATTGTAACATGTTTCACAACCGTTTTGTATAATTCATACGTGGTGCTACGTGATGTGCCTGCTTTTTGTGATAATTTAGCAAGGGTTTCTTTTAGCATGAAACGCCCATCTTGCCAATCTGTATCAGTGGGTTGTATCCACGTTCCGTTGGGATAGACATGTTCCAATAATACTTCGGGTAGATAAAATGCGTTGTGTTTGATACCGTGATAACCACGAATGAAATTTTTATGATCCTTATATAAATACGTAACCGTATAATAGGTAATAGGTATATGGGTTTTTTGTTTACCTGTTAATCGGCTAGTAGATTTACCTAACCGTAATACTTTGCGAATTAACTTTGTTTCGATAGATTGAGACCACTTTGTAGTAGTGAACCATTCACCTAAACATTCTCGTGCGTTCATCATAGTATCATAACAAGTCACAAACATTCCATCGGGTGGTATAAATTCCTGTGGTAGTTTCAATAAAAATGATAAATATCCCACGCCTTTACTACTACCTAAACTTCTTGTTCTACCAACCCACTGTAAATACCAATCAGTTGGTATAACCTTATAAAGTCCTCTGATAGTTTTGATATGGTCCACTATATTATTATAGGGTGATTTAGATAGTTGTCTAAATTGTATCGCATGCGCCGCCTTAGTTTCGAGATTAATAGCTTTTTGGAGTGGTAACCAATGTGAAAAATCTACGGATACGATTAGTAATGTATCAGATAAATCTACCGATACTAGACTTTCATCCCTTAGATTGATACCTTTATAAGATATTTTTTTCTTGTTCCACTTAGCTTCTATGAAATATTTAATACATTTCATAGGGGTATAATATTCATGGTAATATTTATTCTGAACATTGGGTGTTTGTGATACAGGGTAATAAAGCACACAGACTTCCTTAAATGTGAATGTGGGTTTAAATCTAAGTGTGTGACTTATAATATTACCAGTATGAGCTGTCCCAGCATGAGGTAATATATAACCACGTATAGATGGATCTATGATAGACGTATGGAATGTTATATCGTCTTTGTGAAAATACATTATATATATATATTGTTTATTATTTAATAATCATCATACGTATTGACTGCCGCTCGTTTTTTTTCTTTGTACACTATTTTTTCTTTGAACACGACTTTTTCATGTATCTCTGGTTTGATACCTAAGGTATCTTGGATAGCTTGTTTATGGTCAGAAGTTAACCTTTGATAATCTTGTAAAATCGTTTGGACGAAGTGGAAATAATGTTCTTCGTTAGTAATGCTTTTGAGAGTGTGTGCAGCTAACCCCTGATAGTATTCATTCGTGTCGCCTACATCAACGTTTTCATAGAGAACATTATCATCGGGTACCATATCTAAGATTAAGTCCATATCAGAATGAGACGCCATGGTATCTATAGTATCGTAGGTTATTTTTTAAATAGTGTATACTATATTATATGAAGTCTACACTTTTAAAATAGTGTATACTATATTATATGAAGTCTACACTTTTAAAATAGTGTATACTATATTATATGAAGTATGCGTGTATGTTCTTCTTCTTCGCTCTACTTATTTATAGTCTAAGAGATACATCAGCGATAGAAGGATTAGATGATTCAGAGTCTTTGGCACTCCGAAACAATCAGGGTAACTTTGAGGCGGCTTTTGCGAAACATGACCTATCAGAATGTGCCGATGCAGGAGGGTACAAAGGATGCGCTCAACCAACTCCCGAGGTCCAAACCATCGATAGGAGATATGTGAATATTCCTACGAATCAATTACATTCTTCAAACGATTATAACCTGTTATCCATATGTCCGCAAACCTATCAAGCGAATATGGAGGTACTCGCAGGTAAACGCAGTATCGGTCAATACTCTGGATACACACCCAACGAATATCTAGATAAGACACGGTATGTAGATGTATCCGATACAGATCCCTTACCGGTGAACCCTGATTTCTTTAGGTCAGGTGGAGGGACTTATTAAAATATGCGCTAGTATAAATGATGGATGAGATCATCGATTATCCTATATTATTTATATCGCTGTCCCTGACGATATCGTATTTCTATGTAACGCAACCCGAAAATAAAATAAATGAATACTATAAATGAACCTCAAGGTACTGGTATCTATCCTGTTAGGGTATATAATGGGATATCAATTTATCGTTTCGTGTGTAACTACCAATACGTTTATAAATTAATTAAAAATTAGAATCACTAATAAATGTCGCAAGAAACTCCGTTACATAAGTTGGGAGGGTCTATGAATGATGAAGACTCTCGTTTAGTGGACAGCATTTTGAATGACCTTAATGGACCGGGTCCAGGTCCAGGCCAGCAACAGATGGGTCAGCAACAGATGGGCCAGCAACAGATGGGTCAGCAACAGATGGGTCAGCAACAGATGGGCCAGCAACAGCCACAGATGGGTCAGCAACCTGGTCCTCAAGGGCAACCTCCTTTATCTCAAGAACAGCATCGGGCGATGTTACAGCAGCGTCAACAACAAATGATGCAGCAACAAGCCATGATGCAACAACATCAGGGTTCCAATGTAGCGAAACATCAACCTACATCCATCTTAGATAATTTACAAAGCGAATGGAAAAATATTCTACTAATCGTTGTATTATCTGTTTTGATGAATACAGGATTTGTGGATGGGTTATTTAAACTAAATGAAAGCACTTACTTCTTACTAGAGGATGGGAACCTCAATTTCCAGAGTACTATCATTAAGTCGTTGGTGGTGGGTGCTCTTTACTTTGTAGTGAGTCGGTCTCTATAATTAAATAAACAAGCGAGCTTTGTGTTGTTCTAATTTTTTATAACATTTGTTCACAGTTACTTCTGATATTTTGCATGTTTCTGCGATGAGTTGTTTATGAATATCTAGCTCGGCTTCTCTGGTATACAAGTAGATACAACCTGCGGCCATGGAAGGTGGAGTATTCTCGTTGACTAGGTTATACAGTTGTGATAATCTAGAGATTTCTTTAATATGATTTACATCTATATCAGATAAATTAAGTTTATTACAAAACCGCTCAATAAAATCATCTATCGTGATTGTATTCGTAGAATGAATACGATTAATATCCACTTTATGTAATTGCATAATTTCTTGAAAATTTTTGCATCCTTTACTCATGGTGGGTATCGTAATATTAAACATATGGGCTACTTCACTAGTTGATCGGGGTACTTTGTTAATCTTACATGAAAAGTATACGCAGGCGGCGATAATACCTTTGCGATTAGCTCCTCTAGATATTTTGATAGAGGACACAATTTTATAAAGACTATTGGCTTCATGTACAATAATCATCGGTAGTTCACCTACGATACATAATCGTTTTATTTCTTCAAAGACTTTTAATAGACTTCGTTCTTTATAGGGAATACCATTCCATTGTTGGTATTTTCGTAATTTATTCATCGTATGGCTTCGTTTACCACGATAAGATATACTCGTTCCCACGGATGATTCGGGTAACAATTGATTGACAGGCATCCCGCAACGCGTTGGATCACTAGATTTTGTGTCTTGTGAACCATAAAACCTCCATTCGGCGCCTTCCATAATATTCGTAACCGTATTATGACATCGTGAACAGCTAGTGACACCTTGATAGATTAGATGGTTAGTAATATCATCGCAACACCTGCGTTCTATCACTTGTTCTATATGAGTTAAATCATCTAACGTTGAAAAGTATTGTTCCATGATAACACTTGATACGCGGTAAGTTAGTTTTAAATATTTTTAATAATAAATCAAATTAATGGTATACACCGAAATTATATCAGGGTTATGGATCGGAAATATAGATATGATGTATAACACACAGTTTATACAGGATAATGATATAACAGTCATTATCAATTGTACGGTTAATTTCCAATTTAAAGATGAGAGTAAACTCAACATACGTATACCCTTGGTGGAGGATTTACATGCGAACCTAGATACGATACGAACTCATAAGGATAAGATCTTATCGTATATTAACACTCAATTAGAGGAACACACTATACTCCTATGTTGTTACGATGGTCAAACACTGTCACCTTTTTTGATAGCGCTGTACCTCATGAAATATGGAGAAATAACAAAAGAACATGTGAAGCAGGTGATCCGTTCTAAGAATACGGGTTTGGCGTTAGATTTTGACCTTCTATCACTTGATATATGATATCATTCATAACGGAGTAAATCGTTATTTCGTGCTGAATGGTCGCAACGATATTTGCATATAATGAATGATCTAGTTTACATCTAAATTTACACTCTAAGTGAAATTTAAAAGGATCAAATGTTGTGGGTGCTGCGGACCCTTTGAATTTGTTCGGATCTGCTAATAATTTCAAACTTTTTTCGGTAAGTTGACCCTCCATACTTATAGCACATAAACTATAGGATGTACTTGATACGCAACCTTCTTAATCATAAATATGTAAATATCTAGGGTATCTGAATATTTTTTAATAAGACGATCAAGAATAGTGTTCTTTTTGAGAGTAAGTATATTATCACGTACTAGTGGTTTCACGTTGAGGTGTTTTGCCAAATAAGTATCTAGTAGTCGTAATGTATCCACGCTTACTTTATCGTTGATAGTGATACTATAGTCAGTACCGCCTTCCTTGATAGTTATATCGTGTAATCGGAGTGATATACCTGATAATACTGAGTGATCGGTTTTATACATCAGTTTATATGATTTAGTAGTTGACGTGATCAATATATTTTGTTCTTGTAAATCCTTGATTAAGATATATCCCATACATTACCGTGGTTTATATAAAATTCATTTAAACACAGATTATAGGTTACATACATGATTGTAACAGAAGCCTTCTTAACAAGGTGGAAGAACCTACAGACACCATCTATAATAGTCTATGGTCCTAATAGTTCATTCATTCATACGTTAGTATCTACCGATGAATTTACGAAAGTCACCGATAATTCTATACCGTATGCAAAATCTAAGTCATGGTATGTATTTGATATCTTACGCTGTAAAAAAAAAAGCGCGTTACTTGACCTGTTACGTGAACTATGTACAGGAACCGATTATTACAGCGATCAAGCGAAAAAAACGATCGTGATAATCAACCTAGATAAAGTAAATCGTATTTATCAACATCAACTCAAAACCCTTATCAATGTAAGTTATCAGACATGTGTATTTTTACTACACACAAATACATTATATTCGTTGGATGCGGTGTTTCGTCAACAATTCATAGCGTTGACTCTCCCACCCTCTGATACCATAGATACCACCATAGGTATTACGTATCGTAAAATCATGACGTTGTTAGAGAAACCTTTGTCCACGGTGTCTATGCAAAAAATACGAGATATAGCTTATTATTATTATATGAATCACACCGATAGCCAAGAATTACAACGATTTATAGTGTGTAGGATAGGCGAGGGTTCCTTACCTCAGTCTGTCAAGATGAATGTCTTTGAGGATATCTGTAAGATAAATACACTCTATCAACATAGTTATCGCAAACCTATCTTTTTGGAGTATATTATCGTAAGTATGTGTAAGCACATGAACTATAACTTATGAACTCTTAGATATATGAACTCGTAGATATATGGACTCTTAGATATATAAACATATATCCTCTGTCTATACTAATGAATTATTATGAACTCTTAGATGTTCCCACGAATGCGACTACCGATGAGATCAAACAACATTACCGAAAATTCGCGAAGGTATATCATCCTGATAAGGGCGGTGACGCTGAACAGTTCAAACGGATACACGAAGCGTATGAAACTCTGATGGACCCTATCAAACGACATCAATACGATATGGACCTGTCAGGTTCAACCTACACGTTCACTCAATCTGATTATGAGGTGATTTATAAATATTATCATTCATTTATTAATTCGGTAGAAGTACGTTTAATGATGTCTTTATTTTACCGAGTACCCAAGGATATACGATCTAAAGTGAATCTATCTACCTTATTCACTCAAAGGCCATCATCAACTACTATGATCAACACATCTAACATCAAGATCGTTGACGCGACCCAACTATATGATAATATTACGCTCCATCTGAAACGTACACTACATGATGTCTTTACACGAGTATGTAAACAGATTATCGTGAAAACTAGGACCACTTATCATCATTTATTTATCACGGATAGTGATTATGATATGTATCTGTATAATAATGTGAACTCAGGTATTAAGTTAGAGTTGACTACCGTACCTGACCATACATTTTATAAGAGAGGATATGATTTATGTTATATCAAGAAGCTAGATATATACGAGCTATATTATGGCACAACCTTTTCTATAACACTCCCTAACAAATACACCATCTGCTGCAACGCAAACCAGCTAACCAAAAAAAAGAGCTCTTTTATTGATACCTTTGGGTTCTATAACCCGACAGTTAAGAAACGAGGTAGATTACATATTATCTATCAACTGGTACACCCTGATATAGATGGGGATACGATGAAGGATTCAATGAAGGATTCAATGAAGCAAACGATGAAGGAATTATTTCATAAAAAAGAGATCTTTATAGATCCACGTCACCCGGTGTATGAAATTTAATGTTGAGTATACTATAATGGCTAAGAAGGAACGTTCCTGTAGGGTCCGTAGGACAGCTAGGAAGGTGCGTGACCGTAAGGTACGTAGGACAGCTAGGAAGGTGCGTAGGTCACGTAGGACAGCTAGGAAGGTGCGTAGGACAGCTAGGAAGGAACGTAAGCGTAGAGTCAAACATCATAGGAAGGTATGGCGCGGTGGTCGTCCTCTGCAAATATTACGAAAAGAAGATCAGGTAACGTTAGAGCGCCCTAGAAACCTTGACGATGGTGACCTTATTATTTTAAACATAAAGGATGGATTACTACTAGGAAAGGTACAAAAAACCAAAACAGATGACATACGCAATATTTACAGTATACAAGTAGTAACATGCGGTCATACAATAATAACGGATATGTATGAAGGGCAAACTTTTTGGCGAGTACCGAAGGGGTGGTTATGTGAAGGAAGGGTACGACCCAGGTACCTACATGATAAAGATAGGATCGTTGATTTTGATGATGCTAATTTATTAGCCAGGGGTGACGTAGTTGGGATAAAGGAGAATGATATCACCTACATGGTTACTATACGACACGCTCCTCAGAAGAACAAGATCTATTCCGGTTGGACTATAGAGTACATAAAGGATTCCAAAGCCTACACTGCAACGAATAATGGAAAGATAGGTATATGGAGGTTACCTACTACATGTGCTACAAGTTCTGAAAGTTCTGAAACTTCTGAAACGCGTCCGCCAGCATATGTACCTGGATATGAACCCGAAGATGAACCTGAACCTGAACCTGATACCTATGAATGGTTACCCGAGGGTAGGATTACTACAGTTAAGGAAGCGGAAGCCTGTATAAAAGATGAGGAAGTCATGTTCAATACACATGAGGGTACTCTGGAAAAGGGTACTATAGTTAGTGTGGATGTGAAAGGGGTAATCAATAAGACCTGGCATATATTAATATTATCAGGAGACGAGAAAATTACTAGGGCAGACGGTAGTATGGACAATGGATGGATTGGAGTATGGAAGTTAGACGAAAGGTGGGTGAACAGTCCGTCTATCAAGCTACGACCCGGTGGGTTTATAGACATGACCAATGTTAAAGTTTATAAGGATAACCTCCTTATTCTCCATACTAATGATTCTACTAATGATTCTACTAATGATTCTACACTTGAGGAGTGTACACTAAAATCTGGCGGATGCAGTCGTGATAGGTGTATACTTACTGTACAAAAAGTATCAGACGGTACAGAAGTACAAGTCATTAATACTAATTCAACGTATAAACTATACTGGAAGCCTGGTTATGTACAAAAGGCTTTTTCCAAGTATTGCTTCATTCCTAAAGGTTATGTACAAACATTTGAGCAAGCAAAACAAATATCTATACATACACAGGTTTTGTATAATTCCGAATACGGAACATTAGAAAAGGCACGTGTACACAGTAAAGCGGAATGGGATGACGGTTCATTTGAAATGTGGACTATGGAAATAGAAGACGAGGAGACACGTAAGAGGATAAGCATTAGGGGGGGGCGCAGTGTCAAGACAAAAATATGGTTACTACCGCTGATTGAGGCACAACAGGATGGTATCTATTTAGGTGGTGAGAACGACCATAAATTTCAAGAAAATGAAAACGTTGTTATACACATTGAACCCAGAAGAATAATAGAATGTACTATAGTCACGAAGAGTATATATAGAGGCGGGTACGTGTATACCGTCAAAGATATAGATGGGACTGTACACAACACAAACACACCTGGTATACACATGTATCCTGTTCCACATCCTAAACCTACCCCCCCTAAACCGATGGTTATGCCTACGGCTAGTGCTGTGGTGGACGCAGTACCACCAGGTTCTAGAACATATGAATGGTATCCTTCTCATAGGCTTATGGGATGGGAACAGGTAGAAGGTATACGTGTCTGGGACCTAGTTTTATGTACTACCGACATGGGTACACTAGAACTAGGTGTAGTAATGCAAAACCCCATACAGGAAGACCGTGATAACTGGTCTATACTTATTCAGCTTGAGGGTGGTAAACGTGTCAGGGCTAATGGTCAGAAAACCCCGGGTTGGACAGGTATATGGGCGGCAAGGCCGGATTATAAATTACCGAGTGCAACATTGATACGACGTGAAGACGCTATACATGACTACAATGTTTTTAAGCCCCACGACCCAATTGTCATTTGTGATGATGGACAGAATAATCTACGTGAAGCGATTGTACTTCAGAAAGCGTATCAGATGGTTCCGCAGTTGGAAGTGCAAGCAAGGGATGAAGAACCAATGTGGTTCCGATATGGGATAACTTCGCCATCAATATTCAAGGTACCAGGACATGTTTATGGTTCACTCATTTCAGTAGGGGTCGTACTATCAACCCCACCTATGGAGGACCCGGGCAAAGGAGACCCTGGTAAAGTAGACCCAGGAGCCGAACCATCAGCCCCACCCATGGAGGACCCGGACAAAGGAGACCCAGGTGACGAACCATCACCCCCACCTATGGAGGACCCTGAGGACCCGTCAGTCACCCAATTTACAGACCTAGAACTATGTAATCAACGGTACAATGAGTTACTAAAACAAACTGAAGGGTTTCGGGAAAGAGATTACCTAGTATTACGAGAGGAGATAGAGAGGATAGGTAATGAGAGAGACCAAGCGGTAAGTGAGCTGGAGTTAACGACCGGTGAAATAGATAGAATGAGTGGGCAAGTCCAAGAACAAAGAGCCCAAGCGATGGAAAGACAACTCAAGGAGATAGAAGAGAAGGAACTCCGGCAGAGAAAAGCAGAAAAACGTAAATCAGAAGGACGAGTGGATTATGAAAAATTAAGGGAGAAGCGAGCAGCTTCCCGATTAGAGAAAGAACAAGAATTCGCGGCCAAGCGCTTAGATCGCTCTAAGCAACTCAAACAAAAGAGAGAGACTAGGAGAGAGGTAACGGATGCGCTGGCGCAGGCAAAGGCTAAGACCCATGCGGAGATACAAGGTAAACTACGTGAGGAAGCCACCAAGCATGCTACAAAACTCGCAGAGAACAAGGCGCGGAGAGAGCTACAGGTAACTAAACGCCAGCAAATGGAAGAGGAAGATAGGATCCGTAAAGCGAAACAACGGGTTAAGGAGGAGTTTGAGGATTCTCTTAATGAATAATCCACCTAACTTTAATTCTACCTTATACTAAGTATGCTAACGAAACAATCACACGTCGCACTCACTCATTTTCTACCTTTCATTCGTAAAACGAAAGGCAGCCTTGTCACATTATATGATCACTTACAACAAGTTGAACCTAGATACCATATACTATCGGATCAATCAACACATAAAAAGATATCTTACCAATCACTGTCCAACGAAGTATTCATAGATGAACACTTAAAGAAAGACATCTTACGACTGACTCAACTCAGGACTGTCCGATTCAAGACAGGTACTACAACCTTCACCCTGGAAATCCATCATCAAAAAGAGAGCTTGGATAGATTTATCCAAACATTGATGTATGTCTTATCATTTGTCCATATGCTAGCTCCTCACAAAGTAAAGGATATCCATATGAAATATTATTTGTTAGATGTGAAACGTGTCTTAGACGGTGATACTTTTTTTGATAAGGAAGAAGTGAATGGTGGTGCGTGTTGGTCAGCACCCGATGAATGTTCCATCACGGTGTGGCGAAAAGAAGAGGTCTTAAAAGTGAGTATCCACGAACTAATCCATGGCCTCTCGTATGATTACAAACAAGATACTAGTGATATCATACGGTTCTATCAAGAAAGATATGGTATTACGTCGCCTAAGATGAATACATTTGAAGCGTACACCGAGATATGGGCGGAACTTCTACATTGCTATATGATCTCAAAATTATCCGATAAACATTCTTATGATCTATTTAGCGCGAATGTAGGCGTAGAAACTGCGTTTAGTGAACTACAAGCTAACAAAGTCTTCGAGCTACTGAAACAAAACAAAGACGTAAATAAAGAAACAAATGTAACAGCCTATTATCTGATAAAGCTAGAGCTATGGCTCAATAGTGAGAGCTTCCTCCAAAGGTGTATTCATACTAACCAGGGTATCATTAAAATGAATGACAAAGAACAATACCTAAGATACCTACAGGGGTTACCGAAACTGATCACAGGATCAGACCACAAGGTCACACAACCAGACAAAGTAACCAATAAATACTTGAAAGAAACAACTAG
>Ga0315336_1006316_pt1 | contig 12205 bp, 5 predicted proteins | sample ASW5metaG_FD_204512 | JGI IMG/M metagenome (GOLD analysis project Ga0315336, IMG submission 204512) | Ammonia-oxidizing marine archaeal communities from Monterey Bay, California, United States - ASW #5 | ecosystem: Environmental > Aquatic > Marine > Intertidal zone | place: USA: California...
CGGGTTGATAGTTTGCTCTGTGCCGCGATCTCGCTTGTGATCTTCATCACCTCGTCTTCAATCGCGTATTCCAGGCCAAGATCCTTGAGAATGATTCGAAACGCACTCCGCAGCGTAATACCGGATAGGACGCGGTTGACCTCTATATCCGTTGTGATCCCCTCCTCTTCCAGCGCGAGTTCTTCGACAATGATCACGAAGTCGTACTGTTCAGCGATGAAGTCGAGAACGTCGGAAAGTGGCTGGCCAATGAAGTTAAAGTCGACCGTTTTGTCGAGAGCCCGGCGGATCTGTTCCTCGGCCGGCCGTTCCACCCGCACGTCAATCGTTTCGTATTTCTTCCGGCGCTCGGTCATATTTCGCCACCACTCCACCGGTGGCCAAAGAATCGGAGGCTCGTCTGGAAACGGAATATGCGACAACTCCACCTGATAAAGTGTCGCCAGGAATTTGTCGTTGCGGGCAGCACGGAGACGGAAATACACCTTGTGCAGTTGACCGGCCGCTTCCGCCGTAAACAAGGCAGCCGCTGCAACCGCCTTGCCGGGATGCAGATCAACCGCGGCCCGAGAAACTTGCTCAGCTTGTGCGAACGCGGGGTCGTCACCACGAACTGCTTCGTATAGGAGAGCACGCACCCGGTCAATCAACTGTTCCATCTGCTCGTCTTCTAAGCGCATTTGTTCTTTCACGCGCTCTTCGGCCTGCAGTTGGGCGATTCGCTCAGCAGATTGAATTTCGGCTTGCTCCTGGGTCTCTTTCCGCGCGGTTACATCGAGAATCAGGTTTCGAAGCCGCCGCGTCAGGCCGCTTTGTGCATCGGGGTCGATATCTGTAGAGGCACGCACTGTCTCGAGACTCCGCTTGAGATCGTCGAGTGCTGCATCTGGGTCGGCGGCGAGTGTCGCTCTGACGAATTCTATGGTGCGAGAGACCTGCAGGGTCAGCGCTTCGGTGCGGATCTGCCGACGGATGATTTCCTGCTCGATTAGGTTGGCATCCGGGGGCGGGGTGGCCCGCTCTTCTAAGTCAGCCGATTCCTCTTCGTTCGGCGGCGTCGGCGATTCGGATTCGTCTGTTGCTGGTTCGACTTGCGCGACCAATCGCGTCCGCACTTGGTCGACGGCCCCAATCAGCGTATTCGCGCGAACGTTGCCGGGGTCGATGTCACTCAGCGCTCGGCCAATCTGTACTGCGTCATTCAAACGACGGTCGACAACTGCTCGTTCTCCTGCGGTTTCCAAGCGAGACACTTCGCCGTCATAGGCCCGTTCCGCTGCATTCATCATTTCCACGCCCGCGTAGGCAACAGTTATGCCGCCGTCTTGCACTGCACGGCTAAACGCTGCCTGGAGGAATGATCCCCGCTTCTGAGCGGATTGTGTCGCGATGATCCACCTGAGTGCCTGTTCCTGCCCGTCAATGGGACGGCCAGCTGCGGTCAGCTTTAAATCGCCGGCTAGCTCTCCCCGGCCGAGATAGAGGGTCGCGCGGTCCAGCCGCATCGGCAAAGCCGTGCGGGGCAACAGAACAACGTTCTCATTCGTTACTTCCAGCCGGTCCGGATAGAAGACGGGTCCCGACACTGCCTCCGCTAGCCGATCTCCCAGATTGTTCGGGTCGCTTTGGGATGCGTCGTGCTGGTCAAACAGAACGACACCTCCGGTATGCTGGCCGAGAACGCCCAGCAATTGCAGGTCAAGGTTCGGCCCAACGGCGTAACTATGTACGGCAATCCGCCGGTTTCGTAGCCTGGAAAGTAAGTCTTCCAACTCGCCGGCCGGAATCAAATTCGCGGTGCTCATTCCGTCGCCGACATACAGGATGGATCCCATACGTGCTTCGTCGAAGAGTGCAGATGCGGTAACAAGCGCGGAGTGCAAGTTGGTTGCCCCTAGCGGAACACGTCGCTTCAGATTCGATAGCGCTTGGCCGACGGCCTTGCTGTCGGGGGCGACGAACCTGTCAGTGAGCCGCTCGATGCCGACATCGACCGCCATCACAAAGACACGGTCGGCAGCGGGAAGAGACGAAAGAAATGCTTCGATAACGCGATGGGCATGCTTCCGGTGCGCGCCAACTTGGCTGGCGGACGTATCTACAACCAACACGTGGTCATGTGCGACTTCCGAAACGGTCGGCAGCTTTCCAGAGGAAAGAGCCAGTGCAAAATAGGCGTCGCCACCGACTGTGCTCCCCATGAATAACTGCGACGTCGGCTCGTTCTCTGTCAGCCTGTCATCGGCAGAAACCATGGATGCGGCAAACAAGCTCATCGCTGCAACAGCAGCCAGCACGGCGCTGTTCGATGTCGACCTAGGTGCCATTATTTCAATCCTCGCTTCGGGACTTACTGCTGTGACTGCGCAGAAACCAGCAAACGCCACGCATTCTGCTGCAGAGGACGACCGGTCTGAGAAGTCTACTTCTCCACGTTGCGGTTACAAACCAACGCATTAACCGATTTACGCGACCCGACTTAGAAACTGTGTGTGCATCGCAAAATCTACCCTTATTCTATAATCAGTCTCGGAAGGCATAGTAGCGAATTCCCGGCTATTTCGCCGAAATCTCCAAATTTCCCAAACGTCGACGTTTCGCTGCTCACCCTTGCCAGTCGTCCGGCATGGATTGGCACGCCTGTAACGAAAATGCTGCGCTTCGGGACCGAGGTTGCCGCATGCCTTCTGTTTCGTCCTCAACCCCTCCAACAGCTCTTCTTGCTCGACCTGCGCCGAATGCCCGGCCGGCAGCCAATCAGCCGCTTGACGTCGCTGGACTAGTGCTCGCTATGATCGTATGTACATTTCTCGGCGAACGAATCTTGCTTGCGCGGATTCTCGTACCAAACGGGTGTCGGCGTGGCACGGAACAGCGTAACAGGCTCACGCTGTCGACCACGTCACCGTGCCGGTTGGGCAGTTTTTTCCTCATGTAACGATTCTCGGGCATCCGATGAATGATACCGGTGCCTTGCCGATCGCGCCGGATTACCCCGGCAACGATGCCGATCGTGGCAGGAACGTCGGCTGGAGGGTAGGGCCACGCCTCCCGAGTGCAAGGACGTTTCATGAGGCCAAGGCTTTCGCACCTCCTCTTCCTCTGCGTCTTTTGCGCGGCAGGCGGTCTCGCTTGGTTGGCCGCACAGACCGCATCGACGAACCGGATACCGACCGCGCTCGTGCCGGGTGAGAGTTACGCCGTCGACGCGGTTAATGGCCGCGTGACATTCGACGTCGAATTCCGGAAAGACTCACGCTACGTGCTGCTGCTCGGCAGCTTGGGCTATTCCGGCCGGTCGTATTCGATTCGCTTAAACGCACAACGTGTCCCCGAGGTGACGGTCCGTCACGCCCGGACGATCGCGCCGCTCCCTCGTCGTTCCACTGCACTCGCGCAGAACCGGCGCAACGAACTGAGAGCGCGGCCAATAATTCAACAAACCGCGGCGACCGACATTTTCCCTCAACGGGCGGACGGTTCCGCAACCCGTGTCACGCCGAGTGAGGCAGCACGTAACTTTTACCTGCACGTTACTGACGGGGAACTCGACGATTCGAAACAGTACGCTCAGGTTAAGGGCCGCCTGGTGGCAGAAGGAGACGAGGTACGCATATATCTCGATCGGCAGCAGGCTCGCGAGGACTTGTCACCTCGGATCTTGGACGAGATGGTGACGCTGTTCGACCGGGAGATTGTCCCCTCCTTCCGCGAAAATCTCGGTGAGTGCAACGATGTTGACGGCGACGGCAAATTCACGATCTTGATGACCCCCTGGCTGGGCCGGCTGCAGGGAGGGAAGACGTCGCTCGGTGGTTTCGTACGGGGCTCCGATTTCCGCCGCGACATGGGAACGCCCTACAGCAACCATTCCGACATGCTGTATCTCAATTCAGACGTCCGACCCGACGACCATCTGTGCACACTGCTTGTGCACGAATACACCCACGCAGTCTGTTTCAGTGCCAGGTTGCCCTCGCTTGCCTATCCCCACGGCTTGCCGGAAGAGGACGACTGGCTGAACGAAGCGATTGCCCATGTGTTCGAAAACTTGTACGGACGCGGCTGGAGCAATCTTGGCCACCGTGTGAGCCGGTTCATGAATGAGCCGCAAGCCTACCCTCTGGTCGTCCGCGACTATTACCACGCTGGAATGTGGCGAAATCATGGTTGCCGCGGGGCGACCTATCTCTTTCTGCGGTGGTGCGTCGACCAGTTTGGTGTGGAGATCCTCCAAGATCTGATCCAAAACCCGGCCAGCGGAATTCGAAACCTCGAATGGTCAACGGGCGTTAAGTTCGACGAATTGTTTCGACGCTGGACAATCGCGCTGTATCAATCGGGAAGACGATTGGATCTTGCTCCGACGGTAGTGCCGGACGGAGCCCATCCGAAACAGAGCGACCCCGTTGAGAACATTCAGCTGTGCCGGAACGAATCGTCACGACCCGGTTTCACGGTTGCGACGGCGAATTCGGCGGCAAATCCTCAAAAAACTCACGAGCAAGGCCGGCATGCGTCGTCGAATAGACCGCCTGCCACGGCTGCGAGGCACAATAGAGCGTCGTGTTCCGGCTCGACTTGTGGCACGGCGGAGTTGTCCCAGCCGCCAGAGGGGAAGCTCCTTGCCTGCCCAAATCCCACAGCCGACTGTTTCACGTCACTTGACTTGCGGGGACGCCTCGCTGAATGGGGATTAGCCGGACCGCAGCCCTTACGATGGAATGTCGAGCAGGGTGATTACACCGTTCGCGTGCGGGGCACGGCACCAGCCTTCGTAGAAATGCACGCCGCAGCGGCTGCAGGTGTCCGCAGGATACAGATCGTCGCCGAACGGGGGACGAAGCTACAGGTGTCGCTGGTCAAGCTACCGGACGACTGGCCGCAGTTGTCGATCGACTCATCCTGGATTGAGCCGAGCGAAACGTCGATCCGAGAAACTGAGACCGGCGGCGTACTTTGTCGCGCCCTGAACGTGCGCGTTCGCATGCATTCCGCGGATCAATGGCGAGTCGATCGAATCGCCTGCGAGCAAAACGATGGCGAGACGCGGGAAACATTCGTTCTTGAAGGGGAGGAACTGAACGGTCGGCGGAAGACTGACGGTACCGCCGCGAAATCGGGCGAAGTCCGCACCTTCCTGCTACCAATCGGCCATCGCTTCGGAACGGAAAAGCGACTGCTCCTCAAAGTGGTTGCCTGCGATCAACAGGGCCGGCGGACGTGTGCGTGGTCGACAGTCGGAGAGGCCGACCATCCACGCGGGCGGTTGGAGGTTGCCGATGGCGGCGAGACTCCATTCCACTGACCCTCCGATTGCCGTCGACGGCGTGCAGGCCACTCTCGCGCCTTCTGGGCGAGCGGCCAGACGGCATCGAAGAATGCCTTATTACTCTCCCTCGGAGGCGATCGCTTCCCGCTCTGCGAACATTTGCTTTAGTCGGGATATCGGATACATACGGATCACCTTGTTCTTGTAGGTCAGCCGCCCTTCGTCGTCCTTGTCGAGATGCTCCGCGATTTCGTCGACCGCCAGTCCCGCATAGAGCCCGGCGAAGGTTTCCGGGTCGACGCCCCGCCCCTCTTCCAGGTCTTGCAGCGCGTTCGCTCCACCCGAGGTGACAGCGAAGGCGTTGACGCCGATGATCGCCGGCGAGTAGAACTCCTCGCCTTGAAGCGCCTGTAAGGCACTGTCGACGGCGAAGGTGGCGTTCTTGACCGAATCTCTCGTTTCCTTCGTCATGGGCGTTGCTTGGGCATCCTGTGCCTGCAGCAGTTCCGGTGTGAGAATGCCTGTGGAACCCAGAATGTAGCCGACCGACACCAGCCCCAAACCAAGAAAGACTCGAAGAAATGTCTGCATCTCCTCGCTCCCTTTTTCTAATGGACGAATTCGATTGGAAATTTGGGCTTCGACGCCGGCGGCTTTCGCCTCGCGCGGATCACCCTACTTGATTGACTATTGACGCCTTCCGGCCTTTGAGCCGCGTCATCGCCGCAGTTTACGGCGAGTGACGTTGCAGACTGTGCATTCCCAATCTTGGCGGGGGAGTCGGCTGGTTGCAAGGGAAGTTACGCCGGCAATCGCCGATTCGACACAACGTCGCTTCCAGGAAGAGATGCTCGCCGCCGGGCGGACGCGGCCAAGATGGTCCAGCAGCGAGTCGAGGCAGACTTGGATCGCCCCGGTGTCGTCGGCATCGCAGGCGGCTGCGAGCTCACCTGCTCATTCCTCGAAGGCCGGAGCCCCTCTCGCTCGCCCGCTTGGTGCAGCTCTTGCTTTCCGGGTTACGGCGAATGCACTGATGTCAAATTGACCTGCCGCGACAGATTGCCAGAGTGTGGGCGGCTCGACGAACGGTCGCACAAGCTTGAACCCCAAAAGGGCCTTCCTATCGAAGACACGATCATCGCTGGAGATGAGTTGCTGCTAATTTTGGCTCGTTGTTTCCGTTATCTTCCGCATCCGAAATTCAATGGCAGTCGGTTCGCCAGATTGGCACTCGATCAGCCGTCCCTCCGGTTCGACCGGTTCGTATCCGACTGGATTCGCCTCTCGGCCGATTCCGATTCGATGACGACCCGGAGCGAGCAACGCGCGAACCTTACCCTCTGCGTTCGAACGTGGCGTTTCGTAATACGAGCCGCGCGTTTCGAAGTTGTAACTGTGGTGTCCATAAGCTGTTTTATGGAACTTGCGTCCGTGCGGATCGTCCTGGATTTCTTGTCCAACCCAAAGGTCGACTCCCGGTAGCCGCGTTCCCGTCTCCGCATCGCGGACGGTGATGTCGAGTACCGCTGCTGGACGCAGTTTGAGGGTAGTCGCTTTCTCGGCCGTCTTCGCGGAGACGACTACTTCCGCATTCGTTCTCAGATAATTCGTCTGCTGTCTGGGGCCGATGCTCAGCCGATAACGCCCGTCCGTTAGCAGCACCTCAACGAAGCCACGTTCATCCGTCCAGTCCGAGAAATGTACGAAGTTTGCTTTGCCCCCTACGCGGACTCTAGCGGCCGGTGCGCCCGTGTCGCCGTACACGACGCGGAGCTTCACCTTCCGCGGCTGGGTGAACACGAAATCGAAGTCACCGCTGTAGACCCGGTTGCCCTTGGCGTCCGCTTTGATCCCCTCGTGGGTCACTGCCCAGATTTTTCGAGGGGGTTGCCCCGGTGGTTGCACTTCGATCAAGAACCGGCAATCGGCGGGCAGCCCGGCGAATTCGAACCGACCCTGAGCATCCACGTGACAGGTCTGGATTCGCGGCGGAATCGGAGCGCGCTCGACGAGGGACATAAAGTCGAGATACGACCTAAACTGAGTGAAGTCACCATGGTTCCAATTCCGGTCGCAATGGCTAATCTCCAGCACCGTGCCGGCGATGGGATTTCCCCGTACATCGACGACCCGGCCGCGTAGTCTCGCTTCCGGTCCGAAGAGCAGGTTGAGTTCGATGACGTCCGTTCGTCCATAGGACTTGTTGGAATTTCTCTTCTGCTCACCGTCGGGAAAGAAGGTCTTTCGGGGAAGCCAGGCAAATCCATGACCATCGGCTGCACCGAATACCTCAAACAGTCCGATATCGCTATCTTGATCTGTTTCCGCCCGTCTGACGGGGAGAGCAACCTTCTCGAACTGATAGGCGCCGTTGCGGTCGGTTTCTGTCTCGGCCAGAAGATCGCCGTCAGTTAACCGAGAGGCGAGGTAGATCGTCGCGCCGGCAATGGCCTTGCCGGTTTCGTCCAACGCGCGCCCGGAAACGTTTATTGGCACCGGGTAATATTCCGGCTCGTTCGGCTCCGCCTTGGCATAGGGGTTCTGCTCAGTCGATGCGGGTTGTCGATCTGACTGAATGCAATCGCCAAGCTGCACGGGGTGATTGGGATCCGATTCGACAATTCTGGCTTCAGAGAGATGGTCGCCCAGGATTCGCGTGACGCGAAGCGTTGTCGGTCGCCGGTCTGGTTTCCTGGCGATGGGCGCCTGCGCGGTCAGGGTCATTCCGACTTCATACTCATCGGCACCTCCTCGATTGATCGTGACCCGCTGACGATTTATATCCACCCGACTGACAACGGGGAGACGGTCAAACGTGCGGAGCATGTTGAAGATCGCTTGACGCAGTTGAGCGGAGTGTGACTTGATGCGAATCGCATTGATCTTCGCCTCGAGTGCCACCGAAAGGTTCTGGTGATTCTTATCGGTACGGCCGCTTGCTGTCAGCAAATCGCGATAGAGCTCACGAACAATCGAAGCGGCCACATCAGACTTGAACTGCTTGAAGCGATAGACGAATTCCTCGTCGCGGATTTCTTTAGCACCAATATTCTGCTTCCCGACTTTCTGCTGGGCAGTTGACTGGGAAGACGTGCCAAGTCTCCGTACCTGGAACTCGATGGACAACGTCATTCCTTCTTTGACCTCAATCTCGTGGGCGATTTTGCGACTGCGAGACCTCGCAAGCTGCGGCCCGACAATCTCGAAGGGGCCCGGTCCCATCACGTAGACGTAATTGCTACCTGGTGCCACACGGATGCGGAACGTCCCATCACTTTCGACCTGCGTCGATTCGACTGCGGCACCGCTTCGTGGTCGGGATGGACCGTGGAGCCCGATGTGCACACGATCTCCTTCCAAGAGTGTGGCCGGTTCGCCACTACCGGAGTCGACCAGCCGCCCGGAAACGAAGCCACCTTTGATCAGTTTGAGGTCGGGTGCTTGGCGAGTCTCTCCCGCTTTGGCTTCGAACGAATCGAGAGCCTTGACTGTCCAGCCAACCTGTTGTGCCCACACGTTGTAGGCAGATTCCGGCAAGAGCAGTCGATACCGCCCTTCTTCGTCGGTCCGGACGCGCATTGTGCCGATTGATCTACGGTTAATGTTCTGCGCCTGAACCCACACGCTCGGCAACGGTTCATTCCCCTGACCGTGGACGACTCTTCCTTCAATAACGGCAGGAGGTGGCAGCACAATCGCACCAATCTCCGGAGCGCTGGTGTACCTAACACGGCGTCGTCCGAAGGCAGGATGCCAGACCTTCAGGGACCCGCTCTGGGGTTGTTTTTCCCCATCTCGTCTCCAAAGGTCACTAATTTCGAAGCGGCCTAGAATGTCGGTCGTTGCGCTGGTGAGCCCGCGCATAGGGCCCCAACCAATACCTGCCGACCATACTTTCGCGCGGGCGATCGGTTCGCCCTTCGAATCGGTCAGTCGACCCCGCACGATCGCGGCGGGAGGCATCAGCAATTTGATTCGCCGCGGTGCCCCCAACTGCTTGGACACGAGTCGAATGACGGAACCGCGTTCTGTGGCACTCGCAGCGAGGTAGTACAGTTTTGGATGCTGTGCCGTAAGGTCAATCTTGGAATTGGGACGGATGCGGAATTGTCCCTCGTCGTCAGACCGCGATTTCCCCAGCCGCTCGATCGTGTCAGCGTCGTAGTCGTAGAAATACAAGCTGACTTCCGCACCGGCGATCGGTTCATCATCGCCGTCGTGGCAGATGCCTTCCAGGATCGAGGAACCGGAGGGCAGCAGCGGAACAAACCGCGCCAGGCCGACTGTCGCGGGTGCGATCTCGGTAGATTGGTCTCTTTCAACCCGTACCCGGTAATTCTTTGCGATGAATCCTACCTTCTCGTGCCAGACTTGAAATTCGTGGTCGCCGGCGGGCAGCTTGTCGATGTGGAAGCGGCCGGTTTTGTCAGTGACAGCTGCATATGGGTGATCGAGAACGAGCCAGTAGGCCGCCGCCTGCACGTCAAAATCACTGCCAACCTTAAACGGCTCGTTCTCCGGGCGAGTCAGCCGCAGCATATTGCCGGTGCGGTCGCGCGGGGCCAAGAGCCAATTGAACGATTCATTGCGACGCGGAAATGGATGTACGTTCCGAGGGCGGTCGCTCGGGTTCTTGATCAGAATGGCCTGGTCGGTGCGCACAAACAGTGAGCGAGGCGAGAAGTGAGGCCCCTGGCACTCGAAGGCAATGACCGCATCCCGGCTTTTCGTAAGATCTGGATGAATTTTCGTTGCCTTGCTGAGATAAACGAAAATGTTCGCAATCCCCTTTGACTCACGATCGACAACGAGTGCATCCCCCTCTCCCTCCGGAACTTTGCCCTCGTGGATAAACTGTCCGGTGACGGATCCCCAGCCGCCCGAGGGAAGCGCCGGGTTGTTCGATTCGGCCGCTGGTTTTGTCTCGACAGCTTGATCTTCCGACTGTGCGGGAGAAAGCCAGGTCGCCGGGCCGACCAGTAAGGCGAGCAACAAAGCCACCAGCGTCACGACTCCACCACGCGATAGACTCAGTGGTTCCCGCAGTGGTTCGCCAAACAGGCGGGCGACGCGGCGGCGCAGCTCTGAGGGGGACTTGCCGACGGCGGCCAATGTTGCGAGTTCGACATGCGTCTGATCTCCCGTGGTCGGCTCGTCGCTTTTCTGTGCTAGTTCCACGACCCGCAGTAGGGCCGACGCATAACGAGGACGTGGTTCCGCCGGAGTTGTGTTCATCGTCCGGCAAACCATTTCGTCGCAGCAGTACTCCCGGAGCATGCCGACGCGGCTGCTGATGTGCCACACCGCGGGGTTGAAAAAGAGTACGGTCTCGGCAAGCCGTTGCATCAGATTGATCCACAAGTCGTAGCGGCGGACGTGTGCCAGCTCGTGGGCGAGAATCATTTCCAGTTCATCGAGCGACAGGCTCGTAGTGGCTGACATCGGTAGCAGAATTGTTGGCCGTACCAAGCCGACAACCACCGGCACGACGATTTCACCGGCACGCGCCAACTTCGGCACGACGCGCATTGACCAGCGGGCCGCGGCCGTGTGGAGCAGGTCGACGAGGGGGCCATCGTGGATCGTTTCGGCACGCAGACGCAGCCGATTCGCTTTCCAGACACCCGTTACGAGTCGGGCGAGCATCGCCAGCAGACCGGCAACGTAAAGTCCCATGAGCAAAGGAGACCAACGGTACCAGGCCTGTGGCCAATTGTCGGTCCAATGGGCCGCATCCTGCGCAGCCGATTGAGTTGTCCTCAATGCATTCGCAGATGGACTGGCTGCGTACGCAGTTTCAGGATTGATGACGTTGCCGACTTCGCCGCCGGCCGTTGGCCATCTGAGTGCGTCACCGTTTTCGTCCGGTAACGCCTGCAGGGAACTCCCCGGAAGGCCGCGTGCCGGAACCACCGAGGTGACGTCAACCATCACAAAGGTCAACGGCAACGTTACGAGACAGCCGAAAAGCAGCACCACGTAGAGGGCATATTGCACCTCGACGGATCGTTTGCGCAATAGAAACGCGATGACCCGCCCGGCGATTGCCAAGAGCCCGATCAGCCAAAGGGAATGCAGCAACGCCAGGCAGAGCCGCTGGCAGAACAGGGGCGTGACGACGGTGTCCCAATTCATTTCTGCTGCTCCTTCGCCTTGCGATTGATCAGCTTGCGCAGGGTACTGATTTCCTCGGGATCGAGGTCGGCTGTTTCCAGGAGACTCAGCATCATTGCGGCGGGCGAACCGTCGAAGAGCCGTGCCATCACGTCGCCGATGATCCCGCCGCTGACGTTCTGCTTTTCCACTTTGGGCGAAAAGAGGAACGCCTTCCCTTTTTTGCGCCGTCGCAGGTAGCCTTTGCGGACCATGATGTTGAGCATCGTGATGACGGAACTGTACGTCAGCGTCCTGGCCGCCTGCTCTTCGAGACGTTCACGCACTTCGCGGACCGGCAGCGGAGCTTCCTCCCACAAGACCTTGAGGATTTCCAATTCCAGCTCCGTCGGGTAGTCAGATCCGGGGCGTGCCATCTGTTTCCTCATTCGCAGCGTCATACGCTGTTTCGTGCCGCGCTGAGTGCCGCTTGGCAATTCAATTCCTGTCTCCCGCGAGCCGGAATGCCGAACGACATTTGCTTGCCCCAAAACAGACGTGGCGGGCCAAGGGTTTTAATTTGTTAAATGATAGTAACGCGACGCAGCTCACCGGTCAAGGGGATAATTGAAGTAATTAAAAGATGCGGCCGCTGGCCACGGAACTCGCCGCGGTCGAGCTTGTTGAGAGAATATCGGCAGCGGCTGGGAAGAGTGCTGCCGAGAGGGCAGTCGGCTTGTTGCGTGTGTGCTGTTAGAGAAACCTACGAACTACGATATCGGGTTCCGGCTCGCGGGAAGCAAGTCCGGCCGCTCGCAGAGTAGGCGAGATAAAGGCTTG
>Ga0315336_1006318_pt1 | contig 12201 bp, 10 predicted proteins | sample ASW5metaG_FD_204512 | JGI IMG/M metagenome (GOLD analysis project Ga0315336, IMG submission 204512) | Ammonia-oxidizing marine archaeal communities from Monterey Bay, California, United States - ASW #5 | ecosystem: Environmental > Aquatic > Marine > Intertidal zone | place: USA: California...
GTGTACGGAACACTTCACGACCAGGTCACCTACACCATTTCCCCGGAGTACTTTACGAAACTCAAATTTGATCAATTTCACTATGCCGACTTTGGCTTTCCTGATCGCGTATTCGCTGCGGAAATCGGCTTCCTTGCGACCTGCTGGGTCGGCTTTTTCGGCGCGTGGTTCTTGGCGCGTCGTCTGATACCCAAGCAGCCGAGGTCCCGTGCGTTACGGCAAATCTCGATCGGATTCGCGACCATCTCTGCATGTGCGTTACTATCCGCAAGCATTGGATTCGGTTATGGCTTGTGGCGTGGATCTGGCGCTGACTATGCTTCCTGGCAATCGACGTTGAGCTACCTGGACATTGAAAACGATTGGGCCTTCATACGCGTGGCGTATATTCATAACGCGAGCTATTTGGGAGGCCTTGTCGGATTGGTCCTGGCGCTCGCGTTCGTACGTCCGCTCCGGACACCCGATCCTGATCCGACGCGGATCTCTGAATAACCGTCGGGCAGGCGCCGTCCAACTGGCGATGGCCCAGCGTGGAAGAGGAACTGCGGTTTTGCTTGCTACGGGGGCGGCGGTGGTGGTGGCGCTGGGGGTCGTGAACTTCTGGGGAGATCTCGCCTGGTTTTTCCGCAGCGACTCGGTGAGGATCCAGGGCAAGTGGCGGCTCGTTTGGGTCACGGAAAACGGTGAGACCCATACGTTTCCGTTTCTTTTTATTGCGCCGCGCTGCACTCTCGAGGAAAAAACGATGACCGTCGATGATGGAGGGATGCTGCTGGTCAACACCTACCGCATCGAGACGGCGCACAGGCCCAAATGGTTCGATATTCAACAATACAGCGGCCAATCGAAACCAGGGATCTATGCGCTCGATGGCAACACTCTCACGATCTGCCTGAACACCGAAGCGGGTGGGGCGCGTCCAGCCACCTTCAACTCGAAGGCTGGCTCGCGCCATGACCTGTTTTTCTTCAAGCGCGAATAGGACCAGAGCTCAACGCTTTCTCGCCACCCCGGGTGGCTCCGCCAGTACGAACTCATCGGTCCGGCGCAGGATGAAGCCGAAGCAGAGCGCCGCAGTCTCGTGATTGCCCGAGAGAAGGTAGGTCTCGGGCTCGCCCATGGCGCGGCGGAGGGCGAGGCCCGTGGCGATGGGCACGCTGGTGTCACCGGCGCCGAGAAAGATCAGCACCTTCCGCGGGTCCACGTGACGCGCCAGGTGGAGTGGATCGGTCCGCACCTCCCGGGCGACGGCGGCGGCGAGCTCCTTCGCATCGAGGCCCCGTTCCTTCCAGGCCTCCCGATAGGCGACGACGGTGCTCTCTTCGCTCTCGGCGATGATGCGCGGTAAGTCCCCGCCCGGCAGGATGAGCGTGGCCCGCCGGATCCGCGGCTCGACGGCCAGCAGCACGGCGCCGAAGATGCCGCCCGCGGACACACCGACGTAGAGGAGCTCGCCGGCATGGACCTGCTCGGTGGACGCCAGCGCCATGAGCACCGTCCTCGCGGTCACGACAGCGGCGCGGAACTTCGCCTCGATGTCGCGCGGCTCGAGTGCGGGTTCGAGGAACCTCTTCTCGGGAACGACGACCGCGGCATGCACGCCCTGCCGCGCGTAGCGCCGCGCGAGATAGCGGGCCGCGAAGGCGGCGATGCTCGGCGGCGTCATGAGAACGAGCGGCCGTCGCTCCCCGGGAGAGATGTCGTCAGCGGGGTAGAGCTCGAGAGTCGACGGGAAGCCTGTCGCCAGGGCGAGGCTCACGTCTTCGCCCTTCGCGGCGGTGCGCAGCGCGGCCCGGAGGTCGCCCCGGAGTTCGTTCATCGCCACCGGGGACACGGCGTAGTACGCGTCGAGCTGCGGCGGAAGAGGTGCCGCCGGCCGCGGAGTTGCCGCGACTTCTCGGTGCTCGACGACGAAACCCCAGGGAACGCCGTGCCGCGGGGGCTGCCGCATCTCACCCCCACCGCGCTCCGCCTTCGGGGCCCAGAACAAGATAGCGTACAGCGGGAACCCGACGACCGCCTCGAAGGCATACCCGAAGGCGATGGACGGCGCCGAAGCGATGTCGACAGCCATGGGCAGATCGATCCAGGGAGTGGCCCACGCCAGCGCTGCCACCGGGGACAGGGCAACGGCGAGCGGCGCGGACCCCGCCCAGCCAAGATACTTGGCGTGGCGGGAGACGACGTCGACCCCCGCCGGTCCCTCCTCGAGAAGAGCGATGCCAGCGTTGGAACGGTGGACGAGGGAGGAGCAGCCCGTGGAGAACACGGCGAAGACGGCCGCGGTTACAGCGAGGTTGACGGCCCAAAGAATCAGTCGGCTCGGCCGCATCGGGACGGGCTCCTCGGGTGTTGGGCGTCATCTCCTTTGAATGCCGAAATTTCATCCTTCCATCGCTCCAGCTCCTTTACACGCCAGGCGATGGCATCTTCTTTTCCTTCTTCAGTTCTGAAGTCGACCTTCAGCATACGTTTCCCCGGGCATTGGCCGCCAAGCCTCCGGGTTTCTCCCACTTGTAGAATGGAGTTTTTCGGTATCGAAACGACCTTATTACCGAGTTGTCTCTCGAAATAAAGTTCTTGATCGGTAAGAACCAGATAGCCGGCGCCTCGAAAATGGGAGTATCCGTCGGATTGTTGCGCCACAAAAAAGGCGTATTTATCCATGAAGCGAATTTTCTTACCTGCAAAACGTCTTTGAAAAGCTTTCTCCAACGCGTCTTGCTTCTTCTTCAGATAGATGAAGAAGACGATGATGCCGACAACCACGAGAAGCACGACAATCCATTTCATCGTTGGCTACCTCCATGCATCGTACTCAGTATCCCTCGACTTCGGCCAGCGCCAAGCAGGAAACCCTCTCATATCCCCTTGCCCCCCACCGACCCTTCGGTGAAACTGCGTCTGTAAGACACCTACTCGTTGTTTTTCGAGAGTTTCAGCGATGCTTTTTTATGACGATCTGGCGGAGTTCATCACAGAACAGAGTGACAAGCTACGCAAATTGGAAAGCGCAAACATCCCGGAAGTGGGAGTCATTCTTGAAGTGTTCGCGCCCAATGACGACCAGGACCTGGACAGCAATCCTGGCGAACATCTGGTCACACAACAGGTCGACCGACTGGCCATTGACTGTCACGGCGTCGATGGAGATCGGCATCGAGGTCTGACGCGACCGTCGACGGGCCGCGAGAGTGAGCTCTATAAGCGGACTGGAGTCAAGATCACGAATCGCCGGCAACTTTTTGCCGTTTCGCCCTCTGATTGTGACGAACTGAGCCGGCGTCTTGATGTCAAGGTCACCCCTCAACTTCTTGGAGCCAACCTTGTCATCGGTCGAGAAGATGGCGCCAGTTTCTCCCTCTCGGCTGTACCGCTCAACACCTATCTGGCGATAGCGCCGGCCGAAGCTGTCGAACTACCTCGCCCACCGATTGCCACCCTGATTCCCTATGTGCAGCAAAAGGGTTGTACGCGCACTGGGCGTGCCATCGCCAAAGCGTATGGCGATTCCTCGCTGACTCAGCGGTTTGTAGCCAACGCAAAGGACCATCGAGGAATCCTCTGCAGTGTGGAATATCCTGTCGATGCGCCTGCTTTTCTCGAACGCGGTCAAAGAATCTTCTTCAAGTTTCCTGTAGGCCGCGTCAATTGAGGCATTGTGGTGCAGGCGTCTCGCCTGCTTTCTATTAATGAAGGACGCCGCACTTGCGCGGCGCTGGATTTCGCTTCGTTTTGTGGCGCTTGTGGCGCAGAAGCCGTAGCATGGCTTCGAGAAGGTCTCCATGAACGCTCCGCCTCTGCTGATAGTGGTCCTCACCAGCTGCCTGCTGGCAACGACGGGGTGGCCGTCCAGCCTTTGCGCTCAGTGTGAGGGCGATCTCACCTCGATCGGTGTGCTCCCTCTGAACGACCTCGGTGTGGGCCTCTACGCCGAGAGCTTCCCTGGCGGCCTCTACCCGGACGCGACCAGCACCCGCCCCCCACTTCACGAGGCGGCGGGCATCGAGCTGGCGCACACGAGCGTGCGCCCTCGCGACGCGACCGGGGCGCCCGACCTCGAGCAGGGGCTCATCGGCATGCTTTCGATCGGCATGTCGAACACGTCGCAGGAGTTCAGCGCCTTTCTCCAGCGCGCCAATGCGGACCCTGCGCGGAACCCGCAGCTGGTGATCGTCAACGGGGCGCAAGGGGGTAAGGCGGCGGAAGACTGGGTGAACACCGCAACCCCCTGGGAGGTTCTCGCCGCTCGCGTGGCCTCTGCGGGTCTGTCGCCCGGCCAGGTAGAGGTCGTCTGGATGAAGCACGCGAATCGGCGGCCGGGAGACATCGGGGCCTTCGACACGCACGCTCGCCAGCTAGAGAGCGATCTCGCGGCCATCCTGCGCAAGCTGAAGCAGGAGTACCCGAACCTCGCACTGGCGTATCTCTCGAGCCGCACGCGCGCGTACACCGACAACCCGGGCGGCTTGAACCCGGAGCCTTTCGCCTTCGAGTCGGGCTTCTCTGTCCGCTGGGTCATCGAGGATCAGCTGAGCGCTCAGAACCAGTTGAGCTACGAGCTCGGAGAAGCTCCCTGGCTCTCATGGGGTCCCTACCTCTGGGTCGACGGCGAGAATGCACGGTCGGACGAGCTCGTCTGGCTGGCAGCGGATCTCAACAATGACTGCACCCACCCATCCGCGAGTGGTCGAGAGAAAGTGGCCGACCAGCTGGTCGCCTTTCTGAAGACGGATCCGACGGCGACGCCGTGGTACGTGCGGCCAACCGAGTCGGCCGACGCGCCGGCGGTGATCGTGGAACCGGAGAGCGCGTCGGGAGAAGCGCCCCTCACGGTGACTTTCGACGTCACGGCAGCTGCGCGGGGTGTCGGCCGAACTATTGCCGAGTTCGCCTGGGGCTTCGGCGACGGCGGCACCTCCCTGACGCAGAACGCAACCAAGTCCTTTCCGGTAGCGGCCGAGTACTCCACCTATCTGACGGTGACCGACAGCGACGGGAACACGACCGTGGTCACGATCCCCATCTCCGTCACGGAGACCGGTGAACCGCCGGTCGAGCCGGAGCTCCGACGCGGGGACTGTAACGACGACGGCGTGGTGGATCTCTCCGACGCTGTCTTCGACCTCGGCTTCCTCTTCGTCGGCGGACCCGCTCCCGGTTGTATCGAGGCGTGCAACACCAACGGCGACCTGGAGAACGACCTCGCCGATGCAGTGTTCCTACTCAGCCATGTCTTTCTCGGCGGATCTTCTCCCGAAGCGCCGTTCCCAGGTTGCGGTCTCGACCCGTCTCCCGAGGACAGCCTCGGGTGCGCGGTGACCGCCTGTCCGTAAAGGTGTTCCCGACAGGGTGATTGACGTAGCGCTGGCCCAGACCGTGGAGGTCGAAGCCTCCAAGAGCGAGTCTCTCGAGGCAGCCGAGCCCGAAGTCAAGCACGCTCACGACTCCGTAGTGTTACCTACGTAGTCGTGAGCGCTGGCCCAACCAGGGGACTATCGAAGCTTTGAAAAGCTGCCCCGTGAGCGAGCGCGCCTACTTGGCCCAGAAGGCTGCGTAGTCGGCGCCGCTTCCGTTCTGGTAGCCGGTGATGAACATCAGCTTGTAGCCCTGGTCGACCCAGCTGATCGTCTGCTCAACATACTGGAACCAGTTGAGCCCGTGACGAGCGGCCCAGCTCGAGTAGGGTAGCGGCTTCCAGAGCGCCGAGAGCCTGGCCTGACCGTTGTCGTTGTAGCCGTGCAGGTAGGCCAGCTCCCGTCCGGCTTCCGTCTGCTCCTCGAATTCCGTTTGGTACTGAGCCGGCGTCAGGCCCGACTTGAGCCAGAAGCTGCCAACCTTCTCCTCCCAGAGCGCCGTGTAGCGGCGGCCAGCTCCCGCGTTCACCGGGGAAACGTTGACCGGCTGCCAGCCGTTCCCCTTCAGGAAGTCGAACTGCGCCTGGTGCTGCGCGCCCGTGTAGCTGTGGTAGACCAACTGATCCGGTCCCGACTCCTTGACGAAGATGACCGCGTAGCGAATGTTGGAGCCCTTGACGTAGCTATCGACCTGGAGCACTCGGTACCCGGCGTCCGTGCGGGAATCGATCTCGTCGGCGAGCTGGGTGCCGTTCATGTTGCTGAAGGACGCCCAGGCGACGGGCTCCGTCTTCTCGAAGATCACGGCGAAGTAGACGTCGCCGTTGATGTTGTAGCCGTCCCGCCAGACGAGGCGCCGGCCCTCGCCCGTTTGCTCGTTCCAGACCGACAGCATGTCGGCTTCCGGCACCGCCGGGCTAGACCAGACAAGGTCCTCGCAGGGGGCGTAGGCGACGCAGGTCAGCCTGTCGATCGTGGGATCGGGGCCGCACCACGACGGTTCGGGGATATCGGGGCCATTCTGAAACAGGTAGGCGAGCAGGTAGCTCGCGTCGCTGATGTCGATCGCACCGTCGTCGTTGGCGTCGGCGGCGTCGTCGCAAGTGGGACACTCCCCGCCGTTGAACTGGCAGCCGAGCAAGAAGACGGCGTCGGACATATCGAGGGTCTCGTCAGCGTTGACGTCGCCGCGGCGGAAGTCGGCGCCGGTCAGGACGGAGGAGCAGAAAGTCAGCGCGACGATCGAAAGGACGAGCGGAAGAAGGCGGGTATGGGAAAACATGTGAGAACCTCCTTGTGGTGGGTGGTAAACAATTCCGACGTTCCATAAGGAGGAACGACATTCCATCCGGAGACTGTCACCTGGCGGCCCGAAATCCCCGTTCGAGGGCCTGTTTTTCTGGCAGGGGAGGTTGCGGTCCGCCCAGGGGAGAAGGCGACTGCCGTTGTGGCATGCCGTCAGGACATTGACCGCCCGGGCGACAGTTCTTATCATCGAGCGGCGAGGTTTTTTTCGATTGAAACAGTTACTCCCTCCACAGAAGCGGCGTCGAACCTCTTGCGCCGGTCAAACATGCGGCTGCTCCTGATTTGTCTCTCCCTTTCTGCGTCTGTGGCGTCGGCAGCCCCACCGGGATTGACGGTCGGGAAGGACGGGACTCTCCAGAAGGACGGCGCGTCCTACCACGGAATCGGCGTGAACTACTTCGACGCCTTTGCCCGCCTGCTCCGCAATCCGGATGACACGTCCTACGATCAGGGGTTCCGGATCCTGTCAGAGCACGGCATCCCCTTTGCGCGCTTCCTGTGCACCGGGTTCTGGCCCGTGGAGATGAGCCTCTATCTCGAGGACAAACCGGAGTACTTCCGGCGGCTCGACGCGGTCATTGCCTCGGCAGAAAAGCACGATATCGGGCTGATCCCGAGTCTCTTCTGGCAGAGCGCCGCCGTGCCGGATCTGGTTGGGGAGCCCTGTGACGCCTGGGGGGATCCGCAGAGCCAGACGCATGCCTTCATGCGTACCTACGTCCGGGAGATTGTCACGCGCTACCAGATGTCACCCGCGATCTGGGGCTGGGAATTCGGCAACGAGTACAACCTCCTCGCGGATCTCCCGAATGCGCCGTCGCAGCGCCCCGCTGTCTTTCCGCAACGCGGCACCCCGGCTCAACGTACGACCCGCGACGAACTCACACACGAAATGGTCCGCGTCGCCGTCGCCGCCTTCGCGCAGGAGGTGCGGAAACACGATCTACACCGGTTCCTTTCGACGGGGAATTCCTTTCCGCGCCCATCGGCCTGGCATCAGAAGACGGAGACGACATGGACGCAAGACACGCCCGCGCAACAGGCCGAGATGCTCGTCGGCGACAACCCGGATCCGATCGATACGCTGAGCGTCCACGCCTACGGGGATGGAGCGGCGGAATCGATACGGTTTGCCATGGAGGTATCGGCGAAGTGCAAGAAGCCGGTCTTCGTCGGCGAGTTCGGCGCCAAGGGCGTGGGCAAGAAGGTGGAGGAGGAGTTCCTTTCGCTCCTGGAGACGATCGAACAGACGGAGGTGCCGCTCGCTGCCGTGTGGGTCTTCGACTACGGCGGGCAAGACGATCTGAGCATCACCGACAGCAACGCACGCGCTTATCAGCTGAAGGCCCTGGCGCGAGCAAATCGGAGAAAAAGAGAGACGGCCGAGGACACGAGACCGTCTGAAAGTCTTCGAGCACCTCCGACCCAACCTGACTCTTCCCGGCGGTGAGCGACGTTCGAAAATAACTCTCACCACTTCACGGGCAGTCAGGATTAGCATCGCAATCCGCGATAACCACGCACGCCGTCGTCTCGGATCCCGGCACCGCCAGCGGATGCGCGGCGCCGCTGAGGAAGAGGAACTGCAGGATGGCGACGGCGTCGGAGAGATCGACACTGCCGTCCGGCTGCCAGTCGAGCAACGCCATATTGCCCGGATGCGCTGACGTTCCATCTCCACAGGGGAAGACCGGAGGAATCCCGGTGAAAAGCACACCCAGGGCGCACACCGCGTCCGAGACGTCGAGGGTGGCGTCCTGATTGCAGTCACCGGGGACCTGAGGCCGACCGATCTCCAGGATATACAAGCGCAAAGGGGTCAGGTTGCTGACCACAAGGCCATCCTCCGTTTCGAGGACGGAAGCCTCGGTCCCCCCGGAGTACAGGAGCCGCAGGCTCGAGTCACCGACCTGGGCAAAGGTGACCTCCGTCAGTGAACGCTCGCTGTAGATCACGACATGCTTTGGTAATTTGCGGGTCCAGACCGTTGCTTCGTTCTCGACGAATACAGAGTTGTCGTCGGTGGTCAAACCGTCGCCGTTCAGCTGCGTGTGGTAGGTGCCGAGAAATTCAGCGTTTTGGTTGATCACGGGACCCATGACACGCCAGGCAGCCAGCGCAGCCTCGTTCGTAAAACTCGGATAATGCCAGATTCCTGCGCCGCTACCTTCGTTCCCTTTCGCTTGCCAGACAAGCAGGCCGCGGGAGTGGTCCAGGCCGAACAGCGTGGAGGCCCAGGCGAAGTGGAGCTCGTCCAGTCCCCCGCCGAGGATCGTTTCCGAGCCCCACCCCACCTCCCCGAAGAGCCACTTTTTCGGTAGAGCATTGTCGCGCGTGATGCGCAGGTGCACCCCCGTCGTCGCCCTGATTCGTGTAGTCCGGCAATGAACCCATTGCAGGTTTATATCGAACTGAGTGATGCCGAAGAACGAAATGGTGAGGACGTCGAACACGTCGGCGTAGTTCTCGATGAAATCATGAAAAGGGAAGTCATTCGAATAGAAAACCGGATCGAGGTCACAAATCCCATGGGTGGACGTGGACCACCACGACATCCCGATACAAACCTCGGGACCCAGGAGCTCTGCCTGTGGGGCCACTGCTCGGATTGCGTCGTATACCGTCTGCCACGTCCCCTTCTCGCTGCCGCGCTGCGCCGCGTTGTCCCGGTTCTGAGCGCACACCTCTGTAAAGACGATCCCGAAAGGAACGCCGAACCTCTCCTGCACGTGCTGGGCTACGGCCACGGAGTAGGCTTGAAACTCTACTAGCGGGTTGATTCCCGTGTAATCCACACCGGGTCTGTCCAAGAACATCAGGTCGGGCTTGTACAGGAAACTCTGGTAATCATCGACGCTCAAGGGTAGCAGGATCGGATAGATGTCATACTCCAGCATCTTGGCGATCATCTCATCGAGCGAGTCGATGATTCCCCCTGGCCGATCCCAGACCCAATCGGTGAAACCGGAATAGACAACCGCCTCAGGGCCATTCCACGTCACCTGCGGGAACCCGAGAGTGAACGGATGAACGAAGATGCGGATCGCGTTGATGCCGATCTCCTCGGTCAAGATCCGCAGCTCCTCGTCGGTCAGAGGCCAGAGAGTGTCGCCTGTACCCGACCCGACCTGATTGAACCCGAAGATGAACTGGTCTGGCGGGACCGGGTCAAACGACACGGCTGGCTGCGCGGTCGCAGAACCTCCTTGCGAGAAGAGAGCCGCAATCATAACGACGGTTGCAAGAGGTCTGACGGTCACCATGCAGTTCCTCTCTTTTGCTTTTCTCTCTCTGGCCCAAGCATAACCCGGTGCCGGGCCCGACCAAGCGAATTCTACCCGCCGGCGACCCGGACGTGTGTCCTCGTGTTTTTTGGTTGCCTGCCGGAAGTTCCGCTACCATGCTAGGGGTTGCCTCTCCTGCTCCCATAGCCCCTGTTCCCCTGTGGCGGGTTATGCGGACTTCGACGGCCATCCTCCTCGGCGTAGCAACTACCGACGCCATCGCTCTCACCGCCCGCCTGTTCCAGGGAGGACCGGCGCCATCCTGCCAGGAGGCTGCCGACGCCGACGACAACGGCCGTCTCGACCTCACCGATGCGATCTACCTCCTCGAGTTTCTCTTTCGCGCCGGCGTGCCACCTCCCCCTCCCGGTCCTCCCGGCGACGACTGCCCGCAGGAATACGGCTCCGCCCCTTTCCTCGGCTGCGACCGATACAACGGTTGTCCTTAGACGGCTATAATGCGCCCTGGGCAAAGAGTCCCTAGCAGCCCGTTAGAAAGGAACCCATCGTGATCCAACGCCTGACCTGGATAGTGTCACTGTCGGTATGGATGGCCTGCGCGTTCGCGCTGGTCCCAGGGGCGACCGCGGCGCCCTTGCGGAAACCGAACTTCGTGATCATCTTTGTCGACGACATGGGTTATGGCGACTTGGGCTGCTTCGGCAATCCGGTCATCGCGACGCCGCACCTGGACCGCATGGCAAGCGAGGGGCAGAAGTGGACCCATTTCTATTCTTCGGCCAGCGTCTGCACTCCCAGCCGCGCGGGTTTGCTGACAGGGCGGCTGGCCATCCGCAGCGGGATGTGCTCGAACCTGGCCGAAAGGGTCGTGCTCTTCCCCGAATCGGGCGGCGGCCTGCCCACGAGCGAGATCACGATCGCCGAAGCCGTCAAGCCATCCGGATATGCGACCGCCGCTTTCGGCAAGTGGCACCTGGGGCACTTGCCGCAATTCTTGCCGACCACGCAGGGTTTCGATACCTACTACGGCATCCCCTATTCCAACAGCATGGCGCAGACGGGCGGGCCCAACTACCGCCTCACGGCTCTCGGAGATGCCAACTTCCTGGCGGACATCAAGAACTACAACGTCCCGATCATCCACGATACGAAGGAAGTGGAACGGCCGGCCGACCAGTTCACGATCACACGGCGTTACACCGAACGAGCCGTCTCGTTCATTAAACAGAACAAGGCCCGGCCCTTTTTCGTCTACCTCGCCCACTCGATGCCCCACATCCCGATGTTCGCGTCGGACGCCTTTCGCGGCAAGAGCCGCCGCGGCATCTATGGCGACGCGATCGAAGAGGTCGACTGGTCCGTTGGCCAGATACTGGACACCCTGCGTTCCGAGGGACTCGACAAAAATACCCTCGTCGTTTTCACCTCCGACAACGGTCCCGCGCTAAACGTCGGAACTCACGGAGGCTCGGCGGGCCTGCTGCGCGGTGGCAAGGGTGGGACCTACGAGGGCGGCATGCGCGAGCCCACGATATTCTGGGGACCGAACATCGTAAAACCCGGCGTCGTCGGCGAGATGGGCGCGACGCTCGACCTGTTGCCGACGTTCTGCGCGCTCGCCGGCATCGATCCACCCCAGGACCGAATCCTCGACGGCGGGGATCTGAGTCCCGTGCTCGAGGGGACCGGCAAGAGCCCTCGCCAAACGGTTTTCTTCTACCGCGGTGAAGATATCTGGGCCGTCCGCCACGGCCCCTACAAGGTTCACTACACGACCAAGGAGCTTCCATTCGGGGACACGCCGGTAGTAAAACACGACCCGCCCCTCCTCTTTCACCTGGACCACGATCCGTCGGAGAAAATCAACGTGGCTCCGAGCCATGCGGATGTGATCGATCGCATCCAGGACCTCGTGCAGCAACACCGCAAGTCCATCAAGCCGGTGGTGAATCAACTGGAGATCTGGCGCGGCAAGTAACGGCCCACTTTTCTGGCAACCGGCCTTCTGTCTTATTGTGGTGCAGGCGTGCCGCCTGCACCACAATGCTTCAAGAGCCGGGTCAAAAACGGGCGTCGAAGTCGACGTCAATGACGAAGTCGCTGTCTTTGTCCAGCTCATACCGGTCCAGTGAAGGTGAGTAGGTCTTCACACGAATCTGGTTCTTACCGGGATCAAATTCCATATAGCGCAACCACCCATCTCCCCCATTCTCACGGCCCTGGTAGTCCGCCAGCATTTCATAGACTTCCTGACCCGCATCATTCCAAGAAATTTGAAACCACTCCTC
>Ga0315336_1006319_pt1 | contig 12200 bp, 12 predicted proteins | sample ASW5metaG_FD_204512 | JGI IMG/M metagenome (GOLD analysis project Ga0315336, IMG submission 204512) | Ammonia-oxidizing marine archaeal communities from Monterey Bay, California, United States - ASW #5 | ecosystem: Environmental > Aquatic > Marine > Intertidal zone | place: USA: California...
CGCCGGAGCGGGTGTAGCGCAGAGCGTTGGAAAGGATGTTCTGCAGGATGCGCCTGAGCAGCGTGCGGTCGGAGCGTACGACGACATTGACCGGCCGGAATTTCAGCGTCAGGCCCTTCTTTTCCGCCTCGGGAAGAAAGTCCGAGCGCAGCGAGGAAAACAGCGTCTCCAGGCTGACGTCGCCGATTTCGGCTTGCACCACGCCGGCGTCCAGCTTGGAGATGTCGAGCAGCGTGCGCAGCAAATCTTCCATCGTCTCCAGCGAGCGCTCGACCTGGCGCACCAGCTTCTTGCCTTCCTCGCTGGTCTGGACCTCGGCCAGCGCCGAGACCGACAGATGCGCGGCGTTGAGCGGCTGCAGCACGTCGTGGCTGGCGGCGGCGAGGAACCTGGTCTTGGAGAGGTTCGCCAGCTCGGCGTTCTCCTTCGCCGCGCTGAGCTCGATGTTCGATTGCTCGAGCCGGCGCAGCGTCGCGTGCAATTCCTCGGTGCGGTTGCGGACCCTGTTTTCCAGCGAAATGGCGGTCTGGAACAACGAGAAGGCATTGCCTTGCTGATCCATGGAGCGCTCGACACGGCCGACGAGCGCCGCGTTGATCTTCTTCAGCCTTTCGACGTCGTTGATGTCGCGAAGCGGCATCTCGCTCACTCGGCTGCCTGGCGCTCGCCGAAGGCGATGCCGGTAAAGGTCTGGTTGAGGTGCATCGAGCGGTACTGCTCGCCATAAGTGCCGAAGCCGATCACCTTGTTGGTCCGGTAGAGCTCGGAAATGTCGCGAAAGACCTGGCGGTTGTGCGCGTCGAGCCGGCGCAGCACGCAGTCAAAGCCGAGGATCATGTCGATCCCGCCGAGCCTGTGCTCGACATCCTGCAGGGCCGTGCGCGTTGCTTCCACCATGTTCTTCGGTTGGGCGATGGAAAGCACCACGCCGTCGTCGATGGCGCAGAAGAAGGACAGCGAGCCGTCAGGGTGCATACGCTGGATCGAGCGGCAATAATATTCGCCGCCGACCTTCACCACGACGGGGTGCGAGGCAAAGCTCAGCGGCGTCAGCGTCTGCGGCGGGATGCCGACGGAGGCTGCGTATTCTTCCGCGGCGTTGGTCGCGTTGAACTCGCGCACGATGCGATGGTCGGGATCGGATGCCGTCACCACCAGCTTCTCGTCGGTCGGGAAGAAATTATCTGTCTTGAAGACGTGGAACGGGATGTCGGTCGCGATCAGCACGACGATGGCGCTGTCGGAGGCAACCCTGCCGTTCGCAATCAGCCTGGTCGTCTCGAATTTGAGATCGTCGCCGGCCGAGCCGCCGATCAGCGGGATGTCGTCCAACCCCCAGTGGATGGCCGAGGTCACCGCTTCCTCGGCGTAGGACAGCCCGTCGATGAAGCAAAGCGCGAAGATGCCCATGGAGCGGTCGTGGCCGACGCGCGCCTGCAGGAGGCGTCGCAACGCCACGACCTCCCCGGTGATCCTGTCCATGCCTGACGACGAGAGGTCCTCGACCATGGTGGAGACGGTCGAAAACGATGCCGAAGGCAAAAGCAGGGCAAGGATATGCCCTTCCTCCAGTCCCTGCGGCGTAATTTCGCCGGCGGTCGAACAGCCAGCGTAGGCTAGCGAGGGTGCGTATATTTCCAGGGCCTGCGCCAGCGCCGCCGCGTCGACGAGCCCTTGGGAGAAGAAAAGAAGCGCGAAGCCGGCGTCGACGATCGCCGCTTCGGCCGCGATGGCTCGGGCAAAGGCATTCGGGTCGGGCTCATCCGTGGTGAGCGCCGAAAGGCCCGATGCATAGCGTGTGCTCGAACTTGCCAGCTGCGTTCTCCGCAATTCCTCCGACGCAGTTCTTGTGCGTATTTTTCTTGTGCGTGTCGGGCACGCCCCGCGTCGGGGGCATCTTTGCCCCCAATCCCTGATTTGGCAATGGGCCCGGCCGTAGCGCTCGACAGCGCGCCGCCATGACCGAAAGTACAAGGAGCAGAGCGCTGGCAGCGCTGTTTTGCCCGTTGTACGCTATGCGAATAACGCACTGCCGAAGCACGGCATCGGCAAGTGATAACCAAGCTTATACCCAGGGGAGGTTGCATGTCGGACGTGTCGTTGACTATTAATGGGAAACGGGTCAGCGGGAGCGTCGAAGACCGAACGCTTCTGGTGCATTTCCTGCGGGAACATCTGGGCCTCACCGGAACGCATGTCGGTTGCGATACATCGCAATGCGGCGCCTGTGTCGTGCATGTCGACGGTCGGGCGGTGAAGTCCTGCACGATGCTGGCCGTCCAGGCGTCAGGCTCGAGCATCGTCACCATCGAAGGGCTGGCCGACGGCGCCGAGCTGCATCCGGTCCAGGCCGCATTCAAGGAGTATCACGGCCTGCAATGCGGGTTCTGCACGCCCGGCATGATCATGACGGCTACAGACATGATCACGCGTCATCCCGAGGGTCTCGACGAGGCGACGGTGCGCGCCGAGCTCGAAGGCAATATCTGCCGCTGCACGGGCTACCACAACATCGTGAAGGCAATCCTCGCTGCGTCGGAGACGATGGCGAAGGGCGCCAAGGGCAAGGCGAAACAGGCAGCTTAGGTGAATGGTCAATGGTGAATGTTGAATAGAGCCGCTGCCGGCTCTTCCTTTTCGACGATTCGCCATTCCACAATTCACCGTTCACTCGGGAGGAATTTCCGCAATGGGTATCGAAGGCGTTGGCGCCCGCGTGGCGCGTAAGGAAGACAAAAGGTTCATCACCGGTGGCGGCCGCTATGTCGACGACATGGTTGTTCCCGGCATGAAGCATGCCGTGTTCGTGCGCAGCCCGTATGCGCATGCGCAGATCAAGAAGATCGATGTCAAAAAGGCGCAGGCGATGCCCGGCGTCGTCGGCGTCCTTACCGGCAAGGAGCTCAAGGCCGATGGTATCGGCAACCTGATCTGCGGCTGGATGATCCATTCCAAGGACGGCACGCCGATGAAGATGGGTGCCTGGTCGCCGCTCGCGGTCGACAAGGTGCGCTATGTCGGCGACGCCGTCGTCATCGTGATTGCCGACACCAAGGGCCAGGCGCGCGACGCCGCCGAAGCGGTCGAGATCACCTACAAGGAACTGAAGGCCGTGGTCGATGCCACGAAGGCGATCCAACCAGGCGCGCCGCAGATCCATGCCGAATCCGACAACAATCTGATCTTCGACTGGGAGATCGGCGACGCGAAGGCAACCGACGCGGCGATCAAGTCAGCCGCCCATGTCACGCGCATGAAGATCGTCAACAATCGTCTTGTGCCCAATGCCATGGAGCCGCGCGCCGCGCTCGGCCACTACGACAAGGCGGAGGACCATTACACCTGCTGGACGACATCGCAGAACCCACATGTCGCGCGGCTGGTGATGAGCGCCTTCTACAATGTCGCACCTGAGAACAAGCTGCGTGTGATCGCGCCGGACGTCGGTGGCGGCTTCGGCTCCAAGATCTATATCTATCCGGAAGAGCTCGTCTGCCTGTGGGCGTCGAAGAAGACCGGCGTCCCGGTGAAATGGGTGGCCGACCGCACTGAGAGCTTCCTTTCCGACGCGCACGGCCGCGACCACGTCTCGACGGTCGAGATGGCCTTCGACAAGGACAACCGGATCACCGGGTTGAAGGTCGACACGATCGCCAATCTAGGCGCCTATATGTCGCTGTTCTCGTCCTGCGTGCCGACCTATCTCTATGCCACGCTGCTCTCGGGCCAATACAACATCCCGGCGATCCACGCCAATGTGCGGACCGTCTACACCAACACCGCGCCGGTCGACGCCTATCGCGGGGCAGGGCGGCCGGAAGCCACCTATCTCCTGGAGCGGACGATGGAAACCGCCGCGCGAGAGCTCGGCGTGTCGCCGGCGGAATTGCGACGTAAGAACTTCATCACCTCTTTCCCGCACCAGACGCCGGTGATCATGAACTATGACGCCGGCGACTATAACGCCTCGCTCGATGCGGCGATGAAGGCCGCCGACTATGCCGGCTTCACCAGAAGGCGCGCGGAGGCGAAGAAGCAGGGCAAGCTGCGCGGCATCGGCATGAGCTGCTACATCGAGGCCTGCGGGATCGCGCCGTCTGCGGCGGTCGGCTCGCTCGGCGCGGGCGTTGGCCTTTGGGAATCCGCGGAGGTGCGCGTCAATGCCGTCGGCACGATCGAGGTGCTGACCGGCTCGCATAGTCACGGCCAGGGTCATGAGACGACCTTCGCGCAACTGGTCACCCAGCGCTTCGGCGTGCCGCTGGATTCGGTGTCGATCGTCCACGGCGACACCGACAAGGTGCAGATGGGCATGGGCACTTACGGCTCGCGTTCAGGCGCCGTCGGCATGTCGGCCATCGTCAAGGCGCTCGACAAGGTCGAGGCCAAGGCCAAGAAGATCGCGGCACATCTGCTGGAAGCGGACGAGGGCGACATCGTCATCGAGAATGGCGAGGTCAAGGTGGCCGGCACCGACAAGAGCCTGCCCTGGTTTCAGGTGGCGCTTGCCTCCTACACCGCCCATAATTTGCCTTCGGGCATGGAGCCGGGCCTGAAAGAAACCGCCTTCTACGATCCGTCAAACTTCACTTTCCCGGCCGGCTGCTACATCTGCGAGGTCGAGATCGATCCGGAAACCGGAACGACCGAGATCGTGCAGTTCGTAGCGGCGGACGACTTCGGCAACATCATCAATCCGATGATCGTCGAGGGGCAGGTGCATGGCGGCATCGCGCAGGGTATCGGACAGGCGTTGCTGGAAGGCGCGCATTACGACGGCAACGGGCAATTGCTGACTGCAAGCTACATGGACTACACCATGCCGCGCGCGGGCGACCTGCCGTCCTTCAAGGTCTCGACCTCGAACACGCCATGTCCCGGCAATCCGCTCGGCATCAAGGGCTGCGGCGAGGCGGGCGCCATCGGTTCTCCGCCGGCGGTGATCAACGCCATCACCGACGCCCTCGGCGTCGTCGACATCGCCATGCCGGCATCACCGGCCACGGTGTGGGCAACCATCCGCGCGACGAAGCACTGAGGAGGAACGAACATGTATTCCGTCAACTATCATCGCGCTTCCTCCGTCGCCGAGGCCGCCAGGCAGCTCAAGAGCGGCGACGCCAAGCTGCTCTCCGGCGGCATGACGCTGATTCCGGCCATGAAGACGCGGCTCGCCGCGCCTTCGGACCTTGTCGACGTCTCACGACTGAAGGAACTCCAGGGCGTCAAGGTGTCCGGCAAGACCGTCACCATCGGCGCGGCGACGACACATTACGACGTCTCCACCGATGAGAAGCTGAAGAAGGCATGCCCGGCGCTTGCGCATATGGCATCCTTGATCGGCGATCCGGCGGTCCGCCACAAAGGCACGATCGGCGGCTCGATCGCCAACAACGATCCGGCGGCGGATTATCCGGCGGCTTTGCTGGCGCTGGGCGCGACGATTATCACCAACAAGCGTGAAATCGCGGCGGATAAATTCTTCAAGGGCCTGTTCGAGACGGCGCTGAAGGAAAGCGAGATCGTCACGGCGGTGAGCTTCACCGCTCCGGCCAAGGCGGCTTACCAGAAGTTCCGCAACCCAGCCTCGCGTTACGCCATCGTCGGCGTGTTCGTCACCAAGGGCAAGGATGGCGTGAGGGTGGCGGTTACGGGCGCCGGCGAGGAGGGTGTCTTCCGCTCCAAGGAAGTCGAGGCGGCGCTGGCCAAGACTTTCGAAGCCTCGGCGCTTGACGGCCTCAAAGTGCCCGCAAAGGGCCTGATGAGCGATATTCATGCCTCGGCCGACTACCGCGCCAATCTGATCGCGGTGCTGGCAAAGCGCGCGGTGGCCGCGGCCAACGCCTGAACGCATTCGGACCGGAGCGGCTCACCGTTCACGCAAACGACGCGCCGCTCCGACTGTTTTGTGCGGAAGGCTGACAGCAGCTGATTTCTTAAGTTGCTCTGGCTGAAAGGAAGGGGCCGTCGCGGCCCCTTTTTTTATTTGTATTCGCAACGGCTTGGCGAGAGTTCCTGAGAACTCGCCCTTTCGCGCTTGCACAAAAGTATCCCGCACTGCAAAATGAACATGGCGGGATGCGAAGCGGTTCCGGCATGCGTGCCTGGGCCCCGAGCGCGAAGGCACGGTATGACCGATGTTCCCGCGGCGTCCGTGGTCATGCCACGGACCGTAGCCGGCAAAACCGCACGGACAAGACTGGCCTATCTGGACGGCTGGCGTGGATTGTCGATCGCCCTGGTGCTGATCGGCCATTTCTTTCCGGTCCCGGGACTCAATCTCGGGGTGCTCGGCGTCGAGTTCTTCTTCGTGCTGAGCGGCCGCCTGATGGGCGAAATCCTGTTCATCGAGCGCTTTCCGCTGAAGAAGTTCTTCAAGCGCCGTTTTTCGCGCATCTATCCGGCGCTGCTTGTGTTCGTGATCGCCGCCATGATCGGCCTGACCGGCACCTTCATCGCCTTCAAATGGAAGGCGGCGCTGACGGCGCTGACCTTCACCTACAATTACGCCGGCATCTTCATCAACCGGGCCGGCGCGCTCGATCACATATGGTCGCTCTGCGTCGAGGAGCACTCCTATATCCTGCTCGCGCTGATCAGTGTTCTGGTGACCGAAAGGGCGAATGTCGTGCGGTTGCTGGTGTTGTCGGCGCTGCTGGCAATGGCCAACGGCGCCATTTCGTACGGGGTTCTCGGCATGGGCTACGAGACCACCTATTGGCGCACCGACGTGCATATCGCTTCGATCCTGCTGTCCGCCGCGATCTGCCTGCTCAAGGCGGACGGCCGTCTGCCGGTTTCGCTGTGGAGCCCACATGTGGCCCTTGTGGCCGCGATCGGCGGCGTCCTGCTGTTCCTTGACCCGGTGCCAACCCCGCTCCACTATCTTGTCGGCGTGCCGCTGCTGGCGCTGGCCGTCAACACGCTCGACTTCGCCGGCTCATATCTGACGGATCTGTTGTCGTCACGGCCGATGGTCATGCTCGGCCTGTGGTCCTATTCGCTCTATCTCTGGCAGCAGCCCTTCTACAAATTCGTCGATGAGCGCGGCAGCGCGCCGCTGCCGATGCTGGCGGCTGTGTTCGCCTGTGCGTTCGCGAGCTACTACGTCGTGGAAAGGCCCGCTCGCAGCTGGCTCAACCGCAATTGGTGATCAGGCCTTGCCGGTTTTCCGCGCGGCCAGGTAACGGCGAAGCCCGGCTTCGCCGCGTGGTGTCGTCCAGCGATGGTTCCAGGCGAAGGCAGGTCTCAGCAGCGGCGCCAGGAACTTGAGGATCGGCCTCTCGACCGTCACCTGCCAGATCAGGTCAACATGCGTGCCGGTCCCGGACGGCGACAGTTCGGCCCGCCACAGTCCGTCGAAATCGCCGAAGGTCTTCACCACCACCAGGCGGCCGGGCTCGAGCTCGGCGGCCTCGATGATGAAGTTCAGCTCATAGGGCAGGGCACCGCGCGCCCTGGCCCTGGCGCGTGCGCCCACGACGCCCTTGCCCTTCTTGTCGAGAGGCTCGACTTGCTTGTAGGCATCGCCCCACCAGAGCGGCAGCAACTGGGCGTCCGACAGCACGTTCCACACTTCCTGGGGTGTGCCTTCAGGGATGTCCCAGCTTTCGTCGAAGCGGAAGACATTGCTCGCCATGTGTCGCGCCCCAGCCCGCGGAGCTTCTATACTAGCTAGGGCTTGTTTTCCTGGCCAGCAGCGTTCGAAGCGAATTCAGGCGACGATCGGTTTGGCGTAATAGCGCACCGACTTCTTGCCGCCATGGATCACCGCATCGCCGACCTCGGCGAAACCGAGGGCGGCATGGAAGGCATCGGAAGCCGGGTTGGGCGGATCGGCATTGACCTCGCAGGTGACGATCGTATGGCCGGCGCGCCGCGCATGTTCGAACAGATCCGCGTAGAGGCGGCGGGCGTGGCCGCGGCCACGCGCCTCGGCCGCGACCACCACGCGGTCGACATAGGCGAAGCGCGGATAGCGCTCGCGAAACCAGAGGAAGTTCGGGCTGTCGTAGCTTGCGTCCTGGTCGAAGCATAGGATGAAGGCCTCGAGCGCGCCGATACGGCGAGTGTAGAAAGCTTCGCCGAGCAGGAACGAAAGCCGTTCCGGCTCGAGCCAGGACAGCTCCGCCGCATGCTGGTTGTTGAGTGCGAGGACGGTCGCTTCGTCGGCGGGCGAGACCTGGTCGATCGGCGGCAATTCATTGCTCCTCGTTTTCGCCATCAGGCTCTCGCGGCCGCGATGGTTGCCGCCACCAGGGCTTCGTCGGTCACCGTGTTGCGGTATTCGCGGTCGAGGTCGGTGCCGCCCATGCCGACATTGGGGTTGCGGTAGCGCATGCCGCTCGGCACGTCCGCAAGTGCCGCGAAATGCATCTCGGTCAGCCCGGTTCGCCTGCGTACTTCGCCGATCGTGTCGGGCGCCAGTGCGCCGCAGCCCAGGATGATGATGCGCCCGTCCGCCTGGCGCACGAGCTTGGCCAGAAGCTCGATGCCCTCGAGCGCCGTGTCTCGCTGGCCGCTGGTCAGCACGCGGCCGACCTTGCAGCGGATCAGGGCTTCGAGCGCCTCGGCCGGATCGCGCGTCATGTCGAAGGCGCGGTGGCAGGTGACGTTGAGCGGGCCGGCGGCCTCGACCAATGCGCTCATGCGCGCCTCATCGACGGCGCCGTCGGCGGTCAGGCAGCCGACGACGACGCCGGCGACGGCGAGCTCGCGAAGCGCTTCGACATCGGCGAGCATCGAGCCGTATTCGGCCTCGCTGTAGAGGAAATCGCCGCCGCGCGGCCGCACGATGACATGGAAGGGAATGGTCGCCCTTTCGAGCGCGGCGCGCACCGTGCCCAGGCTCGGCGTGATGCCGCCTTCGACCAGGCTGGCGCAGAGTTCGACCCGGTCGGCGCCGGCTGCTTGCGCGGCGAGCAGCCCGTCAATGCCTTCGACGCAGATTTCGATCAGGGGTCTTTGCGTGTCCGCCACCGGGTTCCATCCATGCATTCGAGGAGAGGGGCAGCCCTAGCACCAGGCGGCTCGCCGCGAAAGGCGCAACGATCAGTCCAGTCATCGAAGTGGCTGGATGGCGCGTGCTCGCCAAGCGAAACCGGGAGGGCGCCTTGAGGGAAGCCCTGCCGGCTACTGTTTCAAGATCGTGTTCTTGGCGCCTTGTTCGACCTGGTCGATCACCAACAGCTTGACCGGGTCGGAGCCGACATTGGTGGCCTGATGCCATTGACCGATCATCTCGACGATGAAATCGCCGGTCTTGTAGGTGTTGGCGGCGCCGGTCTCGACATTGGTGACCTTGAGCGTGCCTTGCTCGACATAGGCATAGCGCGGGAAGGGGTGCTTGTGCACCGGCAGGGTCGCGCCCGGCGCGATCTGGTAGGACGCGACCTGAACCTCGACGTTCTTTTGCGGCAGCGTGATCGGTTGCCCGGACGCGGTCGTGCCCTTAGACGCCAGCGGCGTCACCACGACCGGGGTGTTGCTGCTGTCCAACGCGTTGGCCGCGGTAGCATACACGACGGCTGCCGCCAGCAGCGCCGATGTCATGATATTGCGCATCGTCCCCTCCAGATTTTGCCGCACCATCGCCCGGCATGAATCGACGCGCAAGCATCCTTTTGCACGCGCCGGTTTTTCGGGCGCTGCCGCCAAAAAGCTTGCCTGGAAAGCGGAAAAGCCCCGGACACGCCGGGGCCCGACACTGTGTGATCGATCAGCCGGTCAACAGGCTGTTTCGCCATGTGACGGCAATCCGGGGGAAGCCGGGGAGACGATCCGGCGGATCAGCTTGGCGCCTTGCCGCCGTTCTTCTTGCAGGCCGAACGGAACTTTTCTCGTTCCTTGCCGTGCAGACCTTTCTGATCCGCGAGGGTCGAGCACTGCTTTGAGATCGCAGTCTTTTCAGGTGTCATGGCCGGTTTCGGCTTCTTCGTGGTCGGCGCCATCGTCGTTGTCGTGCTGGCGGAGGGCGTTGTGGTTGTCGTGGTCGACGTCGCCGCCACAGCTCCGGTGGTGACGAACCCCACGAGGGCCAGCAAGGCAAAAAGACGTGCTGCGGTTTTCATTGCGATCTCCATTGTTCGAGTCCCCCCAGACCCGGAAGTTAACGTCGGACCGTAGATGCACCACGCCTCGCCGTGGCTCGGATGGACACTTTGTCGTTACCGGGACAATGGCCTGGATGCCGGGCGCGGGCGATCGCGGCGATTGGATGTCTGGCCCTGTCTCTGTCTTCGCTTGTTCATGTCGCTGACCTACACAAGCGACAACGATAATGGAGGTTAAAATGCAAGCCGACACACCAAATCTCGACCAGCTCCAGAGCGCATACAAGGCGGCGGTTGAAGAATGGATACGGGCGATCCGCGAGGAAGAGCACCTCGCCTCCGTAAATCACACGCTGGCCGAGATCGATAAGTGGGAAGCGGCGCATTTCAAGGAAGACGAGATCCGCGGCAAGGTGCTGGAAGCGAAAAGAAAATACGAAGACGCTTTGCGCCAGGAGCAATTCGGTTTCTAAACGGCGCTTGAAGATGGCGGAGCTGTCTCGACGGCCCGGCTCGGACTTTCCCGGCTGCCGCAGGAGCCGTTCCTGGCGCCTTGCCGATCGTCAGCCCGCCATCCAGCCGCCGTCCACCATCAGGTTGATGCCGGTGACGTAGCTCGCCATGTCGCTGGCGAGAAACAGCGCCGCCCCCGCCACGTCGCTAGGATGCCCGAGCCGCGGCCAGGGCGTACGGCGGCGCGAATAGTCGAGCGCGTCCGGATCGTTGGCGACGGCCGGCTTGCCGGTGATGATCTTGCCGGGGCCGATCGCGTTGCAGACGATCAGGTCGTCGGCGTGGTCGACGGCAATCTGGCGCGTCATCTGCACGATGCCGCCCTTGCTCACCGAATAGGGAAGGTCGCCGGGGCAGGCAACCATGCCGTGCTGCGAGGAGATGTTGATGATGCGGCCGCGCACCTCGTTGACCGGCGGCTGGGTCAGCATCTGCGTGACGGCGCGTTTGTTGCAGTAGAAGAAGCCCGTCAAATTGACGCCGATGACGCGGTTCCATTGTTCCGGCGTGGTCTCGATCAGATTGGTGCTGGTGTAGATCGCGGCGTTGTTGACCATCACGTCGAGCCGCCGGAATTGCGCGATCGTCGTGCCGACGAGTGCGTCGACGGCATTCCAGTCCGAGATGTCGGTCCGGATGTAGGCGGCATTGCCGCCGGCGGAACGGATCAACTCGACCGTGCTCTCTCCGCCTTCGATCGGCTGCTCGATGGTGTCGGCGACGACGACGCTTGCGCCCTCGTCCGCGAATTTCAGCGCGATCGCACGGCCGATGCCGGAGCTTGCACCGGTGACGATGGCGGTTTTGTTGGCGAGCAGGGGCATGGTCCTCAGCTTTCCCTGGTGGCGATGGTTCCAAGCGCCGTGCCGATCAGCTTGCCCTCGCGCACGATCTCGCGGCCGCGCAGGAGGACATTTGCAAGCCGCGCCTTGACGGTCCAGCCTTCGAAGGGCGTATAGCCCGCCCGTGACACCTGATCGGCATTGGCGATCGTACTGCATTGGCGCGGATCGAGGATAAGCACATCGCCATCGTAGCCAATGCCGATCCTTCCCTTGCGACGGCCCAGGCCGAAGCGTTCGGCCGGATTGGTCGAGCACATACGCACCAGATCGGGCAAGGCGATGAGCCCCTGATCGACGAGCCTCAGCATGGTTGGAAGCAGCGTCTGCAAGCCCGGCATGCCGCCCGGGATGTCGGCGAAGGCCGCATAAGGCGCCGCCTTCTCGGCGGGCGCGTGCGGGGCGTGATCGGTGGCGACGACATCGATCAGCCCAGCGCGGAGCGCCGCGCGCAGCGCGTCGACATCCTGCGGAGAGCGCAAGGGCGGCGAGGCTTTCAGGTTGCCGCCTTGCGTCTCGTAATCGCTGGCAGTGAAGAACAGATTCTGCGGCGTCGTCTCCACGCTGGCATCTGCGATGCCACGCAGCCGGCTCCAGGTCTCGACGCCCAGTTCGGAATTGATCTGCCGGACGTGAACCCTCGCTTCGGCCGAAGCGGCGGCGACGAGAGCGCGGGCGATGCCGTTGGCTTCGGCCAGCGGCGGCCGGCTGTCGAGAAACGCGGCGATGGTGCCGGAGCGCTCGCGCACCGTGCTGCCGGCCAGGATCGACTGGTCGCCGGGCGAGATGCCCA
>Ga0315336_1006320_pt1 | contig 12197 bp, 8 predicted proteins | sample ASW5metaG_FD_204512 | JGI IMG/M metagenome (GOLD analysis project Ga0315336, IMG submission 204512) | Ammonia-oxidizing marine archaeal communities from Monterey Bay, California, United States - ASW #5 | ecosystem: Environmental > Aquatic > Marine > Intertidal zone | place: USA: California...
GATATCGCGCATGGGCTGGCGCGTGTCGCGCGCTGGAACGGACAGACCCATGGTGCGCACATTTTCTCTGTGGCGCAGCACACGCTGCTGGTCGAAGCCGTGCTGCGTCAGCAGACGCCGCGCGTCGATCATCGGGTGCGGCTGGCGGCGATGCTGCACGATGCGCCGGAATACGTCATCGGCGACATGATCTCGCCGTTCAAGGCGGTGATCGGCGGCTCATACAAGATCGTCGAAAAGCGGCTGCTGTCGGCGATCCATATTCGTTTTGGGCTGCCCGCCGTTCTCCCGACCGAGATCGAACAGCAGATCAAGGCCGCCGACATGGGCTCGGCCTATCTCGAGGCGATACATCTGGCGGGCTTTTCGCAAGCCGAAGCCAAGCGCCTGTTCGGCCGCGATCCGAAACTGCCGGCAGCGACCGAAAAAGACTATGTGACGCCATGGTCGGCGGGGCGCGCCGAAAAGCAATTCCTCGCGCGATTCAAGGCGCTTTTGGCCTAGCGGCCCGATCCATACACGTCATGTTTGCCATGCAGCATGACGGGCGCATATAGCAGGCATATACTCGTGCGGAACATAAGGACCGCCATGATTCACGTCTGCTCGCTTGCCGCCCTGCCCGCCACCGTTGAGGCTACCGGCGCGCAACACATCCTTACAGTGATGGCCAATGTCGCACAGGTGGTGCGGCCCGTTTCCGTGCTGGAAGCCAATCACCTGCGCATCCAGATGGACGACATCAACGAACCGGCACAGGGATTCGTCGCGCCGTCGCATGAGCACGTCAAACAGGCGCTGGCCTTCATCCGCAAATGGGACCGCACCGCGCCGATGGTGATTCACTGCTGCGCCGGAATCAGCCGCTCCACCGCGAGCGCCTTCATGGCGGCCTGTGCGCTCAATCCACATCGCGATGAGACCTCTATCGCCCGGCAGATCCGTTCGGCATCGCCGAGCGCCTATCCAAACCGGCTGATCGTGACGCTGGCGGACCAGGTGCTCGGGCGCGACGGACGGATGGTCCGCGCACTCGACGCCATGGGTCCGGGCAACATGACCATCGAGGGCCGTCCATTTCGCGTCGATCTCGAATGAGAGTGCGATCCCGATGATCGCAGCGGCGGCCGCAGCGGAATGACCGATAAAATTCTCACACCCATCGAGATCGGACTGACGGCGGCCATCGTGTCGGTCGACGGCAACGAACCGTCGATCCTGACCGCATCGGGCAGCGACGGCGACGAACTGGAAGGTCTGCCGTTCGGTCCCTTCGACGCGGTGGCGCACCGCACGCTGGAAATCGGCCTGCGCGCATGGGTGGAAGAACAAACCGGCCTGCGGCTTGGCTATGTCGAACAGCTCTATACGTTCGGCGACCGCGGCCGCCACACCCAGCGCGGCGACACCCATGTCGCCTCGGTCGGCTACCTCGCGCTGACGCGCGCCGTGGACAACACCTCGAAGCCGCAGGTCGCAGGCGCGACCTTCCAGCCGTGGTATCGCTATTTTCCGTGGGAAGACTGGCGCGATGCACGCCCTGCGATGATCGAGAAAGAGATTCTTCCGGCACTCGAGGCCTGGGTGGCGCAATCCGAAAAACCCAATGCCGAACGTGCGCTGGCGCGCGGCGACCGCGTGCGGCTTTATTTCGGGACGCACGGCGCACAGTGGGATGAAGAGCGCGTGCTCGACCGTTACGAGTTGCTCTATGAAGCGGGCCTGATCGAAGAGTCCCGGCGCGATGGACGTCCAGCGGCGCTGGCGCGGAAGACAATGCCCGCGCTCGGCGCGCCGATGCGTTTCGATCACCGAAGGATTCTGGCCACCGCCATCGCGCGGCTGCGCGCCAAGCTGAAATATCGCCCGGTGGTGTTTGAACTTCTGCCCCCGGAGTTCACACTAACTGACTTGCAGCGGACCGTTGAGGCGATCTCGGGGCGTCATTTGCACAAGCAGAATTTCCGCCGTCTGGTGGAGGCTGGCGCGCTTGTTGAGGCGACCGGCGAGATGTCGACCCAGACCGGCGGACGCCCGGCGGCGCTGTTTCGCTTCCGGCGCGAGGTGTTGCAGGAGCGGCCAGCACCGGGATTGCGCGTGCGTGGCCGCCGTTAGATTTAAGGCTTCGCACGAGGCCGCTTTGAATTTTACGCACGACCCCGATGCCTGCGCTCACGCGGAGGCGGATCGTGCAAGGAGGAACGATGGAATTTCTTGCGCTTGTTCTCGCCGTGATCGCGATCGGTATTGCCCGTAACGCAACCATGCGCTCGAAAGAAGTTCAGGCGCGGTTGTCTTTGCTCGAGGCATCGCTTGAAAGCGGAGCACGCTCCTCGCGGATACAAGCGGATGCGCCCATCGCTCCCCCTATCGCGCCCGGAACAACGGCGTCCGACACAACCGAGCGGGCACCATCAACGCCGCCACCGCTGCCTCCCGCTGGATCGCGCTATCGCGAGACATCTCCCAGCGCGATTCCCGAAACACCAACCGCATCGAGCGGACATGCACCCGAAGATCGACCGGGACTTGAAGAACGTCTCGGCACCCGCTGGGTGGTCTGGGTCGGCGGACTGACGCTCGCGCTCGGCGGCGTGTTTCTCGTCAAATACTCCATAGAGGCCGGCCTCCTCGGCCCCGGCGTGCGTGTTTTGCTCGGCGGCCTGTTCGCGCTGGGACTTCTCGCTGTCGGCGAATTCGCACGCCGCAAGGAAAGCGCGTTGCCCATCGAGGCGCTGCCGAAAGCAAACATCCCGGCGATCCTCACCGCAGCCGGAACAGCGGTCGCATTCGCGACGGTCTACGCGTCCTATGCACTGTACGGTTTCCTGTCGCCGCCTATCGCGTTCGTGCTGCTCGGGGCGGTTGCGCTCGGAACGCTCGCCGCAGCGCTGCTGCATGGCCGGACACTGGCCGGACTGGGCGTCGTCGGCGCGTTCATCACCCCGGTGCTGGTGTCGTCCGACAAGCCCGACTTCTGGGCGCTCTATATCTACATCGCCATCGTCACCGCAGCCGCCTTCGGCTTGGCGCGGATTCGCATGTGGCGCTGGCTCGCCGTCACCACGATTGTGTTCGGCGCGCTCTGGATGCTGTTCGACATCATCCGCCCCTATACGCTCGGCCCGCACGCGTTCGACATCATTGTCAGCTTCGCGCTCGCAGCCCTTCTGGTCGTCGCCGGATTCATGTTCGGCCCGCCGGCGGAGCAAGGCCGCGTCGAGCCGGTCTCGTCGGTGTCGCTGGGCGTATTCCTGTTCGGCGCGATGGGGCTGGTATTCGCCAACAACCATGCCGATGCGGCGATGATCGTATTCGCGGTGCTGGTGGCGGCCACATTCGTTATCGCATGGCGGGCGGAAAGCGCGGTGGGCGCCATCGGCGCATCGGCTCTCTTTGTCTTCGCGGTATTCGCGGAATGGGCGATCCGCGCCAATCCCGATCTCGCGGTTGTGGCCGGTGGTCCGATGCCCGGCATCGGCGCGCGCGCCGACGATGGCTCGATCAGCATGCACCTCATCGCGGCGGCGGGGTTCGGCGCGGCGTTCGGCGCGGCGGGCTTCCTCGCGCAGGGCCGCTCCATCGGCGCCATTGTCCCGGTGATCTGGGCGGCGGCGGGTGTGTTCACGCCGCTGGCGTTGCTGGTCGCGCTTTATGCGCGCATCGCGCATCTCGACCGCTCGATTCCGTTTGCAATCATCGCCATTGCTCTTGCCGGCGCATTCGCCGCGATCACCGAACTGCTAGCCAAGCGTGAGGCACGCCCCGGCCAGATGATTGCAACTGCCTTGTTCGCCACCGGCACCCTCGCCGCACTGGCGCTGGCGTTTACATTCGCGCTCGATAAAGGCTGGCTCACCATCGCGCTCGCCTTGATGTCGCTCGGCACGGCGTGGATTTCGATGAAGCGGCCGATTCCGTTCCTGCGGTCACTCGCAGCGATACTGGCCGGCATCGTGGTGCTGCGGATCGGCTACGAGCCGCGCATCGCCGGCAACGATCTCGGCACCACGCCGATCTTCAACTGGCTGCTGCTCGGCTACGGCATTCCGGCAGCCTCGTTCTGGCTCGGCAGCATCTTCCTGCGCCGGCGCGGCGACGATGGCCCGCTGCGCAGCGTCGAGGCCGCAGCGATCCTGTTCACGGTGCTGCTCGCCTTCACCGAGATCCGCCATTTCATCAACAACGGCGACATCTACCGCACATCGTCGAGCCTGATCGAAGTCGGGCTGCAAGTCTGCGTCGCGCTGGCGATGGCCATCGGGCTGGAGCGGCTTCGCATCCGCACAGGCAGCGTGATCCACAACGCGGGTGCGCTGCTGCTGACATGGTTCGCGGGTATTGCCGTTGTCCTTGGATTGTTCGGTATCGCCAACCCGCTGATGTCGAGCATCGAGATTTCTGGCACGTTCATCAATCCGCTGATCCTCGGCTATGCGATCCCGGCGATCCTCGCGTTGCTGTTGTCCTATGCCGTGGCAGGACGCCGCCCCGCGGCCTATGCCAACACCATCGCAGCCGGCGCGCTGGTTCTGGCGCTGGCCTGGATCACGCTGGAAATCCGCCACCTCTATCACGGGCCATACCTGAACAGCTTCCGCACTTTCGATGCCGAGCAGTACACCTATTCGGTGGCATGGCTGGTGTTCGGCGTGGTGCTGTTAGGGATCGGCCTGATGCTGCCGTCACAGCGCGCGCGCCTTGCCTCGGCGGCAATGATCGCGATTACCGTCCTGAAAGTGTTCCTGATCGACATGGCAAACCTGACCGGGGCCTACCGGGCGTTCTCGTTCATCGGTCTGGGATTGGTGCTGGTGGCGATCGGATGGCTGTACCAGCGCATCCTGTTCAAGCAGACGAAAACGCCGCCGGTGTGATCTACCGAACCGTCATTGCGAGCGAAGCGAAGCAATCCACTCTTAAGAGCTGGATTGCTTCGTCGCTAACGCTCCTCGCAATGACGAGGCAAAATCTTTGAATTACTCGCTGGCGGAGCGGCGCAACTCAAGCGCCGGTTCGCTGCGAACCGAAGCCGGACGCACTTCGGCGCGCGGGGATGCATCAGCCGTCTGCCCCGGTGCGCGCAGCGAGCGCGGACGCGAGATCGACCGCGCGAGGTGCACGCGCGCATTGCCATGCTTGCGGAAATCGCAATAGGCGAAACCCATGCCGGACACCGAACCGCGGAAGCTGACGTTGTCCACCTTGTTCAGGTTGAAGCACGGCTCGAACGGAATGCCCTTGATCGACGCGCAGATCTGCTGGCCACGCACCTGAAGCGTATTGCTCGGAAGCCGCATGTGACGCGATGGGCCGGAGCCGCTGAACTGAACGGCACCTGCTGCTGCGCCATCGTCCGAGATCTTGCCGATGCCCTTGGTGCCGTCGAAGCAGGTGAAGGCGAACATCTTGTTGGCGACGAACTTGCGGGCTTCGTCCGCATTCAGGGTTTCAGCGAACACAGGCGCTGCAACCGAACAGGCAAGCGCGGCTCCAAGAACGATGCGGACGAGCATAGAGCTACTCCAACTCACGAATTGCGGATCTGAAACAACCGGCCGGGCCAGAAGCCCGGCGGTCTACGCCTTAACCCGCTGATTACCATACCAACCGTGGCAACATTGGAGCACCATGGTTTGCAAAGTCTGAACATCCTCAGGAAATTCTCACCACGGTCCGGCCGCGAAGCTGGCCGGCGAGAACTTTCGACGCCGCGTCGAAAACCTCCTCAAGGCTGATTTCCTTAGTCATTTCAGCGAGTTTCGCGTGATCGAGATCCTTTGCGAGGCGCGCCCAGGCGGCCTTGCGCGGCGCGATCGGACACATCACGGAATCGATGCCCAAAAGGCACACCCCGCGCAAAATGAACGGCGCGACCGACGACGGCAGATCCATACCGCCAGCGAGACCGCAGGCCGCGATGGCACCGCCGTACTTCGTCATCGACAGCAGGTTGGCGAGCGTGGTGGACCCGACGCTGTCGATGCCACCGGCCCAGCGTTCCTTGGCGAGCGGTTTACCCGGTGCAGACAATTCATTCCGGTCGATGATCTCTGCCGCGCCAAGGCCACGCAGGTAATCCGCCTCCGCCGCGCGGCCGGTCGATGCGATGACCTGGAAGCCGAGCTTGGAGAGGATCGCAACCGCCACCGAACCGACACCACCCGCAGCACCGGTGACAATCACCGGACCGTTCGCCGGCGTGAGCCCGTGCTTCTCGAGCGCCATCACCGACAGCATTGCGGTGAAACCCGCAGTACCAATCGCCATGGCCTGACGCGTGGTCATGCCGTCCGGCAAACGCACCAGCCAGTCGCCCTTGACGCGCGCCTTCTCCGCATAGGCGCCGAGATGGGTTTCGCTCAGACCCCAGCCGGTGGAAACAACCTTATCGCCCGCCTTCCAGCCCGAATGCGACGACTCCAGAACCGTGCCTGCGAAATCGACACCGGCAATCATCGGGAAACGGCGCACCACTGGCGACTTGCCGGTGACCGCAAGGCCGTCCTTGTAATTCACCGTGGACCATTCGACCGCGACCGTGACGTCGCCATCCATCAGCTCGGCGTCGTCGAACTGCGTCAGTGCTGCCGTGGTGCCTTTTTCAGCCTTGTCGATTCTGATTGCCTTGAAGGTTGCCAAACCCGATCTCCGTTTCTTGTGCGGTTGAATCCGGCCCCCTGATTGGCGGCTGCCGACCCATTTGCCAAGCACCATAATCCCGGCTTTCGCCGTAGCAACGCAGCGATGCAGGCCGATGCATTTCCGCTATGCGGGAATTTTTGCAAACGCCTCTGGCGGGGCTGGTGTCGGCCTGCTATATTTGTTTTGCTCGTTTTGAGTATAATCATGATGCACTGACGAGCAGAGGAAACCCGAGTTTGGAACACCGGCCCGAAAGGCCGGATTTCTCAAAGCCTAAATATGCTCAAATTGAGTATATTAGGCCACTTCAGGAGGCTGCGATGCCGATCACCGGAATTTACGGTCCCGACGATTTCGGGAACCCCGTCCACCGCCCCGCCGAGGGTCTGGTTCGCGCCCGCATCACCGATGCAGAGCGCGCGCGCGCCTTGCCTGCGCCGTCGCTGGAATGGACGCCCGAGGTCGAGCGCGCCACCGCGCATCTCTACGCCAAGGTGAAGAACGTCATTCCTGACATCGAATGGCCGTTCATGGCGCCTTACGTCAAGGCGATCAACGATCTCAAGAAACAGCGCAATGCTGTGATCCTGGCACACAATTACCAGACGCCGGAGATTTTCCATTGCGTCGCCGACATCGGCGGCGACTCGCTGCAACTCGCGCGCGAGGCCACCAAAGTCAAAGAGCAGGTCATCATCCAGTGCGGCGTGCATTTCATGGCCGAGACCTCGAAGATCCTCAATCCTGACAAGACCGTGCTGATCCCGGATTCGCGCGCCGGCTGCTCGCTGGCCTCAAGCATCACGGGCGCCGACGTGCGGCTGCTGCGCGAGCGATTCCCCGGCGTGCCGGTGGTCGCCTATGTCAACACCTCGGCGGACGTGAAGGCAGAAGTCGATATCTGCTGCACATCGTCGAACGCCGTGCAGGTCGTGGAAAGCCTCAACGCGGAGTCCGTGATCTTCGTCCCCGATCAGTATCTGGCGAAGTATGTCGCCTCGAAAACCAGCGTGAAAATCATCGCCTGGAAAGGCGCGTGCGAAGTTCACGAGCGCTTCACAGGCGACGAGCTGCGCACCTATCGCGAGGCCGACCCGAGCGTGCAGATCATCGCGCATCCCGAGTGCCCGCCGGACGTCATCGCGGAAGCGGACTTCACCGGCTCGACCGCGCACATGATCGACTGGGTCCGCAAGCACCAGCCGAAGCGCATCGTCATGGTCACCGAATGTTCGATGGCCGACAACGTGCAGGCCGAATTGCCGAACGTCGAATTCGTCAAGCCGTGCAACCTGTGCCCGCACATGAAGCGCATCACGCTGCCGAAGATTCTCGACAGCCTGCTCACCATGCGTGAGGAAGTCACCGTCGATCCGGCGATCATCGACAAGGCACGGCGCTCGGTCGAACGGATGATCAATTTGAAGAACTGAGAACCAGACTTGGACACCATGCGTCCACAACAACAGCCGTCATGGCCGGGCTTGTCCCGGCCATCCACGCCTTGGACATCGGTAAAACAAAAGACGCGGATGTCCGGCACGAGGCCGGGCTGACGACAGCAAATGTTGAAGGCATAACGCCATGAACGTCTCATCAAGTAGCGACCTCATAACCACCGACGTCGTCATCGTCGGCGGCGGACTCGCGGGGCTATTTTGCGCGCTGAAACTCGCACCCCGCCCCGTCACCGTGATTTCCGCGGCACCGCTCGGTGAAGGCGCATCGAGCGCATGGGCGCAGGGCGGCATCGCGGCGGCTGTGGCCGAAGGCGACAGCGCCGAAGCCCATGCCGCAGACACAATCGCGGTCGGCGGCGGCATCGTCGATGAACATGTCGCACTTGCGCTTGCCCGCGAGGCCGGTGCGCGGATTCACGATCTGCTCGCATATGGCGTGCCGTTCGACCGCGACCTCGAAGGCAGGCTCGCGGTCGGGCGCGAAGCCGCGCATTCGGCGCGGCGTATCGTCCATGTGCAGGGCGACCGCGCGGGCAAGGCGATTATCGCGGCGCTGATCGAGGCCGTGCGCAGGACGCCGTCGATCCGGGTGATCGAAGGTTATGCCGCTGAAGCGTTACTGACCGAGGGCGATGCGGTCACCGGCCTGCAATTGCGCAAAGTCAGCGACGAGATCGCCGCGCCGATCATAGTTCCCTCGCGCGCGGTCGTGCTGGCAACCGGCGGCATCGGGCATCTTTATGCGGTGACGACCAATCCTGCGGAAGCCAGCGGACTCGGACTTGCGATAGCCGCACGCGCGGGCGCGGTGATCGCCGATCCTGAATTCGTGCAGTTTCATCCGACCGCCATCATGGTCGGCCGCGATCCGGCACCGCTGGCGACCGAAGCCCTGCGCGGCGAAGGCGCGACGCTGATCAACGCTAAGGGCGAGCGCTTTATGCTGACGCTCGATCCGCTGGCGGAACTGGCACCCCGCGATATCGTCGCGCGCGGCGTGTTTGCCGAAATCGCGTCCGGGCGCGGAGCATTCCTCGACGCAACGACGGCGCTCGGCCATAAATTCGCGGAAAAATTTCCAACGGTCCATGCGAGCTGCATCAGCGCCGGTATCGATCCCGCCACGCAGCCGATCCCGATTGCACCCGCTGCGCATTACCATATGGGCGGCATCGCCGTGGACAGACACGGCCGCACATCGCTGAAAGGCCTGTGGGCCGGTGGCGAAGTCTCCAGCACCGGCGCGCACGGCGCCAATCGTCTTGCGTCGAATTCGCTACTGGAGGCCGTGGTCTATGCCGCGCGCATCGCCGACGACATCGACGGTCATACCTTTGCGCGCAGTCCCGTCGCCGTGCCGCCGCAGGTGCCGCGCAACAGCGCCATGCCGCAACTTCGCGCGGCCAATCTGCGCGCGATGATGAGTTCGCATGTCGGCGTGGTCCGCGACGGCGAGCTGCTGATGGAAGCGCTCCAGACGTTCGCAGTGATCGAGCAAACCACCGGCAACATCGCCCTGCGCAACATGGCGACCACGGCGCTGATCGTCGCGGCATCGGCATGGGCTCGCCGCGAAAGCCGTGGCGCACATTTCCGCTCGGATTATATGGCAGAAGACCCAACGCAGCGGCATCGCACCATGACAACGCTCGATGCCGCCCGGAAAATTGCCGCATCGGTGGCCGAACCTGTGCCCATCTTCAAGAAATCCTCGGCGGGAGCCTGACCATGAGCATCAGTGACGTTCTCAATCCCGCAGCCGTGATGCATCCGGACGCGTTTCTTTCGCCGCTGGCCATCGACGAGGCGGTGACGCGCGCGTTGGCCGAAGATCTCGGCCGCGCCGGCGATGTCACATCGGTCGCGACGATCCCGCCGACGGTTCATGCCCATGCCGTGCTGGTGGCGCGGCAGGCCGGTGTGATCGCCGGATTGCCGCTGGCGGTCGCGGTGTTTCAGCGCCTGTCACCCGATATCAACATTCAGGCCCATGTGCGGGATGGCAATGCCGTCGCCAAGGGTGTGCATGTGCTGACGATCTCCGGCCCCGCCCGCGCCGTGCTCGCGGGCGAGCGCACCGCGCTGAATTTTCTCGGACGTCTGTCCGGCATCGCCACCCTGACATCGGAGTATATCCGCCACGCCGGTGTGACCAAGATGCGGATTTGCGATACCCGTAAAACCACGCCCGGCCTGCGCGCGCTGGAGAAATACGCTGTGCGCTGCGGCGGCGGGTTCAACCATCGCTTCGGCCTCGACGACGCAATCCTGATCAAGGACAACCACATCGCTGTCGCAGGCGGCGTCAAGCCCGTGCTGGAGCGCGCGCGGGCGCATGTCGGGCATCTGGTCAAGATCGAGATCGAAGTCGATACGCTCGATCAGTTGCGCGAAGTGCTGGCGACCGGCCTCGCCGATGTGGTGATGCTCGACAACATGGATGTTCCGACGCTGCGCGAGGCGGTTGCGATCACAGAAAAACGCGTGGTGCTGGAAGTCTCGGGCGGCGTAACGCTGGCATCGATCCGCGACATCGCCACAACCGGCGTCGATTATGTCTCAAGCGGCGCACTGACACATTCGGCGCCAAACTTCGACGTCGCGCTGGATATCGATGCGTAGTGCTTTTATCCCTCCCCCTTGTGGGGAGGGTCGGCCAAGCGAAGCGGAGGCCGGGGTGGGGGTCTGCTACGACCGCGTGGAGATCTCCCCCACCCGTCGCATTGTTCGCTTCGCTCTCAATGCGCCACCCTCCCCACAAGGGGGAGGGAGAAGAAAGATGATCGATGCTACGCCGCTCTGAACCTTAGCGGCGGGCCGATTCGATTTCAGCCGAACTCTTGGCTGCTTCGGCGAGCTTTGCGGTGATCGCCGCCGTCTCCACCGGATCGCCCCAGGTCGGCGCATCCTTGCCGTCGCCCCAGGCGCGCGGACGATAGAAGGTGTGTACGCCGTATTTGTACATCTTCTTCATCTCGTTGACCCATGACGGCCGCACCCAGTACGCATGATAGTGGGTCGACTTACCGACTTCAGGCAGCCACAGCCGTCCGTCGAGGCTTTCCTTGGCGATCTTCCTGGCGCGATCCCACATGTCGGGCTCTTTCACGACGTCGGCGACGTTATCGCAGGCAAAGGTGAACTGGCACGCGAGATGGCGATGCTTGTTCTGATAGACAACACCGCAGACCGTTGTCGGATAATAGCCGGAGAAAGCGCGGTTCAGCACCACCTGCGCCACGGCGATCTGGCCACGCACGGCTTCGCCGCGTGCTTCAAAATAGATCACCTCGGTCAGGCACTTCTCGGTCTTGGCGCGCGACTTGTCATCGAGGCCAAGACGCTCCGCAGGCGTCCGCGGCCGCTGGTTCTCGCCGGTGACTTCGCCTTTGCTGGCAACGCTTTCGCCGCCCGCCGAAGGCGCCGCGGATTCATCCTGCAAGGCCGCCGGCTTCTTCATGTCGGGATCGAGACCCGGAATCACGATGATCGGCTCTTCGCCGGGCTGCCAGCGCTCAAGCGATCCGCTCGATACGCCGAGCGATGAATTGCCGAAGAACAAGGTGGCGGTGCGGAACGAGAAACCGTCGCTGTTGAGTTCAGGTTCGGCCGCAGCGCCCTCGTCGTTGGTCGTCGCCGGAACGGCGTTCAGCGGATGATCTGCAGGAAGCCCCTGCAACGAAGCGGCGGCATCATACTGCGGCAGGCGCGGCGAACTGAGGGCCGCTTCCAGTTCGGCGTCAAGCGGCGCCGATGGATTGACCGGAGCAACCTCTACCGTCTTTGCGCCTCTGACCGACGCGTTGGAATTCGGCTGATCGCGCTCCGGCTGCGGCGCGACGACGGGCGCTGCCACTTCAGGCGTGAAGATCGGAAGACGATCGCCTTTCGATGAACGCACGGCTTTGGGAAAATCGGATTTCTGCAACGGACGCAGGATCGGCCCGAGCGGATCGCGGCTGACGGAACCGGTGACATCGACGCCGGGAACAAGACCCTGGCTGTCGAGGCTGGCCAGACGATACGATGCCGTCTCAGAAGTGTGGGTGCCCATCGGACGGGGCAGATTGAACGACGCCACCTGCAACATGC
>Ga0315336_1006321_pt1 | contig 12196 bp, 12 predicted proteins | sample ASW5metaG_FD_204512 | JGI IMG/M metagenome (GOLD analysis project Ga0315336, IMG submission 204512) | Ammonia-oxidizing marine archaeal communities from Monterey Bay, California, United States - ASW #5 | ecosystem: Environmental > Aquatic > Marine > Intertidal zone | place: USA: California...
ACGCGAGCGGCGGGCGGATCGACAGTTTCCCGCGCGCGCCAAGCACTGCCCTGACGACGATGCGGATAGCGGCCGCGTCCGGCCGAGGATGCACGCACAGCAGTTCGGCATCGCCGAAGCGCCCCTCGACCGCATCGAGGATGGCAACCAGTTGCTCGGGCCGCGCGATGACGGCCAGCCCGCCGCGTGGCCTCGCGACGGCCGCCGCGCTCCTGATCCAGCGCTCGAACAGCCCTTCCTCGACGACATGCGCCTCTCTGCGCAATGCGTCCGGCGTGGAACGATCCTCGGCCGCGTTGAAAGGCGGGTTCATGATGACGAAGTCGAAGGAATTGTCGGCAAGCCCGGCTTCCGCGCGCGCGCGGCCGGTCAGCGTCACGTCGGCCGTCAGCACCGAGGCGCGGTCGCCGAGATGCGCATTGCCGGGATGCGAAAGCGTGGCGGCGGCGAACCCGGCCATTTCGGCCGAGCGTTCGACGAGCACGGCCCGTGCCGCCGGGCAGCGCGACAGCACGGCAAGGGCGGCGGCGCCGGCGCCCGCGCCGAAATCGGCAAGCCGCCCGGAAAAGCCGCACGGCACGGCGGCCGCCAGCATCATGGCGTCCATGCCGGCGCGATGAGCACCCCTGCTCGGCTGCACCAGCCAGAAGCGTCCGCGATGGAAGGCATCGACCGTGTGTGCCGGCGTATCCGGGGCGGGGGCGGTGCGGGTTGCCATTACTTCTTGCGGATCTCGTTTTCGATGCCGGCATCCTTGAGGATGCGCCGCGCCGCATCGACCTTCTCGGCGTCGACCATCACGCGCCGGGGCAGGATGCCGAGCGAACCGTCGAGCACGCTCATATTCTGGTCGGCGACGAAACAGGCGATGCCGGCGTCGCGCATCAGCGATTCGACAAAGGAGATCACGACGGCGTCGTTGGTGCGGACAAGCTCGATCATGGAACGAAAATCGCAGGTTGCGGCGTTCGTGTAAACGTGCGGGTGGACACACCGTCGGCGGCGCGCGCTAATTCGCCTCTTGCCGTGCCCTGTTGTGCCGCCCTAGAGTCGGCGCGAGATCAAGGGTGCCGTCGTGCGCGTCAACTCGCGCGCGTCAAATAGACGGGAGTTTTTGTGGTGGGTGTCGTTCTCAACATCGAAGGCAAGCGGGAACCCGCTTCCATCAAGGACCTGATCGATCTGACGGCAGCCGACATGGGGCGGGTCAACGAGTTGATCCTGTCCAAGGCCGGCTCCGACGTCGAGATGATCCCGGAGATCGCCAACCACCTGATCTCGTCGGGCGGCAAGCGGCTGAGGCCGATGCTCACGCTCGCCGCCTCGCAGATGTTCGGCTATTCCGGGGAGGGCCATGTCAAGCTCGCCACGGCGGTCGAATTCATGCACACGGCGACGCTTCTGCATGACGACGTGGTCGACGAGAGCGCGCTGCGCCGCGGCAAGAAGACGGCGCGCATGATCTGGGGCAACCAGGCAAGCGTGCTCGTCGGCGATTTCCTGCTCGGCCAGGCTTTCCGAATGATGGTCGAGGTCGGCTCGCTGGAAGCGTTGGACATCCTGTCGGCCGCCGCCTCCATCATCGCCGAGGGCGAGGTGATGCAGCTTTCCGCCGCCAAGAACCTCGAAACCACCGAGGACGAGCATTTCGCCGTCATCAAGGCCAAGACCGCTGCGCTGTTCTCGGCCGCCGCGGAAGTCGGGCCGGTGATCGCCCAGGCCTCGCGTAACGATCGCGCGGCGCTGCGTTCCTACGGCATGAATCTCGGGCTTGCCTTCCAACTCATCGACGACGCTCTGGATTACGGCGGCTCGAGCAAGGATCTCGGCAAGAATGTCGGCGACGATTTCCGCGAGGGCAAGGTGACGCTGCCGGTGATCCTCGCCTACCGGCGCGGCACCAAGGCCGAGCGTACTTTCTGGAAGCGCGCCATCGAGGAGAACGTCACCGACGATGCCGGACTGGAAAAGGCGATCGGCCTGATGGCCCGCCACGGCGCCATCGCCGACACGATCGGCCGCGCCCGCCATTTCGGCGAGATCGCCCGAGACGCGCTGGCGCCGCTGGAAGCGACGCCGCAGAAATCGGCCCTGATCGACGTCATCGATTTCTGCATCAGCCGCGTCAACTGAGCCTGCTTGGCGTCCCTGGGCTGGCTTGGCATCGGCCGGTGGTGTGCCTATGAATCCCGCGCCAGTCGTCTCGACAAAGGGTGGCCCGGCAAATTATCTATAAAATATGGCCAGCACAGAAGACACGATAGCCGTCCGCATTAGCAAGGAGCTGGCGGACCGCATCATTTCGGGCGCGATCGAGCCCGGATCGCGGCTGCGCCAGGACCATGTCGCCGAGGAGTTCAACACCAGCCATGTCCCGGTGCGCGAGGCTTTCCGCCGCCTGGAGGCTCAAGGCCTGGCGATCAGCGAGCCGCGTCGCGGCGTGCGCGTCGCCTCCTTCGATCTCGGCGAGGTCAGGGAAGTGGCCGAGATGCGGGCGGCGCTCGAAGTGCTGGCGCTGCGCCACGCCGCGCCGCATCTGACGGCGTCGATCCTCGACCTGGCCGAGGAGGCGACCAAGGCCGGAGACAAGTCACGCGACGTACGCTCCTGGGAAGAGGCCAATCGCACCTTCCACCGGCTGATCCTGGCGCCCTGCAACATGCCTCGTCTGCTCTCCACCATCGACGACCTGCACGCCGCCAGCGCGCGTTTCCTGTTCGCGGCCTGGCGCTCCGAATGGGAGACCCGCACCGACCAGGATCATCGGGCGATCCTAAGCGCGTTGAGACAAGGCAATACAGAATCGGCCGCCGCGACGCTCGGCCGCCACGTGCAGTGGATCGGCCAGAAACCGGTCAAGACAGCTTCCGGCACGACCCGCGACGCCTTCGCTATCGTCGGGTAGCGCATGCGATTGGTCGGGGCCCCGGCTTCGTGATGTATGGACAGCCCCTCTTGGGCAAGAGGCAATAGCGGGCACCGGTTGCCTGGGGCTTGCCATGCTCGCGAAAATATGGATTCGATAATAGATGAAGTTCAAAAATTATCTATAATTTCGATCCAGCCAAGGAAGACACCGTGACCAACGCAGCAGCTTCGACCTACAAGACATCCTTCAGCCCGCTTCGGCTGCACAACCGTTCGCTCGCCTGGCAGATCGGCGCCGTCATTCTCGGTTCGCTGTTCCTGGCGCTGTCCTCCTATATCGAGGTGCCGATGGTGCCGGTGCCGGTGACCATGCAGACTTTCGCCGTCACACTGGTCGGCGCCCTCTATGGCTGGCGTTTCGGCGCGCTCACGATTGCCGCCTGGCTGGTTGAAGGCGCGGCAGGGTTTCCGGTGCTGGCGGGCGGGGCGGCCGGCATGCAGCATTTCGTCGGCCCGACCGGTGGCTACCTCTTCGCGTTCCCGGTCGTCGGCGCCGTCGTCGGCTGGCTGGCCGAGCGCGGCTGGAACGGCAACCGCGTCATGCTCGCCTTCGCCGCCATGCTCATCGGCAACCTGCTTTGCCTGGTTCTCGGCACCGCCTGGCTTGCGGTGATGATCGGCGCCGGGAAGGCCATCACCTTCGGCTTCCTGCCTTTCATCGTCGGCGGACTGCTCAAGTCGGCGCTGGGGGCCGCGACGCTGAAGCTGTTTTCGGGCAACCGGCCGGCCGGTCCCCGATAATCGGTCCCGGTAATCGATCGCCGACACCAGATGACCGTCAGGCTGCGCGCCCATCATCTGCTTTGCCTGCTGACCTATGTCGGCAAGGGATATTCGCCCGCCTTTACCGCCAACTACGACAAGGTGATCAAGCGGCTGCGGGTGGGCGAGGGGGTGGTGATCGTTTCCGGTCCGGACGACATCTGCGCACCGCTCCTCGCAGAGCCGGACGTCCATTGCCTGCGCGAAAGCGCCGCCGATCGCGACCTCCTCGCCGCCCGCGACGTGGGGGCCTTCCTCGGCCGGCCGATCCAGGATGGCGACCGGTTCGCGTTGGACGCCTCCAGCCTGGCAGGGATGCGCAAGGCCTTTTCCGCCGGACAGACACGCCAGGCGTGCTCTGGCTGCGAATGGTCCGGCCTGTGCGATACGGTCGCGGCCGGCGGATTCCGCGAAACGCCGCTTTAGAGCATGATCCCGAGAAGCGGGAACCGGTTGTCGGAAAAAATTATGCGGCGGCAAGCAGTTGGATCAGGTTGACGATTCAGTGAACGGCGTCCTGATCCAGGCGGTCCGATTTCGGCATACGGACGTTCCTGGCCTTCACGGGAGTTTTTCGGCGGCGCGGCATCGTTTTTTAAGCCGGATGATTGCATTGTGATTCGCGCTGGATTGAAGCCCGACCCCAAAAAGGCCATGCTTTGACCGGAAAAGATCGAGTCTAAGGGCGGCCTGCCAAGGGTGGGATCGCGTCTGGCTGAAAGGAATACGATGCGGCAAGGACGTGCGCGCTGGCTGAAGAGGCTGGCATTTCTGACCGGTGTGGCGCTCTGGGTGCTGCCGGTCCAGGCCAAGGAAGCAGGCCAACCGCTCCAGATCACGTCTTTTTCGGGCGCCTATCTCGCTGCCCATATCGCCGAAAGCGACAACGACCTCGACGACGCGATCGCCTATTACAAGCAGGCGCTGGCCTTCGCGCCTGACGACAAGGACCTGCAGCAGAGCCTGATGCTGGCCCTGGTCTCGCAGGGCCGGTTCGAGGAATCGCTGGTCTATGCCGACAAGCTGAAGGAAGTACCCGATGTCGAGCGCTTCTCGCGACTGGCACTGGCCATCGATTCCTTTCACAAGAAGGACTACGCCAAGGCACAGTACTGGCTGAAGCTGTCGCTCGAATCCGATCTCGACAGGCTGCTCTCGGGCGTCATGGATGGCTGGGCCAAGGAAGGCGCCGGCAACGCGTCCGAGGCGATGGAGTCCATCGAGAAGCTCAAGGGCCCGGATTGGTTCGGCTTGTTCAAGTCGTTCCACCGCGCGCTGATCGCCGACGCAGCCGGGCTGAACGACAAGGCCGAATCGATCTACGCCGCCACCCTGGCCGATACCACGGCGGGCGGTTCCGCGCCCGAAACCTGGATGCGCAATGCCCAGGCCTATGCCTCGTTCCTGGCCCGCAAGGGCGACAAGTCGAAGGCGCTGGCGGTTTTGAACCAGGCCGAGGCCTTCGCGCCGGGCAAGCTCGAGATCACCACGCTGCGCGACCGTATCGCTAAGGGCGACAAGATCGAGCCGCTCGTCGCCGGTCCGGCTGACGGCGCGTCCGAAATCCTGCTCGACCTTGCCACGGCGCTCAACCGTGGCGGCGGCGAGCCTTTCGTGCGGCTTTATCTGCAATATGCGCTGGCGCTGAAACCCGATAGCGACGCGGCTCTGGTGCAGCTTGCCGCCGTTGCTGAGCAGCTTAAGGACGGGGAGGGCGCAGTCGCGCTTTACCGCCGCGTTCCGGCGTCCTCGCCGCTGAAGGAGCTTTCCGACCTGCAGATCGGCCTGAACCTCGCCGACCTCGACAAGCATGACGAGGCGATCGCCCACCTCAAGGCCTATCTCGAAAAGCATCCGGACGATATGCGCGCCTATCTGGCGCTTGGCGGCGTCTATGGCTCCAAGGAAGATTTCCGCTCCGCTGCCAATCTCTACGATAAGGCCGTCGAGCAGCTGAAGACGCCGACCGCGGCCAACTGGAACATCTTCTACCAGCGCGGCATCGCCTATGAGCGGTTGAAGGAATGGCCGAAGGCCGAACCCAATTTCCGCAAGGCGCTGGAGCTGCAGCCCGACCAGCCGCAAGTCATGAACTATCTCGGCTATTCCTGGGTCGATATGAACATGAATCTCAAGGAAGGCCTGGCGATGATCCAGAAGGCCGTGGATCTGCGGCCGAACGACGGCTACATCGTCGATTCGCTTGGCTGGGCCTACTTCCGCATGGGCCGCTTCGACGACGCCGTGCGCGAGATGGAGCGCGCCGTCTCGCTGAAGCCGGAGGATCCGGTCCTCAACGACCATCTCGGCGATGCCTACTGGCGCGTGGGCCGCAAGCTGGAGGCCACCTATCAGTGGACCCAGGCGCGCGACCTGAAGCCCGATCCGGATGTGCTCGCCACCTTGCAGCAGAAGCTGCTCAAGGGCCTGCCGCCGATCGAATCCAACACCGCGCAGGAAACCCCGAAGGTGAAGCCGGAGCCGGCGCCTGTGCCGAAAGGCTGAGACCTGCAGCAGCGCTTCCAGGAAACGGGGCTCCTTTGGGCCCCGTTTGCGTTTCAGCCCGGCCCAGCGACGCACAGCCGTTCAACCATCGCGGGTTTAGCCTGGCCGCCTTGACGCCTGCCGGCCCGGCAACTAGGGAAGCGTCATCCTGCGCTTTCCGAGGCCGCCGTGACCATCGAGATCCCCGCCCATATGCATCCCAGCCGCTCCTTCCAGGGGCTGATCCTCACCTTGCACAATTACTGGGCGGACTATGGTTGCGTCATCCTGCAGCCCTACGACATGGAGGTCGGCGCCGGCACCTTCCATCCGGCGACCACCTTGCGGGCGCTAGGCCCCCTGCGCTGGAACGCAGCCTACGTGCAGCCCTCGCGCCGGCCGAAGGACGGCCGCTACGGCGAGAACCCGAACCGCCTGCAGCACTATTATCAGTACCAGGTGATCCTGAAGCCCAATCCGCCGAACCTGCAGGAGCTCTATCTCGGCTCGCTCGCGGCGATCGGCGTCGATCCGCTGCTGCACGACATCCGCTTCGTCGAGGACGACTGGGAAAGCCCGACGCTGGGCGCCTGGGGGCTCGGTTGGGAATGCTGGTGCGACGGCATGGAAGTCTCGCAATTCACCTATTTCCAGCAGGTCTGCGGCATCGAGTGCGCGCCGGTGGCGGGCGAACTGACCTACGGGCTGGAGCGGCTCGCCATGTATGTGCAGGGCGTAGACAATGTCTACGACCTGAACTTCAATGGCCGCGAAGGCGCCGAGAAGGTCACCTATGGCGAGGTCTTCCTGCAGGCCGAGCAGGAATATTCGCGCCACAATTTCGAATTCGCCAACACCGCGATGCTGTTGAGACATTTCGAGGACGCCGAGGCCGAGTGCAAGGCGCTGCTCGATGCCGGCACGCCGAAGCCGAGCGACAATCTGGCGATGCACCGCATGGTCTTTCCAGCCTACGACCAGTGCATCAAGGCAAGCCATGTCTTCAACCTGCTCGACGCGCGCGGCGTGATCTCGGTCACCGAGCGCCAGAGCTACATCCTGCGCGTGCGCAATCTGGCCAAGGCTTGCGGCGAGGCGTTCCTGAAGACGCGGGCTGGCGGGCTGGCGGCGGCTTAGAGCAATTCCAGGAAAAGTGCTTAGCGGTTTTCCGTCCGGAACTGCGTCAAAACAAAGAGCTATAGCCAGAGCGAATCTGCCGTTTCCGAGAATCGCTCTAAGCCGATACGGCTTTCAGGGCGGCGGTGCCGGCCGGCAACACGATCTGCGCGGATGCGCCGTCGATCGTGCGGAGGGCCTGCCTGATCCCCGGCATCGCGATCGCGCCATGCATCTGGGCGGCGAAGCAGGCGCTGAGCGCCAGGATCTGCAGGGTTCTCGATGTCGTCTTCATCGTCGTTCAGCCAATAGGTCTCTGCCTGAGCGTGTGTCGCTTCAGCGCAGCATTCGGTTCATGGGAAGTTCAGCTCCAAGGACGGGTAGGTTCGCTTCGCCCCGACAGCGGGTCGAACGATTCAGCGAAATCGATCGAAACGGTGATCCGCTTGCGGGGTGACAGCGGCCGGCCGAGTTGCTATTTCCCGCCGCATCCGTGACACCGGCGCTATGCGCCGACCTTCCCCGTCCAGGGGAGGGTGAGGAGTTCAATTTATGCCCGACCTGCTTTTGGAACTTCGCTCCGAGGAAATTCCAGCCCGCATGCAGCGCAAGGCTGCCGGCGACCTCAGGAAGATGCTGACCGACGGTCTGGTCGAGGCGGGTTTGACCTATGAGGCGGCGCGCGAATATTGGACGCCGCGGCGCCTGGCGCTCGACATAAGGGGCTTGACCGCGCGCTCCAAAAATATCCGCGAGGAGATCAAGGGTCCCTCGACCACGGCGCCCGAGCAGGCGGTGCAGGGTTTCCTGCGCAAGGCCGGGCTTTCATCGATCGCCGAGGCGCATGTCCATTCCGACCCGAAGAAGGGCGACTTCTACGTCGCCCATATCTCCAAGCCGGGCAGGGCGGCGGAAGAGATCATCGCCGACCTGGTGCCGGGCATCATTCGCGCCTTCCCCTGGCCGAAGTCGATGCGCTGGGGACCGGCCTCGGCCAAGCCCGGCTCGCTGCGCTGGGTGCGGCCGCTGCAGTCGATCGTCTGTACCTTCGGCCCGGAGACCGAGGAGCCGGTGGTGGTCGATTTCGAGATCGACGGCATCCGCGCCGGCAACGTCACCTATGGCCACCGCTTCCACGCGCCGGGCGCCATCACCGTGCGCCGCTTCGACGACTATGTGGCGAAGCTCGAGGCGGCCAAGGTCGTGCTCGACGCCGACCGGCGCAAGGAGATCATCCTGCACGACGCCCGCAATCTCGCCTTCGCCAATGGCCTCGATCTCGTGGAGGACGAGGGCTTGCTGGAGGAAGTTTCCGGCCTGGTCGAATGGCCGGTCGTGCTGATGGGCGAGTTCGAGCAGGATTTCCTCACCATTCCGGGCGAAGTCATCCGCCTCACCATCCGCGCCAACCAGAAGTGTTTCGTCACCCGGCCGCAGGGCGCGGGCGAGGACCTGTCGAACCGCTTCATCCTCGTCGCCAACATCGAGGCGAACGACGGCGGCAAGGAGATCGCCTACGGCAACGGCAAGGTGGTGCGCGCGCGTCTGTCAGACGCGCTCTATTTCTGGAAGACCGACCAGAGCGACCTGCCGGACCTCGACCAGCTTGGGGATTCGGCGGCGAAGTTCGACCTGGATTTGAAGAAGCCGCTCGACCAGCGCATGGCGCGGCTCGACCATCTCAACGTCACCTTCCACGCCAAGCTTGGCACGCAAGGGCAGCGCGTCGAGCGTATCAAGCGGCTGGCGGAAGGACTGTCGCCAGTCGCCGGGACCGATCCCGCGCTCGCCGCCCGTGCGGCGGTGCTCGCCAAGGCCGATCTGCAGACCGAGGTGGTCGGCGAGTTTCCGGAACTGCAAGGCGCCATGGGCCGCAAATACGCGCTGCTTCAGGGCGAGCATCCGTCGGTCGCCGCCGCCGCGGAAGACCACTACAAGCCGCAAGGCCCGTCCGATCGCGTGCCGACAGATCCGGTCTCCATTGTGGTTGCGCTGGCCGACAAGCTCGATACGCTTACCGGATTTTGGGCCATTGACGAGAAGCCAACGGGCTCAAAGGATCCGTTCGCCCTGCGGCGAGCCGCGCTTGGCGTGGTCAGGATACTCATCGAGAACCGGATTCGCCTCGCGCTGTCGTCTGTTTTCGCCAAGGCTTTCGCAAACTTCAAAGGTGGCGCGGATCAGTCGTCCGACCTTCTCGCCTTCTTCCACGATCGCCTGAAAGTCTATCTCCGTGACCAGGGCGCGCGGCACGATCTGATCGACGCCGTCATCACGCCGAGGTCCGACGACCTGCTGCAGATCGTGCGTCGCGTCGAGGCGCTGGGCTCCCTGCTCGATACCGAGGAGGGCAAGAACCTGCTCGCCGGGACCAAGCGCGCCGCCAACATCCTGGCCGCTGAAGAGAAGAAGAAAACGGCGATCGCCGAGACTGTTGAGCCGGCTCTGTTCCGCGAGGGCGCGGAAAACAAGCTCTATGCCGCGGTGAATCAGGCCGAGAAGGAAGCCGGCCAAGCGATTCAAAACGAAGATTTTTCCGCCGCCATGCTGGCGCTTAGCGTGTTGCGTGAACCGGTTGATTCATTCTTTGAGGGCGTTCTCGTGAATGATGAGGACCAGGCTGTGCGCGCCAACCGCCTGGCGCTCCTCGCCCGCATTCGCGCCGCCACCGGCCAGGTCGCGGATTTTTCGAAAATCGCCGGCTGAAGGCGCAGGTATCGCGCCTTCTGCAACTGCCCGCATCCGCCAGGCTCCCGGCACGCTTGGACAATTTGCCGTTCGAAATTTAATGCGCCGGAGCCGGCTTACAGTCATACGGCGATGACCTCCGCGTGGCAGAACCGATGCATGTCGCCCGGAAGTGCGCAGCGGTTCTGGGACTACGACATGCATCAGACAAAAGACGTTCCCAAACCACGGAGGCATGCCATGAATTCCGTTGACGATATCGACCTGATCGAAGAGGCCCCGGCCGCCGCCGAGGCCATCGAATCCGCTTCGGACAACCTCCTCGACCGCGCCGCCGCCGCGGCGGTCGAATCCGCCGATCCGTCCGAAGACGATGAGGACGAAGAAGACGAGGACGCCACCGCCTCGGACGACGATGCGTCGGACGAGGACGAAGACGGCGACGACGAAGAAGCCAAAGCCTCGGCCGAGGATGAGTCCGATGACGAGGATGAAGATGGCGACGAGGATGAAGACGACGCCGATGAGTCCGACGATGACGACAGGGAAGAAGCGGCCTGAGCCGTCTCCCGTCGCCGGAAGCATAAGGGGCGGCGCGTAACGCGTCGCCCTCTTTCGTCAGGCTAGCCTCGTCAATCTTCCAGGAAGATTGACCGGTCAATCTTCTATGATGCTGACCCGCACGCTGTCCGGATAAACATCGACCTCGATCAGCGGCTCGCCGTTGACGATCGCGCGCCTTGTGGCGTTGTTCATGGCGCCGCCGCGCTCCAGCATGCGCTGCAGGTCGGCGCGCGAGCCGTCGCTGCGGAACCAGGGGTCGCCCTGGTCGTCGCTGTCGCGCCTGTGGAATTTGTGCCAGTTGGCGCGGTCCTGCCGCACCATCTGCGCCGCGCTGCTAAGCGGATAGCCGTCGCTGGCGCGATGATCGCGATCTGAAATCCGCGCCACGTAAGAGCCGAGCATGTCGTCGGCCCGCGCCGTGCCCGCGCCCAGCGCGGTTGCCGCCATCAGCCCGGCAACGGCCATTGCTTTCGAAACAGTCATGAAATCCCCCTTTTTGAAACGCCAGCGCCAAGGTGCCCGATCCCGATGACGGGAATGGGACAGAGCCAAGCGCCTAGCGCAACTCCAGGAAAGTGCGTACGGCTTTCCGTCCGGAATTGCGTAAAAACAAAGAGCTAAGCGGCTCACCGTTTCCGTGAAACGATGAACCGCTTTAGCACATCGCGGCGGCGACCAATGTGATCTACATCGCCTTGCCGACGCGCGGCAGTGGCGTGTGATTTTGCGGCTGCGTGCCGCCCGACGCATTGGCTGTCGCGGTCGGCTGGCTGCCGGCCTTGTCGTTGCCCTTCGGGGCGGCGGCCGTGCCGTTTGGCGGCGTTGCCGTCGAAGTGCCGTTCGCCGGCGCGGGGGTCGCGGCTGCCGGTGCCGTGGGCTTGGCCGACGCGGTCGCCGGGGGTGTTGCGAAGGCGCCGCCGACGATGCCCGCCCGGATGATCATCGGTGCCTGCTGGTGCCCGGACTTTTCGGGAATTGCCGCGACTTTTTCGTCCGTGACGGCAGGCATTGGATCGCCCAGCGCTATCACCGACGGCGTTAAGGCCGCCGACAGCTCGGCTGGTTCGATCGCCTTGAGGTGGATGACCGAAGGCGTCGAGGTCGACGGTCCCACAACGACGATCGACGAAGCCTGTGCCGCGCCGTGCATCGCCAAAAGGCTGATGCTTAACGCTCCGAGCAAACGCATCACAAGAAACTCCCAAGCCCGCAACCACAACAACCGCACCTTAGGGCCGGCACATTGAAGACGGCTTGCGCGGAAACTTAACATTTTAGGGATTGATAAATCGCCAATGCCCGCACTTGCCCGATAAAGGCGCCCGTATTACGGGACCGGGATGTTCAGGACTGGTGGCGGATTTGGCTGAGATATTGGCGGTTGGCGAGGCGCTTGAGCGGGCTTTGGCGTTGCTTCGAGCCGGCGACATCGTCGCCATCCCTACCGAGACGGTCTACGGGCTGGCCGGCGATGCCACTAACGGCGTCGCCGTGGCTCGTATCTTCGAGGCCAAGGGCCGGCCGCGCTTCAACCCGCTGATCGCCCATGTCGCCGATCGCGCGATGGCGGATCGCATCGCCGGCTTCGATCCGCTCTCGGCAAGGCTCGCCGACGCCTTCTGGCCCGGCCCGCTGACTTTGGTGCTGCCGCACA
>Ga0315336_1006322_pt1 | contig 12195 bp, 7 predicted proteins | sample ASW5metaG_FD_204512 | JGI IMG/M metagenome (GOLD analysis project Ga0315336, IMG submission 204512) | Ammonia-oxidizing marine archaeal communities from Monterey Bay, California, United States - ASW #5 | ecosystem: Environmental > Aquatic > Marine > Intertidal zone | place: USA: California...
CATGAACAAAGGAGCCCAAAGTATCAACTACGGCATGTTCATCATGCCCTTCCATCCGCCGAGTAAACCTCTAGCGCAGTGCTACGACGAAGATCTGGAACTGATCGTTCGGGCGGAGGATCTCGGTTTCTCTGAGTTTTGGATCGGCGAACATCACACGATGAAGTACGAAAACATCGTGATGCCCGAGATGTTTATTGCTCGGGCACTTGGCGAGACGAGGACGATTCGGATGGGCCCGGCGCCGGTCTGTCTTCAGCAACATCATCCAGCGCACGTTGCCGGGCGACTGGCGTTCCTTGACCATCTGTCAAAAGGGCGGCTCAACTTGTGCTTCGGACCCGGCAGTGTGACGGCCGATCAAGAGCTTTACGGTCTGAAACCCAAAGACGGGCCGTCAATGGTGAGCGAAGCGATCGACATGATTCTCCTCCTCTGGGAATCCGACCCTCCCTACGAGATCGAGGGAAAGCACTGGCGCATTCGATTGAAGGATACGGTCGACGAGGAAACCGGCATCGGATACGTTCACAAGCCCTACCAGAAGCCGCATCCTCCGATTGCCATGCCGGGGATGAGCAGGAATTCCTCCTCGATGAGAGAGGCCGGTCGCCGGGGATTTCAGCCGTTCGGCCACTGCCTCGTGACGGCAAACGTCCTGGCCGACATGTGGAATTCCTACGAGGCCGGCGCTGCCGAGGCAGGTCGAGTGGCCGACCGGTCCCAATTCAAAATTGCGCGATCCATCTTTCTGGCCGACACAACAACAGAAGCCGAGGAGAAAGCGCACAGCAACTCGTTGGGACAGAGCTACGAGTACATTGGCCGGCTCTTCGACAAAGGACTGGGGCGCAAGATCTACAAACGCGACCTTGGGATGAGCGACGCCGACTGTAATCTCGACTTCCTCATGACCGAGCAGATCATTGCGGGCGATGTGGACGAAGTGCTGCGGCGCTTACTCAACATGCGCGACGAAACGGGCGGGTTCGGGACCCTCATCCTGATGAGCTACGACTGGGATGACAAGGAGAGCTGGCTGCACAGTATGGAGTTATTTGCTCACGAGTTGATGCCCGCCCTGAACGCGGCCGGCAGAGAGACGGCGCCTGGGCATTAGCCCGCGTCATGTGACATCGGCCTTTGGCCGAGCAGGGAGGTCGCGCTCGGCGCGACCGGGTACGGCTCAGCCGTGCGACACGGGCAACCTACCGTTTCTCTGAACGGAGCCAGAACTCGGTTGATTCCCAGTTTACGCCAGACAATCGTCTTTGAAAGAGGAGTAGAACGTCCTTTTTGTCAGCGTCCGCGTAGCGGTACATGCGGAGGGTGGCCTTCCAGTCTCGTTCGGTTTCTTGATATTGGGGATGTCCGGTCTTGCTATGGTGCCGTTCCACATCGGTGCCGACCGGGTCGCCGGTTGAGCGGAGAAACATCGTGCCCGCGATGGGGATGGCGGGCGTGTCTTCCTGAATGCCGTGGGTACGCTTTCCCTCAATGACCGTTTTGGCTTCATGCGAGCTTTCGAAAACGAGCTCCGGGCGCCCGCCGTCAAACTGCACTCGAAGCCGGTAGGAGCCCTGTCGGAGCGAATGACCATCGCGCGTGTACAAGTCCCGGGGCAAGCGGATTACATTTTCGAAGGCGTGCTGCACGGTTGCGTCTACAGCCTTATCCGCCGCCAGGACAGAACTCGCGATGAGCGCTGCCAACACTAAGCGAAGGGGCCGCACGCACTTCATCTCTCTAGCAGACGTGAGGCGATGCTGTTTTGGCCGGAGTCGCCCACGCCGGTGGCTCTCCTCTCGAGGCCTTCGAAAAAGTAGGTCAGCTTCATGTGATCGAGTCCGAGAAGTTCAAGGATTGTGGCGTGCAGGTCGTTGACATGAACCTTGTCTTCCACCGCGGCGAAACCGAACTCGTCGGTCGCGCCAACCACCTTGCCGCCGCGGATACCGCCGCCAGCCATCCATGCACTGAACCCGTAGGGATTGTGGTCACGGCCGTCTTTCCCTTGCATGACGGGGGTGCGGCCGAATTCGCCGGCGCAAACGACCAGCGTGCTGTCGAGCAAACCCTGCTGCTTGAGATCCTTGAGTAGACCGGCGACGGGCTGATCCATCTTGGCCGCCACCTGGCGATGGCTCTTGTCGCACTCGCTGTGCCCGTCCCAACCGCTGCTGTACAGCTGAACGAAGCGCACGCCTCGCTCGACCATGCGGCGCGCCAGCAGACACATACCGCCGAACTTACCGGTCTGCTCGCCGTCGAGACCGTAGAGCTCACGAATGTGCGCCGGCTCCTTTGCCAGATCCATCAGCTCAGGTGCGGCCATTTGCATACGAAAAGCCAGCTCGTAGTTGCTCATGCGGGCGTTAAGCCGCGAGTCGTCCTCGCGCGTTTCGAGATGCCCGCGATTCCAACGGTTGAGCTGGTTCAGGATACTGCGCTGCCGCTCGGCGCTGATCTGCGACGGCGGGTCCAGATTCTCAAACGCGGGCCCCGAAGTCGAAACGAGGGTGCCCTGATAGGTGGCAGGTAGGAAGCCGGTGCCGTAGAGCGACTTGCTCGACCGGAGATAGTTGTCCGTCATCACGACGTAGGCCGGCAGGCTGTCGCTCTCGCTCCCCAGGCCGTACAAGGTCCACGCCCCCAAACTCGGCGCACCCAACCGCAGCGAGCCGGTATTCAACATGCTGAGAGCGGGGCCGTGAATGAATGATTCGTGGTAGCACGAGCGAATGACGGCTAGGTCATCGGCCAGCTCCGCCGTCTGCTCGAAGAGATCGGAAATCTCGATGCCGGACCCGCCGCGTTTCTTGAATATCCGGCGGGTCTGCATGAACCTTGCTTCGAAGGCGTTGATTTGCGCCAGCAGCAGCTTGCCGTCCCCGAAGTCAGCGGGAAGCAACTTGCCGTCCCATTGAGCAAGAGCGGGCTTCGGGTCGAAGCTGTCGACTTGGCTGAGGCCCCCTTGCAGGAAGATGAAGATGACGCTCTTGGCTTTGGCGGGGGAGTGAGGTTCTTTGGCGCGCAGGGGATTTTGAATGCTCGACGCTGTCTCTGCGGCGAACGCACGGCCATCGCGGTCGAGCAGATGGGCCAGCGCCAGCGATCCAAAGCCGAATGCGGACTTGCGCAGAAACTGCCGGCGCGAGCGAATCAGTTCACCGCTGGAAGCTAAGATCGGCATCGGACTCAATCGACAAAGACAAACTCATTCAGATTAAAGACCGCCAGACAAAGCTCCGTCAACGCTCGTGCTTGAGCCGGTTCGATGTTCCCCAGGGTTTTCGGGAGATTTGCGGGGGGCTTCTCCCAGCCGCCCTCGCTGGAAGCAGATTTCAGTAACGCGAGCGCTTCGCTCTGTTCGATGGCCGTCGGCGCCCGCCCGAGACCGATGCGCCAGGCAAGATCGACCCAGTCGGTGGGGTCTTTGCCCGTTTCTCGCACGACTCGGCCGGCGAACTCCAGCGCCTGCCGGAAGACGATCGGATTATTGAGCAGAAACAGCGATTGCGGGGCAACCGTGGTCACTTCCCTGCTCGGGCTGCTGACAGCCGGATCCGGCGTGTCGAACTTGTCGAACATCGGGAATGGAAACGTGCGGCGCGCCAGCATGTAGACGCCTCTCCGAGAATGATCCGCCGGATCGGCCGGCACCGTCCACCACCATTTGTTACGCAGGGGCGCAAGCTCGGCGTCCGAGAGTGGGGGCGCGAAGGGCCGCCCCCCCATCTTCAGATTCAGCGTGCCCGCCGCCGAATGAATCGCGTCCCAAACAGCCTCGGCTTCCAGGCGCCGCCGGTTGGCCCGCCAAAGGTAGCGGTTGTCTTCGTCGATTGCCAGATTCTCTGCACGTGAGAACTGGCTCGACATCCTGTAGACGTAGGACGTCATGATGAGACGGTGCATCGATTTGAGGCTCCAGCCACGAGCGATGAATTCGGTGGCCAGCCAGTCAAGCAGTTCCGGATGAGTCGGCGATTGGCCTTGCCGTCCAAAGTCGTTGGGACTGCCGACGATCCCACGGCCGAAATGCCACTGCCAAAGGCGATTGACCATCACCCGAGCGGCGAGTGGGTGATCGGGGCTGGTGAGCCAGAGAGCCAGTTTCTTGCGATAGCGTGGGCCGTTTGGATCGGGGGTCTCGAACTCGTCCCCACGGCTGAGAGCCGCAGGAAGACCGGGCCCCACCTTCGCTTTGTGGCTTCCCAGATTCCCACGGTCGAGAACGTGAATCTCCGGAACGAGCTCCGGCACAACAGGGCCGAGTACCATCGCCGATGGGATATCGAACAAGGCATCGAAGCGAACGCGGTGGGAGGCATCATGTCGAGGAACCGCCATCACGGCCTCCGCGATCGCGAGCTGTAACCTGGTCTTGTCGGCCTCTTCGTCGGGATTGAGCTGTTCTTCAGGCTTGATCTTTGCGACCGCCTTGACGAGAGGTGCGGCGAGCTTCTTCTGCTCCTCCGATCGCTCGTCCTCAGGCATATCGAACGCCCTGACCACATCCGCCTCGTAGGCGGTTTTCCTGTCTTCGATGAGGCGCTCTTTGACGCGGTCAAGAAACAGCTCGTAGGCGTTGCGACTCTCATCAAGCGCAACGTAGCGGGGGTACGCCTCATTGCGGTGAAACTCCGTCATCTTCGTGACGACGGAGAGGCTCACGGGTCGGCTCGCTGCAAACACCGCCTGCAGCCGGAAGTATTCTTCTTGGGTGATCGGATCAAACTTGTGATCGTGGCACCGGGCGCAACTTACGGTGAGTCCCAAAAACGCTGCCCCTGTCGTGTCAACCCAATCCGTAAAGCGTTCATAGAGCAGTTGGGGCGTTTCAAGATACGACTCGCCGATCGCTGTGCCGAAAGTGTAGAGGCCTGTCCCTACACGCGCTTCGAGGTGCTCCACCTTCTCGGGGCGGATCGCGTAGCTGCTGTCGTAGAGATCCAGGTTATCTGGCCAAAGCTCGTCCGCTGCGATTTGCTCTTGGACGAAGCGATCGTAGGGCTTGTCTTCGTTGAACGATTTGATCACATAGTCCCGATACCGCCACGCATCCGGGTAGAACTCGTCGGTCTCGAAACCGCCACTATCGGCGTACCGTACGACGTCCAGCCAGTGCCGCCCCCATCGCTCGCCATATTGCTTTGATCCGAGAAGCCGGTCGATCAGCTCCTCGTAAGCGTTCGGTGATTCGTCGTTGATGAATCGGTCAACCTCCGAGGGGCTGGGAGGCAGACCGACCAGATCTAAGTGGGCTCGCCGCACCAACACATGCTTGCTGGCCGGTGGAGCATGGTGCAGTCCCTTTTGCCCCCACTTCTTGAACACAAAGGCGTCGATCGGATTCCGCCCACCGAGATACTGCACTTCGGGCACTTTGGGGCTTCGGGGAGGCTTGAATGACCACCATTTCTCATCCGTGCTTAATCCGGACGGTTGGTCTCGGGTCGGGTACGGAAAGCCCGCGTCCATCCAGCGCCGGAGGATATCGAGCTGATCTTCAGGCAGTGGATCGGCGCTGCCCGGTGGCATTCTTAGATCTCCTGAATGAGCCGCCGCTTGGTACAGCAGACTCGATTCAACCTGGCCCAAGAGCACAGCCGGACCACGCACGCCGCCGCGCAGCAGCGCGTCGCGGCTTCGAAGATCAAGCCCCGATGTTTTCGTCGATCCGTGGCAGGACAGACAGTGTTCCGCGAACACCGTATGCGCGGCTCCCGCAATGTCGGTGTCTACTTGAGAGAAGGCAGAGAGACTGGTCGACAATAGAGCTACGATCTTCCAAGTAACGCAGCGTAGGGCGGCCATTGTGAGTGCGTGCTTCGGATGAGCGGTGGTGATCCTCTTAGTCCGTCCCCCGTAGCAATTCTAACGCGGAAACAGCTTGCCGAAGGAAAGCAGCGTTCTCGATCTCAGCGTCGTAGGGAATCTCGAGTGCCGGCCTGCGGAGGGTAACGGGAATCGACGAACCAGCCATGAAAGGGAACTTCAACTCTTGCGACCATTCATACATCTCCCTCGCCTGCCGCCATGAGTACGAAAGATGCTTGTCACAAAAAACGGAAACGGATGTCCCGGTCTCGCGGAACACTTCCGCGATGCGCTTCATGATGCGATGCCGCGGATAGAGTTTCTGCCCACGTTCGTTGATGGGGTAACGTCCGTGTTCGCCCACAAAGAGAACAGCGTCCACCGCAAGGTCGTGGCCGGCCATGACGTTGTCCCCTTGATCTCCATGATCGATCAGGACTCCGAGCCGGGGGTCCGTGGAGCCAAAGCCGATTCATGCACCAACGCCGCCGACTGCCGTTAACTTGACAATGCCAGAACGGGAGATCATCGGCCGTCATCGCTACAGCGAGTGCGGCATGGCTAGGTTGTTGCGGTTAGTCGGTGAAGCGAATACCGAAGACTTTTGCAGTGGTCAGGCGGAAGTGAAGGATCAGCTCCTTACCGCGGAAGCGCTCCAGTGACTCGGCACCTTTCCATTGAAGGGGTTCCCAAACGGCGTCGCCGCTGAACGGGATGCAGTCTTCGAAGGTGTAACCGGGTATGGGCTTCGTACCACGGCCATAGGGTTCGAGAAGCGCCACTTCAACCTTGCCGTGACGCGGTGTGCGAGCGTTGATCTCGATCTGCGTTGCGTCGAACGTCCCGAGGTTGTTGCTCCAGAACTCGCCGCGCTCCGTGGCCTCAACGCCAGCCAAGCGGCCGTCGTCCCAGGTAGCCCAGGCTAGCTGGAACGTGTCCTCCATCGGCTCACCGTAATACCCCGGATGGGCCTCGTTGTGGGTGCGCTCTGTACCGGCATAGGGTAACGCTAGGCGACCGTCAGATAGATGGACCATGTCCGGCCCGGCGTAGATCGTGCCACTGTCCCACTCGCCGGGCACGCCCAGCTCTATGATGGGTTTGGATGACATCCAGCTCCATGCTCGATTGTTGCGGCTGACGGCGAAGTGGACATCCACCCGATCCGTGTCGCGGTGATAAACGGCCGGGAACAGCAGGCTGATCGAAGGGTCGTCGGGGTATCGGGTATGGCCGTTTGTGTAGTAGTCGGCAGCAAGCGAGTCCAGCGGGCCGGCGGCGAGGACAACCTCCGCGGGCGGCCAGGCTCGAAAGTCGTCGGTTTCGCTTCGTGAGATAGCGCGGCCGTCGAGGTGGCCGCGAAAGTAGCCGACATACTTCTTCAGGATTGGGTCCCAGGCGGCGATGTTCTCGGTGTCGTGAAAGTACGACAGAAGCGGATCGGGCAGCCGCGTCCAGTGGATACCGTCGGGCGAAGCCAGCCCGTAGAGGCCGTATGCCTCGCGCGGCCGCTTGCCTTCGCTGTTGGGCAGCTTGTCGAAGTGGAAGCACTTGTAGCGTTCCGAGGCCGGCGCCGTTGGGTCGCTGAAGACGCCGCTTTCGCGGCAGTAGGGCGTGACAACGTTCGTGGGCTGGCCGTTGAAGTCGTAGACGCCTAGGTCGGGCTTCGTCCAGAGGAAACCATCGTCGCTCTCGGCGTACGAGAGAACTTGATCGACCGGCTCGACGCCGCCGGTCACCGGAAAAAATGCCTTCTTGGCCGCGTCGGTCAGCAGGATGTGGTACCAAAGCCGGTACTTGCCATCCTCGTGGAGCACCTGGTGGTAGGCTCCCAACCGGTCCTCCCAGGGACGGTCAGAGCGCAGCCACGGATCGCTCTTGCGCGGCTTCTCCTGGGTGATACGTAATCCGAAGGGCACTTTGACCGGTTTCATGCCGTGTCCCGAGACGTCGATGATGATGTTCCAGTCCCGCTTGAGATTGGCGATGCTTTCCCTGGCAGCTTCGGTGATGCGGTTGGGGTCGAGAGTTGGGGATAGGTTGCCCTGGGCCACATGCCGCCTGTCGAGGAAGAGCACCGGCGGTCTTTCGCTTGCGTCGGCCGTTGCTTCTTGTATCGTTTGCGCCCGGGACGCCACAGGCGACAGGGCGATGATGAGTCCCAAAGGGATGAGGGCCAACTTGGGGAAACGATACTCGCGGCGTTTCGTTGGGGACATAGGGTTTCCCTCGTTGCTTGCGCACGGGCCGACTTCTTCGCTCAGTCTCGTTCGTACTCGTTTGCCCAGCACTCCCGCGGCCAGCTCAAATCTTGTAGGCAAAAAGCTTTGCCTGGAACATCCTGATGCGGATGGCTACGGTACTTCCAACGCTCGAGATGTCGCTCTTGCCGTTCCAGGTCACGACGCGATCGGCCTCATCGCCAATCAGACGGTCCGATTCGGCGAAGCTGAAGCCCTCAACGGGGTCCGGGTCGGGTGAGACAGCCGAACGCTCCTTGACGAGCTCCACCGTGATCCAGCCTCCTGGCTTGCACCTATAGTTCAGCCTCAACTCGTCCCCGTGACGGTAGATAGTGGGAATTGTGAATCGGCCCTCACCTTCGGCTTCGATCCCAGTCAGGCGATGTGGCTGCCAGAGCATGTAGCGGATCTGCAACGGCCGCCGCTGAGGAAACAACTCGTCCCTGTGCTCTTCCCGGACGTTGTGCCGCACCGAGTTTCCTGTATAGGGCACCGCCCAACGACCGTCAGGTAGTGTGACCAGACCACTGCGCCAGCAATGCGTCGAGGCGTCTTCGCCGCTGCCGGGTACTCCCACTGTATGGATGGGACGGCGTTCGGGCCGTGTCCAGAAAAGGCCGTCGCGGCTGAAGGCGATCTGTGCATCCATATCCTCGGAGGCCTGATGGTAGATCGGGACGATCATGCCGTGCAGATCCGTACGTCCCGGATACGGGAAGTAGTTGGCGCCGTAGAAGGAGATGTCGAGGTCGTCCTGCGCGTCTGGAGCCATGATCAGTTTCGGCGCCGGCCAGCGGCGGAAATCTTTTGTACGTGAGAATCCGATGGTGCGGCGCTGCGTCTGTTCTTCGATGCGTGCCGTACCGATGCCCGGTATGAGTTCGGCGGTGTTGCCCATGATCTGCAGGTAGGCGATGTATTCGCCGATCTCCGCGTCGTAGTAAAACGAGATGCCGCCGTTCACCGGCCGGTTGCCGAGCGACTCCTCGATCATCTTCCAGTCGCGACCGTCCGCCGAGATCCATCCGAGGGTACGGCCCCAAATCTCTGCCCGGGGTCCTTTGTAAGCGTCGCCCTCTTGCTTCTGTTTCGTCCAGCGCCGCCAAGCCTCTTTGCCGTGAAGCCGTTGTAAGGTGGCCGGGTCGTACCAGGCCATGTCCCCGCCCATTGCCTTGAAGCGCTCGTTCGGTCGCGCGTGCACATCGACGTACGCGCCGGTCGCCCCTCGGATTCCGTTGGCGAGCAGGTTGTTCTTCGTGGAACCCTCGAACTCCACCTGCCCCATCTCAGGGCGGTTCCAATGAAAGGCGTCTTCGCTGATGGCGTAGCCCGTCTTCTCGGCGGCCGAGACATCGTACAGCATGTGCCACTTGCCGTTCGCATTCCAGATGAGCAAAGGAGAGATCCCGCTTCCCTTCTCCCACGGTGCGACCACTTCCAGCAGCGGCCCCGACCGTTCAGCCTGCTCAACACGCAGCTTGACTCCGACTGCTCCGTCGTACAGCCGGTACACGCCACGCTCATCGACATTGCGGTTCCCGGGAAAGATCTCCGTCAGGTCGACGATGGGATTCCAGGCGCCGTTGTTGTAGCGGATGCGCTTAGAGCGCTTCTGTGGCTCCTTGAACGGCGATGACGGCAGCTCTTTCGGCGAAGGGTTCGGGGCCTGAGCGCTTAGAATCGGACTCATCCCATAAAGGCAGAGCACCAACGCCAGGGCGGCCAGTAGGGGAAACGGCTGGTCCTCTAGACGGACCCTAAGGAGGCTCTTTGCCCGAGTCTTGTGGCTCTGCTCTCCCATGCTGAAGAGATTGTACCTCGCATCGAGGAAGTTAGCCTGGCAAGAACTCGCCCGTGGACGGCGCTGACAACTAGTCCTGTGACTCCGCACAAGCAGTCGGTAGATAGCGCCGGGCGCAACGGTGATGCGCTCCAAGGCATCAGGTCCATCTCTGTCGAGAAAACGAAATGGAGAACGCAGGAACCTATGTCGCTCTGGCAGTGATCGTCCTGGGAGCGTTGTTCATGATCTGGGTCAACAACGGCCCGCCACAGCGGTGCCTTTTTTGTGTGACTCCTTACGGGCCTTGGAGTGCAGATTCTTGCACCAACAAACGCAGCAAGGAGTCTGCGAAACGAACCCAACTCCACGTGACTTACTTAAAACGAATCATTTCTAGGGTGTTGGTCTCATCAGATGTGTTTGACCCCGCGGATGGTCTTGCCGGCCTCATCGTAGGAATGGCGGCGGGCCGACCATTGAGCAGAGCCGTATTCGCCCAGGTCAACCTCACCTCTCATTGTGTCTCCGTTGACCCTTCCGATGAACTCGAAGTGGATGCCGGCGCCTTCCAGGGGCTGAGCGCTGCGGAACTCGATCCCATTGCCCTCGATCCAACCCTTAAGGTCGCCGCGTGTGGTTTCGCCTACGTGTGTGCCGAGCAGGCTCGCCCCGTCCTGATCGAAGACGAAGCGATGCTTCGCTGCCATGCGGACGAAACTCATCTCGACGTCCCACTGGCCACTGACGTTAGCGGGTGTACCCACTGTCTTGGATTTCGGAGCCGGCTTGGGCGGCTTGGACAGGGCGCGATGGATTTCAGAGGCGACGATTTGCGCTTCGCCCGGCTGGAGCTGCCAGGGCATGACGTTGACGGAACTGTTCGTGGGGTTACGGCGGTCGCCCGTGCTTGAAGCCAGCACGATTCGGGGGTCCCCTGTGTAGAGATGCTTGTAAAGCTCGTCGCCGCTGATACCCATCTTCTTTCCATCCCACCGGATTGCCAGTTGAGGAGAGCGATTGGAGAGGCCACGAGGCTGGAGGACCTCGGTCGTGACACCGGAGACTTGCTTGACTTCCGTGTCGATCTCGTCGAGCCAGGTCTCCCACGTCTTCCACTCTGCGTCATGATCGCGACGGACCCAAATTTCGACGGCGGCGAGCAGGCCCATGATGTCTTCTTTGGCGACTTTCATTGGGCGTCCAAAAGCGTGGTGCGGGGCGCTGTTGAGCCACGCGGCCTGGATGAGGTCCTTGCGGCCGATGAGTAGGCCTGAACTCTGAGGACCCAACAGAGCCTTGCCGCCGCTGTAGGCAACCAAGTCGGCGCCGCGCTTGAGATGGACGTTGGGAATCGAGAGCGCTTCCGCGGCAGCGTCCATGAGTACAGGTACGTCGTACTCATGGGCGATGGAGGCGACTTCCGTGAGACCGAAGGGACCCTGGTCTCTGGGCGAACCCACGACCAGGGCCATTGCGGTTCGGTCATTGATCGCGCGGCGCAATTGGTCTTCGTCATCGACACTGATAATCTTCGGCCCGACCATACGAATCGATTGGTCGTAGATGTTTCGTGAGTAGTGGGGGACAACGACTTCGTCTTTGAGGCCGGTGAGGTCCGGGAGGCGATGAATCTTTTCCGGATCGCCACCCGCCAGGCAGGCGGCGGTGGCGTGGGCCAGGGCGGCCGCGCAGCCAGTCGTGACGATGGCGGATTCGGCACCTGTGATTTCTGCGAGACGCTTGCCGACCGACTCCATCAGCTCGTCGATGTGAACGAAGTTCCGAGATGCTTGCTGCATCGCCTGGCGGCATTCCGGCAGCATGAGCGATCCGCTGAGCATCGTGAACACGCCTTTCGCATTGATCACGGGCCGCACACCGATCGACTCGTACATGTCTTTGCCGAACGACAAAGCGAGTGCGGGTGCCGCCGTCAAACCGGCACCGGGTACGAGACCGGCTGTGGCAAGTGCGGCGCCTCCACGAAACAGCGCTCGACGGCTTACGTTGTTGGTTCTGGTGTGGCGCAATGCTCTTGAAGGGGACATGACTTGACCTTTTTGCCAGAATTTCCGTTTAGGTCTTCTCGGCACGGACAGCATAGCGGAGCCACGGCCGCGACGCAACGGTAGTGCCTCGCAGATTTCCGGCCTGGCAGACGCGGCACAACTCGGCATGCGTTCGTCTATCGAGGCTTCGCCATCTTGCGCTGAGGCTTCCTACAGCGGCGCGGAGACACCGGAACTCGTCCAGTAGGTGTTGTAGACGATGATTCCGACGTCGGCCGCGTCGGAGGCGGCCCGAATGTAGTCAAGGAAATCATCTTCGGTGTGATTGAAGTAGAAGGGC
>Ga0315336_1006323_pt1 | contig 12193 bp, 11 predicted proteins | sample ASW5metaG_FD_204512 | JGI IMG/M metagenome (GOLD analysis project Ga0315336, IMG submission 204512) | Ammonia-oxidizing marine archaeal communities from Monterey Bay, California, United States - ASW #5 | ecosystem: Environmental > Aquatic > Marine > Intertidal zone | place: USA: California...
GCATCGTCTTCATGGTCGCCGGATTCGGCGTCGTGAACACCATGATGATGTCGGTCTTCGAGCGAACCCGGGAGTTCGGCGTGCTCCGGGCCATCGGCCTGCGTCCCGGACGGCTCATCGGCATGGTCGTCATCGAGGCCATGTTCCTGGCGGCACTGGCCGGCACCATCGGCCTCGCCATCGGCGGATTCCTGGATTGGTATCTGATCACCTACGGCCTCGACCTGTCGGCTGACACCCCCGACGGCTTCGAGTTCAGCGGCGTCGTCTTCGAACCCATCCTCTATGGCGCCTTCCGCATCGAACCCGTCATCGCGACCATGGCCTCGGTCGTCGTCGTGAGCATGATCGCCTCGCTGCTCCCCGCGTGGAGAGCCGCTCGCCTCAACCCCGTCGAAGCCATCCGGGCGGAATAATGCTAAGTATCCTCAAGTTGTCCCTCCGGAACCTGTGGCGAAACGGCCGCCGGACCTTCCTCACCACCGCGGCCATCAGCTTCGGCCTGGCGATGATGGTGTGGACCATCGCCATCCAGACCGGCTCCTACGACGAGATGACCCGCAAGGGCATCTCCCAGATGGCCGGGCACGTGGTGGTCCAGGCCGAGGGCTACCAGGACGATCCCAAGCCCGAGACCACCGTCTCCGGAGCCGACGAGATCGCCGCCCAGCTCGGAGAGGCCTTCCCGGAAGCCGTGATCACCCAGCGCGTCAACGTCGCCGGCCTGCTCGTCTCCCCCACCAACAACATCGGCGCCGGACTGCGCGCCATCCTGCCCGAGGCCGAAGCGGCGATCGGCGACATGGACGACAAGCTTGTCGAGGGCGAGTGGCTCGCTCCCGACGACGAGCGCGGCATCATCATCGGCGCCGGCATGAAGGACACCCTGGCCATCGAGCTCGGCGACAAGGTCGTGTTCATGGGCCAGAACGGCACCGACGAGATGGAGAGCCGACTGTTTCGGGTCCGCGGCGTCTTTCGCACCGGCGGCGCCGACTTCGACAACCGCGTCGGCTTCGTACACCTCGGGGCCGGGCGCGCCCTCCTCGCCCAGGAGAACGCCGCCAACCAGGTCGCCGTGCACCTCGACAACCCCCGCGACGCCTTCGCCGCCACCGACAGGACCAAAGAGCTGATCACCGGGAAGAAGCTCGACATCCGCTCCTGGAGAGACGCGCTGCCCGAGCTCTACGCCCTCATCCAGGTCGACCGCCAGTCCAGCGACATCATGATGAGCGTCATCGGCCTCATCGTCGCCATGGGCGTGCTCAACACCGTGCTCATGAGTGTGCTCGAGCGGACCCGCGAGCTCGGCGTCCTGATGGCCATCGGCATGCGCAAGCGCAAGATCGCCCTCATGGTCCTGGCCGAGGGCATGTTCCTCGGCATCATCGGCACCCTCGGCGGCCTCGCGCTGGGCTTCATCCCCTCCTACTACACCGTCGTGCACGGCCTCGACTTCACCAGTTGGATGGGCGAGTCCTTCGAGACCAACGGCATCGCCATGTCCGCCGTCATCCACGGCGCCTGGAACCCACCGCGTGTCGGCATGTACGCCCTCGGAGCCGTCGTCTTCACCATCCTCGCCGCCATCTACCCGGCCTGGCGAGTCACCCGTCTGCAACCCGTCGACGCCATGCGCGCCCACTAGAACCGGAGCTCGGAATGTCCATCGCATCTGTGCACAATGTCACCCGCGACTACACCCAGGGAACCCACGTCGTCAAGGCCCTCGCCGGCGTCGATCTCAAGGTCGAATCTGGAGAGTTCGTCGCCCTCATGGGTCCCTCCGGATCCGGAAAGACCACCCTGCTGAACATGATCGGCGGCCTCGATCTGCCCACCACCGGCAGCGTCAAGATCGAGGGCAAGGACCTCAGCAGCTTGAGCTCCGGGGCCCTCTCCGACCTCCGCATGGAGCGCCTCGGCTTCATATTCCAGTCCTACAACCTCATCCCCGTGCTCTCCGCCTACGAGAACGCCGAGTTCGTGCTCCTGCTCCAGGGAGTCAACGCCGCCGAGCGCAAGAAACGGGTCATGGAGACCCTGGCCTCGGTCGGGCTCCAGGGCATGGAGCACCGCCGCCCCAACGAGCTCTCCGGAGGCCAGCAGCAACGCGTCGCAGTCGCCCGGGCCATCGCCGGAAGGCCCGCATTGGTCCTCGCCGATGAGCCCACCGCCAACCTCGACTCCCAGACCGGAAACGACCTCATCGAGCTCATGGCCAGCCTCAACCGGGACCACGGCGTCACCTTCATCTTCTCCACCCACGACCCCAAGGTCATGGAGGCCGCCCGCCGGGTCGTGCACCTGGTCGACGGCAAGATCGTCGAGGATCAAAGGAAGTGATTGCCTGGCTCGCTGTGGCCGCACTGGCCCAGGATCCCGCAGTCACCGCGGAAGTCCACGGCAACGCCAAGACCTTCTTCCTGGCGACCTTCCCGTACGAGAACGAGCTGCTCATGCCCGCCGGTCCCTACGGGCAGGGCGTCGCCAGCGGCCGGGTCGCCTTCACCGCCCGGGCCATCGACCACTTCACTCTCGAGATCCATCCCGCCTTCACCGCCCAGTCCGGCACCGACAACCCGCTCGGGGAAACGGTGGGAACCGGCGTCGGCCTCTCCGCGCCCGAGGCCGTCGACCTCACCTGGACCAACGATGACGACGACGGCACTCTGACGATGATCGGCCGCATCGACTGGCTGTCCCTGCGAACGTCCTACCCAGGCATCGACGTCACCCTCGGCCGCCAGGCCATCGGCTTCGGAAACGGCCTCTTCTTCACCCCCATGGACCTCGTCAACCCCTTCACCGCCACCACCATCGACACCGAGTACCGCCCCGGCGTCGACGCCGTGCGCGTAGACGGCTTCATGGGCATGTCCGGCAAGATCTCCGGAGTGGCCGCCTACGCCGGAGACTGGGATCTGGAGGGCACCGTGCTCGCCGTGCACGGCCAGGGAACCCTCGGCGTCACCGATCTGGGCGGCTTCGTCGGATCCATCCACGCCGAGCCCGTCTTTGGAGTGGGCGTCGTCACCAGCATCGGCCCCGTGGGTATCCACAGCGACACCACCCTCACCCTCCCCGTCGAGGAAGACCCCTTCGTGCGCTCCGTCGTCGGGGCCACCTGGATCCAGGGCAACACCACCCTGTCCGGAGAGGCCTACGTCCAGACCTTCGGAGCTGAGAACCCCAACCAGTACCTCGTCGTCGCGACAGCAGATCGCTTCGCTCGCGGGGAGGTCTGGCAGATGGGCCGCTACTACGGAGCCCTCTCCCTGGGGCACCAGATCACCCCGCTCATCAGCGGAAGCCTCGCCGTCATCGCCAACCTCCAGGATCCGAGCGCCATGCTCGCCCCAAACCTCTCCTGGTCCGTGTCGGAGAACGCCGACCTCTCCCTCGGCGGCTACGCCGGTCTGGGCACCAAGCCCGAGGAGGTCGACCCCTTCGATCTGCTCAAACCCGGAACGCTCGAACCCCTCGGTCCAAAGAAGCTCGGCAGCAAGCTCGGCGTGCAGAGCGAGTTCGGCCTCATCCCGGTGACCACCTTCCTGCAGATGCGCGCCTACTTCTGATCACCCTGACCCAATGACAGTCTGACTGTCGCGGCACAGTGACTCCGATGTCGCGATCGTCCGCCCCTCGGGGGCGACCACACCTCACCACCACGCCTGAAACCGCCTGTCAAACCCACACCTTCAGCTAGCGATGGTGTTCTGGTACGGCGATTGCACCTCATGCTGCCCATGTGGAGGCGAACATGAGACGGTTTGGACTGGCTGCGGTGATGATCCTGGGTGCGTGCAACGTGGAGGACGGCTCCATGGACCGAACACTCGTGCTCGAGAATGCGACCGGCGAACTCATCGGGCTCGGAAACCATCCCAACGTCGGCGGTGTCATCGAGGTCGCCATGCAGGTCGACGGCAACTGGGAGCCCCTGTTGGCCAGCGACAACTGCCTCGACATCTGCGGCAAGCCCACCACCATCTGCGCCATGCCGGCCATGGCCCCCGGCCTCTACGCCCTCCCCGACGGCGACTTCGCCGAGGTCGAGCTGCCCGCCCGCATGTACCGCCAGTTCGGCGACTGCTTCCGCGAGACCTCCGTGGTCGGCGAGCTCCGCATCGACGTGTGCTACCAGCAAGACCTCACCGACATGGAAGGCCAGCCCATCGACCCCATCGAGCAGGGTTTCATCGACAGCGCCGACGCCTCCGACTCCTCTTGCCAGACCGAGGAATTCTCTCTCGACGACACCAACGTCGAGCTGGACATGATCCTCGAGTTGGAAGGTTAGAGCGGACTCTGCACCCGCATCCGATTCGGGTCGCGCATGTGAATATACCGGGTCGTCGTGGACAGCTTGCTGTGGCCCAGCAGCGTCTGAATGATCATCAGATCCACCCCATTTTCCAACAGATGTGTAGCAAACGCATGTCGAAGCGTGTGAGGACTCACCCGCTTTTCGAGCCCCGCCTTCTCCCCACAGCGCCGCACCACATGTTGAAGCGATCGAACCGACCACTGCCCCCCTCGGTTGGATCGAAACAACCAGTCGTCCAGAGAGCGGCCCTGTCCCAGCCAACCCAGGTCCTCCACCAGGGTTGGGGAGAGCAGGGTGTGCCGGTCCTTCGCCCCTTTCGACTGCCGAACAAAGAGCGTCAGCCTCTCGAGATCCACATCGCCAACACGCAGATCGATCAGCTCTGAGACCCGCAGCCCCGCAGCATAGAGCAGCAGGATCGCCGTCTTGTGCTTGCGGTTGGGCGTGCTCGCCGCCATGGCCAGGATCTGGTCCCGGGTCGGAACGAACGGCAGCTTCTTGGGCATACGAGGCCGCGGAACCGAGAAGTCCTCGTCCGGCCACAGATAGAACCGCACATAGAGCATCTTCAGCGAAGACACGATCTGGGCCAGGAACGACTCCGACACCCCCATGTCGAGGCAGTGGAGCTGGAAAGCCCTGATGCGCTCTACGTCCGAGTCTCGAGGGTGTGTCGGGTGGATCCAGGAGACGTAGGCCCGGAGCACGCCCGTGTAGATGCGGATGGTGTTCGGCGCATAGTTTCGCAGCCGCATCTCTTGCTGGTATCGCTCGTACAGGTGGGGTGAGAGTTCTTTCATTGGTTCCTCCTGCTCGGTGTTGAGCAAGGAGTGAGCCAACGGGCGGAGGTCGGTTTTCGGGTGTTTGGTGACGGACGTCCGTCAGTTTCTGACGGACGTCCGTCAGTTCGGTATGGCGTGTTTGGGGGCTGTGGGTGCCCTTATGCGCCATAATTTTGGGCCGTTTGGAGGGGCGTGCGGCGGGCGGTTTGGTCGTCTTTGGGGCTGTGGATCCCCTTACGCGCCATAAATGTTCAGATACAGACTGTTAAGCGACATGCGGGTTTGCTTCAGGTGCTTGTGCTTGCCGCCGCGAGGTCTGTATGCCCAACCCGAGACTTGGTGAATCACGGCATAATGTCTTGGTGAGCGATGTCCGCCAACAATCGAACGTGACGGTCACCGTGGCTGGGGATCATGACACCATGCGAGTCTCCGTCCGCAGGAGATGGTGGACGGTTGCGACCAGCTATGTCGCCGGCTTGGCCTGCGTCTTTGTAGGCCTGATGAACGTCGTCCTCTTTGCACCAGTTGCGTTGGGCGGAGGGGGCATCTCGGCGCTCAATTTCGTGGGTTTCGCGGCACCATTGCTCGTTGGAACCGTGCTCCTTGGCCGCAGGCTGATTCAGTCACATCAACGCCGCTGGAGCCAGACCATCGATACCGCAACCGCGGTCGCTGCTTTCACGGTGGGCGCGTACTTCTTCTACATCGCAACATTGTTGCCAGGCGCAGGCGCGGGGTACACCCTCTCCTTTGCCCTCCCGGGCATGGCGCTGTGGATCGCGTGCGCATCCCTCGCCGGATCTGCCTTGAATCTCCTCCGGGGCGTGGTCATTTCGAGCAAAGTCGTGCGGCTCCGATTCGAGTATGGCGAACGGTCCATCGTCTTGGAGAACATTCAGGAAGTCAAACACTCAGACGGCAAGCTGCGACTTCGGCTCATCAACGGCGAGGACCTCGCTTTTGGACAGCAACTGGACGTCGTCACCTCCCGGCAACTGGTCCGCGAGATCGAGCTTGCCACGAGCCGCCGCCGAGAGTCCATGCAAGAAGAGAAACCGCCTCCGGCAGCCCTGAAACGCCTGGTAGATGCCGCCTCGAGAACTGCCGAATAGCGTCCTCGTCGTAGGGCGACGAACGCAAACCCGCACGCCGCCTAACGAGCCGATATCAGCCATTCCGCGCCCGGTATGGCGGGGCGGCCCGCTCACTGCGGGCGCCTCCGCAAGGCGGAGGTCATGGTCGCTAGAACCGCGCGAAACGGCAGATATCGTCGGTCACGTTATGCGCCATCCCCGGAACGACCTGTCGACAGAACGTTGCCGAGGGCGGTCAGCTTGGGAGGCTGCTGAAGCGCGGCGAGTTTTTAAGGGTGCCCACGCGGGGCTCGCGGCAAGGGGCGATGACCAGGTGGCGGTCAACAGGTGTGGAGCCGGTCGACAGGTCGGGGCGCCAGACGACCGAGGGACCGAGGGAGGTCGACCGAGGCAGGACCTGGGTGGGGTGCTATTGAAAGCGCGAGGCAGGTTTCGGGGCTTTCCCGAGGTCCTTTCGGGCCGAGGCAGGTTCCGATCGACCTCGGTGGGGGGCGAGTCAACAAGGTGCGACTCTCGGCGTCCGGTGTGCGGCGGCAAGGTCGGGGAGCTCGAGGTCCGTGAGCCCGGCGACAACAGGCTCACGGGCGACGGTGAGGCGCATGTCGGGGCCAGCGGACAGGGTGTGGCTCTCGCGGCGTGGGTCGCAGCTCGGCGCTGGCGAGCGACTGCAGGGCTGCGAACGGCCTACCTCCCCTACCGGGCGAACGATTTCCCCAATTGGGGAGCCGGCCGGCGGGTTCTTTCATTGCGGTCACGGCGCATAACGAGCCGATATCTTCCATTTCGCGCTGCGGGCGGGCGGATGGCCCATCTGGCCCGGGCGCCTCCGCTACGCGGGGGCCATACTGGTGCGAACGCGCGAAACGGCAGATATCGTCGGTCACGTTAAGCGAAATGCGGCCGCCCGCTACAGATGTATCGCTATCGACATCGATTCGTGGTTCGCACGGCTACCCCCCGGAACGGACGACATGACCAGGCTCTACCAATACGTTGGCTCAAGGGGCATCCTTGAAAGGACGAAAGGACATCCCGTTGGAACGCCGATCCAGTGTGAAGCAGATCTGGCGCGGTACGTCATGGCATCCGGGCGAAAGGAACTCACGGTGACGTACACGCTCGATTTGAACGGTCGGCTGCGAGTAGCCGACCGGCACAGCGAACACGTGGCGTGCGCCGGGAACGTTCCAGTGATGGGTGCGGGCGAGATGACCGTTGAGCTGTTCGGAGAGGCGGCGGAAATCCTGTACATTACGAACCAGTCGACCGGTTACTGCCCCGAAAAGTCGAGTTGGAATGCGATTCAAGCGGCGATGAGTGGTGCAGGAATTGACCACCCGAACGCCTTCACCACGGCGTACGAGTTCCGTCGATGCGATGCGTGTACTGCCATCAACATCGTCAAAGATGGGTGGCTGGTGTGCTCCTGTGGCGCCGACCTGCCGAAAGAATGGAACTTCGCGTAGCAGCGATGCCTTTCAGTCTGATAGTTCGGGCCTCATGGCAACCAACATGCACATCGACCTATTCGTCGAAGATGCGCCACCGGGGGCGACACAACCCGTCGAGGTCGAACGTCTGGCCGATGGGACGTACCGGCTCCTGTACTCGCCGGGCCTGGTCGAGGGCATTGCCGCTGGCGATGTGGTCCGTGTTGTAGACCCCGGGACAGGTGGGTTCGAGTTGGTCAGCCGTGGTGGAAACGTCGCCATCAAGGTGTTGCATGACCAAATTGCCGCGGTGCGGTCGTTTCTGGATCCGCGCTTCGAGCGTCTTGGCGGCCGATGCGATGGCGCCATCGAAAAGGCGGCTGTCTATACGGTTCCGGTCACAGCTGGCTTCGATTCTATCCAGAACGTGATGCGAGCAATGGTCACGGAGGTTGCCGGGTCTTCCTGGTATTTCGGCAACATCTACGATGCCGACGACAACCCGCTCAACTGGTGGCTCGACTGACCACTGGCCGGCGTCGCACAGTGCCGACGCTGACGGGCTATCGACGACCTTCGTCGTGGCCGCCGCGGGCGGCCGCACTTCGCCTAACGTGCCGATATCAGCCATTGCGCGCGCGGAATGGCGGGGCGGCCCGCTTGGTGCGGGCGCCTCCGCAAGGCGGAGGTCGTCGTGGCGCGAACGCGCGAAACGGCAGATATCGTCGGTCACGTTATGTGCCATGCTCGGTCTGATGAGGGCGTCGACGACGAGTCCAGGGAGCCACCACATTAATGTGGTGTTACACTGGTCGCCTCACCACGTTGAGGTGGCAGGTGCCCTCAAAGACCAGCTTTGACTTTGCCGCGATAGTCGACCTGCGCAAGCGTTTAGGCTGGAGCCAGGCAGCGATGGCTAGCCAGATCGGCGTTGCAACTAACACCCTTCAACGTTGGGAGTCCGGTGAGTCGCTGCCTGGTGGTCGCCAGATTGCCCTGCTGCTCGACGTGGCTGATGAAAATGGCCAGACGGACTTCGAGTTGTTCGTCCGTCCTCACCGGCATCCGCTGGGCGTTGCCGCAAGCAGACTCGACGCGGCACTAAGCGCCATGCGAATCCCTCGCCTTCCGTACAAGGACTGCTTTATTGGGCCACTTGATCGACCCCTGAACCTGGGTGTGAGCGCTGACTCGCTGAGCGAAGTACTTCGAGCTGCGGCCGTGGAATTCCGCGGCTTTGGCGGGGCAGAATTCCCCTACGGCTCCATCAATCAGTTTCGAGATGCTCAGCGTAAGTTCATCGGTCCAGGCGAGCTGCAGTTAACTGACACGATGACTTGGCCTTGGAGCACCGGCGACTTCAACATGTGGATATTCACGGCGCAAGGCTACCTTTCCCACCGCAGCAGCCTGAAGGAGGAGACGATGTTGTTGCAGGCTGCGACCTGGGGCCGTCCACAGGAACCACAGACGGCGATGGCTGGTCACATTGCTGTGGAGTGGGTCCTTAAGGACATCGTATCGGCGATTCTATTTGCAGCGAGACTCGGTGACGTAATCGGAGAGTCAGGGACTCTTGGCGTGGAATTTCGCTGGAGCGGCCTTCAAAATCGCCGCATGGTTGGCTTTCCAAGTGGAAGGTATGCGCATTTTGGCAGGCGAATCAATGAGTACGTAGGCACCATGGAGACTTGGACCTACCGTGTCGCCCTACAGGACCATCGTGGGCCGACGGACCTCGCCGAAGATGCAGCGAGATCATGCCTAAGCGTATTCAATGTCGAACTCTCTCCGTCGCTCAGTGAGGATCTGCACACCCTGTGCACCGGTGAGCTTCCCAGGTGAGTTGGTCAGTCAAGCCCGGCCGCGGCGAGAAGATGTTCTCTCTTCTGGAAATCCAAGAATAGTTGAAATCCGCCGTCGACAATCCTCAACACGTTCTCTCCCGCGTCCCAGTCAAGAATGATTGGCTTCACTTGGTTCTGCTGCTGAATTTCGATCAACTGAGTCACGGCTTGTCTGGCGTCCTCGACGCTGCCGACAACATCTCCCAACTCCTGAACTCTCAAACCTGAAATGCGCTTCGCTCTCGGCGCCTCCAGAATTGCACGTATGACGAGCCGTCTCCCGGCCTCGACGGAATCACCGTCGCAGACGAGCGCCAAGTAATTCCTATACCGGGCCGCGTGCTCATCTGCGACGTCGCCTAGGACTTGCTCCACCTGCTCTAAACTTCCAATGCTCTTACAGAGATCTTGCGTCGTCACGACTCCACCGTTCGCACAAATTCGTGAACACGCCTCCTGGAGAAGGCCCACGTTGCCTCCACAACCAAGTACCAGAGCATCGCGAACATTCGGCGGAAATCGGAAGTTCAGGAGGTCCTCGCCGATGGCGATGACACGCCCAAGATCGTCGGGACTCCAACCGTCAGCGTCGATGGGAATCAAGCGGCCAGCCAAGTCGCCATTGTAGAGAATCAGCCGATTCGTTTCCAGCCATACGCCGACTACAATCATAATTATAGAGGACTGCTCGTGGAACGCCTTGAGATCGAATGCAAGTTCCCGCTGTACCTTCTCCTCAAGGTAGTGGAAGTCCTCGAGCACGATGTGTTTGCTGAAACTGAGATCCGATAGTGCTCTGATGACATCGTTGCAATCTGCGGGGTCTAGCTCCAGAGACGTCGAAGCGGTTTCGGTCTGCTCTGCCACCTCGCCAGAGTAGAACTCCACGTTAATCTTGTATGTGCCTTTAACGGTCTTCTTGTCCGTGACAGATACCTTCGCACCGGCGCGTTTGAGCAGCAATTCATAGACTGCTTCCCGGCTCTGACCAGTGCTGCATTGGACAAGAATGTACTGCTCGTCCTCAAGCCACTGGCGCCTAAGACACGTCTTTCCCTGCTTGCTGGCCCCAAATACAACGATGTGTCGACCCCGTGCCAGGTTGTTGACGAACGAGTCGTCAACCTCGCGTCGACGTACATACGTCAACGGAATCCCTCTTGAAATTCCGAACACGTCGGATAGTTCGACTGTCTCGCGAGACCCCATGTCGCTGCGTCCTAGGCATTGTGTAAAGTCACGCAAAGAACGTAACAGACTGGGAGCAGATAGCTGTACCAACGGGGAGTGCAGCTTGGGGCGCCGAAGTGGTACGGAAGCGGCTCGGCGTCAGGATCGCTAGCTAGAAGCTGCGGATTCAACTGATCCCCGGCCCGACCCAGAGCAAGCTGGGAGGGCGGGACGCACGGCACATAACGAACCGATATCAGCCATTTGCCGCTCGGTTTCGACAAACGTCACGGGCGGGTCGGGCGCCGCCGTTTCGGGGAGGTCGTCGTGACTTCAGCGCGGCAAACGCTCAGCAGAAAGGGACGGCCGCGAGAACCAACGGGTAGCGACAGACCAGTCCGGCCGGTCTTTTCTGCCGTTGGACTGAATCGGCTGGCAGCGGACTCCGCCCTATGGGCGTAAAGCGATGGACCTCACCGTGAGGCCGACCGTGAGCCTGTGTGTGGAGAGGCTCACGGGCCAGTGTGGCCACTTCCACGAACCCGTCACGGCGGACCGGGCGTCCCACAACCAGCCCCACCCGCTGCAATGCGCCCGCCTGGACACTGGACTGCGCAGATCCACGCCCCAGCTCGATCTGGACACGCACGACCACGCCCACCCGCAGAGGCGTTCGATGCGCGGCATCGTCCAACTCATGGAGGACCTCGCGCTCGAGGCGGGCGAGCCGGACGCGTCGACCGCACCCCTGGGATGGGCGAATCTCGAAGGGTGCCACCGCACACTGGACACGTCCGCACCGGTCGCGGCGGCCGCTCTGGCCGCACCGGCGCCTTCAGGAGCTGACGGGCGCGTGTCCAACGGGTGTGCACATTGCCCGGCGCATAGAGGCCGAAGTACCTCATCTTCCGGAACCGTCGTGGCAGGATGTGCTGCGCGAACCGGCGAACGAACTCGACTCCGGCCAGGGTCATCACGCCCTTGCGGGTCTGGAACGACACCTGCCGCGACGTCATCGAGACCATGCGGCCGTTCCCGATGGCCACACCACCCACGTACCGCGCCAGGTACTTCGCTGCCGTCTCCGCGGAGCGCCCGTTCGGAGGCTCCACATGCACAACCCAGTGATGGCGGTAGGCCTCCCGAATCGCTCGATCGAACGCGACCTTCGCGTGCGCGGGGTCGCCCGAAATACGCAGCTCGCGCGCCCCGAACACCGCTTTCAGACCGGCGATCACCTTGCCGCGGAACATCGCCGACATCACCCGCTTCGGAAACAGGAACTCCGGTCGGCTCTGGACCCAGGCCTCGCCGTCCCGCCGCAACCCACCGGCCGTCACCAGACAGTGCAGATGCGGGTGATAGCCCAGGTCGTTCGCCCAGGTATGCAGAACCGCCAACACACCGAGCTGCGCATCCAGCTTCTGCGCGCCGAGCTGACGCAGGGTCTCCGCCGCGGCTCGGAAGAGCAGGCCGTATACGACGCGCGGGTTGCCCAGTGCCAGCGACCGAAGCGCGCCGGGCAGCGTGAATA
>Ga0315336_1006324_pt1 | contig 12193 bp, 6 predicted proteins | sample ASW5metaG_FD_204512 | JGI IMG/M metagenome (GOLD analysis project Ga0315336, IMG submission 204512) | Ammonia-oxidizing marine archaeal communities from Monterey Bay, California, United States - ASW #5 | ecosystem: Environmental > Aquatic > Marine > Intertidal zone | place: USA: California...
TATCTCTCGGAACCCTTGCGTGTTTTGGAAGGTACAGAGCTGGAGACGATTGCCACGTGGGACAACAGCGATGCGAATGCACTCAACCCGGATCCAACGCAGGCGGTGAGGTGGGGCTCGCGAACGACTGATGAAATGTTCGGAGGTGGGGTGCGGTACACGCCGATTGCAGAAATGGCCGAGCCCTTCGTCGTCAAAGATGGTGTGAGGGTGGCTAAGGGATCGGCTGAATCCTCAGTGAAGTAGATCGTTCGAGCGGACGAATAGAGCACTCAGCGCGTCAATCGGAATATTGACACCGGTTGCCTGTGTTGCGTTGGTCCGGCCATCGTTCGATGTGAATTTGGCTTTTAGGTTACGGATTGTGATCGCGGAACCATTCAGCGAGGATACGGGCGACTTCCTTTGAGCCGAGTAGTGAGAAATGGCAATCGTCGAAGAAGTAGTCGCGATTTTCGTTCATGGAAGAGAGGTCAATACAGGCCACGCCCATGTCGCGGCACGTGTCGATTGTGATGTCGTTGTACGCATCTGCCCGGGATTTCAATAGTGGTGTTGCAATGAATATGCCGTTGGCGGTCTCGCCCGTCCAGTAGCGATCTTCATTGGGATCGTTTGGGCTGTCGCTCCAGAGTGTTGGCTGTGTCATGAACAGTGGAGTGACACCCTTGGCTCTCGAAGCTTCTATGGTCTGTCGTATGCGCGCCGCGAACTTTCTGGCGTTGTCCGGGTCCATGGTCAAGGAATGTAATTTGGGCGCGTTCATGCGGCGTTTCATGCGAGCAGATAGCGACATATCCGCTACGTCTTGGTTTAGGCCCATTCGTAGTGGGAGGTTGTACGTGAAGAGTCTTGCGGTATTGGTCTGAAGCAACACTGGCGGTTTGGCTTGGCTAATCGAAAGCTTGCTCAACGATCGAAGAGTATCAACGGCGCCTACGAGGAAAATCGCGATGTCCGCCTCTTCGAATAAATCAGATTGCCGGATGTAGGCGATATGATTCCTCGTTGTAAAGCCGCTCTTTCCGAGCCCTCCAAACCAGTAACGATTCGCATCGGACGGCTCGTTTAGGCGGTCCATCGCCAATTGATACCAGGTGTCATTTTGATCGGCGTAGCTCATCTCTGTGGTACTTGAGCCGATGCAAAGAATTCTGGTAATCGAGCGATCAATTGGAAGCTCTGATCCGCGTATTCCGAGGCTGTTCGTCTTGAAGCGGGATTCCGGTAAAAAGCCCGTACCCACACGGTCGATATTGGGGGCGTGATGATGAAACTTTGTTACGGTGCCGGGTTCCGCAGCCCGTGGGTCGTTGGCGATCGCCTTCGGTAGTTCTTCCACTTCGGCACGATCGGCCAGTACGCCGGACATGTATTCGACGCCTAGAATCAGTAGCGCTTGGGATAGCATTACGGCGACGACGTCGCGGAAACGGACGCGCAATAGCGTTCGCACGCTGGGCAACCCAAGGCTAAGCGTGATCGCCGCAGCGATGAACGCTGCGAACGAAACGAATATCCAGACTGGTGTTGATTCAGGGCGCCAACCTCTTGTGTAGGCTACGGCGGTATCGACGCAGAGGAGCATCGGTATTGCCGCGATGGCACACCATGCGCCAAGTGGTTTAATTGCGTTTCCGAAACTCATCGAACGGGTCGCCACTGTTCATTCATTGCGTTAACCTGTACCCGTTTTCGTAGTGCTTGGGTGATGGTTCGTCATACGGAAGAGGCCTAGCGCGAGATTAAGACTTTTTGTTGGTGGCCACTTGGGTCCATATTCTCCGGGCGCATTACTTCTCGCGCAGGGCGTTCGATGGTTTTGAGTTCGACCAAATTCAATTCGCTGAGGTACCATCGCCCTTCGATGCGGATCCAAGTACTACGTTGTTCTTCCGTTCGTTCCAAGCGCAGGGCCATGGGGTCTGCATGAAGTGGGGCGTAGCGCATTTTTAGGGTCTGTTTTACGGCGGCGGAATCGCCTGATGGGTCGATATCGATGGCGTCAAGATCATACTCGAAGATGGCCCACTCACGACCTTCGCGCCATTGGTCGTAATACCGTTCGGCCGATTCAACTTCGTCTCCGTCTGGATTAATGAATTCGCTCAGGATGTGTACATCGGCTGCACGGTCTTCGATGGCAATTCTACCGGGGTCGTTGCTTTGAATTGAAATGTGCATCGCGGCCCAGCGTTGCAAATAGCTGTGAATATCTTCCCCACCGTTGAATACGACGGCCATTAATGGAAAGCAGACGAAGGCGATCACAAAGAACGCAGTAGTCCCTAATCGCGATCCGACTCGACTTTGTTCGCGCGATTGGTTCACAGGAGAATCATTACAATTTGTCGGCTTGGAATCATACGCATGTTGTTCAAAGTGTAGATTGCGCAGTCGCGATCTACCGCGTCAAACGTTCTCGGTGCGGTGTAGGATCGTGGACTTTCGGTTGCCAATTTGATAGCATAACATTTGTACGTGTCATCGGGCGAGGTGCCGATTGTCGGATGAAATTCGGTTCGTGTATCGAGGCTATTTTATTGTTCGCGGGACATTATTCGGTTTGTAGATTTGGCGGTCGCCTGAACGGTGTATTGGTGCGGACAGCGCTATGTGCATGCGTGGTGATCGCTTTCGGTTGTGGTGGCTCGGATCCCGGGGAGGAGCCGGACGCGCCAAGTGAACCGCGGGTGGTCGAGCACGTCATCGACGTCGCAGGTTTTTATGAACTCGCCCATGCGGACATGCCCAGAGCCCGTATCGGAAATCAGTACCGGCATGTGCTCGTAAAGCCGTATTCGGTGGAAGACCAGGCGGTGATGCTGAGTGCGGATGGGATTGTCGATCTCACGGGTGTTATCGACGAATCTCAGATATCGCCGAGTGCTGAAGGGTTGATTATCGCGTTACGTCAGGGTGAGTTCGCGTACTTCGATTTTCGGCCTGCTACAGATCTTCGCGTTGCACTTCCCGATGGGTTTAAAGCGGCGCTCACACCTGGATTACCCGTGTCCGTACACGTGCGGGAACAGGTTCCCCTGTCGGATGTTCGTTCATCATGGTTTAAGACGACTTCCCCTGTGCAGCTTGAGCTTGGAGTCGCGCTCGATGTGGCTATGACGAGCGAGCCTGCAAAAGTCCATATGACAGTGACGGTAGAAACGGTTGACGCTGAGGAAGTCATATTCGATCGCGTTCTCACGGAGTTGTTGCGCGAGGATGACGATCATACCTGGTCCGATGTTTCAATAGATCTAGCTCGGTTTCAAGGTGAACCATTTCGATTGTTGTTTCACGCTGAGCGAATTGCCGATCCGTCCGGTGCACCCAATACGGCGTCGGTGATGTGGGGCAATCCGATCATTCAAATGGCTAGTGCTGTGGCGCCACCTGAGCGCCCGAATGTAATTCTCATCAGCCTGGATACCTTGCGGGCCGATCATCTTGGGGCCTATGGTTACGAGCGCGACACGAGTCCGAATTTGGATCGCCTTTTTGAAGAAGGGGTGTTGTTTGAGAATTGTGTGTCAACTTCTTCTTGGACCACGCCGGCGCATGCATCCGTATTTACGGGTCTAAGTCCGGTGATTCATCGGGCAAACGGGTTGAATGGTTATCGGCTTCGCGATCGGTTTACGACCTTGGCGGAGTTGGCGGAGAGTTCAGGGCAGCTTACCGCCGCATTTACCGAAGGCGTTGCGGTTGGCGGTCAGTTGGGTTTTTATCAAGGATTTGATGTGTATTCGAATGGCCCGTCGGCGCATCCGACGCCACCGGGTTCGGCGGGTAAAACATTTGGTGCGGCAACGGAGTGGCTTGATCGGTACGGGCACCAGCCGTTCTTTATGTTCGTACATACCTATGAGATTCATGCGCTCTACCGAGCGCCGAAGCCGTACGGCAAGATGTACGTCGCCGACGAGATGAAGGGCGAACCGCAGTTCGTTCCCCTGGTTCCGCAAATTCTCGCTGGAATGGACATTTCCGAGGATAAAAAGAAGATGATTGTCGATACGTACGACGGAGAAATCCGTTATACGGATCACATCGTGGGCGAATTTATGGACGATCTGCGTGCGCGCGGCCTGTTGGATAATACGCTGGTCGTGATCTTCTCCGATCATGGGGAGGAATTTTGGGAACACGGCAGTATGATCCACGGGCTTACGTTGTTTAATGAGCAATTGCATGTGCCGTTGTTCATTCGGTTTCCTGGGTCGGATGGCCCAACCGGCCGGGTAAGCCAAATGGTGTCGTCGTGCGATGTGTTTTCGACGGTGAATGATTACCTGGGATACGGTGCGGGCCCCAAAGTCGATTCGTTGAGCCTGTTGCCGTTGTGCGATCCTAAAACGTACACGGCACCGTACGTGCGTGACATAGCAACGAGTCAATTGCTTCAACGTCAACTCAGTTGGCTGTTGGTCGCGGCGCAAACGCCTGAGCATAAGTACATCGTGACGACAGACTGGGACAATGTAAATTCGGCGTTGACGCCTTTACTTGAAACGTATGAAGACGAATCGACGGCATTTCTTGAGCGCATGTTGCTTAAGCATGTACTTGAAGGCGGCCGGGATACGTCGAACGCGTCGAGCGATGAGGAAATTCGGTCGATTCTTCAATCGGCCAATGAGCGGTTGTTCGATTTGGCAGCGGACCGTAGTGAGGCGGATGATCTGGTGAATACGTCGCCTGAGTTGCTCCAGCAGATGCGTGAACGGCTTGCGCGAAGGCTCGAGGAGCTTGCAGATGCGTCTCCGACTGGTGTGATGGAATCGGTTTCGCCATTGGATGAGCGTGAACGGGAAGAGCTGAAAGCACTTGGCTATGTGGACTAGGGTCGCCAAACGCAAGCCGTTCAACATCCGTATCCAAGCAATCTGTCAAGATGTCCTTTAGCGGAACCAACCGAATGCGGAACCTCTTGCTCGCTTCGGTCGCGATCGGGATCGTCGTTTCGGGCGTGTTCGCTATTTGGCTCTATTCCATTCTAAACGATCCCGATGTATCGCTTTTGTTTCCGGAAGAGGGTGCGGAGTGGATTCGCGTCGCAAAAGAAGAAGGTCCCAACACGTACGGTGCGCAAGACTTCATGGCGGCGTATCGTGTGCAATTTGATGTGGATCGCGTTCCGCAGGAAGCGGTCTTGCAACTCAGGGTGTTTCGTTTTGCGGCTGTTTTTCTGGATGGCATTGCAATCACGCAGACACCGACGGATTTTGATACTTGGAAACAACGATACTCGATCGATTTAGCACCGTACCTGACGCCAGGATCGCACGAGTTGATTCTCTCTTCGATCAACAGGACCGGGCCGCCGTTGGTCTTGGCGCACTGCGATGCGTTGAACATTCATACCGGACCCGAATGGGAAGGGCGAACGCTGGAGTCGTCGCAATGGTCGCGTGTGGATTCGGTGGTTGGTTCGCAGCCAAACGACATTGGGTATTCGTTCGATCCGGTTAGTAAGGCTTTTTTTCGGACGCTACCGTTTTTGGTGCCGATATTCTGCATTGGTGTAGTGCTTGCCCTAATTCCATGGAACCGTGTTCGTGCGCGTGGGTATTGGGCGGATCAGATCGCATCGGCAAGCGGCCTGCGCTGGTTTTTGATTTCGGTATGGGCGGTTTTCGCGGTCAATAATATTACAAAGATTCCCTACGGTGTTGGATTCGATATCGAAGGCCACATGCAATATATCCAATTTCTTGTTCGTCGACATAGCATTCCGCTGGCGATGGATGGATGGCAACTGTTTCAGTCGCCTTTGTATTATTTAATCTCAGCACCGTTGTATCTTCTGCTTGGCGCTGTGTTGGACCCGGTTCGAACGGCGGACGCTCTGCGCGTTGTCCCGCTCTTATGTGGAGCGCTCAATGTACAAGTCGGGTATCTCGTGTTGCGAGAGGTCTATCCGAATCGGGATGATCTGCAGGCGCTCGGTGTGCTTGTTGTCGGGTCTCTGCCCATCAATTTGTACATCTCGCAGTACATGGGCAATGAGCCGATGGCGGGGTTGTTCACCGCATTGGTTGTGCTTACCGCGTTGCGCCTTTGGAGTCGATACGATGCTGGCGGACATCCCGCGAGGTACTGCGCTATCGGTCTTGCGCTAGGTCTTTCGATGCTGACGAAAGTTACCGCGGTCCTTATGTGTGTTCCTTTGTCCTTGCTCTTCATGTATGTGGCTTACACTCACCACAAGCGTTTCGCGCATGCGATTCGTCATGCGGCGATGGCGCACGTGTTGACCTTTGGCGTGGCGTTCGTCGTTTGCGGATGGTATTACATCTCGAACTGGGTGCGTATGGGCGTGCCATTCATGGGGGGATGGGATGAGGCGCGGGGTTACATATGGTGGCAAGAACCCGGATTCCGGACGGTGGAACAGTTTGTACAATTCGGCGAAGCGCTTCGATATCCGATCTATTCGTCCGTGCAGGGATTCTGGGATGGGTACTATTCGACGTTGTGGCTTGACGGTTACAACAGTTCGACGATCGTATTCGACTGGTTTCAATTGTGGAATTATGACTTGATGCTGACCACGGCGTGGTTGGCCCTGGTGCCGGCATGCGGACTCGTCGCGGGGATCGTCGTTACGGTGTGCCGGATCGCGTCACCGGAAGCGGTCGTCCGCGTTTTCTGTCTGGCGTGTTTGGCCATATACTTTGCGGCGATGGTACAGATTACGATTCGCATCTCGGGATTCAGTACGGTGAAGGCATCGTATTCGCTTGGTTTGTTGTCGTGTTATGCGGTCCTCATCGTTGCGGGACTTGCGCCGTTGCTGCGGTTTCGGCTAACGAAAGCCGTTATGTGGGGCGCGATGATCACGTGGTCCGTCGTTTCCATTTCAACGCACTTCGTTCTCTAGCTTAGGTAGCCTGCCCATGGAGCACAGCATACGATGATAGGCGCTGAATGACGGAAAAGCGACGATACCGGGCTCGAGTCTGGGTGTTGTATATCTGCATCCTCTTGGTTGCGCAAGAGGCTTTTTTTCGTATCGTCTGCCCGGTTCCCGAAATAACCAATTTCAATCGGATCGACTACACGCCTTTGCAGGTTGCTCCTGAGGCGTTGCAGGAGGGTTTGCTTTCCAGGGCGTCGTATACCATTGGCTCAGAACCTGACGACGTGGAGTTTGTTCATCAACTCAATCTTTATGGTTTTCGTGATGTGGAATGTCCGGTTGATAGTTCGACGCCGCGCGTCATGTTCGTCGGAGACAGTTTTACTGAAGGCTTCATGGCGGATGGCGCAGATACGATTCCGTCGTCGTTTAGTGACGCTGCAGCGGCCTCCGGACGTGATCTGGCTGTGATGAACATGGGGATTGGCGGTGCAGGTCTGGAGCAGTATTGCAAGCTCATCCGTGATGCGGTTCCCATTTTCCGACCGGAATTTGTTGTGTTGGTTTTGTATACAAACGACGTGCCAACGACCGTCGATGTCGATTCTTGGTTCGTCGATCGGCGTACCTCTCAGCGATTCAATAGGTGGATGCCCCGGGGTGTGGATACCGTGATGCGATTGCTTAGACGAGAAGGCGTTCCGCTTGCGTGGCATCGGCCGCCTTTTTCGTTTTTTAGTCCAGTGCCTGCCGAGTCGAATCCGTGGTCGGCCGCGGAGGTTCCGGCGACTGTAGATCCTGAGATTGCTGATGCGATGCGGCGTGGCACATTCAATCCGCATGTGTTCAATGAACTGGTGTGGTCGGAAGGGTTTCTGCGGAATCGGATGGACATCCTTCCGCATCTGACGGCGATCGAAGAATACGTATCAGCGTACGGCACGCGGGTATCGCTAGTCTATTTGCCAGATCGGCATAGTATCAGCGACGCGTACCGGGAACACGCGTTAAAATTTTCGGTCGATTCAGAGACGCAGTCTTTTATGACGCCTGAGCTTCAGGGACACGGAACCCAACTGGCGGCGATCGCATCGCAATTGGATACGCCGTTTTTGGATCTTACGCCGGTGATCATGGAGCGCGAAGAGCGAGGTGTTCGTTGCTACCATGACTATGATGCCCACATGCTTGGCGAGACGTATACGTTCGTCGGGCAGACCCTTTATGACTGGTGGGTTCAGTCGGCTGGCCGAACGGACATTCAATAGGTATACTTCCCCGCTCTTACGTATTCGAAGTGTGTGGTGAGAGGTGTGATGACAGCGATGGAAAATATCGAACATAATGCATCCGAATCACAGCCTGCTCCGTTAGCGGCCTATGTCGGAATATTTGTTTGTACAGCCGGCCTGCTGATGTTGGAGATTCTGCTGACGCGGATTCTCTCGTTCACGATTTGGTATCACCTGGCTTACTTGGCAATTAGTACCGCACTCTTGAGTTTCGGCGCTGCCGGGTCGATTTTGGCTACGTTTCCCGGATTACTCAAGCGTCCGCGACGGATCGCGGGCTGGACGGCCACCGCCGCCGGCATTTCCATGCTGGTGGGGATGATGTACCTCGCGCCCCGGCCGGTCGATCCCGCAACCCTCTTCGATGAACCGACCGCCTTCTTCTTCGGGCTAATGAAGTACTACTTGGTGCTATCGGTGCCGTTTTTTCTAGGTGGCATTGCCATCGCCGTACCACTGGCCGCTTACCCCGCCAACGTAAATCGGCTCTATGCCGTTGATCTGGCCGGCGCGGCTGTAGGCTGTAGTGCCGCTGTCGCAGCACTCACTTGGACGAACGGTCCCGAGGCGCTCGGCTGGGCTGCGTTGACGATGGTTTGTGCCGGAATCTTCTATACCGATCTGAAGCGTTTACGAATCTTATTCGCAGCCGTGGCGATAGCGATCGGACTGCAACTTTCTTCGGCAAATGAGTGGCTGGAATTTCGGCCCGCCGCGAGCAAGGGTTTAGGTCTTTCGATTGACCGAGGCGATCACGAGACGTTGTACACGCAGTGGAGTCCGGTGAATCGTGTGGATGTAAGCCGAAACGAGAAAGCGATTCCCGGTGGGTTTTGGGGGATGGGTGTAAACAAGTGGTATAAGGGCGGCCGTCTCCCCGGCGTGATGAACGTCCGATACGACGGTCATAACGGTTCGAATATTTATGAAATCACGACACCGACCTCGATGGCGTTCCTCGATTACCATATTTTGCGTACGCCATATGTATTTCTCGACGAACCGAGGGCGTTAATCATTGGCGTGGGCGGTGGAATCGACGTCCATAACGCTTTGCGGCGTAATGCATCGCACGTGACGGCCGCCGAACTACAACCGATTACCGTACGGGTGCTCAAAGAGTATTACGCGGACTATTGTGGACAGGTCTTCAATCGACCAGACGTGAATCTTGTGGCCGCCGAGGGCCGCCATTTTGTGCGGTCGAGTGACGCTGAATATGATTTGGTCCAGATTACGGCGACGGACACGTTTTCGGCGCAAGCGACGGGGGCCTACGTCCTTGCAGAAAGTTACCTGTATACCGTCGAGGCCTTCCAGGATTATTTCGATCATCTGAGCGATGATGGGATTCTCTGTGTTGTGCTCGGCGACATCGAGTACGAAGATCCGGCTTTGCCGTCGCCGTTAGCGTCTAGGCTTGTATTGACAGCCCGGCAGGCATTGTGGGAGCAAGGCGTCGAGGAACCGTCCGATCACATCCTCATTGTTAGTCCGCTTTCGACGTCGTATTTCAGTACGCGCAGCGTGTTGGTCGTAAAGAAGAGCGCCTTCACTCCGGAAGATATGGCGAAGGCGGAAGCCTTTACGGAGGGAATTGATCTCACGTTTCGCGTCGCCCCCGGAAAGCCCGGTCATGCTGCGATGACCGAATTGGCCCGCGTAAAACAAGATGATTTGGACGAGCTCCTCGACGAGCAAGAGTTTCACCTCGCCGCAGCAACAGACGCGAGGCCGTTCTTCTACCACATTCTGCGCTGGCGGAGTCTCTTCACGGATACGGACGCTTTGTGGTACGTACCGGGTTCGTCAACGGGTCAAATTATGCTGCTGATGATGCTCGGCCAGGCGGTATTTATCGGGGGGGCGCTAATTCTTTTGCCGTTGTTTGTTCGTTCGCGCCGCGCCTTAGAATCGGGACCGGCTTGGCGGTTCTTACCGTATTTCTTGGCATTAGGAATCGGTTTCATGCTTATCGAGATCAGCTTTGTGCAAAAGTATGCGTTGTTCTTGGGCTATCCCACGTACTCACTATCCGTTACGATTGTTTCGCTACTTGTATTCGCGGCAATTGGAGCAGCGTTGAGTACATTCGGATGGGGCAATCCGAGGCGACTGTTGATGATGCTGTTGACGTTCGAGGCCCTCTTCATTCTAGTCGAGATTTTTGTTATGCCTTCGGTGCGGGCTTCGTTATTGGGCCTGCCGCTTTCGACACGCATCGCACTCACAATCTTGTTTCAATGCCCACTCGGAATATGTCTCGGAATGTTCTTTCCGACGGGCGTGGAGTTGGTGCGCCAAACATCGCCGGGGTTGGTGCCATGGGCCTGGGCGGTCAATGGAATCGGATCGGTCGCGGGTACCGTGCTGGCCGTCATTATTGCAATGGCATTTGGATTTTCGGTCGTCGTGCTGATCGCTGTTGCGATTTATGTGTTGGGGGCGCTTCCTTTGATCATTGGGCTCTCGCGCGACAACACAGCCAAAGCGTCCACTTAGATTAGGGCTCCGGCCAGCGATTCCAATCTTCTTGGGGTGTATGGATTCGCACGTCGCGGTTGAGCAGGAGCTTGCGCGTCCGCAGCGTTTGATCGATGGTGAGGCGTTCCTCCTCAGTTACGCCGGTCAAATACGGCGTCACTAACACGCGTAGCGAGTCATACTCCAACGCACGTTCACGGACTGCGGTGAGCGGATACCTGGCGCCCTCCTTCACTTCCGTTGTGAATGAACCAAGTCCAAAGCCGGATCCAACGTGCCGCGGCATGCTGAAATCGAGCCTAGTCCGGTCGTCGACTACTGGGTCGATACCGAGGACGAACGTGCGTAGCGCGGCTGAATCGAACACGAACATGGCGAGAATGTCGACCGGATCGCGCACTTTGCTCAACTCGAGATCGCGCCGGACCCGGGGTTCGTTGTACTTCTGGGTGAGCAACTCGTAATCGATGAAAAGCGGCTCTTCACTGCCGACGAGCAAGATGTTTCCGTCGCGGGCGAGCAGTTGCCAGACGGATCCGTTTGGGAATACGTCGTAGAATGCACGAAACAGCATCTTCTCATCTTCGAGCGGGCAAGCGCCGATCGGAATCCATTGGATGGCCAACCCATCTTCGTTGAGTCTTTCGCGAATGTCTGCGTAGAACTCGCGGGTGTATAGGTTGATAACGCCGGCGGAGTAGGTTTCCGGCGGCTCGAGCATGATGATGTCGTACGTCTTGTCTGTCGCCATGACGTAGTTGCGACCATCGTCAATGATAGTGTTGATCTTGGGATTTTCGAGCACGCCGTTGTTGGTCCAGAAATGAGGTCCGGACTTTAGGATTTGGGAGCTCAATTCGACGTTGTCTACCCGTTCGATGGATTCATGTGAAGCGATCGCGGACAAACTATTGCCGACACCAAAACAGATGTGGAGCGCATGTTTCGGATTTCCTGGATGAATCAGTACGGGCAAGTGGCCGAGAACAAAATTCCAAGAGTAGCTCCAAGTGGCCGCAGTACCCCGCTTGTCGTCGTACACGATTTCTCGTTGACCATCGGTCTCTACAACGCCGACGGTGTCGGTTATGCCTTCGGAATAGAAGACGAGTCGGTCGCCCGCCTTGCTAATGAACGTGCGTTTGAAAATGTCGGTCGGCGTTGCCCACCCTCCAACGACCAAGATCGTAGCGATCGCCACCACGGTTGCTGCACGCCCCTTGGTTGATCGCGCTTCGCTCAGGAATAGCGCCGCCGCAATGAGGAGGTTGATGCTTATCAATAACATCAAGGCGTGCTGCATACCCAATCCGGGAATAAGGACAAACGCTGCGCCAAGCGAACCCAGGATTGCACCCACCGTATTTACGCCGTATACGCGGCCAACGGCTGTGCCGGTTTGCTTCAGGTTCGAAACGAATATCTCTGTTGCCACCGGAACGGTTGCGCCCAGGCATATCGCGGGAAACAGCAGGATCAATGCTGATCGCACGGCGAGCATCAGGATTGAATCGCCGAATGATGTGCGCATGTCTCCGACGATTAGGTTTGAGAG
>Ga0315336_1006325_pt1 | contig 12192 bp, 12 predicted proteins | sample ASW5metaG_FD_204512 | JGI IMG/M metagenome (GOLD analysis project Ga0315336, IMG submission 204512) | Ammonia-oxidizing marine archaeal communities from Monterey Bay, California, United States - ASW #5 | ecosystem: Environmental > Aquatic > Marine > Intertidal zone | place: USA: California...
TTCTCCCTCGCCATTTTCATCCATCTCGATCACGCTCACGAGAGCTTCGGCCCGGCCTCGATACAGGTTACTGCTGTTCTCTTCAAACAGGCTGTAGTCGTGTAGATCGATGTAAATGACGTGCGTTGCATCGAATGCTTCACCAATCTCTTCGGGGCGATCCCAGTCAGTATTGCGGTCGAGCCAGTCGCTGACGCGGTCAGGGTTGATGACCTTGATTTGATGTTGATTCAGGCGATGGCTGAGATAGGTGGTAATTTCCTCGTCGAGCTTGGCGTATCTATTTCTTAGATCGAGCGGCGCGTAGCAGGCGACAGCCACGACCACATCCTTCGCGGTTAACGACTGGTTCGTCGACTTGTCGAATTCGGGTTCAATGGAGGGTGGCCCGCCAATGAGATAGCCGAGCATGATGAAGTAGTTGCAACCCGACAACGCCGCTGCCCCGCAGAGTAGTATCGTCACGGTAAGAGCACGCGGCAGGACGCCGATCCGTCGGCTGCTTCGGTTCGCAACACATGCCATAGTGAGAGTCCTTCGCCAGTCAAAACGATTGGGCTTGCCGGTCGGCCGACCGGTCATTAATCCATCTCTTCGCTGAACCGGTGGTCGCAAAACACCAGCGAAAGCTGTCGGCAAACTTTTTCAACATACCTTTTCCGGAAAGCCTTGGACGACATGCGGTCGGCCGACTCGGGGTGGTGGGCGGGATAGACCGAGGTGTACTCGCTGGTGTAGACCTCCTCCGCCCGCGGCGTTCCCGTATCGTGTGTGACTTCGTAGACGGTGATTGATCCGTTGGCGCGGCCTCGCAACAGCGACGGACTGTTCTCTTCCTGGAAGCCGAATTCGTCCAGGTCGACGTGCACAATGTAGTCGGCGCCGAGTCCATCGGCGAAATCACGTGGGTCGTCCCATGCCCCGCCGTTATCGTCGATCCGCGTGGCCACCACATCCGCATCAACGACCTCAATGCCACTAAGTTTCAGCCGGCGCGTAATGCCTTCAACCAGGTCAAATTCCAGTGCGGGCATGTCCCGTTTGATCGACATGGGCGTCGAACAGAGAAACAGCACTCGCTTTTGGTCCTTCGCGAGATTGACTTCGGTTGCCGACCGAAAGGAGGAAGGAATCAGCGGGTCGCCGAAGAACATCTTGCCCGCCATGACAAACAGCGAGCAGCCGGTCAGTGAGCAGGCAACGGCTGCCAAGAGCACGAACCGCGGCACGCAACGCCCTGTGCGGGTGCAGACGTTTTCGAACGTCGTTCCGCCTCGTCGGCCGAAGCCGGTCAACCACGCGGGGTCGTCCATGACACCTCATTCTTTAGACTTGCCGGAATTCGGAGCGTCTCACGGAGAAGCGCCCGTCCCGGCTACAGTTCTTTACTTTGGAATTTCTGTATTGAATCGACGTGGAGACGCTAAGCGGACAGGAGAACGAGTCGAGCGATCCATTGAACGGCACAGACGGCAAACAGCACCGACAGCAGCCATAAGGCGGCAACTTCGGGCCGGGCGATTCTCCACATCCGTCCCGAATAGATGCTCAGCCAGCACCACGGGATTTGCACTAGGCAGATCATCGCCAACAACAATCCACCGACGTTGGCGCGGGCGGAGTCGAGAAAACGTCCGTGGACGAAATTTGAAATGCTCGTCGTCATGCCGCAACTTGGACAAGGAATGTCGAACACCGTCCGAAACGTGCAGGGAGGCAGACCAAGACGTTGGTGCGTCCCGTAACCGCGCGGATCGGGTTGTAGGTGATAGGCAACCACGAAGCCGAACAGCAAAAACAAACTCCACAGCCCCAACAGCCAGGCACCATGCCGGCCGAGCGGAAATCCGCGGCTTGCCGTCCAGTTCGTCATTGTGGAATGGTAGGAGAGTGGCGGTTAATTAGCGGTTTTGGGCGTTCACTGCAAGACCGATTCCGCTGGTCGACAGGGCGGCACGTCAAGGCTGAAACGCACCCTCGCGACTGCCCCAATACCCGCTGAAGCCTCTAGGCAGCCACGCATACGGCTCCAATCATACCCACAAACCGGGTGACAGAGCCATTCCGCGATCAAAAGCCTGCCGCAGCATCCATCTGCACACCGTCGGGCGCACTACGGGCCCATCGCTCGATGTTGGGAACCAGTCAGGACTTCAGGCCGATGAAGCTATGGTCCCGTTGCCGACATGATTTCAGCGTGTCAAAGTTCGAACGAGTCGCGAGTACGTCCAACCTGTGTCGCAGACAATGGATTGACAATTTCCTCAGAAGACGTCCGGGTTCCCCACTGCTATTGAAATGCTGCGCTGCGTGTCAGGCTCTGTTCGAGACCGTCGCGACGTTGCTCCAGAACTTCCTTGACCTTCCCGGAAAGGACCGCGCTCCCGTAGTCCTTGTCCTCCTGGAATGGCTCAACTAAGAACGCTCCCCACCGCGTCGCCCCGACGTGTACGAGCAGACCTTCGGCAAGTTCTTCGGCCGATAGCGCCACACTCCCCTCCGAATTGGCAAAGGCCCGGTTTTCTTCCGGTTCCCAGAGGACGTACTGTTTGTCCGCGTCGAGGTCGAAGACTCTCAGCTTCAAGAAGCAGTCGCCGAAGTGCCAATTGTTGGCCACCGCGATCAGCCTCGAACCCTCCTGCTCGTACTCCTGGCTGTGCACGTAGCGGCCTCCAGGCCAGCCGCCGGTGATGATGTGATCCGCTGGACTGGCATCCTGGGGAATCTGCTGGGGGTAGGGGCTCACCGGAATCACCACGTGTTGGGACTGTGTCTTTCCCTTCAGCGTGTAGTTCTCCCACCGTGCAATCCGCGTGTTAGCACGGGCGAGTTCAGAGGCGTACCTGCCGTCCCACACCGTCCACTCCGCGTAGTTGATCGCAACATCCATCCCCCCCATCGGCCCGCTCAGATGCCGGAACGCGAGATCCTCCGGCACGAAGAAGCCCGCCCTACCACCGGTCTGCTCCCAGCCGTAGGTGCAGCCGAGCAGCACGTCGCGGTCCTCGCCGAGCTTCTCGTCCACGTAGCGCCGCACCCAGCCGCAGCGCTGCACCATGTAGTGGATCATCTTGTCGTTACTGGGAAAGCGCCGATTCGAGCGGGGCGTGTGATGGTAGCTCCAAGTCTGCATGATGCCAGGCATGTCCCCCCAGCGCAGGGCCTGCCAGGGAACCACGTTGACGTCGTCGTCGAGAACCATACAGTCCTGTGGCAAACAGAACATAAACCGTGTGTTGGGCCGCCCCGCCTTCTCACCCGCCTGGCGTATCACGTCCGAGTAGGTCTTCACGACCTGTCCCAACTCCCAATTGCGGAACTCCCACCACTGTTTCGGGTACTTCTTCACCAGTTCATCCAGCCATAGTTGTTCCACTTCGGCTTTCGGCAGTTTGGACCATGCGATGAATTCACGCTTCGAACCATCGGAGTAGTCGAGGTCGCTCATCCTCGGTTCCCAGTTGGCCCACAGCACCTGATAATCGCCCCGCTCGATGCTCCCAGCGATCACGTCCAGCACGTTCTTCTGAATCCAGGGATGCCTGCGATAAATTGCCCAGGGAGACATCATGCCACCCGCAACGCGATCCCCGTTCTGGTTCAGTCGCTGAATCTCCTGGGGAATCGCCCTGCGCATCTCACGAGTGAGATGGATGAAGAACCCGTCGCCCACGCCAACCGGTTCATTCAAATTGTGGCGAAACCCCTTGGTGCTGATCTGCCCAATGTTGCGTCCCTCGGTCCAGCGCACCAGTCCTGCCGGCGAGGCGCTCGCGGGAAGACCGCACATGTGGATGTTGCAGCCCATCTCTTGCAAGTAAGAGGCGATCAAGCGTGCGTGTTCTGGATGGGCATCGTTTTCGTAGGGTGTCACGGTCGCCGGGCCACGCCCCATCACGCCGCTCTTCGCGATACGGGGCACGTCGGCTTTCAGCGCGGGCAAAACGGCGATATCGACCGACGACTCCGGGCTCTGCGCCGTCTCCTTCTGGCCCTCTTCGACGTAAGTCAGCCGCTGGTAGACCCTGCCCGGTTTGGAACCGGGAGGAAGATCTGTGCTCACCCACAAGCTGGGAGGCTGATACCGGGCGTACCAGCAATTCCCTAGTTTTCCCAAGGGAATCGTTTGTTGCGACCCACGCAATTCGATCGTGTGCCGTACATACGGCTTGCCGTCTCGCTGGATCGGATCGCTCTTTCTCGAGTTCCACAGCAAATTCGTATTGACCGCTTTGAGCAGCACGCCCTCAGGCAAATCGCAAACCAGTTGGCTGGAGGCAATCCGGCGAGCGCTGGGGTTGGCAATGGCCACCATCATCACCGTAAGATTGTTCTGATTGAGGTAGTGCGTCTCTTCGGCGTCGATAACGCCGCTTGGCCAGACGGCCACGGCCACGTCGTCCGGCTGCTGCCCGCGCTCGGCTAGCGGCTTGACCTTCAGCAGATTCAGTCCGCCCGAGTCGAACGTCTGAGCCAAGCCCTCGGATACAAAGGCGACCGCCAACAACGCGGCTAGTGTTGCCACAGCGTTTCGCATGATCATCCTCCCTCCGTAATTCCAGTGACGCGCCTTAATTATAGAGGCAACAACCCGGTTTTTCCCCTCACGAAGCAGCGGCTACGGAAAGCCTTTGAATTGTCAGGCTCCTAAGAAGTTCAGCGCCTGAATGATCGCAAGACAAGTATTGGACCGGAATGCACAATAGGATCGGACGCTGGATCTCTCGCTGGTGCGAGAGCTACGAAGCCATGATAGACTTTACTATGGAGCGGATTGCTCACGTAGGATCAAGATACCTTTCGTCGCACACGTTGCCTGCGGGCCATTTACGCCAGCGCACAGATTGAAGCGAACGGCATTTAGTACTGAGGAAGGCAAGAGATTATGAACGTTGATGCGAAACCGCTCCTCTGGTCGGTGATGATCCTGCTTGTCGCCGGACGCTCGGTATTCGGTCAGGCGGCGCCGGAAGAGGCCTACTTGGAAGGATCAAAGCTTCCCTACTTCGGCAGCGTCCATCCTTGGAATCGAAGATTCTTTTATGAGCATACGGAAGGAGAAGATTTTCTCCCCGGCCGCATCGGCCAAAGAGAGATGCTCGACATCGTCGAGAACCGGACGAAAGAAGCGGTCGCGTACTGTCAGCAGCGCCTCAAGACCGACCCCGAAGACCTCGAATCGCTCTTCAATCTGGCAGTCGCCTGGTGTGAATTGAACGAGATACCGCAGGCGCTTGCGACCATGAAACGGGCCCTCGCGGCCGGCTTGCCGTTCGAACGGTTTCTCGCAGGTCCTCGCGATCTGCTCGAGCCGTTGACGAAAACGGCCGCGTTTCGACGGCTGGCATCTCAGCAGGACATTCAACTGCTCCACGGACCCATGCTCGGCTGTTTGACCGACCGCAGCGCCCGCTTCTGGGTCCGCACTGCCGACGAGGTCCCTGTGCAAGTTCTCGTCAGCACGTCCGAGAACATGGCTCAGCCAATGAAATCGGCCACTTTCACCAGCGATGCCGAGAGTGATTACACCGCGATCGCCGAGATTGACGGCCTGACAGCCGAGACCCGGTACTACTACGACGTGCTCGTGGATGGCAAGCCAACCCTGGGACCCGAATTCCCCTCGATTCGCACGTATGCACCGACGGGCGACAAATCACGTTTCGACGTCGCGTTTGGGGGCGGAGCCGGTTTCAATCCGGATTACGAGCGAATGTGGAACACAATCGCGTCGCATAATCTCTCGGCATTTTTGTTCCTGGGGGACAACGTTTATATCGATTTGCCCGGCCAGCCGAACGGCTTGCATCACTATACCTACTATCGACGCCAGTCCAGGCCCGAATACCGTCGGTTCGTGGCTTCCACGGCGATGTACGCGATTTGGGACGACCACGACTGCGCCATGGACGACCTCTTTTTCGGTCCCTACGTCGACAAACCAAGTTGGAAGCGGGCCGCCTGGCGGCTCTTTCACAACAACTGGAATAATCCTGGTTACGGTGACGGCGAAGAACAACCGGGCTGCTGGTTCGAATTCAGCATCGGCGACGTTGATTTCTTTCTGCTCGACGGTCGCTTCTACAGGACAAATCCGCACGTCGAGCAGCCGAGCATGCTGGGACCAATACAGAAAGCCTGGCTGATGAAAGCCATCGCCCGTTCACGTGCCACTTTCAAAGTGCTGGTTTCGCCCGTCCCCTGGGCCTTCGATGCCAAAGGAGACAGCCTCGATACCTGGAACGGTTACCGGGACGAACGGAAAGAGATCTTCGATTTCCTCACAGAGAAGAAAATCGAAGGGATCGTACTCATCTCCGCAGACCGCCACCGCAGCGATGCGAGGCTCATCGACCGGGAGGGCGCCTATCCGCTGTACGAATTCGAGAGTTCAAGACTCACCAACAAAAAGTTCGCCGAACCGAAGGGCAAGACGTTGTTCTCTTACCACCAGAAATGTTCGTTCGGCAAACTCACCTTCGACACGACAAGACGAGACCCGGAAGTGACTTTCCAGATTGTGAACATCGATAACGAAACCATGCACTCGCTAACGGTGAAGAAAAGCCAGCTTTCGCATTGAGTGGAGGATGCCTGTTAGAGCGAGTACGGAGTCTCCCCGGTCATTGTCGAATTCGATCGAAATCGTTCTACGATTGGTATGGCGCATTATTCGACGGACGCGAAAGCGCGGCAGTATCCTGCGCTTTGAGAGTCCTCCCCATCTCCTCCTCTATGTCGAGAACCGGCCGGGGCTGCGGGTCAGTGAGGCGATGATCCTGCTGGCGGCACGGCTTTGGTGGACAGCGACCCATCAGCAGCCGGCATGCGCGACGGGTGTTACAAAGCGTGGTTGTACCCAACTGGCACAAAACTTGGGAACTACTTGTAGCGATAGATGATGTGGTACCCGAACGGTGTTTCGATGATCTCCGTGATCTTATCAACTTCGCAAGCGAAGACCGCTTCGTCGAAATTCGGATGCATGGCGCCCTGAGGAAATTCCCCGAGATCACCGCCGCGAACCGAGGTTGGCCCGTCGCTATACTCCTTGGCGAGATCTTCGAACTTTTCACCATCTTGAATTCGTTTCAAGCACTCCTCAAGGCGTGCGTGTGCCTCGGGTTTCGTTCGCGTGATGTTCGCGGGTGCCCGCTGCGACCCTTTATACATGACCAAGATGTGCTTGGCGCTCGCCTTGGGAATGACTTTGACCTCCTGCCGGAGAATGACGTGATACCCGAATTGTGTTTCCACCGGATCGCTCACGTCACCGATGGCAAGCTTCATCACCGCGTCGGTAAACGGCGCTACCATTTGATTGGGGCGAAAGTTGCCGAGGTTGCCACCCCGAGGACCGCTGGGGCCGTCCGAATACTCTTTCGCCAATTCAGCGAAATCAGCCCCCTCCGCTTTGGCCTTTTCGGCAACTTCCTGCGCCCGAACCAATGCCTGCTCCTTGCTGCGCGTGATCTCGGCCGCTGCCCGCTCGCTGCGTTTGTGCGCAATCAGTATGTGCGCGGCGCTGAGTTCGTTAGGCGGCGGACCGAGGGCTTTGGAAGTCGGGAGCGAAGGATCGTTCGTCGAATCTGATTGCGAAAGGGCCGGCCGTTGACCACCCTTGCCGGCATCATCCCCGCAACCGGTGGCAAACGGGATCGCCGCTACGACGAGAACAACAAACGTACGAGTCCTGACCCCGAACATGAAACTTCCTTCGTTTGAGTAACAGCGGATTCCGCGGAACGACGTCAATCCGAGAGCCGATGCCCCGTCCTTGAATGGTTTTGTGGAGGGACGCGTCTTGGATTGTGTTAATGAAAATCTCGCGGTCGTGGTAGCGCACCGCCTGAATCTTCGACTCAAGGTTCTCAAAGAGGCTCCATTCTCTGCCCGACCGGCAACATTTGCAATCGCAGAACTCTCAGTCAGATTGCGGAATCATGCTGGCCCTGCAGCAGTGCGAACAATCCTTGGGGCCTGACGCGACTCCTTCGCGCAAGAATCAACGCCTGCTGCCGTCCAAAGTTGCTACTCGATGTCGCGAACCGGCCGGAACTTCGAGTCAGTGAGCGTATGGTCCTGCTGGCGAGTGCTACGTGCCGTTAGTCTCATGTGTCCCCTCGTCGCGTACCTCGCGAATAATCTCTGTCATGTGGCTGCTGACCACGCCTGCCGGTATCGCGATCAACCCAATTCCCGTCAGCATGACTATGGACGCGACGACCTTGCCGATTGGCGTGACCGGGTAGACGTCCCCGTACCCAACCGTGGTCAACGTGACGACGGCCCACCACAAAGAGGCCGGTATGCTCTCGTAGACATCTGGTTGTGCTTCGTGTTCGGCGTAGTAGAGCGTCATGGAGGAGAGCAAAATCACGATCAAGACAATGAACCCGAAGACCGCCAATTCAGGTCCGGCTCGCCTGAATGCCTCGCCGAGCGTTTGCAGCGCGCGGCTGTAACGGCCGAGTTTAAGCAGCCGAAAGATCCGCAGCAGCCTAAGTGCACGCAGCGACCGCAGATCGACCGTGAGCCGAATATAGAAGGGGAGAATGGCGAGCAGATCAATGATCGCCATCGGCCGCAGAGGATACCGCAGGCGGTCTGGACTCCGATACCACCGTATCAGGTACTCCAGCGTGAAAATCGCCACGACAACAAATTCTGAAAACCTGAAGAACGAGCGGTAGCCGGCCAACTCCGGCATTGTTTCGAGCACCGTCGTGATAATCGAGTAAACAATCAGCACCTGAATCGAAAGCTCGACCGAGCGTGGCAACAGCGTGGGGTCTTGTTGTTGGGACATGGGTGTCTCAACCAAATCCGGCTACTGGTCTGTGCCGTCGTCTTCCAGTCCGTCGTACACATCCTCAATGAATTTTTCATCCTCGTCCGTCAACTCTTGACTCTGCCGATATTCGAGCGCCTCGGCATCAATGACGTATTCAACTTCTCCGTGGTTCTCCTGCACAACCTCAAGGACTGATTGGATATCAACTCGGAAAAACTCCTTGCGCGGCTTCAACTTGTTCAACCTGAAATGGTGAAACCGTCGATGCAGCGAGTTTTCCAAAGCTGGCGCATCGTCCGACGAAATCATCATGTGCACATCGAATGGAAACGGAACGGAAGCGTCGCCAAGCTCTTTCACCCGAATATCTGGCTCGAATCTTCGCGTCATCCCAATTTTGAACACCCCTTCACCAAAGGAACCGACATTCGAGATGACGTAAACATAGCCTGACTTTGTGAGTTGGGCTTGCGAGACGGCTCGCTGCGACCTCTCCTCAGCCTCTGCAAGTCTGGATCTCAATTGCTCAACTTCCTCACTGTGCTCATCATGTGCATCGGCAAGTGCCTTTTCTAATGCAGTCCGAATTGCCTCACGCTCGCGCTCCAATCGATCCAGCTCTCGCTGAATCTCCTTTTCTCGCTTTTGCTCCTCCCTAATCTGTGCCTTGATGCGAGCTTGCTCTTCACGTTGAAAGGCAGCACGTACAATTTTTTCGAATTCGTCCTTGAGGTTCGCGTGAATGTCCTCTTCTTCCTCTGCCGACACGAAGCTCCGTCAAAACCTTTACTCGTACAATAGACGCGATTTGCGACGAACCCATCGCTCTGTAAAAGAAGGCGTTTGGGGCTGCAAAAAGTTCAATTTCCTTCGTGTGTTCAGTACCGTCATGGGTTCTGACGGAGCTTCACGTCAAAATCTACTGCGCGGCAACGCTCGATGACATCTTGCAGACGTTTTTTACATCTAACGAAGTTGTTTTGGGTAAGAGACTTGCTGATCCACTTGACATTGTCTTTGAGATAACGGCTACCCAAATCGTTGATTCTTGTGTCAAGCGTTTGCTGCGTCTGCCGCCGAACTTCGTGGTCCAACTCAAGCTTGCGCACGTGGAGAGCGACATTCCGAAGGTCGCGTTTCAGAATGGTGTTTTCGGTCTGCAAGTCCGCGTACGCTATGGCCTTGTTGTCAAAGGATGACTGCGTACTAACAAGCGCAAGTCTGTTCTTGCTGAGTTCATCACGCCATGTTTCAAGGGACTGATGCAATTTGTCCAGTTCCTCGGTCTTGAGATCGAGTTCTTCCACCTTGAGTTCCAGTTGGTCTTGCGACTCTTTCACCTGGACCTCATGTTGCTGCTGTTGCGCCTTGAAGTGACGGCGCTTTTCTTCGAGTGCCATGAAAACACTAAAGCCACCACCACACATCCCCAAGAGTGCGAATACGACGTATGCCATCGCTCACCTTTGTTCGCGGTCTCAATTCTCTTCAGCAATGAGAACAAACAGCGTTGATTCCCGGTATTTCGGGCAGCTTCGCTGCTCAAGTAGCTTCACTTTGGCTGCCTTCACCATGACAGCGCATGCGGGACATCTTGCGCGGACCACCTCGTCAAGAGGGGACCACAGTGACAGCCGATAGGAGCGCCCGTCGGGAGTGTGGCGAACAAGACCCGTTTTCTCCCAGACATCGATGATGGATCGCCACTGCTCGTCTACGTCACCGAGGCATTCACTGAGTTCATCACGTGTCGGATTGGAGAGTTGCTCCAGATGACCCCAGAGACGGTGCGCCTCCCACATTCGCGATCTAGCTTTAGATATCTGATCAGCGATGCTATCAGGAGAATTCTTTTCGATCCGACGCTGTCTTTTCAAAAGTACTTCAAGCTGGTCGAGGCTCTCGAAATCGAAAAGCAGTGGCGCGAATTTCAGGACCAAGTAAATGCCATCAACTGGCACGAGCTCGGCACCCATGTATCGGCGCTCAAATTGCATCATCCCATCGACGAAATCCCATGATGACAGCGCTTGCTCGACGGCTTCCTCGTAACGCCCCTCTCGCGCTGCGGACCAAGCTCTACCGACTCGTTCACGATACTGCGTGTGGTGGTCCTCCATCTCTGCTTTTTTCATGGCCATCGAAAAGCCTCAAAATGGCGGATTCTTTCCTGGGTTGCCCATACCACTCCACATGCGGTCCAGTGTACCGGCGAATACTCAGGATTTCAGCCATAAAGCAGCCACTCCGGCAAATCGAAGACCAAGGACGGTACAATGCGGCATGTCTGGTTGACCACTCGCGGGCCACACGGCAATGTCGGAAGAAACCAAGAAACTGAAGAACTGCACCGGTCGCCGCGTCGCACTGGCGCTGGTGCTACTCGTACTGTATGTGCTGAGTCCGCTGCCGCTTTATTACGCTGTGGTCGGGCCCGAATTTGACGGGACAGACTTACGTGATTACGACACGGAGCACTTTGAGAAGGTTTATCACACGGTCTACGCACCCCTTTGGTGGCTATGCCGATACGTGCCAGCGGTCGATCGGTTCTACGACTGGTATTGGAAGCTGTTAACGGAAAACCGCTGGCCCTGACCAGGACGTCAAACCGCCGAATGTCTCTCGCATTCTCGAGGACGTCCGCAATGCTTGATCAACGGTGGTTAGTTGCATCGCGCCATCGCCCAGGGGCGGAAATTCATCGAGAAGTGGATGACTGCAACGAGAGCGTTAGAGAGGCGCGTGTGCAGGCCAGTCGCCGCTAAAGACTTCGACCGCGGAACCGGTGAGGGTGACGTCGCCGGTGTCGGCCCATTCGAGGTCGAGTTGGCCGCCGGGTAGGGTGGCGGTTACTTGACGGGCGGTGCGGCCGGCGAGGACTCCGGCGACGACCGCGGCACAGGCACCGGAGCCGCATGCTTCGGTTTCTCCCGTCCCGCGCTCCCAGACGCGCAGGCGGATTTCCCGCGCGGCGACAACTTCCACGAACTCGGCGTTGACGCGGTGGGGAAAGGCAGGGTGCCGTTCGATCGCCGGCCCCGCCTCAGTCACCCATTCGTCCGACAGCTTGTCGACGAAGGTGACGCAGTGCGGATTTCCCATCGAGACGCAGGTGACTTCCAGTTCGTCCGCCGCCCCCAACGGCGTGGGGGTATCGAGTCTCAGCCGGGCGTTGACGGGAGGATCGCCCGGTAGACTGGTGGGAATGGCGGCACTCTCCAGCACGGGCGAGCCCATGTTGACCCGCACCTGGCTGAGCGGCCCGTCGGAACTGAGAATCTCGACGGTGTGGATCCCTTTCGCGGTCTCGACGGTCAACTCGTCCCGGCGGGCGATGTCATGGTCGTACAGGTATTTGCCGACACATCGCAGGCCGTTGCCGCACATTTCCGCTT
>Ga0315336_1006326_pt1 | contig 12190 bp, 7 predicted proteins | sample ASW5metaG_FD_204512 | JGI IMG/M metagenome (GOLD analysis project Ga0315336, IMG submission 204512) | Ammonia-oxidizing marine archaeal communities from Monterey Bay, California, United States - ASW #5 | ecosystem: Environmental > Aquatic > Marine > Intertidal zone | place: USA: California...
TGTTTCCCGACGTGCATCCCACCGTCGCCGCGCAAATCAAACAGGACCACGATGCCGAATTGGCCGTTTTGAACAAGGCCGTTGACAACTTAAGCAGCGAGAGCAATCGGCTCACCGCCCAATTGAATTCCATAACGGGCGGCGACCGTGGATTCGAAAATCAGCCCCTGAACCGTCAGCCCACGTCCCCCTGGACATCCATCGCCACCGCGCGTGTGCTGGCCACGGCACAAAGCCCCTTCACCCACGTGTTTCCTAAGGGCTCGCGCGGAATCGCGCTGCCACGCAACAGTGACAACAATCATTTTGGCCAGAAAATCCTGCCGCGCAGGACAGCGCAAAACACCGCGCACCTGTATTTCAATCTCGACTTCCGCAACACCGCGGTCGATGACGCAGACGCCGTCCAATCCACTCCAGGGTCTTATCGCATCTACCTGGGTCACGGTCCGGGAACTTCGGCCGCCGTGGAACTGGGAGCCTCGAACGGATCGTTTTTCGTCAAGAACGGGCAGAACTACGAGGCCGTTTGTGCGTTGAAGACCGGCCAGTGGTACAACCTGCAACTCACGCTCGACCTGAAAAACAAGACCTATTTCGGTACGATCCGGTCAGCAACCGAGACGGTGCCCATCGCGGTGCGGAAGATGACATCCGGCTGGAACGGCACCATCGACCAATTCTTCGTCGACAGATTCGGCCATCTGGCTGGAGTGACTCCGGCACGTCAGTTCGACAACTACCGCGTGAGCCAGCAGTCGTTCACCGAACAAACGGATCCCCAACGGGCACAGGCGACCACCGTCACCGTCAACCCCTGGCGCGGATACCTCGAACCTCGTTTGCTCCAGGAGACCCGCACCAACGACAAGGGGAATACGGGGTTTCATGTCTGGTGCACGGGCGCATTGCCAATCGTCGGCATCAACACAACGGATAAAACACTCAAGATTCCGGGCACAGTGCCGCCAAAATCGCTGGTGGTGCATCCACCGGAAAAGAACGGCGTGGCTGTCGCCTGGCAAAGCCCGCTGACAGGACACGTCAAAGTCAGCGGACAGTTGATCGACGCTCACAACTGCGGCGACAGCGTCCTGTGGCATCTCGATCATCTGTGCAGCAAAGGGCTGATCTCTCTGGCGCAGGGCAGCAACCCCACCAACGACCGCCAATCGTTGAGCACCGCCGCCAAGGGATCACTGGAACGCGTGGCGGTCAACCGAGGCGATTTCATTCAGTTGGTGATCCTGCCCAAGGCCCACTACGGCTGCGATCTCACGCAACTGAAACTGCGCATTGAACAGCTCGATGGTGACCGCGCGTGGGATCTCGTGAACGACAACCTCGCGGATTTTCTCGGCAGCAACCCGCACCCCGACCGCTACGAACATCCGCAGACCTGGTACTTCTATGAAGCGGAGATCGACCGCGGCCGGAAATGGAGCGACGAGCACCCGTTGGAAACGGTGACAATCCATGTCGCTGAGGCGCGGCAGCGGCTGGATGACATCACCACCCGGCTGGCCAGTCTGAAACCTCAGCGAGACCAGCTTGTCGAATCCGGTCCCTACGGGTTGGTCTATGGAGCACGCGAGCAAGACAAACCGGTCAATGCGCGCGTGCAGATTCGGGGCAACAAACGGGAACTGGGAGACGAGGTCCCCCGCAGAAATCTGGACATCCTGGGCAACGAGCCCGTGGCGGCAATCGGCAGCGGACGGTTGGAATTGTCCCACTGGCTGACACGCCCCGAAAACCCGCTCACCGCCCGCGTGATGGTCAACCGCATCTGGCAGCATCATTTTGGCCGCGGGCTGGTCGGTACCGAGAATGATTTCGGTAGGCGGGGAGAACGTCCCACACACCCTGGTTTACTCGACTGGCTGGCCACCCGATTCCGTGAAAACAAATGGTCGCTCAAATCGATGCATCGCTTGATCATGTTGTCTGCCACCTATCAGCAGTCGGGCGACTTTGATCAGCGCGCCGCCTCGATCGACCCGGACGCGCGTTTGTTGTGGCGATACAATCGCCGTCGACTGAGCGCCGAAGAAATCCGGGATGCCATGCTGCTGGTCAGTGGCCAGCTGGACCCGAGCATCGGAGGCCAACATCCGTTTCCACCCGTCGACAAATGGAGCTTCACCCAGCATGCGCCGTTTTATGGCGTTTACCCCACAAACCAGCGCAGTATTTACCTGATGCAACAACGCCTGAAACGTCATCCCTTCCTGGCCTTGTTCGACGGCGCCGATCCGAATATCAGCACGGCCCAGCGGGCGTTGACCACGGTCCCCACGCAAGCCTTGTACCTGATGAACAGCGAATTCGTACACAACGCATCCCAAGATTTGGCACAGCAACTGCTGCGGCAGCAAAGCGGAATTGCCCAGCGTCTGAATCAAGCGTACCTTGTCAGCGTCGGCCGGCCCGCAACTGAGACAGAACAGAAAACGGCAGAGCGTTTCCTGTCCGAGTACCGTCAGGCCCTGGCATCCAGAACCAGTGACTCGACGGCCGACGACCGAGAACGGATGGCCTGGGCGGCGTTGGCGCGCACGCTGCTGGTGGGCAACGATTTCCTGTTCGTCGATTAGTTTCCGTAGACAACCGATCAACACGACAACCCAACACAGAATTCCCCTGGCCACAGAAAACGCCAATATGCATCGCACCGATCCAACATCCGGCGGCACGACACGGGGCGTCGCCAGCGGCCTGCCCACGCGGCGTGAAGTGCTGCAAAACGCGGCCGGCGGACTGGGCGCAATCGCGCTCAAAGGACTGCTGGCTGAAGACGCAAGCGCCGGCACGCCCATCGTCGAGGACAGTCCGTTGTCGGCCCGCAAGGGACCACGGGTTCCGGCGGCGAAACGCGTGATTTTTCTATACATGACCGGTGGCGTATCACACGTCGATAGCTGGGATCCCAAGCCGGAACTCTTCGCCGGACACGGCAAAGCGATCCATGTCGACAACTGGCAGGGCAAACTGGGGAAATTCCAGCGTTTCTTAAAACGCCCCGACTGGAAATTCCGCGCCGGCGGCAACAGTGGCATCGAAGTCAGCGACCTGTTCCCACACATGCGTACGATCGTCGATGACTTGTGCGTGATCCGTTCCATGGCTTCCGACCACACCAATCACTACGAAAGCACTCTGGGCATGCACTGCGGGTCCTGGACATTCGCCAGGCCGAGCATTGGTGCCTGGGTCAGTTACGGTCTGGGCACACTGAACCGCAATCTGCCTTCCTTCATGGTGATCGCGCCCCACGCGCCGTATGCAGGCGCGCAGACCTGGGGCAGCGACTTCCTGCCGGGTTGTCATCAGGGAACACAGATCATTCCCGGCGACAACCCGATCCCCAACATCCGGCGACGGGTGGCCACGTCACGCCTGCAGGAATTGGAATTGCAGTTCCTGGAACAGGCCAACCGCAGACACGCGCGTCAGCGTCCGGCCGACCGGGCTCTCGAAGCGCGGATCCGCGCCTTTGAAACCGCGTTTGGCATGCAGCGGGAGGCGCCCGACGCGTTTGACCTTTCCGGAGAGACCGCGAGTACGCTGAAACTGTACGGGTTGCAGCCCGGGCAGACCACGGGATTTGGCTGGCAGTGCCTGGTGGCCCGCAGACTGGCCGAGCGCGGCGTCAGGTTCATTGAACTGATCGATGTCGGCTCGTCCGCCAACTGGGACGCGCACGGGAACATGGCCACACACGGCCCGCTGGCCCGGAATGTCGACCGGCCGATTGCGGGGCTGATCCGAGACCTCAAGCAACGCGGCCTGTTGGACGACACGCTCGTAGTGTGGACCACCGAATTCGGGCGAACGCCCTACCACGAAAAAGCCGACCATCCCGGACGCGAACACCATCATCAAGTCTTCTCATCCTGGCTGGCCGGAGCGGGCATCAAGCGGGGGATCACCTACGGAACGTCGGACGAGCACGGCATCGGCGTGGCCGACCGGCAGGTACACGTGCACGATTTCCACGCCACGATCCTGCAGCAATTGGGCCTGGATCACGAACGCCTGACCTTTCGCCACGCCGGTCGCGACTATCGGCTGACCGACGTTCACGGCGAAGTGGTGCAGGACATCATTGCCTGATGCGGAGCCAATTCCGCAAGCCACCCGGGGCTCAGAATTCCCGTTTCTTGTTCAACCCGGGCAGCGGATACGGATAGGTGCCATCGGCCGCCGCCTGCAAAGGCGAATCGGAGTTCAGGGTCAGCTGATCGACTCCGGCCCCGAGTTCATGATCGTGATTGAGCATGTCGTCCCAGGTCACGATCTGACCGGTGTGCGCCGACAGGCGTCCCATGGCCGTCACCAGGCTGGCCTCCGCACCCCGTTTGACCTCGTTGTACGGCTCGTCGTTGCGGATGGCTTTCATCAGATCCTCCCACTCCACCTGGTACGGATTCGGCTCCCGAGGCGGGTAGGACCAGGCCAGATCTTTCTTGGTGAAGTTGTGGCCCGTGTAAATGCGGCACTTGGCGGGCAGGTGGCCAGCTGTAGAAATGACCGCCGATCCCTTGGTGCCGTGGGCGTAACTGGCAAATCGTTGCGTGCAGCCGGGCATGGTTCGGCCCCGCAACAGCAACTTCGTGCCATCGGCAAAGGTGTATTCCACCGAATAGGTGTCGAAGTTCTGATCAACGTAATCACCGCGATAGTGGCGACCTCCGGAAGCGTCGGCCTGCACGGGCCAGGCGTTTTTCATCCAGCAGCTTTCATCGATATTGTGAATCAAGAAGTCGCTGAACGCGCCGCCGCTCAACCACAGAAAGGCGTGAAAGCGTGAAATCTGGTACATCAGTTCGCTGGTGTTCTTTGGCTTCGGACTGGCGAAGGCGGAACCCGTGGGTCCGGCCATGCGATAAGCTCGCAACAAGGTAATGTCGCCAATCTGTCCGTCCTGAATCCGCTCGAACAACTCTTGACGGGCCTTGCAATGCCGGCACATCAAACCGACGCCGACCTTCAGATTGCGCTTCACCGACTCTTCGCCCAGTTTCAGCATCTTGCGTGTGCTGGGACCGTCGACGGTCACCGGCTTTTCCATGAAGACGTTGACACCCTTCTCGATCGCATACGTGAAGTGAACCCAGCGGAATGCGGGAGGCGTCGTGAGGATAACAACATCACCGGGACTCAGGCAGTCGATGGCTTTCTTGTAGGCGTCAAAACCAATGAACTTGCGATCGTCGTCGACAACCATCTTGTCCGAGAAATTCTTGCGTAAACTGCGTTCGCTGTTTTTCAATCGGTGATCGAACACGTCGGCCATGGCCACCAGTTTGACCGGTCCCTGCTTGGTCGACAGCGCGTTGGCCGCCGCCCCCGTACCGCGTCCGCCGCAACCCACCAACGCCACATGCACTGTGTTGTTTTCACCGGCGTGCAGATGCGGTAAAGCGGTCCCGACCAGCGCCGTCGCCCCGGCCACCCGCCCGCTGTCCTGCAAAAACTCGCGACGCGACGTCGATTTGTTCTGTTTTTCACTCATGAGGGACTCCTCGTATCGGTTGGCTGTGTTGGATTCCAATCGACGATCTGGCGGATTTGATTTCACACACCGGGCATCGTCACCTGGTCAAACAGGGTTCCGGCTGGCTGTGCCCCACGACCCGTTGGCAGTCGCACCATCGAAACCATGATGTCGAACTGGTGCGGTGCATGCAAGCCGAGTCCGAATTGCCGCGGCCGGCGCAAACGCCCGACCTGCCCACCCACGCGGACGGCTGACCGTTCTGAAGCGGCATGCGGGCTGCACCAGTCGCCTAACGTCGCTCCGCCGAAGTTGAATCTCCCCGCTCGTGCGCTGATGCGTACCAGCGTCCCAGGAACAGAGCCAGCACAGAGACCGGAAACAACCATCGCCAAAACGGTGGCCCGAAAACAACGGTCGCATTGAACATCATAAAGGCCGAGACTCCATGTCGCACAACACGCCAGCGGCGGGCCGTGCGGTCTGCAATCGCAGGGGCATGCCGCGAAGACCGGCCGGGGAGCCACATCAAACCGGCATCCAGCAGCCAATAGGCCACAAACACCTCGTTGACATACACACCACCGCCCCAGGACAAACCGGTGAGGGCGGCCGTCTGCCGGGCCGTTTCCCGGACGGCACTTGCGTGGCTCCCGTCGTGAAAGTAGACGAAGGCCAGCAGCACATGCAGCAACAGCAACAAGGCCCCCAGACTCCACAAGCACCGTTGCCAATAAAAGGAGCGACGGCTGTGCATGCCGATCAGATCACAACTCACGTAGCCGAGATAACAGGCCACGCTGCCGCGAACACACCAGATGGCCAACAGACGCCCCATCCCAATCCCGACCTCTGCGAACAGATCGTTTCCCAGGCCCACCGCACTTCGCAGATCACCACCGCCGGCCGACTGCCGGTTGGTTCCGGTCTAGGCCGGAACCGAAGCCCCCGTGATGTCACCATCGGATGATCGCCCAGACGCGGTGTCTTCAACACCCGAGGTATCGCGTGCCAGGCTGACGTTCAGCCGGCGACCGTGGAGCAGTTCGCCGTGCATGGCGGCAATCACCTCAGGGGCCTCAGCAGTGAGTTCGACAAACCCGAAACCGCGCGAACGTCCCGAGCGACGATTCGTGACAATCGTCACGGACGTCACCTCAAACAACTTCGCAAACGCGTTTCGGAGTTGTTCGACACGGGTTGCGTACGCCAGGTTGCCCACGTAGATCCTGCTCATCCGTACAATCTCAGACTCGGGTTTCAGTCATTAAAACGAACGCGTCGCGGCACCGCCTGCAGGTCAATCAACGGGCGGGTGTATAGAACGCCTGGCGATGTCTTTCCGCCAGCGTCTTGAGTTTCGCCAGCATTTGCGGGTACTTGTCGGCTACGTTCTTCGATTCGAATGGGTCGGCCCGCAGATCGAACAACGATAACCCAATCTGTTTCTGGGCGTACTTGCCAGGCCGACCGTCTTGTCCCGGCTCGACCAGTGTGCGGTAGGCGTGCGGCAGGTGCAGTTTCCAGCGACCGTCTCCGCTCACAATGCCTTCCAGCCGTCTTCCGGTAGAAAACGGATAGTAGTCGTGCGGGTTCACGGCACCCGGCTTGCCCACGATGAGGTCCCAGACATTGCGACCGTCGATCTCATTTTCCGGCAAAGCCGCATGGGTCAGATGAGCGATCGTTGGCAGCAGATCGACCGAGCACAACGCCGTTTCGCTGGTGCTGCCGGCCGGAATACGTCCGGGAAGTTTCATGATACACGCGCTGCGAATGCCGCCGTCGAAACCCGTGGCTTTGGATTCTCGATACGGAGTCGTACCGGCGTGATTGCCGTAAGAGATCCAGGGGCCGTTATCCGATGTGAACACGACCAGAGTCCGCTGCTCGACCCCATGTTTTCGCAGAGCCTGGGTAATTTGACCCACCGACCAGTCGATCTCCAGCATCACGTCGCCATACAGACCACTGCCGGACTTGCCCTGGAACTTGTCACTGCAATAAATCGGTACGTGCGGCATCGAGTGCGGCACATACAATAGAAACGGGCGATCACGGTGCCGGCCAATAAAATCCACGGCATGTTCGGTGTACCAGGTGGTGAGGTGTTTCTGGTGTTCGGGAGTCACCCGCTCGATCGTCACCCGGCCGTTGTCCCAGAACTGCAACGGATATTTGCCCCAGAACTTCGGTCTCTGCGGGTGGAATTCCCACATGTCGTTGGAATACATCAGTCCGCACGATTCGCTGAATCCACGAGCCGGTGGCCGGGTCTCGGGACGATCTCCGATGTGCCACTTGCCGAACACCGCCGTTGCGTATCCTTTCCGTTTCAAGACTTCTCCCATTGTCGCGAATCGGGGATCCAATCCACGAGCACGCGGGGCGTGAGCTCCGAAGATTTTCGTCCGCCCGGGATAACATCCACTGAGCAGTGCGGATCGGGACGCGGAACAGATGCCCTGTGGCACGTAGAAGTTTTTGAACACGCGTCCTTCTTCGGCCAGTTTCCGAACGTGAGGCGTATCGTATTTCGGCTGTCCAAACGGGCGAAAGTCGCCCCACCCGGAATCGTCCAGAAACACAATCACAATATTGGTTGGCCCATCGCCGTCGGCCGCATGAACCAAACGTCCCCTGGTCTGCGATCCGACCAGCAGAACGATCCCCAGCGCGACAATTCTCATGGCGAATCGCAGCGGGGGTTTCCCGAGAATGGCCGTGCTCATGCATGGCTCGGCCATCCGCCGGTCGACTCTCATCCGTTTGTTCATCCGATTGACCCTCTCCGGAAACGGGCTGGCTGACTTGTTCTCAGGGCGGAGTCTGCCATCACCGACAACACCTTGAAGTTACGTGACGCTCCGCGAAGAGCGGCCGCCGGACGGCCAGCTCTGACTGGCATCTCTGACGGTCATCTCTGGCTGGGATCTCGCACGGACATCCCGGACTGGCATCTCGGACGTCCGGGAATTGATGGTAGTACTCCCGGACGCGCAACATCAAGCCCGTTCGAGGAATGCCGTTGAGCCCACGGTGGCGTCCGGCTTCACAACGGGTTGACGCCCACAGCGTGCGTGTGCCATCCGGGGTCTGTCATCCGCGACCGCGACCAGCGTTTCAACGTGGCGCGACAGTCGACGGTCCGCCCGCTGATTGCGGCGGTCAGCGGAGTCGCGTTAGAATCATCTGCGCGGGGGTCGCACGCATCCGACATCCGCACGCGGCGCGACGCCCCGCTGACAAACGAGACATCGAATACCGGACGTCCGGCGGATACACTGGTCGCACTGTTTTGCAAACACACTTGCGCCAACACACTGTGTTGGTGCCACGAACAGCGAGGTTGCCATGCAGCGGTTTCCCCAGCGAACACGATCGGTTTGGCGCAGCATATGTTTCGGACTGAGTCTGCTTGTGTGCTGTTCGGCCATCACGAAACCAGCCCTGGCCAAACGGCCGAATATTCTGTTCGCGTTTGCCGATGACTGGGGTCGCTACGCCGGCGCCTATGCGGCACTATCGCCCGGTGGTCTCAGCGATGTGGTGCGGACTCCGCATTTCGACCGCGTGGCTCGCCAAGGAGTTTTGTTTCGACACGCATTCGTCACAGCGCCTTCGTGTACGCCCTGTCGGAGTTCACTGTTGTCCGGCCAATACTTCTGGCGAACAGGCCGCGGGGCCATTCTCCAAGGTGCGGTCTGGGATCCGCAGATCCCGACCTTTCCACTGCTTCTGAAGGACGGCGGATACCACATCGGTCATTCGTACAAAGTGTGGAGTCCGGGCACTCCAACCAACGCTCCCTACGGAGCCAAAGCCTATGCCTACAACAAGCGCGGCAACCGCTTTAGCGGCTTTTCTCAGGTCGTCAGCCGCAGCGACGACCCGCAGGCCACCCGACAAGCCGTGCTGGACGAGGTCCGCGGGAACTTTCGCGACTTCCTGGCCGATCGGCAACAAGACGAGCCGTTCTGTTACTGGTTCGGCCCCACCAACTGCCATCGCAAGTGGATTCAGGGATCGGGAAAAGCGTTGTGGGGGCTGAATCCGGACGATCTGCGAGGAAAACTTCCGAAGTTCCTTCCCGATCAGGACGTCGTGCGGCAGGACGTTTGCGATTATCTGGGCGAGGTTCAGGCCTTTGACGCGGCTCTCGGTGTTCTGCTTGACGAACTGCAGCGGATCGGCGCCGCGGACAACACGCTGATGATCGTCAGCGGCGACCACGGCATGCCGGGCATGCCCCGCGGCAAATGCAATCTGTACGATTTTGGTGTGGCGGTTCCGCTGGCAATATCCTGGAAAGGCCACTTTCCCGGTCCGCGGGTCTGCGACGACTTCGTCAACCTGATGGATTTGGCGCCCACCTTGCTGGATGCGGCCGGGTCGCCCGTTCCCGACGTGATGACCGGTCGCAGCCTGTTGCCAATTCTGACATCCCGGGCCAGCGGCCAGGTCGATCCCACACGGGACCACGTGATCGTCGGTCGGGAACGGCATGTCGCAGCCGCGCGGACCGGCCAACTCCCCTATCCACAGCGTGCATTGCGGACCAAAGATTTCTTGTACATTCGCAACTTCGCTCCGGAACGCTGGCCGATGGGCACCGCCCCCGGTTATGGGCAGCCCGCCGCCAAGATGCCGGCTGCCAACCTGTTGCAGAACAACACGTTCGTCGCGTTCGGAGACCTCGACGCCAGTCCAACGAAAGCGTTCATTCTGACGCACCGCCAGGATGCGAAGATGGCTCCATTTTTTGATCTGGGCTTCGGCCGCCGGCCAGCCGAAGAGTTGTACGAGCTGAGCAGCGATCCCGATCAAGTCCACAACCTGGCAGACGATCCCCGTTTCGCCGCAACCCGAAGCCAACTGCAGGGCCGTCTGATGGACGCATTGAAACGCACGGGCGATCCGCGGGTGGTCGGCGATGGACGCACCTTCGATCGACCACCGTTCGCCGGCCCCATTCCTCGCCGCAAGAACCGCAAGAACAAGTCGCGTTGAAACCCTTGTTCCCGGACACCGCCCCGCTCAGAGCTCCGGACGCCAATGCAGGCTCAGTCATCCACAGCGGATTGACGGCGCATCCACTTGGCGACCGTCAGAATCTTGGACCGCGCGGAACAGTCGTCCTGCACTTTCACAAATGTCAGCTGCTGCTGGGTGACCGCCAGATCATAGGTTCCCACCCGCATCCCCAACGGACAGGCCATTGTGCCACTGCGATCGGTAATCCTCAGCCGCTTGCCGGTCAATTCGTAGGTGGATCCCACAACCACCGTGCCCTGCTGGGCTAAGGTCATGCTGCCGTCGGCTTTGATCGATAAGACCCATGGATTGTTGTCCAGCTTCATTTGAAACTGCCCCAGCATGGCCTGCCCGATCCGTGCCTGCTGGTAATGCAAGTTGATCTGGCTGCCTTCCAATGACTGGTTGGCAACGGCATCCAAAACCTCGGTGAATTCCCGCGCCTGGCGGACGACGTAACTGAAATAACCCTGGACTTCCGTACCCGAAAGACCGCCGCGGGACTTGATGGGAACGGTCATCTGGTAGTAGATCAGGCCGCGTCCATAATCGAATCCGAATCCCGGAAACTCCAAACCATAGTTGAGGCGTGTCAGGGCCGTCTCCATCTGCGTCAACCGGTGGCGGGGCACCTTCACGGGTACCGGCTGGACGAAATGCACCAGACCGGCCGTTGCGTTCCAGCGAACCAGCGCCGAGATCGGTGGTTCCCCGACCTTACTGGGAATCCGCAGCACTTGCTTTTCCGAGTCCGCCACGTGCGGTACCGACTGCGAAGCGAGAAACGCGGTCAATTCGGCGAACGACGTGATGCTCTGGTTCTTTCCGGCCTGCGCGGCCAGCGATCGCTGTTCAGCCGGCGGACAGCACATACACAACACGGCCACCGCCAACAGCATCAGATGTCTGCAAGCCATCATCATGCCCCTTCCGAGCGTTGCTCTGAACCGCCGCCGTTGGCTGCGGCCACCGTCCGCGCTGCCCGCCCCACCCACGACGACGAACGCGTTTGTTCGCCAGCGCGGTCTGTCCATCGATCACCACTGCGCTCCGTGCATCACGGTCTACGGTTTCAAGAAAGCTTGAATCACATTGGACGTGATCGTCGATACGGCCTCGTCCACCAGGATACTCGCCGGCCAGGTGATGGACCCGACCGAAAATACCTGCCCGCCCGAAGGGGTGTCAAAATGCACGATTTCGGCTCCACCGTCACCGGGATTCGTGCCCTTGGCCAACAAACGCACGTGCGGCGGCGACTGCGGCGAAATCTTATCGGTTTCGTGTCCGGACGCGCCCCCCGGCACCCGCATGTGCAGGCTCGGCTCTCCGAACGTATCTCCGTTGTTGAGACCCGTATCGGCAAAGCACCAGTGATCGGCATCGACCACACGATAGGGAGCCGCCGTCATGATTCCGGGAAACGAAAACACCACTCCCAGCAAATTGGCTTCCGACTCCACCCGCTTGTCAAACCGGCTCTCGTATTCCCGACCATCAGCGGCCGTCTGGGTCTCGGAGTGGCTCCAGCACGTGTTGTGATAGACGATGCGGTGATCATCCAGGAATTCGACTTCGCAGTTCAAGCCGTTGCCTCCCAGGTACATCAAACGCCCGCCCCGCTGAAAGACCCAGTCCTTCAACCGCTGATACATG
>Ga0315336_1006327_pt1 | contig 12190 bp, 9 predicted proteins | sample ASW5metaG_FD_204512 | JGI IMG/M metagenome (GOLD analysis project Ga0315336, IMG submission 204512) | Ammonia-oxidizing marine archaeal communities from Monterey Bay, California, United States - ASW #5 | ecosystem: Environmental > Aquatic > Marine > Intertidal zone | place: USA: California...
TCAGTTTCTTTATACCCGAGAAAAGCGTGCTCGCAGCCCCGCCAGAAACCGTCCAAGATCCGTTGCCGACGATCCTTTCGTATAAGGACATAAAACGTTATCGGGAAATCTTTGCCCTACAGAAAACAGGAGAATGGAGCGCTGCTGACCGGCAGATACGAAAGCTTGAAAACCGGGTCTTGATTGGCCATCTCCTCGCCCAACGCTATCTCCATCCAACGGCATATCGTTCGAAGTTTGAAGAACTGCGCCGCTGGCTGAAGCATTATGCGGATCACCCGGATGCTGGGCGTATCTACCGCTTAGCACTTAAGCGAAAACCAAAACGTGCTCACGATCCTAGGCGGCCCATCGGTACCTACATCACTGGTCAGGAGAAGATAGCTGAGATGGAGCCCGTGGCACCTGTGCGTTCAGTGAAGGCTGAGCGTGGGATACGTAAATTGCGCGCCCGGGTGCATTATCGGCTTCGCAAGGGCTATACAAAACGTGCAGAAAGTGTGCTTACCGATAGGAATGCAAACCGCTATCTGGATGACGTGAGCTATGACGCGCTCCAGGCCGATGTTGCCGCCGGCTATCTCAGTAAAGGTAAGGCCGAAAAGGCCTATGGCCTGGCGCTCAAGAGTATCGAACGTTCGGGTTTAGCCGTTCCGGATGCATATTGGGTAGCCGGAAGGGCCGCTTGGCGGCTTTCATATTTCGATGAGGCAGGCGAGCATTTCCGTACTCTTACTTCGATAAAGGATATTTCCCCAGACCTGACGACTGCAGCTGCCTATTGGGCAGCACGGAACGAGCTTATCCACCAGCGGCCACAAAATGTTAATCGTTGGCTCAAAGTAGCCGCTACGCATCCACAAACTTTTTACGGCATCCTTGCGAGGCGAGCGCTGGGATTGCAGAACGACTACCGATGGGAGGTGCCGCAGCTCACCCTGGAAGACGTAGTCCGCATCAAGGCAGTGACGCGCGGGGTTCGCGCGTTAGCTCTGCTAGAAGTCAGTCAGCACTACCGCGCAGAGCGCGAGCTGCGTGCGGTTGCAGCTAAACCAGAACTGGCCCGCCCGGTATTGGCACTTGCCACACACTTTAGTCTCCCTTCTCTTTCCGTCCGTCTTTCTGGCCTGCTTAGGGATGGTGAAGGCCACCCCGGTGTCGCTTACCCGATTCCACCCTGGATCCCAGAGGAAGGCTATACGATAGATCGCGCACTTCTTTTCGCGATCATGCACCAGGAATCTACTTTCAACGTCCGTGCGAAAAGCCCGGCAGGTGCCCGAGGTCTCATGCAGTTGCTGCCCAGCACCGCTAATCTGATGGTACGCGGGAGGCCCTTCTCTGGCGTGCGCCGCGACCGATTGTTCCAACCAGAACTGAACCTTGCAATCGGCCAGAAGTTTGTGCTCCGTCTTCTCAAGAATGAGAAAATTCAGGGAAATTTGCTCCTGCTGATGGCCTCCTACAATGCAGGTCTTCGCCGTGTCAGGGAATGGCAACGCAAGGTCATGCCGAAAAACGACGACGCGCTTCTTTTCATCGAAAGCCTTCCTTCAAGAGAAACGCGGATTTTTGTGAAGCGCGTCTTTCGGAATCTTTGGATCTATCGCGAGCGTCTTAACCAGGAGATGCCATCGCTCGATGCCTTCCTCGGTGGCGAATGGCCGATCTATGTCGAGCTTGATAGCGCGGAGCATGACACACAGGTGGCCGAGTATGGCGATTGATCAATCCAAGCCGTTCACTCCCATAAACATAGCGGTCCTAACCATATCGGATACACGAAGCGAGCCGGACGATAAATCTGGGAATGTACTTGTCGAGCGAATCAAGGAAGCCGGCCATCATCTGATTGATCGCGCCATCGTTAGGGATGAAACGGAAGCAATTACTTCAAAACTTCGCGCGTGGATCGCAGATAGTGAAGTGGATTGTGTCATCGCCACCGGCGGCACCGGCCTTACTGAACGTGACGTAACGCCGGAAGCCTTTCTTTCGGTTTATGAGAAAGAGATCAAGGGCTTTGGCGAGCTCTTCCGCAATTTAAGTTATGAAAAGATAGGCACCTCGGCCATCCAGTCGCGTGCTACGGGCGGGATTGCTAATGGTACGTTTTTGTTTACGCTTCCTGGCTCGCCGGGCGCTTGCATGGATGGTTGGGACGGAATCTTGCGCTTCCAGTTAGACGGCCGTTTCCGTCCATGCAATTTCGTTGAACTCATGCCGCGCCTCAAAAAACGTTAGGTTTTTTTCTTCCTCGGTTTTTCCAGCGACGATAGCTTGCTTCGTCATCAACGTCCTCACGCATTGCTACCATTGCAATACGTAAAGAGGGTTTTAGGTTTGCAAGCGTGTCGGCAAGGGCATGGGAGGAGGAGAAACGCACATGCCGAAAGGGATAAAAGGGTGAGGCAGTCCGCCGGAAGCCTACAAGCCAGTAGCCGCCATCTGGCGACGGGCCAAAGACTGCATCGTGATCGGCGAGTGCGCGGAAGGCATCTTGGATGTCGCCGATGGTGAGTTCCGGGATATCCGTCCCGATGAGGACGACGGGGCCTGGGGGTAGTTCCCGAAAGATGCGGCCCATGCGCTGACCTAGATCGCTCACACGCTGTGGGATCACGTGGGTGTGGGTTGCTTCCGGCCACGCACGCTCAATCCCGCCGGCACCATCCGGGGTGACTGCCAGCCAAAGGCTAAAGCGCGGATCCAGGTTTAATTTTTTAAGGAGGGCCGCCGTCGTGCCCCGATGAAAGTGAAGGGCAAGCAGCGGGCCAATTGTGCGTGCGAGCCTTCGTTTCACCTGGCCAAGCCGAGGGGCGCGCGTAAAGAGGACGAGGTGGCGCTTAGGCCTGAGGTGGCGTTTTCGTGTCTTACTTAGTTTCATCCATAAATGCGTAAGAGGCGCTTTGCGGGCACGCCAAGAAAGTAAAGGGAGAGACAGAGGAGGTTACGCAACGGCCTTTTCCAATAGCCCTCCCTTTCGTAACGCTCAGCAGAGGTAAGAAGGGCCGTGTCGAGAAACGCGAGCCGCGATTTCCCAAGCCGGCGCACGATGTCAACATCCTCCATGATTGGGATTGACGTAAATCCGCCGATTGCATCGTAAACAGCGCGGGCAAGTAGCAGACCCTGATCGCCATAGGGAAGGCCCAAGGCCCGGGTACGCCAAGCGACGAGTTGCTCGATCCGCCGCGCTTGTGGTTTCTGGCTTTCAAGGACAAAGCGGAAGCTAGCCGCCAAGTGGTGATTTTCAGGTGCCGCCATGAAGGCGCGGGCTTCCTCTGCCCAGGCCGGCATGGGCTTGGTGTCAGCATGAAGAAAGAAGAGCCATTCACCGCGTGCTACATGTGCCCCTTCCCTTAACTGTACGCCCCTCCCCGGAAGAAGCGCATCATCCAGCAAGACGACGGTGGCGCCAAAGCGTTTCGCCACCGCAACCGTGTCATCGGAAGAATGACCATCGGCAACGATGCATTCGTAGTCAAGGCTACCGACGGTAGCCTTGATTGCCACCAGAGTCTTTTCAAGATGCACGGCCGCGTTCCTGGTGGGCAGGACGATGCTGAGAAAGGGAAATTGTGACATAGGACGGATGCGCCCGATTTTGTGTCTGTTTAACACAGAATATCGAGTCTGCCATATGCGGCCTTGCTGGTAGGTTACAACAAATGTTCTTGATTTGTTCTTATTCTACTCTTAGTCTTTCCCCATGGTAAATGTCCTTCCCGACCGTCCCTGCAAGGGTCGTGGCGCCGTCAGCAACCAGACCGGTCGCTTTGAGACGGAAGAACGCTTTTCCGTGAGCGATGACTGGACGGAGGTGGAGGCAGACAGGCCAGCGCTTCGCACCCGTGTCACTATCGATCGGACGCGTTCAATTATCACCCGCAACACCTCGCCGGATATTGGCTTTGACCGTTCGGTTAATCCCTATCGTGGCTGCGAGCATGGGTGCATTTACTGTTTTGCCCGTCCGACCCATGCCTATCTCGGGCTTTCACCCGGCTTAGATTTCGAAAGCCGCCTACTCGCTAAGCCGAATGCCCATGAGCTTCTCGAAGCGGAGTTGCGTAAATCCAACTACCGCTGCGATGTGCTCGCCCTTGGCACGAACACGGACTGCTACCAGCCGATAGAACGGAAGTATGAAATCACTCGAAAGGTGCTCGAGACGCTTGCTGCCTTTGCCCACCCGGTGAGCCTGGTGACGAAGTCGACGCTGGTGCTGCGCGACTTAGACCTTTTGAGCGAGATGGCGAAGCGGCATCTTGTGAAGGTGTTCGTCTCGGTGACGAGCCTGCGTCCGGAGGTCACGCGCACACTTGAGCCCCGGGCCGCCCATCCGAAGCACCGTCTAGAGACAATTCGAAGGCTCAGCCAAGCCGGCGTGCCAGTCGGCGCTTGCGTCGCGCCAATCATTCCTTTTCTCACTGATTCGGAAATGGAGGGGATTCTAGAGGCAGTGGCGGCGGCTGGTGCAACGGAGGCCAGTTACACCGCTCTTCGTCTACCCCGCGAGGTGGCACCGCTGTTCCGTGAATGGCTACAGGCGAACGCGCCTGGAAAGGCACGCCATGTGATGAGCCTCGTCCAAGGCATGCGCGGCGGCAAGGATTACGATTCCCGTTTCTTCACTCGCCGCCGCGGCACCGGACAATACGCGGACCTCCTCGGCAAGCGGTTTAAGCTTGCCTGCCAGCGGCTTAGATTGAACGCAGAGGTTGCACCTTTGGATCGAAGCCAGTTCCGGCCACCACCCACCGCAGGCGATCAGTTCGACCTCTTCTCGTAAACACGATCCGTGTTAGGGTTTTGATATAGGACTTATACATTGGTCAAAAATCGTGTTGGACTTCTCCCTTGAAATGGAAACACCAGGCCCGGTTGCCGGGATCGATGAGGTGGGTCGTGGGCCGCTTGCCGGGCCCGTGCTTGCCGCCGCCGTCATCCTGGAGCGAAAAAACTTTCCAAGCGAACTTCAAGGAGCGGTACGGGATTCGAAGACGCTTTCAGCAAAACGGCGGCAAGAGGTGCTCAAGGCACTGCTTCCCTATGGCTGCATCGGCATCGGGGCTGCGAGCGTGCGGGAAATCGATCGCTTCAACATCTTAAACGCGACGTTGCTTGCCATGGCCCGTGCCGTACGGGCGCTTGAATTCGAGCCAATGCTAGCGCTCGTCGACGGCAATCAAGCACCCAAGCTTGTCTGCCCGGTCCGCACCGTTGTAAGAGGTGACGGGATCAGCCTTTCCATCGCGGCGGCCTCCATCGTTGCGAAGGTGATGCGGGATAAGCTGATGATACAACTTAGCCAGCGCTACCCAGAATATGGATGGGAAAGGAACGCCGGCTACGGCACAGCAGCCCACCGAGAAGCCCTTTTTACCCACGGCGTCACCCCACACCACCGGCTGAGCTTCCGGCCGATACCCCATATCTTGAGTCAGACAGCGAATCAAAGCATAACATATTGATTCTATAAGGATTCCATCGCGTTTCCATTTGACCTCTCTACTGTCTTTCCCCATCCTCCCGCCATGACAAAAAGGAAATCAAACTCGCGGAGTCGCATCCTCGTCGGCGATTGCGTCGAGCGTATGTGTGCCATGTCGCCAGGCTCAGTTGACATGGTGTTCGCCGATCCGCCCTACAATCTACAGCTTGCTGGCGACCTGCGCCGGCCAAATGACAGCCTCGTCGATGGGGTTACCGAAGCATGGGATAAGTTCGGAAGCTTTGCGGCTTATGACACATTTACCCGCGAATGGCTTAGCGCAGTTCGGCGCGTATTGAAGGAGGACGGTACTCTTTGGGTCATCGGCAGTTACCACAACATATTTCGTATTGGCACACAACTTCAGGACCTCGACTTCTGGATTCTGAACGACGTCGTCTGGCGTAAGGCTAATCCCATGCCAAACTTTCGGGGACGACGTTTCACAAACGCCCACGAAATTCTCATCTGGTGCAGCCACAACAAGCAAAGCCGTTACCTCTTCAACTATGATGCCATGAAATCATTGAACGAAGGCGTGCAGATGCGAAGCGACTGGTTGCTGCCCATCTGTAGCGGCCGGGAACGCCTACGCAAGGACGGCCGTAAGCTGCACCCTACTCAAAAGCCCGAAGCCCTTCTTTACCGGGTCATTTTAGCCGCGACAGAGCCGGGTGATCTCATCCTTGATCCTTTCTTCGGTACTGGTACGACAGGCGCCATAGCCAAGAAACTGGGCCGTGATTTTGTCGGGATCGAAAAAAACCCGGCTTATGCTGAGATTGCCCGTGAACGAATCAAGCAAGTTGAGAAAGTCGCTGAACCGGAATTACTGCACACACCATCGAAACGCGATGAACCACGAATCCCCTTTGGCTCAATTGTAGAGCGCGGTCTGATTATGCCGGGTGATGCTCTGTTTGATGTGAAGCGACGTTTTCGTGCGAAGGTGCGCGCCGATGGCAACCTAGCCTTTATGAACCAACGGGGTTCTATCCACCAAATCGGTGCCCTCGTGCAAGGAAGCGAGACCTGCAATGGTTGGACGTTCTGGCATTACGAATCTGGCCGAGAGCTCACCCCGATCAACGCGTTGCGTCAACTTTTGCGCGCCGAATCCCGCTGACCTGTCACTAAGGCCGGCGCTCCATAGCAACCGACTCAGACTCTAGCGCGTGGCGCGCGAGCTTGTGCATGGCAGATGAGAGTGCGTAGTCGCCAAACTGTTCCGGTAAACACCAGACCACATCTTTAGCTTTTCTTGTTCGACCTCGTGTTTTCGCCGCCACAAGCTTAAGTTTTAATCGGAAGTGCGAAAATTCGTGCCGGATCGTGCCCGGTAAAAGTCGTTTATGGAACAGTTTCGCTTGCGGAAGAGGGCTATGCTTTAACGCTTCAGCCAACGTCCACGCACCCTGTCGCCAGTCGGTGGAAGGGATTTCCATCATCCCGCCAAGCAAGCCTTCTTCTGGGCGACGGCGGAGCAGAACAGCACCATCTGCACGCTGCAGCCAGAAGGCAACCCCGTAGCGTATGGGGCGCCGTGGACGGGGAGAGCGCCGTGGAAGCTCGTCCACTAGCTTTCTTGCCTTCGCCTCACATCCAAACGCCCATGGACATTGGCAGCAAATCGGATTGACCGGCCGACAAACAACGCTGCCAAGTTCCATGATCGCATGTGCATAATCGCCAGGACGTCGGTCGGGCGTAAGCGTGGCCGCTAGTTTTCGAATCTCACTCCTCGCCTTGGGTAGGGGATCTATTACCGCAAAGAGTCGCGCGATCACACGCTCAACATTGCCATCGACGACAGTCGCCGACTTACCGAAGGCGATGGCAGCGATAGCGGCAGCACTGTAGGGGCCAATACCGGGAAGAGTCATTAGGCCTGCTTCGTCTTCCGGAAAGCAGCCTGCATGTTCATGCTGTACAATGCGGGCAGTACGGTGAAGGTTACGAACCCGAGAATAATAGCCAAGCCCCTGCCAGACCTGGAGTAAGGCGTCGAGATCGGTGGCAGCCAGATCCTTAAGGGTGGGCCAGTGGGCAATAAATTTATTAAAGTAGCGTTCAACGGTTGCGGCTTGGGTCTGCTGCAGCATTACTTCGCTAAGCCAGACCCGATAGGGATCTGGCTTGTCACCTGGCTCCGCCCGCCAGACAAAGGAACGATGCTCCTGGTCGTACCAGCGAAAGAGCGCATCCACCAGGTCAATGCGATCCGGGATAGGGGGTTTGCGGTTTTTTACTCTCAACTTGCTTACACACCTTCTCATCGATTGCCCGCCTTTTGCTTCGGGCCTAGCATAGGAGATGAAACCGGTCTATGGCCAAGACCGGAGGGGATAAGGAAACATTTGCAATGCCCTCCAAACGTTACGGTACCCGCTCTCTTTCCCAACTCGTCCCGCGAATTACCAAAAAAGCGCTCGGTCGCCAGGGCGCCGCTATCGCCGGTCTGATCACGAAATGGCCTGACATTGTCGGCCCCACTATCGCCCAAGCCAGCGTACCTAGAAAGCTTAGCTTTCCAAGAGGCGAGCGTGGTGGCGGTACGCTAAAGATCGCTATTGCCGGCAGTCTGGCGATAGAACTTCAGCACCTGGAGCCACAGGTGCTGGAGAGGATTAATGGTTTTTTTGGCTATGCGGCCGTTAAACGATTGCATCTTATCCAGGACATGACGGTGACGAGGAGAAGGCTAGAGTTTGTGGAAAGGGACCAATTGATTGGGCCCGCGCCATCTGAGGCCGCGCTGGGCTCCCGTACCAAGGGCGCTTTTGATGCTGAACTTAAAGATGCTCTGGGACGTCTGTGCAGAGCCATCCAGGCAGCAGAAAAGGCAAAAAAATAAGGTAAAAGAACTAGGAATCCTTGCCGATGCACAGCTTGCCGGCCCCATTCCTCATCCCTATACTGCCCACAGAATGCTATATCTTGTGGATGGATGGCGATGTATTCGCCATATCCTGTTTTTTATTGTTTTTGCCCTGTTGCTGGCCGGTTGCGATTCAGGCCCTGGCAACGGGACCGAGGATCGAGCGCCAGGACCGGTACGGGCGCTCGGCATAAAAGATGCCCCAGTCACGATCATCGATTACTCCTCACTCACCTGCCCACACTGCGCGAAGTTCCATAACGAAATCTTACCTGCACTGAAAAAAAAATACATCGAGACAGGAAAGGTACGGTTGGTCTATCGAAACTTCCCGCTCGATAACGTCGCCCACAAGGCAGCCATGCTTGTAAGCTGTGCGCCAGAAGGAAAATATTTTCAGCTTCTCGACATCTTATTCGCACGCCAGCACAGTTGGGCAACGTCAAAGAACCCCAGAGAAGCACTTGCAAAGATTGGAAAGATGGCTGGCATCAACGAAAAGCGTTTCGATGCCTGCATAAACGACGCGGATCTGGCCAATCTGATTTTGGAAGAGCGCCTTTATGGTGAGAAGACTTACATGATTCAATCGACGCCCACCTTCATCATCCAAGGCGAAAATCATACTGGCGCTCTTACCATCGAAGATCTTGATTCGATCCTGGCACCCATTTTGAGCGGGATGGAGAAAAACTGAAGTGCAGTTTCTCAAACTCACGCTTGCTGGCTTCAAGTCCTTCGTCGACTCGACGGAGTTGCCGATCGAAACTGGGCTTACTGGCATAGTCGGACCGAACGGCTGCGGCAAGTCGAACCTTGTCGAGGCGCTGCGTTGGTCGATGGGTGAGACTTCCGCAAAGAAGATGCGAGGCGGCGAGATGGACGATGTGATCTTCAGTGGAACAGCGAACCGACCCGCTCGCAACCTTGCTGAAGTCATCCTTCATCTCGACAATCAGAGCCGCAGGGCGCCGGCGATGTTCAATGATGAAAATGAGCTCCAAGTTTCGCGGCGAATTGAACGCGGGGAAGGATCTCTTTACCGGGTGAACGGCAGTGACGTTAGGGCTAAGGACGTTCAACTTCTGTTTGCTGATGCGACTACGGGCGCGAGGTCGACTGCGATGGTGAGCCAGGGTCGAATCGGCGCGATCATCAACGCGAAGCCCCAGGAGCGGCGCGGCCTGCTTGAGGCTGCAGCGGGAATCGCTGGCTTACATAGCCGCCGTCACGAGGCTGAACTTCGTCTTCGCGCCGCGGAAACAAATCTGGGACGTGTTGATGATGTAATCGAGACGCTTAAGGCCCAGCTAAAGGAACTAAAGCGCCAATGCCGCCAGGCCTCTCGTTACCGGCGCCTGAGCGAACGCATTCGTGAAGTAGAGGCCCTACTGCTACATCTGAAATGGATAGAGGCCTCGGCGGCCGTTAAGAAAGCAGAACAATGCCTTGGTCACGGAGAAGTAGACGTTTCGGAGCGTACTCGGAAATCCGCAGTTGCAGCCACGGTCCAGGCCCAAGTAGCCGCAGCCATGCCGGACCTGCGCAAAGCGGAAGTTGAGGCTGCCGCTGAACTTCAACGCGTACTTCTTGCCCGCGATGGGTTATACGCCGAGGAAGTGCGTATTCAGTCTGCTCAACGCGAATGCGTCGAGCGATGCGGCCAGATAGAAAGCGATCTGCTCCGCGAGCAAGCACTCGTCCGCGATGGAGCGGAGGCCCTGGGACGCTTGGAAGAAGAGCGCAAAGCACTGATAGCATCGCGCGAAGGCGAAGCGGAGGCCCAGACCGAAGCCACCGAACGGCTAGCCCGGGCAAGCACCGAGGTCGATGCCTTGGAAACCCAGCTTACTTGTCTCACAGAACGGGTCGCCGCCGACGAGGCACGGAAGGCGAACTTAGCCGATGAGGTTCGGAACCTTGATGAACGGCGCGAGCGCCTCAACGAACAGGCGAAGGAAATCGACGAACGGAGTAACCAGCTTCAGGCAGAAGGTGTGGAGCCAGCGGCCCATAAAGAGACCGAACGCTCAATTACTGTTGCTGAGAACGCCATTAATCAAGCACGCGAAGCAATGCAGCGAGCGGATGAAAGCCGTCTTGCATTGACTGAAAAGGCGAGCGAAGCCAGAAGCTCGCTCCACGGGGCAGAGGCGGTACTAACCAGACTGCGCGCTGAAGAAGCGGCGCTTTCCGAACTTCTAGAGGGTGCGGAGTTCGAGCGCTGGACGCCGCTTGTTAATTCAATTTCCGTCACATCTGGTTATGAGGCTGCCCTTGGGGCTGCCCTTGGCGACGATCTGAGTGCTGCGATAGATGAGAGCGCACCGATCCACTGGCGGGTAACCGCAAAGATGGACGATCCGGCATTGCCGGAAGGGACAGTACCGCTCACCGAGTTCGTCAAGGCACCCGATGTGTTATATCGTCGACTTTCGCAAATTGGCGTCGTTCCGAATGGGCCAAGCGGTGCCCGACTTGCGGCCTCGCTTCGCCAGGGTCAGCGGTTGGTAAGCAAAAATGGAGATCTTTGGCGGTGGGACGGCTTCGAGATCCGTGCTGGTGCCGCGACAACAGCGGCAACCCGGCTGCACCAACTTAATCGGTTACAAGAAATACGCGGTGAATTGGTGAACGCCGAGAGTGTGTTGACAGAACGCACCGAGGAAGACCAAAGCGCGCAGATAGAAGCCGAGGGTGCAGCAAAGGCGGAGCGGATCTCGCGTAGTACACTTTCGAAAGCGGAAAGTACCCTCGCCCGGACCCGAGAAACCCAAACGGCGCTTGCCCGCAAGGATGCTGAGACTGATTCTCGGATGCTCGCGCTTGAGGAAGGTAAGCAGCGCGTTGGCTGCGATCGCGAGGAGACGGAAAATAGAATCCTATTAGCAACGGAAGCGCTTGGCCAGCTTGGCGATCTTCGAGAAGCGCGCAACAACGTTAAAGAGAAGCGCCAAGCGCTTTCAGAACGGCGAATCGTCATGTTCGAATGCCAGGCTGCCCATGACCGCCTCCGTCAGGAGGGTGCCACACGCACCTCGCGTCTACATGCGATCGAGGCTGAAGCTATTTCCTGGCAGAAACAGGTGGAAGGTGCGGAACGCCAGCAGGAGCTATTGAAAGAAAGGCGACTTGCCGCCGACGAGGAGCAGCGGCGCCTAGCTGCAATGCCTGAGGAAATCACCATACAACGTGGTGAGCTCATCGCCCGCATCGAGGTGGCCGAGAAGGTACGCCAGACAGCAGCCGATCACCTGACGGAAGGAGAAAGCCAGCTCGGCGAAAAGGATAGGGCGCTAAAGGCAGCTGAGGCACAACTCGCGGAAGGTCGGGAAAATCGCATCCGTTTGGAAGCTGGCGTCACTCAGGCCCTCCAGGCGCACCAAGTGCTTGTTGAGCGGATCCATGAGCGCCTTGAATGTGCGCCAGAAGAGGCGGCCGATGTGGCTGACCTGAAGGAAGGAGCCGAGCCGTCTGACCCAGTGGAGATTGAAACAAAGCTTGACCGCTACATACGGGAACGCGAACGCATGGGCCCGGTTAATTTACGCGCAGAAGCAGAAGCAGAAGAGCTTCAAGAACGCGTCGATGCGATGACGAGAGACCGCGAAGACTTGGTGGCGGCGATTGCACGGCTTCGTAAGGGAATTACAGAGCTGAATAAGGAAGGCGAAGCGCGTTTACAGTCGGCATTCACCCAGGTCGACAAGCATTTCCGCGAGTTGTTTACACGGCTGTTTGGCGGCGGCAAGGCGCATCTAAAATTGACCGAATCGGAAGACCCACTTGAGGTGGGCCTTGAGATTATGGCAAGC
>Ga0315336_1006328_pt1 | contig 12189 bp, 10 predicted proteins | sample ASW5metaG_FD_204512 | JGI IMG/M metagenome (GOLD analysis project Ga0315336, IMG submission 204512) | Ammonia-oxidizing marine archaeal communities from Monterey Bay, California, United States - ASW #5 | ecosystem: Environmental > Aquatic > Marine > Intertidal zone | place: USA: California...
CCCACCATGGAGACGACTCGTCGTGATCCCGTACAGATTCGGTTCGTAGCGGCGGCAAGTCACCCCGAGCTTGGCGATGTTGAAATGCGCGTTCCTGGCTTCGAGAGGGTCGAACGTCCACTCGATCAGCTGGTATCCAAGGTCGAGCGCCTCAGCTCGCTGGCGCATCTTCAGCTCGTATCCGAGCCCCGCTCCCTGGCATTCCGGCAACATCGCCGTCATGTGGCTATGCAGGTAAACCTCCCCGTCGGACTTGCGACCACAGACAGCGTAAGAAAACCCGACCAAGCGATCTCCGTCATAGCTGCCCAAGACGAGGCCGCCAGCTTTTGCGCTCACCAGCATCAGTCTCGACGGCACCTTCTCGATGTCGCTAAAACCCCACGCCGCTTCTTGGACAGCAAGGGTGTCGTGGAGCGAGACTAGGTCGCTGAGGACTCGGATTTCGCCTGCCGCCACAATTCCTCGAGAGACTTGCCTTGGGCCGCCAGGCCGCGTTCGATATACCCGAAGCGCGATCGAAACTTACGATTCGAGCGCCGCAATGCCAATTCGGGATTGAGCTTCAGAGTGCGAGCGATGTTCACCGCAACAAAGAACAGGTCGCCCAGTTCATCTTCGACGTGATCACGATCGCCCGACTGTTCAGCCTCGGCGAGCTCTCCGATTTCTTCCTGAAGCTTTGCAAGTACTTGCGAGAGGTCACTCCACTCAAACCCGACCTTGGCCGCCTTCTTGCTAACGTCTAGCGCCTCGAGCATCGCCGGCTGAGAGCGTGGAACCGAATCCAAGATCGACTCAGGCTCGCCTTGCCCCGCCCTCTCCTCTGCCTTGATTTCTTCCCAGCGCTTTACTACCCCGCCGGCTGTTTCGATTGATTCCGTATCGAAGACGTGCGGGTGCCGCCGGATCAGCTTTTCCGAGATCCGATCAAGCACATCATCGATTGAAAAACTTCCCTCTTCTGACGCAAGTTGAGCCTGGAAGACGATCTGGAGTTGTAGGTCGCCGAGTTCCTCGGGCAGGTGTTCCCAATCCTCGCGTTCGATTGCGTCGAGGACTTCGTACGCTTCTTCGATGAGATAGGGCCGCAGGGTCTGGATCGTCTGCTCGCGATCCCATGGGCATCCCCCAGGCGCGCGCAATCGCGCCATGATTCCCAGCAACCTTTCGAACTTTTCACCGGACATGCCAGAATGAGCGGTTCGTCCACTGTATCAACTCGAATGAAAATCCTAGGCGTAATTCCCGCGAGATTCCGGTCCTCCCGCTTCCAAGGCAAGCCTCTGGCTCTGCTGGGCGGCAAGCCGATGATTCAACACGTATATGAGCGCGCGTCGAAGTCCGAGCGGCTCAGCGACCTCCTTGTGGCTACCGACGACGAGCGTATCTTCGCCGCGGTCGAGAGCTTCGGCGGCAAGGCGCTGATGACCTCGCCCGATCATCCCTCTGGCACCGACCGTGTGGCCGAAGCAGCACGGTCGAGTGAATCGGAGATCGTAGTTAACATTCAGGGGGACGAACCGTTTATTTCACCGGGAGTGATTGATCAACTAGTGAGACCCTTCAACCACTCGCCAGGAATCGACATGAGCACGCTGTGCCGTCGAATCGAGGATGAGGCCGCCTTGGCCGACCCGAATGTCGTGAAGGTAGTCACCGATCGGCACGGCGACGCGTTGTACTTTTCACGGTCGCTGATTCCGCATCCCCGACACGGCGAGAGTGCGCAGGCGCTTGAGCATATCGGCATCTACGCTTATCGCAAGGAGTTTCTTTTAAGGTTCGCCTCCCTACAGCCCACTCCGCTGGAGCAGGCCGAAGGGCTTGAGCAGCTACGAGCGCTGGAGCACTCGGCGTGTATCCGTGTTGTGCGGACCACGGATCACGCAGGAGTAAGCGTCGATACTCCGGAGGATTTACAGGCGGCCGAAGCGCTTCTATCCGCCTAACCGCCGAAAAGCGGTTGACTATTCACCGAACGGCTTTAGAATCCCTACAGACTTCCATGCCTGCCGTCTGCCCCGTCATCATCGTCCACGGAATTCAAGGATCCTGGCTCAAGGACGAGTACCCTGTCGACTACCAGGACTCGATTCTGTGGACAGGGATTCTGAAGCGAAAGTTTCAGGCCTTGCATCTCCACCCCGACGACGCCTCGGTTGACTCCGAGCCGAGCAGGTTGATCGGGCCCCATCAGGCAGTGCCACTGATCTATGAATCGCTTGTGGAGGAGATTCGCGACGAACTCTCCGACTCTCATCCGTACGTCTACATGTTCAGTTACGACTGGCGGAAGGACAATCGGTTATCCGCCCAAGAGCTCAGCCTGTTCGTCGAACGCGTGCTCAAGATCGCACGGGTTCACGAGAAGGCGCGTGGAAAGCCGCGGCCAAGCAAGGTCACCTTGGTGGGTCACAGCATGGGGGGATTGGTCATCAAGTGGTACGCGACCCAAATATTGGATGACCCGGCGCGGGTTTCTCGAAAAATCGATCGCATCATCACGATCGCCACCCCGTACAAAGGCAGCCTCAAGTCGGTGGAGGCGCTACTGCCGGGGGCCCGCAATCTATTCGGGGTTGAAAACCAGAAGTCGATGCGCCACGCCGCGCGGACGCTGCCGGGCGTCTATCAGCTCCTACCCCGTTGGCCGGAAGCTGTGGTTGACCGCGCCACAGGGCTCGCTTTGGATATCTACGACGAGACCAACTGGCAACGCAACATTGTCGAAGGCCTCGCGGAACGCTTCCCGCGCGATGGAGCGACGAGTTACTTCCAGAGCATGCTGCGAGACGCCGAGCGCTTCACGCGCGAGACAAGTAGGCCCTGGCCCGAGAGTCTGCGCCGCAAGGTCTTCACGGCGGTCGGAGTCAAGACCAAGACCTGGTGGCAGGTACCCGTCGACCGTGGGCAGCAGAACCGATTTAACTTCGACGATGCGGTGTTTGGGCCCGATGGCGATGATAAGTGGGGCGACGGGACGGTGCATAGCGTGTCGGCGATTCTAGACGAGATTAGTGCCACAAGGCGAATCGAGCGCGAGGATCGTTTGAAGGACCGAGTAATGGGCGGCCATCACGCCAACTTGCCGAACCACGGCTCCGTTCAAGATTGGGTCTTGAACGCGCTCAAGCTCCATCCGCACTTCGACCACTCGTTCAAATCGCTCGAGTGAGATCTTGACAGGTCGCGGCACAACTGGATCCGATATGGCCCACGCGACTACCTACCTGCGCTTTGTGCTGTCGCCAATGAATCCCGACACCGGGGTTCGCGCGGGCGTCTTCAGCGCTGCCTACAAGTTGCGCGACAGTGACGAGTCGGCCGACGCTGAGCGCACCGAGCTGCGAGAGTTGCTCGACTGGTTTCACGCGAACTTGAACAAGCCGGACCGATTCAATCGCACCAAGTCAAAGGGCTTCTATCGCCGTCGAACAAAAGCGATCTCTTGGTTCAAGTCAGAGGCCACCGAACATACGGATACCTACTGCGGCGGCGACTCCCTGACTATTCTGCTTGGGCCCAGGTACGACCTTGGTTCTGACTTCGAAAAACGGCCCGTCTACGGGCGTGGTACCAGAGGTTCGGGTTCAGCGGATGGACCTGAACACGCCGCGGGTGCAGATCAGCATCGGCCGGAAGAGTCACATGGAACGCCCACGTGTGCCCGCGATCGACGGACTTGTACACCCTTGTCTCGCTGACCATGGCGTAGATCGGGCTATCACCGGCCCCGGCGGCGTAGATGGTCTGACGTCTATTGGGATCGGCAACGAGGTGCTCGATCGTTGGGCGTGGCTGATCAAGCGGCAACAGCTCAACCGGCATCCAGTTTTGACGCTCATCCGTGCTTTCGAACACTCCACCCGACGTACCGACGAAGAAGGTCGGAGTGGAGCCATCGGTCATCAAATGGGCTCGGACCGGCAGGTCGAAGACGACCTGAGCCTGCGCCGGGAGGACTAGCGACAATAGGAATCCGGCAGTCAGCCAAGTCCGCATGGATGAGAGTTTAGCGCCCCAGCGCGATCACCACGAAGAGGAAAACCGCGCAAACGCTATGCCAGCAGGCCAGCGATACACGCGGTTAGGAAATTCGCCATCGTCGCAGCCAACATCGCCCGGATTCCGAGCTGCGCGAGTTCGGACTTCCTCTCTGGTATTAGCGACCCTACCCCGCCAACCAGGATGCCGATCGAGCCCAGGTTCGCGAAGCCGCAAAGCGCATACCCCGCGATCAGGAACGATTGCGGGTCGAGCGTCTCTTTGATCTTGCTGAGCTCGACGTAGGCGATGAATTCGTTCAGCACCATGCGGGTTCCTAGTAGGTTCCCCACCGCGCCGGCGTCGGCCCACTGAACGCCCATCAACCAGGCGATGGGAGCGAAGACCAGTGCAAGGACCGATTGGACGTCCGCGGGCAGCCAAGCGAGGCCGCTGAAGTCCTTCGCCGCGCCGATGAGCCCGTTGAGCAGAGCGATCAAGCCCACGAAGGCGACCAACATCGCGCCGACGTTGAGCGAAAGCATTAGGCCATCGCCGGCCCCTTTTGCGGCGGCTTCGATTGCGTTGCTGGCGCGCTCGCCCGAGTGCGAGGGGACGGTCCCGAGAGTCTCAGGCGTTTCCGTCTCAGGGACGACAATCTTCGCCATCACAATCGCCGCTGGGGCGGTCATGATTACCGCGGTCAACAAATGCTCGACGGGGACTCCGCCAACACTCACGTAGGCGACCATCAGCGCTCCGGAGATCGTCGCCATGCCGCCGGTCATCACGACCATAAGCTCAGAGCGCGTCAGCTTATTGAGGTAGGGCTTGATGGTCAGCGGCGCCTCGGTCATCCCCATAAAGACGTTCGCCGCTACGTTCAGCGCTTCTGCGCCGCTAACCTGAAGGGTCTTCTGCATGATCACCGCCATAAAACGGACGGCGAGTTGCATGATCCCTAGGTGGTAAAGCAATGAGAATAAGGACGCGACGAAGATGATCAGCGGTAGGACTTGGAAGGCTAGCACAACACCTTCGGGGCCCTGCGAGGACCCAAGCGAGCCGAATACGAAGGAGCTTCCTTCTTCCGCGTAATGCATCACGCGGTTGAAGCCCTCGCCGAAAATTCGAGCAACTTGACCGAACGGAGTCCTAAGGACGAGCATCGCCAACGTCAGCTGGAGCCCGAAACCCCAGGCCACAAGAGGAAGCCGAATCGCCTTACGATTGGTCGACAGCGCGAACGCGATCGCGAAGATGGTCGCGATCCCGACCAGGCCCATTACGATTTACGCGAAAACGCGGGGCGGAAGACGACCGGCAAAGCGTCACGGCTATGCACGAAGCTAGGTCGCACTCGTTGCATCGTTTTCACGAAGGCCTGCTGGCTACTGGACCAAGTCGAGAACGAGATCACGAACTTCAGGCTGCTTCGCGGACAACCGGAAGGCGTCTTCCACGAGTTGGACCGCTTCAGCCAGGTTCGTGTCATCGGTGTAGTAAAGCGCGCAAAGGCCAGATCCAGCCCCAACCGAATCGCCCACCTTCGCCTGCAAGATCACCCCCACGGCCGGGTCGATCGGATCGCCGATGCGATCACGGCCTGCTCCGAGCATCGCCGCCGCTCGACCGATGTCGTCGGCGTTGATACGGCTGATGAAGCCCTCACGCGGCGAGGTGATGATGTGCTCGCCTGATGCGTTCGGCAGCAGCTCAAACTGGACCAAGGCGTTGGCGTCGCCGCCTTGAGCCGAGATAGCCGTTTGCAACAAGCTGAAGGCCGAGCCGTCGCCTAGGTGCTGTTGCGCGACGCTACGCGCCGTCTCAATCGACACGTCCGATTTGCCCAGGTAAATCATCCGGGCGGCAATCTCGGTTGCCAGCCCCGTCAGGTCGGGAGGCCCTTGATTTTGGAGTGTCTGAGAGACCTCCATGATTTCGAGCGCATTGCCGACGGTGAATCCTAGCGGCTGGTCCATGTCGGTCAGCAAAGCTTGGATACGGACGTTGACTCGGCGGCCGATCGTGATCATCAGCTGCGCCAGTCGACGGGCCTCGGTGCGTCCGGAAAGCAAGGAGCCCCGCCCGACCTTCACGTCGAGCACCAAAGCGTCAAGGCCTTCGGCAAGCTTCTTCGACATCACGGACGCTGCGATCAGCGCCAACGAATCGACAGTCGCGGTAGCGTCGCGAAGCGAGTACAGCTTCTTGTCAGCCGGAGCCAACTCGTTGCTCTGAGCAGCGAAGGCAATGCCGTTTTGTGAAACCAAATCCTGGAACGAGTCGATCGATAGGTTCGTTCGCAGATTCGGGATCGATTCCAGCTTGTCGAGTGAGCCGCCGGTATGGCCAATGCCGGGCTCGGCAATGACAGGAACCGCAATTCCCGCTGCGGCGGCGATTGGGGCGGCTATCAAGCTCACCTTGTCGCCCACACCACCGGTCGAGTGACAATCGACCTTCGACTTCTGAAGTCCTTCGAGGTTGACCTGTTGACCGCAACGCAACATTGCAGTCGTAAGGTGCGCCGCTTCGGCTTCGTTGAGGCCGTTACACGACCCGGCCATCAAAAAGGCGGCCATTTGATAGTCTTGAATCTCACCACGGGTATAGCCGTTGATGAGGCGCTCCATCTCTTCGAGACTGAGCTCTTCACTGTCGCGCTTTTTCCGGATGAGATCGACGATTCGGTCCATAAGACGTAAAGTTCCCCTTTCCCTGCCTCCGCGCGGCAGGCCGGGAGTCAAGGCTCAAGCCCTACAGCCTAGCAATTCGAGAGCCGCGCGGCAATGGCTTGAGAGCGAAGAATTCTTTGTAAATCAGAGGCTTGCGCCGCTACAGCTCTTGAACGGAAGGGGTATGAGCGATCATTTCACCCCGCGAAATTCGTGCAAAAAGAGCCAGCATTTCATCGTGAACGAGCCCATTGGTCGCAGCCATGTGTCCTTCGCCTGATCGGTACGGCCCTCCCGCCATATCGGTGACGCGTCCGCCCGCCTCCGCGTTGATGGCGAGGCCGGCCGAAACATCCCACGATTTGAGCCCAAACTCCCAAAAACCTTCGAGACGGCCGCAAGCGACCCAGCAAAGATCAAGCGCCGCCGAGCCAAAGCGCCGGCCCCCGTGGGTCAAGGCCGAGATCTGGTGGAAGTAGTGGATGTTGCCATCGATATTCCGCATGTGGGCGGGAAAGCCTGAGGCGAATAATCCAGCCTCCGCGGTTGCGATCGTCGAGACCTTGATTCGTCGATTGTTCAGATAGGCTCCAGAGCCCTTTTCGGCCGTAAAGAACTCGTCGCGACTCGGGTCGTACACAACGCCAACGATCCGCTCGCCGTTCTTCTCAAGCCCGATGCTGACAGAAAAGACAGGAACGTTGTGAGCGAAGTTCGTGGTGCCGTCGAGCGGATCAACGTACCAAACGTACTCAGAATCACGGTCGACACCGGTTCCTTCTTCGGCCACGATCGAATGGGACGGATACCTCGACTTTAGCCGGCCGACAACGAGGTCTTCCGAGGCGCGGTCGGCCGCGGTCACGATGTCATAGTCCCCCTTGTATTCAACCGCCACGCGCTGAAAATGCTGCAATAACAAAGCGCCTGCGTCGCGGGCAATTTCGCTCGCAAAGGGAAGGAAGTCTGCGTTGTTCATATTGTGGGGGCTCCCTTCCACTCTAAGGAATTTGAACTGAGCCGCGCGCGTCAGCAACCGATCTGCTACTCGGCTCTCATCCGATTGCGGCTCAGGGGCCGTCGCCTAATGTCAATGCTCTTCAGTGAACATGCGCCAGGCGGATGCATCCACTTGGTGCGGCGTGCGTAGCGGTCGCGATTCCGTGTCGCAGCCTCAACCTGCTAGATGAAGAGTATTGCCGCTAGCCCGTAGTCCTTCGCAGCGCCTCTCGCGACGGCTCAAACGAGCGCTGCGGGATACGACGGGGGGCGCTTCGCTAAACTTGCACGTAGCGTGGGCATTCTGTTCCGTTACGTACTGCGCGAGATCGCGGTCAGCTCGCTGATCGGCGGCGCGCTGTTTACCTTCGTCTTGTTTCTCAAGACGATTGGGCCTGTGATGGAACTGCTTGTTCGGGCGACGGTCCCGCCGAGTCAAGTCGGCTATCTGTTCTTGCTGACGCTCCCCCAATCGCTGCCGTTTACGATTCCCTGGGGCGTGCTTGCGGGCGTCTTGATCGGCCTCGGGCGACTGTCAACCGATGGCGAAATTACCGCCATACGCTCGGCTGGCATTCCCAGCCGGACGATGGTCTGGCCGGTTGGAGTCTTTTGCTTGCTGGGCGCGGCCGCCTGCGCCTACACGACGCTCGATTTGAGCCCGTGGGCTTTGCGCGAGCGAGTCGCGGTCGGCGAGAGCCTGAAGATTTCGCAAGCTTCGGCCGAGATTCAGCCGCGCGTGTTTATTGAAGAGTTCCCGAACACGGTCGTCTATGTGCGTGATATCGCGCGTGGCGATGTCGTCCGTTGGAAAGGGCTGTTCCTCGCCGACACTCGTGCGCCCGAGTCGCGCGGATCGGTAAACGGCGTCAACTCAGCCGTTGACGGGCCGCGGATCACCATAGCGGAGGAAGCTGTTGTGGTACCGCGGCCGGAACAGAACCGGCTCCAAGTCCACATGCCCCACGCCAGTACGTTTGAGCAGACTTTCGACCCCAAGCGATATCAGATTTACGAGTACAACCTGGGCGATCACGTGATCGACACCGATCCGCATCCACTCGATGACAGTGAGCGACCGTTCGACCAAATGACGACCGCGGAGCTAGCGGCCGCGGCCGATGGCGAAACCGACGCCGCCATCGTTCTGCAGCAACGGTACGCGCTGCCGCTAGCCTGCTTAGTGCTGCCACTCGTCGGGATTCCACTGTCGATTTCGACACAGCGCTCGGGCAAGTCGGTCGGCTTTATCTTGACGATCGTCCTAGCGTTCGCATATTGGATGTTCTTGCTTGGGGGTATGGCTCTGGCGACCGAGGGCGCCGTGTCGCCCGTAACGGGCGTTTGGCTCGCGAATCTCATATTCGCGCTGGGCGGACTGTGGATGCTGTCGCAGCTCGACTCGCCGAGTCGACGAGACTACCTCGCCATTGTTGGTGGGCGTCTAAGTGCTTGGTTCTCAAAGGTTCGGGGATGGTTTCGCAGGACCGCGGACCCGCGCGAAGGCATTTCGAGCCCGGGTCGGATGCCTGGCCCGAGTGCGCTGATCGACCCTTTCGTGCCGATTGTCGATCGCTACATTCTGCGGAAATTCATCTTCTACTTCTTCGTGATTCTCGCCACGTTCGTGTCGCTGTGGTTCGTATTCAGCTTCTTCGAGTTGCTCTCAGACATGCTGGCTCGACAGAAACTGGGCAGCTTCATCGCCTACATCTACTACCTGACTCCGTTCTTGGTTTACGAGACGGCCCCGTTTGCCGTGATGGTGGCGACGCTGGTGTTGCTTGGGATCTTGGCGAAGCACCAGGAACTAGTCGCCTTTCGGGCGTGCGGGGTCAGCATGTACCGCTTAGCCGCGCCACTCTTGCTTGCAACCGTCTTGCTCAGCGGCGGGTTGTTTGCGCTCGACCACTACTATCTGCCAGAGACCAACCGCCGGCAGGACGCCATTCGCGACGAGATCAAGGGGCGTCCCGCGCGGACATTCCTACGGCCCGATCGTCAGTGGACGTACGGTCAGCGCAACCGAATTTTCTATCACCGCTATTTCGACTGGGACAAGTTCGAACTGGCCGGGGTCAACGTCTACGATCTCGGCCTCGAACCGTTTCGACTTACACGTCACATCGCGGCCGACAGGGCTCGTTGGGATTCTGACCAAGCCACATGGATCTTCGAGAAAGGCTCGGTTCGGGAAATCGAGGAAGGCCAGGTGGTCACCTTCGAACAGTTCGAAGAGCAGGCTTTCGAAGACATCGTCGAGTCACCTGAGTACTTTCGGAAGGAAGAGCGCCAACATCAACAGATGAACTGGCGCGAGCTTCAGGCTTACATTTCCGACCTCACCCAAAGCGGATTCGACACCGTTCGGCTGCAGGTCATGTTGCACAGGAAGTTCTCGTTCCCCGTGGCCGCATTCGCGATGGCGCTGTTAGGTGTGCCCTTCGCCGTTCTGGTGGGGTCGCGAGGCGCGCTGGCGCCGGTAGCGTTTAGCCTTTGTCTCGGAATCGCCTACTACGCGCTCAGCGCCTTGTTCGAGCAGTTGGGCATCGCCTCCCAACTGACGCCGGCGCTCGCGGCTTGGGCTCCGGCCATGCTGTTTTGCCTCAGCGGGACGTATTTGCTCTTGCGAGTCAGAACTTGATGGCCGGCTGTCGCGGCCCCACAATGAATTCATGCGTCTGATTTGGTCTGCCGTCAAACTGGTCTCGTACGCCATCGGTTTCAGCGGCGTAACTTTGTTCGTCCTGATGAAGGTTTTTGGGCTGCAGATTGAGATGAGCGGCCACGGGTTGGGGCTTCCGGTTGTCTCGTTCCACGACCCCGATTTGCATATTGAGGCAATTGAGAGTCGGAGCGCGGGGCCCGAACTTGCCGCGGCCGCGGGGACAGGCTCGACGTATTGGACCGACTATCGAGGCCCTGGTCGAGCCGGAATCTACGACGAGACGAGGATTCTTACCGACTGGCCCGAGCAAGGGCTGACCGAGTTGTGGCGAACCAAGGTCGGCGGCGGGTATGCCTCGATGGTGGTCGCCGAAGGCCGCGTATTCACCATTGAGCAGCGCAGGAAGCAGGAGGTCGTCGCCGCCTACGACCTCAGTAACGGCGCGCAGTTGTGGGAGCACTCCTGGCCGGGATTCTTTCAAGAGCAGATGGGCGGCAATGGGCCGCGAGCGACACCCACCTGGCATGAAGGTCAGATATACGCGCTTGGCGCGAGCGGCGAACTACGTCGCCTCGACGCCGCGACGGGGCAGAAGGTGTGGAGTAAAAACATCCTTGAAGACAATGGCGCGACGAACCTGATGTGGGGGATGTCGGGGGCGCCGCTGGTGGTGGACGACAAATTGATCGTAAATCCAGGGGGTCCCGGGTCGAATTCGATCGTTGCGTATGACAAAGACACTGGCGACGAAATTTGGTCTTCCCAGGGCGATCCGGCAGGCTACGCGTCTCCCCAGCTGGCGACGCTAGACGGCAAACGGCAAGTTCTTGTGATGACGGGCACTCGTGTGGTTTCACTCGATGTCGAAGATGGCGCGCTGTTGTGGAATGTTGAATGGGAAACCGATCACCAGATCAACGCAGCGCAGCCGTTGGCCGTGGACGAAGACCATGTTTGGGTGTCGTCCGGGTACGGCATGGGATCGGGGCTGTTGAAGATTTCGGGGGCGAACGTCGAACAGGTCTGGAAGTCGAACTCGATGAAGAACAAGTTCAACAGTTCGGTGCTCTACCAGGGCCACGTCTACGGACTTGATGACGCGATCTTTGCCTGCATCGACGTTCGCACGGGTGAGCGCAAGTGGAAAGGCGGCCGTTACGGGTTCGGCCAGGTTCTGCTGGCTGCTGGCCATGTGATCGTGCTGACCGAGCAAGGCGAGGTTGTCTTGCTCAAGGCGACCCCAGAGTCGCATCAAGAGTTGGCGAAGTTCTCGGCGCTGAGCGGGAAAACCTGGAACGTTCCGGCGATCGCCGAAGGAAAACTCCTGGTACGGAATCAGACCGAAATGGTTGCCTATGATTTGGCGCCTTAACGTCGTCTTCCTAGCGGCTCTGCCGTTGTTTGCGGACGACTTGCTTCGAGTGGACGTGTTTGGGTTGTTCAAACCCTCGGTGGCGATCGTTGAGGCCGCCGGGGTGATTGTCGATGGCCGGGAGATTTCGCTTGAAGGTCAGGGCCCGGCGCACCTGCATGCGGTCAGCGGGCGGATCCGAATCACGGTTGGCGGCGAGAGTCTTTGGGCGGATGCGGTGGAGACTCGGCCGGCTGCCGGGTTCGACCTCTCCATTCCGTCGAAGATTCGACGGCGCTTTCCAGGCCACCTGACGGCGACAGCGAAGGAAGACCGTCTTCAACTCATCGTCGGGATGAGCCGTGCAGAAGCGGTTGCGGCAACCGTTGCAGCCGAGGCTCCAGCAACGTGGCCCGAACAAGCGCTGCTGGCCCAGGCCGTAGTTTCTCGGTCTTACCTGAGCGCGGAGCGTAGGCGGCATCTTGGCTACGACTTCTGCGATACGA
>Ga0315336_1006329_pt1 | contig 12188 bp, 13 predicted proteins | sample ASW5metaG_FD_204512 | JGI IMG/M metagenome (GOLD analysis project Ga0315336, IMG submission 204512) | Ammonia-oxidizing marine archaeal communities from Monterey Bay, California, United States - ASW #5 | ecosystem: Environmental > Aquatic > Marine > Intertidal zone | place: USA: California...
GTGCATGGCTTTAAGATGGATTTTTCCATTGATAACAATCCAACATTTTGTGGTGTTAACCCATCAACATCTTTTATTGGAGATATTCTTGAGATAGTTGCAAATTCGTTAAGTTGTTTTGGTAGCGGTAATTGAACTAGAATTCCATGAACTTCCTTATCATTATTTAGATTATTAATAATTTTGTCAAGTTCTTTTTGTGTCGTATCGGCAGATAACTTATGATCCTTTGTTTTAATCCCAACTTTTTCACATGCGTTATGTTTATTTTTTACATATGTTGCAGATGCTGGATCATCCCCCACCAACACTGTAGCTAGACATGGTATCACACCGTCTGAATTTAGTTTTTCAACTGCACTTTTTAAAATATCTTTGACCGCATTTGATACTTCAATCCCATCTATCTTTTGTCCAGCCATAATGCTATCTTATTGTATAACTATTTAATTTAAGCAGAAATGAAAGTAATTTTTGAATCTATGAGACTGTATGTGATTTGCGGTTTAAATAGAAATTTTGTATGATTTACCCATGATGAAGCTTAGATGTTCGTATTGTGCCACAAATTTTTGTGAGTATAATTGTAAGTGTAAGTGTCATAGTAAAACTTGGACAAAAAATCAGTCTGAATAATTTTTAAAATCATTTGTAGTTCAGTTGAAATAAAAAAATGGTGGGATGACAAGTCCCATCATAATAACATGATAGAGAATCAACATTATTTTAGAATAAAAGCCGCACGTAGAAATTATTAGTATGAATGATACTATCAGGCTCTCTTCTTCTTAGTAGGTTTCTTAGCTGATTTCTTCTTAGTAGGTTTCTTAGCTGATTTCTTCTTAGTAGGTTTCTTAGCTGATTTCTTCTTAGTAGGTTTCTTAGCTGATTTCTTCTTAGTAGGTTTCTTAGCTGATTTCTTCTTAGTAGGTTTCTTAGCTGATTTCTTCTTGGTAGCTGATTTAGTTTTCATAACCTTCTTTTTAGTTTCTTTTGGTGTTACCTCGGTCTCCACAGCAGCTGGTTCTGGTGTTACCTCGGTCTCCACAGCAGCTGGTTCTGGTGTTACCTCGGTCTCCACAGCAGCTGGTTCTGGTGTTACCTCGGTCTCCACAGCAGCTGGTTCTGGTTCCTGCTCAACTTGTTCAGAGAAGAACGCAGAACTGAGTTCAGATAATGGCTTTGTTTCAACAGCTGGTTTTGGTTTTGCTTCAGCCAATACAGGTTGCTCTTCCTGTTGGGATTCAACAAGACCAGGTAATTCACCTAAATTATCTGTCATAACTTTATTGTCATCAATTCTAATGTAATGATCCTCATATGCCCTAAAGTATCTAACATTTTTTCCCATCCTAATCTTGCCAAGGTCACCATAAACTGTCATGTATTTGACACCATGTCCTAAATTGTTAGCAAGGGCATCACGGTCTACAATTTCTCCACCGCTTATTTTATTTCCAATATCACGATGTTGTTTTACTTTAGTGATGATGTGATTTTGATCATATAATACTTGAGAAATTAGATAATCAGCCCACTTTGCCATTTCAAAAAATATTGTAATTATCCCCTAAATAAGCAATGAGTTTTGCAATATTTAGAATTGATGTTAATCCTTAAAGGGTTCAAAAAGTTTATTTTTTTATTGAAAATAAAATTTGACACAATTGAATATTTGAATAAATTAAAAAAAAATAACTCATATTTTCATACTTTCATCAATAAGAAATCCTTGGCAGTCGGTGTCATATTTTTAAAGCCTGGTGACAGTGACACACAAGAACCGCATGATTCTGATGAAATCTATTACATTCTAGATGGAAACGGATTTTTACAGATTAATGACAAATCTCATCGTATCAAAAAGGAAGAGATCTATTTTGTAGCAAAAGATGTTCCCCACCACTTTTATGGTAACACAAAAAATCTTTCTGCTCTGTATTTTTTTGGCGGTTCTGATTCTTAGGAAAGAATTTTTACCTTTCTTCCAACCACACTGATTTTCTTTTCTGCTATGAGTCTTACAGCTTCAGGGTAAGCTTTGTGTTCTTTTGCTAATATTTTCTTTGACAAGGTTTCCTCAGTATCATCATTTTTGATTTTTACCGTTTCCTGAACAAGAATGGGCCCTGTATCTACTCCCTCATCCACAAAATGAACAGTGCAACCTGAATGACTTACACCTGATTCAATCGCTTGTCTTTGTGCATCTAGTCCTGGAAATGCAGGCAAAATGGAAGGATGAATGTTTAGTATTCGGTTTTTAAATTTTTTAATAAATTCTGGGCTCAGTATTCTCATGAATCCCGCAAGACAAATCAGAGAATTTTTTGGTGTAATATCGTATTTACTCAGTATATGTATTATTTTTTGGTCATATTCCCATCTTGTTCCTTGAAATCCCATACTTTCGACAATTTCAGTTTGCACATCAAGTTTCCTTGCAATCTTTAATCCCTTTGCCGATGGTTTATTCGAAATAACTATTGTAGGTTTAATTGGAATGTTTTGTTTTTGTACCGCATTAAGTATAGACCTCATGTTGCTCCCTCTCCCGGAGATTAAAATTGCGAGTTTAAGCAACATACTGTTCACTGAATTAGTTAAAATAAAGCTATGGTTAATTTGTAATTGAGATTGATTCTACTTTAAGGCTCACTTTTGTTTTTCCATATTCGGCAAATTTATCATTCTCAAGTACAACTGTATTAATACCTGGTTTAAGAGTCAAATTTTCAATTTGCGTATAAGTTAATTTGGTAGGAATGTCATAACTTGCTAGTTTTTCATTATTCATAAAAACTGTCACAACATTTTCATTTTTTATTGAAGTTAAAACTAGATTTAATGTAACGTTCATTTCAGAATTTGTTGGATTTACTATCATTATTTCTGAACTTTTCATGGTAGCCCGTGCATTCTCTAGAATTTCAAATATGTACCAGCCAGAACCTAGTAACAAAAATGGTTCTGAAGAATTAGGTTTTGGAATTTTGTACACAACTATATGATTGTCTTCGTGAATTGGTTTATCCCCACCTAAAATTTCTGACATATGTCGTTTAGTTTCTGGTAAAAATTCTAGGCTGAGCGTATTTTGATTGATTTTATCATATGATAGTATTTCTTTGTGTATTGTAACATATTTGATATCAAAATGATCAAAAAGTGATAATCCATGAGTTACTAGATCTTGTTTGATAACATCATCCTTACTACCAAGTATGTGAAACATATTCAAAAAATATGTCTGTGTATTTCTCATTATTTCAACGTCGACTCTAGATTCAAATCCACCATAAATTGGCTTTTCATGATGTATTTGGTGGTATAAGAATACAGGATCTGATTCCATGAGCCTTTCTCCAGTTCCGCCAATGGGCGCATGTAATACAGTAAACTTCGATTCATCATTTTTAATTTCTTCATAAATGTCAGGAATTGGCTCTGAATACGAAAGATATGGAATCATAGAAAACTCAAAAAGAATAACAAATCCGATAACTGCTGTTAACATAAGTTGTTGTTTAAATGAAGAGAATTTGTTTTTCAAAAGCCCATAGACAGTATAAGAAGCTAATACAGCTAATGCTAAATTAGCCATTACAATAAATCTTGCAGGTGCTCTTATTTCATCCCATTCAGGCACTACATCATAGAAAATTTTTTCAGGCAATACAATTCCTGTTGATTCATGGAAGATTTTTAATTCAGGTCCAAGACTCATTAAAACAAAAATTCCACATATAAGTAACCAAAACCATATGTTGTCTCGTCTATATCTAATAACAGCAAGTGCCGAGAGAAAAATAACAGAATAGCCTAAAAAGGTAAAATGTTCTACTTGTAATCCGTGTATTGGCTTATCAAAAAATGAATAAAATGATTTGTACATTCCATGATCTGAAATCTTTTGAGTTGTATGTTCTGGTCCAGGAAGTATCAAGTATTCCAGACTAATTGAATACTTGATATGTTCATCTAACGGTCTATCAGGTGCTTCATCACCTAATGTAGTGTTTGATAAAAATAAAATAGATGTACTGATCAGACCAATTGTTAACAGTATAGAAAAGTTTGTAATGAAAGTTTTATTTGAAACTTTTTTTTGCTTAAAAATGTAAACTGCAAAAAACACAATTGAAAACATTGTAATAAATACGGAATAATATAGATGAGTAAGTGAAACTAGGAAGAATACTATTCCACCTACAATTGAATAGTATTTGGATTGTTTTTCCAGTAATTTGAAAAGAAATAAGACAAAAATTGGGAGCCATACTATCATTGATAAACCAATATGCACAAGTGAATGAGCCATGTGATATGTAGTGAATGTAAAAATTATGCCTGCAATGATTGACGATAAATAATTTTTGTTGAAATTATTTGCAAGTAAGTAACATCCATAACCTCCAAAAATTAATCCTAAAATCCAGATAATATTCCAGGCAGTAGCATAATTCAAGAATTGTACTAATAAAAATCCCAGAAATGTTGTAAAATACGCTAAGTTTCCACTAATATCCGCTCCATCAGGATAGAAAATGTAATTAGAATGCTGAAAATCCAGATCATTTTCAAAAGAGAAATCTGCCCACCAAAATCGCCACATCATATGACATTTATCATAACAATCAAGCCCTGCTGCATCGCTTGCAAAATCAAGTATGATTGGAAATGTAAAAATCACAGTAAGAACAGAAAAAATAAAAACTACAGATAGATGTTCAACAAATATCTTTTTAGTAATTAGGTTTACCATGGTGTATCATCTATCAATTTCAGTTCATTATCTACTATCTTGAATCCCATAATATCTAACGTTTCTTTTGCTGTTGAGGAGTTTCTTTCCAATATTTGCTTCGCAAGATCAATACGTGATTTCATGTCCATGTCTTGGCCAATTTTGTATTTTCCTGTTAATGATTCTGGGACGATTTTGATAACCTCAACTCCCTTTAGAACATCCATGTCAGGGTTGATTGGTTCATATCCGCCCTCAGGCTGGTATTTTTTCATCAGACCATTTAGTGCAATAGTTTTTTCTTTCTTATCTGAAACAATACTGCCATTTCCTTTTATTATGACGCTGATGTACAATGTATCAGCAAGAGATGCATCAGTAGGATCTGAAAAATACGATGGTAGAAATTCTAGACTTTTATCTACTTCAAATCCTACTTTTTGATTACGCCTAATGTTACCAAGTTTTTCACCTCTTATGTGAGAATGCATGTAAATTGCATCATTAATGAATACAAAATTCATCGGAATAATTTGTGGGAATCCATTCTCATCAATACTCGCTACCCTACCAGTTTGCTGGGAGCTTAGAAACTCAATAATTTTTTCTTTTGATTTTATTTGTAATTTTCGATGATCTCGTCGTATCAAAAAGTCTTCCATGCTATTTTTAATCTAAGTAACTGAATTATGCTTTACTTATTTTGTTCCTTAAAATAAGGAATCACATGAGTAGCAAATTTATCAATAGAACCAAAGTAGTTTTTACCCCAAAACCTGATTACAAAATGATTTACACCTGCCTTGAGAAACCTCTCAAATATTGGAATTATATCATCAGGTGTACCAACACCGGTTGATGATCTTGCAATAGCATCTGGAATTTTTGTTGCAGCCTCACGCATTTTTACAATCCAATCTTGGTTAGACATAGAATATTCCGTAAAGTATTTCCTAAAATCAAATCCTTCAATTTCTTTAAGTCCATGCACTCTAAGTATTTCAGGTTTAAACAGACTAACTTTTACAGCCTCCTTCATCCTAGCCCAAGATTCTTCGGCGTCGTCAGAAAAGTAAACATCAATATCTAATGCCATCTGAAAATTATCTTTTTCTTCCTGTGTTCTATTGTTTTCATTCATTGATGTTTCTATTTGCTTTTTATGGTCCTCAAATAATTCTGGGGTATATCCTATTGGTAACCAACCATCACCATATTTTCCCGTTAGTTGCAACGTTCTCTTTCCACCGGACGCCATGTATGTTGGCGGATGAGGTTTTCTTATCGGAGGAGCTTGAAGGCAAGCAGATTCTAATTTGTAATACTTACCATCATAATCTACAGTGTTATCTGGTGTTGAACCATACAATTTTTTGATTACTTGGATTTGTTCTTCCCATTTAGAAACAGGTTTCTCAAATGGTATACAAAATTCTTTTAGGTTTTGAGCTTCACCTGCACCAATTCCTAAAATTGCTCTTCCTTTTGAAACTCTGTCCAATGTGATTGCTGCTAATGCAATATTTGATGGGTGTCTTCTAATCGCATCAGTGACACAAGTTCCTAATTCAACATTATTTGTAACAGCTGCAATTGATGATAGCATGACCCATGGGTCAAGTACAATTGCATTTTTCCATTGTGGAACATTTGTGTGGTCCATGTAGAAAATAGAGTCATAGCCAGTACGGTCAGCTAACATACATGCAGTTAAAATTTGATCTTCAGAATAACCTGCTCTAGCAACATTTAGCCCATTTTGAATTCCAAATTTTATCATTTGATATTACACCTAGTACAAACTCTTGAATTTCAATCTTAATAAGTTTCACAAAGATAAGTCACACCTAATTTTATACGAAAATTAAATATGACATTCAAAGATTGCCATCATTGATGTCGTTAAGACATTTGACGACATCTTCTTTCGAAATTGGAATTGGGTTTGGATTAAGGTGGCCCTTGTCAGTCATTACAACGTCAGCCGCTTCATCAACAGGAGCCTTTAGCTGCATTTTATCGAAACCAATTTTTTCAATAACTTCTTTGAATTTTTCATAGAAAATTGATTTGTTGTGTTTGTGTGCTATTGTAGTGCATGAAGATAAAGAGTATCCATGAGCAACACCCTCATTGGAAAATACATATGATAATGCATGTCCTAGCGTTGTGGAACAATTTCCAAAACCCATACCTGAAAGCATGGAACCATATGGATAATTTTCCGGCTTGTCATTCATAATTGCATCATATAATACGTCAAATGCTTGTTTACATAATGTTCTTGTAAGATCATTTCCTAATTTACTGTCATATCCTTCTGTTGCTTGTGCACAAGCATCACATACAGAGTTTTTGATTATTTGTTCTGGTGTACCATCCATAAAATATGAATCAATTACAGCACGATCTGCAAGGAACCTTTCTTCAGGACCAAGAAGTTTTTTCTTACCATCAAATTTTAAAACACAATAAGTTGTCATCTCAGCTCCTGTACCAAAAGTTGTAGGGATTAAAATTTTTTCTAGACCAAATTCTTCTGACGCATATTTTACAACATCCATAGAACTTCCGCCACCAAGACCAATTAGCACTGATGGGTTTTTTCCTTTGTATTCAGATACAACAACCTTTACATCATCAATAGATGGTTCTGGCTTAACTTTATCATATAACATATAGTCTTGTATGCCCATTTTGTCTAACCATTTTCCAGATAATTCTGGGGGGGCAGTAGTTACAACTAAAGCATTTTTTGGATACTCTGCTTCAGAAAGTACATTTTCACCAAATTGAATTACTTTTGGTATTCTTACTGTATGCATGATTTATTGAGATTCTGATTATTATTATACCTTCCAATCATTGAAGACTTGGTTTATTTATTTAAAATAAAATTATAAAATGATGATTAAGAATTTTAATTTATTAGCAAATACAGCAGTGAAGAAAAAAGCATTACAGATATTAGAAGCTGGATTAACCGCCGCAGAACCAAAAAATTTCCTAAAATCATTTGTGGGTAAAAATCACATTCAACTGGGAAAAAATCGTATATTTTTATCGAACTATGGGAAAATTTTTGTGGTTGCATATGGAAAGGCCTCAGATTCTATGGCAGAATATGTATCAAAGAAAATTAATGTTTCACAGGGAATAATTGTAGCTCCAAAACACACTAAATCTTCAATAGTCGGTAAAAAATTCCAGATATTTTATTCTGGGCATCCATTACCTGATAAAGAAAGTGTAAGAGCAGGAAAAGCAGTGCGAGAATTAGTTAACAACTGTTCTAAGAGGGATTTTGTGCTATTTTTGGTGTCCGGTGGGGGTTCTTCTTTGTTGGCTCTTCCAGATAAAATAACATTGAGTGAAAAAAAACACGTAACTAAATTATTATTGCAATGTGGTGCCACAATTGACGAATTTAACTGTGTTAGAAAACATCTGTCAATGATCAAGGGTGGTAAGCTTGTTCAAAACATGAATTGTGATGGGTGTGCATTGGTAATGTCAGATGTTGTCAGTAACGATTTATCAGTCATTTCATCAGGATGTACGTATAATGATAATACAACATTTTCTGACGCAATAAAGATAATAACTAAATATTCCCTGGGAAAAAAACTTCCAAAAAAAGTGATTACACACCTAAAACGTGGTCTGAATACAAAGACAATGAAACCGAACAGATTAACGATCAAGAATAAAATCATAGCAACTAATCATGACTGTTTGGATGTTATGGTTTTAAAATCTAGGCGACTTGGGTTTACTACTAAGGTTTATTCACCAGTCAAGCATGATGTAAGCGTATCAGCAAAAAAAATTGTACGAATGATATCAGAGAAGAAGAATTCATGTATAATATTTGGTGGTGAACCGACGGTACAAGTAAAGGGAAATGGGAAAGGAGGTCGCAACCAAGAACTTGTTCTACAGATCTTAAAATTAATTCATGGTTCTGATCATCATGTGTTAGTTTCTTCAATTTCAACAGATGGTATTGATGGAAACACAACATGTGCTGGAGCTTTAAGTGGCAATAATTCATCTAACCTACAAAAAATTTCTTCCTACTTGGAGAACAATGATTCTTATTCATTTTTTAAAAAGTATGGGGGGTTGATAAAAACAGGATCAACTCATACTAATTTAATGGATATAGGATTGATCATAAAATATTAGTTCATGTCCAAGCTTTTTTGTCTTTTTTCCAAACAAGCTTATCATCAATGTATGTATGATCTTTTTCTTCAAAGACTGTATGCCATTTTCCATTATGCGGAAAAATTCTATTTAATTCCTTAACTTTATTGTTTGTTGGTGCTCGATTCATCAAAGCGCCCCATTTCATAGACGGAATTTTTGGCATAACGTCATTGATATCAGTCATATCCATTTTGGAAAATCCTTATTTAAAAATCCTTATTTGTTTCAAGATCGAGTTTTATCTTAATTACATTTAGCTGATTTACAATCAATTTTCTTCGTTTTATTAAATCATTAAACAAAACCACTAGAGTCTCTAGAAGCAGACGTTTCATTCTTATCAGAAAGATGTTCCGTAGATATATTTTTTGTTGGCTCTATCAAATGGTATTCTAATTTTAGATTTCTATGACCCACTAACTGGTTAACAAAATGAATTTTGTCATCAATTATTTGGTTTGATGTTTTATGTTGCTGTATTAAAATTTCATACATTTCTTTTGAATCACACATGACATGTATCTTGTCAAAATCTTTTATGATGAAAACGCCAAGACCCCAATAAATTCCCACATGAAGTGCAACAAATCTTGATTCTTCTTTATTTTTAATATCTAATTTTCCACCTGAAAGATATGCTGCAGGATGTTCTCTAATTTGGTTTATTATCTCCTTTCCAGTTTTTATTGACCATGAGTACTCTTTCAAATTACCGTCAAAAAACAGTTCATGCTCCATATGTCAATCAAAAGGGCGTTTTTTGTCTATATATTTCTCGTTTGTCGCTTAATGATCAACATTTGAATCAGTGTATAATGTCAGAGTCTCAAACCTTTTTCACAAAAATGGTGGACGAACTAGTAGAATTTTCAGAACATGACCCCGAATTATCAGATGGTTTAAAGTGGCTTGATGGTGAAGCACAAAAAAAGGGATTGTCATTTTATGATATGGTTTATCAAGTATTGTATAAACATGATGTAGATTCTAAAGCAAAAGAATGGCTTAACTCTAGAAATTAACTTACGTTTTATTTTTTAGTTCTTTTTTCTATTGGAATATATTTGGAACCTTGTGGTCCAGCATATTTTCCAACATAGTTAGCCTTTGGTCTGTATAACATAGCTTTTGGTGCTGCTTCTGCAAATTTTTCTTCAATAATATGTGCAGCCCAACCAGCAGCTCTCGATATAGCGAATATTGGTGTATTAAGATCCATCGGAATGCCTAGCATGTAATAAACTGATGCACTGTAAAGATCCACGTTCGGAAAAATTTCTACACCTTTATCTTTTTTCATCAACTCAGCAGTTACACGCTCAACCTTACTTGTTATATCATACCATGGCTGACCAGTTTTTTCTGATAGTCTTTTGGACAGTTCCTTTAGTACTTGAGATCTAGGGTCAACGGTTTTGTATACTGCATGTCCCATTCCCATAATCCTTTCATTCTTTGTAAATTTTTCTTTAATGTAAGATTCAACGTTTTCCTCAGTTTTTACATCTAGAAGCATTCTCATCACTTCATAATTTGCTCCTCCGTGTAATTCACCACTTAATGCACCAACTGCTGCACTAGCAGCAGAATACATGTGTGCACGCGTAGATGCAACTTCCCTTGCTGCAAACGTTGAAGCATTCAGAGTATGATCTGCATGTAAAATCAAACAAATATCAAAGATTCTTTCTAATTCAGGATCTGGCTTCTCACCATTCAGCATGAACAAAAAATTGGCAGCGTGGCTTAAATCAGAATCAGGTTCTATGATTTTTTTACCATTGCGGATTCTATGCCAACTAGATACAATTGTAGGAACTTTAGCTATCAGATTTATAGCTCTGCTATAACTTGCCTCCTTAGTTGAAAATTCCTCATCATAGTAACCTCCAAACGCAGCAACAAAGGCTTGTAGAACATCCATAGGGTCGGCATCCTTTCTCCAATTACCCATGTTAATTTGCATTTGTTTAGGAATAATTCTCGCATTAATTAATTCAGTTTTGAAATTACTGTATTCATTCTTAGTTGGCAATTCATCATGTAGTAAAAGAAAACATGTTTCCTCAAAATTGGAATTCTTTGTAAGATCTAAAATATCATATCCACGATAAATCAGCTTTCCTTTTTGCCCATCAATATATGAGATTTTTGTGTCTGCAACCTCAATATTTCTTAAACCTATGTTTTTTGTATCCATGCCACCTTTGAGAAAATAGCACTTTTAAATTTTCGACTCGAATAACGTTTTGAAAATTCAGTATTTTGTCTAATCCAACAACTTTTGTAATTATAAGATTATTTTTAACCACATTACTATGTCTCAAGAAGAGCGTAAATTATTGCAATTAATGGATGAACGTATTCTAAATGCATCTCCAGAAGAATTAGCCAAATTACAACAAGCCGACATTAGCACCCAGCTTGACGGAATTTGGTTTTATGATATTTGCAATCTTTCAGATCAAATACAACCAAATCATGATGTTACAACCAACAAACTTTTTTCAAAATAATAATTGTATTTCTAAATTTAAATGTGGGTCTAGCGGTTCGATCATATGTCAACTAAATCTAAAAAATCAAGCATACGAAAAAGCTCATCAAAAACCATAAAATCAAAAAGAACTAAAACTCTTTGTATCTCACATATGGAAGATGCAGATGGAATTTCTTCTGCTGCATTAATTAAACAAGCTTTTGGTGGTGATACAACACTTGTTGATTATCCTGGGATGACAGATGTACTGGAGACTTTACGAAACGATGAAAAATTAAAAACATTATTCATATGTGATCTAGGATTAAACAAACAAAATACTGATTCCTTTGTTGAATTGCTTACGGAGTTAAGAAAAAAGCAAATTTCTATAACCTATGTAGATCATCATCATTTAGATTCAAAAATTATTGCTAAACTTAAAAAAGTTAAAGTGAAACTAATTCATGATACATCTGAATGTACATCAGTCCTTGTCTATAATGCATTTAAGAAAAAATTATCAGATCATTCTGTGTTTATTGCAGCATGTGGTGCAATCACTGATTATATGGAAGACAGACCAATAGCTTCAAAACTTTTGCAAATCTATGATAGACAGTTTGCCTTGATAAGCGCTACTGTCTTAACATACAATATAGTAGGACATCAACGCAAACAAGACATTGATTATCTTTATTATTTAGTTGACGAATTATCAGAATCAAAATTTCCACATGACATTCCAAA
>Ga0315336_1006330_pt1 | contig 12188 bp, 10 predicted proteins | sample ASW5metaG_FD_204512 | JGI IMG/M metagenome (GOLD analysis project Ga0315336, IMG submission 204512) | Ammonia-oxidizing marine archaeal communities from Monterey Bay, California, United States - ASW #5 | ecosystem: Environmental > Aquatic > Marine > Intertidal zone | place: USA: California...
TTGGCGGCTTCGCAGGAGCCACAGCAGACGCATTTTCATTATTTGCTCGTTTTGAAGAAAAACTTGAAAAATTTCAGGGGAACCTGCCCCGTTCTGCCGTAGAACTGGCCAAAGACTGGCGCACAGATAAGATACTCCGTCGCCTTGAGGCCATGCTGATTATAGCCGATAAAGATCATTCGTTCCTTATTTCAGGAAATGGGGATGTCATAGAGGCTGATGACGGTATACTTGCTATCGGGTCAGGGGGCATGTTCGCACAGTCAGCCGCAAAAGCCCTGCTTAAGCACTCTGATCTTAACGCTCGAGAAATTGTTGAAGAGGCTATGAACATCGCCCAATCAATCTGCGTATACACAAACTCAAACCTCACCATAGAAGAGCTTTAGATTATGGATGCATCGGTCGCCCCAACCCAAAATCAACCGGTTTCGCAAGAAGAATTTGTCGCATCTTTGACACCAAAGGAAATAGTAGGTGAACTTGATAAGTTTATTGTGGGACAAAACAAAGCTAAACGGTCGGTGGCAATTGCTCTCCGAAACCGTTGGCGAAGCCAACAGTTGGCGGAAGATATACGCGATGAAGTCGCTCCTAAAAATATACTGATGATTGGTCCCACGGGCGTGGGAAAAACAGAAATAGCCAGACGCCTGGCCAAACTTGCGAATTCACCCTTTATTAAAGTTGAAGCATCAAAGTACACGGAAGTCGGCTATGTAGGACGCGATGTCGAATCCATGGTGCGCGACTTAGTAGAAATTAGTAAAAATATGGTGAAAGATGAAATGGAAAAAGAAGTCCGAGAGAAAGCTCGTTCCCTAGCCGAGGAAAAGTTGATCGATCTACTCTTACCTCCCCCGCCAGGACAAAGCAGCCCCAGTAATGATCCAAATGCGGACACACTAGAAAAGCAACATTACGACAACACTCGCGAAAAATTTACAGCCTATCTTAAAGAAGGGCGCTTCGATGAGCGAATGGTTGAAGTTGATATCCAGGAAAACTCCAGCCCCATGGTTGAGGTTTTTGGTAGTGGCATGGAGGACATGGGAAACAATATAAAAGATATGCTAGGTTCTATCATGCCCAAAAAAACCAAAACAAAAAAAATGAAAGCGCCTGAAGCTTTCAAAGTTCTCTGCCGCCAGGAAGCAGACAAACTGATTGACCATGATAAAGCTACCCAAGAAGCTTTAGAGCGGACAGAAAAAAGCGGGATCATTTTTATTGATGAAATAGACAAAATTGCTGGGCGCCAGGGAACTCAAGGTCCTGATGTCTCTCGCGAAGGTGTACAGCGTGATTTATTGCCTATAGTCGAAGGTTCCAATATTAACACGCGTTATGGAATCGTTAAGACTGACCATATTCTATTTATTTCAGCAGGAGCCTTCCATTCAACCAAGCCTTCCGACCTAATACCAGAGTTTCAAGGCCGATTTCCCATCCGCGTTGAACTGGACTCTCTCACAGAAGATGATTTTGTTCGTATTCTTACAGAACCGGATAATGCCCTTATTAAACAATATATTGCTCTTCTTAATACGGAAAATGTAAAGCTTGAGTTTACTGTTGAAGCTGTTCGTGAAATCGCTCAAATGTCAGCTACCGTCAATACACGAACAGAAAATATTGGAGCACGGCGACTTCAAACGGTAATTGAAAAACTCCTTGAAGACATTTCCTTCAACGCGCCCGACTTATCTGGGCAAACAATAGTACTTGACGCGGAAAAAGTCCGGGAAAAATTGGATAATATTATCCAAGATGAAGATCTTAGCCGTTACATCCTCTGATGCCCCCAATGAAAGAACGTATTCAAAAGGCTGAAACACTGCTCGAAGCCCTCCCTTTTATCAAATCCTTTTACGGGAAAACGGTGGTTATTAAATACGGCGGTAACGCTATGGTCTCTGAACAACTAAAGGAGAGCTTCGCTCAAGACATCGTCATGATGAAATACACCGGAATTAATCCAGTAGTTGTCCATGGCGGTGGTCCACAAATAGGCAAAACCCTCGATACTCTGGGTATTCCATCTGAGTTTGTCGATGGGCAACGTGTAACTAACGAGGAAATGATCGATGTGGTTGAAATGGTTCTCGGCGGAAAAGTCAATAAGGAAATCGTTTCACTTATCAGTCGGCATGGAGGAAATGCAGTAGGTATTTCTGGTAAAGATGGTGATCTAATACATGCTAAAAAACACAACCGAGTAAAGCATTCTCCAGAAACAGACCGACCAGAAATTATCGACATGGGACTTGTTGGAGAAATCACCAAGGTCAATCCAAAGATACTCGAAGTCCTAGACCAAAATGAATTTATCCCTGTTATCGCCCCAACAGGTAAGGGAACCAAGGGGGAAACACTTAATATAAATGCTGACTTTGTAGCCTCCGCAATCGCTTCGGCACTTCAAGCCGAAAAACTTGTACTGATGACAGACACTGAAGGCATCCAGCGAAAAAACAAGACCCTTATTTCAGAAATCACTCATAAGGAAGCTAAAAAACTTATCAAAACGGGAGTAATTCATGATGGGATGCTACCTAAAGTAACTTGCTGTCTTGACGCTCTAAAGTCAGGTGTTCAAAAAACCCACATCATTGATGGCCGTACCAGGCATGCGCTTCTGCTGGAACTTTTTACCGAAGAAGGAATAGGAACACAAATTATTGATTAACTTATCTCAAAAAAATCCGCAGTTTTCAAAGAAAGTTACTTTTGCGATTAATACCTTCTTAGTTAATTTAAATCAAAATCCTTTTAAGGTTATTGACAACTGATTTTCCTCTTGATAGTTTGAGTTAAAACTACTTTGACCTTTATATATGCATAAATTAATGAACCCTGTGCTTGATAAAAGAAGTCAGTCGGTTTTGTTAGAGCTTGTTCGAGATTATATCGAAAAAGCTGAACCAATTGGCTCCCGCTCGCTGGCCAAAAGCTACTTCATGAAATTAAGCCCCGCTACGATCAGAAACGTAATGTCCGACCTTGAAGAAATGGGATATTTACATCAGCCACACGTTTCAGCGGGTCGAATTCCAACAGACAGAGGGTACCGTTTTTTCGTAAACCATATTCTAGACCTCCCCAATTTGGATAATTCGAGTCTTTTATCTGAAACCGATGAAAGGATATCCACAAACCAAAGCTTTGACGAAGTTCTAGAAACAGCCTGCAGTCGGGTATCCGAAAGTTCTCATCAAACAGGACTTGTCATGCTTCCCAGTTTTTCTAATACTCGATTCAATCATATCCAATTTACAAAGGTTGGGTTACAAGAAGCTCTCGCTGTGTTTTACTCTGAGTTAGGCGTAATGCAAAACAAAATTATTCCAATTGAAAACGATATAACGCAGGACCAACTAACTTCTATATCCAAGTACCTTAATGAAGAGTTCAGTGGTAAAACAATCAAATCCATTCGCCTTGAACTACTTCACCGTATTAGGAATGAAAGAGAACACTATGACCAGCTAACAAAGCGGGCTATGGAACTTTCGACAAAGATATTTAATGAAGACGATGAAAATGGCGATTTACTTGTCGAAGGAACATTAAATATTCTTGACCAACCTGAATTTTCAACCGATCTCGAAAAAATCAAAGCCCTGCTTAAAACTCTTGAAGAAAAATCCAAACTAATTAAACTTCTGGACCTATGCCTTCAACAAGACGGATTAACCGTCCTAATTGGTGAAGAAAATAGCGAGGAGGAAATGAATGGCTGTAGTCTTATTGCCAACAGTTATGGTCTTGGCGAAGATAAAATGGGGACAATAGCTGTATTTGGACCAAAACGCATGGATTATAAAAATATCATTTCGGTTGTCAACCACACGGCAAAAAAAGTTTCAGAACTGCTATCAGAAAGAAAAATGGAGTTTAAAAAAATACTATGAGTAAGAAGAAGAAAGAATCATCGGTTATAGACGAAGCCGTTGAAGATGTGGTGGAGGTCGACTCTGCAATATCAACCGGTGAAGATGAAAGTGAAACAATTGAAGAAGACATTGCTGAAATTGACCCTGTCGAAGCCCTTGAAAAAGAACTAAAAGAAACTAAAGGCGAATTGGCAGAACAAAAGGATAAGTTTGTTCGCCTTCAAGCCGAAACAGATAACTTTCGGAAGCGATTATCTCGCGAGAAGGATGAGTTTTCCCAATATGCAAATGAGCGTTTATTTAAGGCATTGATTCCCATTTTTGATAACTTTGAACGAGCACTCGAGGATCCTTCCAATGACACTAAAAGCTTAAAGGAAGGGCTCGATATGATACTTAAGCAGTTTGGTTCTTTTCTAGAAAAAGAAAAAGTTGAGCCAATCAAGGCCATAGGAGAAAAGTTTGATCCAGCTATTCATGAGGTCTTAACAAGCGAAGAGTCTGCAGAACATGAGGAAAACATAATTATTAGTCAATTTGTCAAGGGATACACAATCAATAATCGAGTCCTTCGCCCAACTCAGGTAGTGATTTCTAAAAAACCATCAACAGAGCCAGAAGAGTCAGAAAAAAAAGCTGACGAAGAAGATCCTACCGACTGACAATAAAATTATTTTATCTTTAAGAATTAAATTAACGTTAATTTAAGGCCTACCTGTCCACTATTGGAAATTAGGGCCTATTTTCTTGTATGCCCGAACTCCCAGAAGTCGAAACTTTAAAGCGGGCACTATCACCTTTAGTTCTAAATAAACGTTTGTTAGAACTTAAGTTGTTAAGGAAAGATCTGCGCTTTCCCATACCTTCATCAAGACTCCGTGAAAGCCTACTCAGCCAAACTGTCTTCAAACTCACTCGTATAGGGAAATATATTCTTATGCATGCACCTGAAGGCGCACTCTTAATTCATTTAGGAATGAGTGGCCGAATCACTCGAGCATCTTCGATGAAACCTGTGGAAAAACACACGCATGCCATCTTTAAATTTGAACCAGATGCATACCTCCACTATGTTGATCCCCGCCGTTTTGGTTGTCTTCTATGGGTCCCCAAAGGATGTGGACATCCTCTTTTGGATGGGCTGGGTCCAGACCCATTAGATAAAGAAATCACTCCTAATAAAATGAAAGCAGTCGCAACAAAATGCCGCACAGCATCCATCAAAAGTTTTCTAATGAATTCTAAACGTATTGCAGGTATAGGTAACATATATGCCTGCGAAGCCTTATTCGCTGCAAAAATCTACCCAAAAAAATCTGCACGAAAAATTAACTCTATGCAATGGGTTCTGATTTTATCCGCCCTTCGTGACATCTTACAAAAAAGTATTGCCGCAGGCGGTACCACCCTTCGAGATTTTTATAATACGGATGGGAGTCAAGGCTACTACAAATTATATCTAGCTGTTTATGGTAGGGAAAATCTTCCCTGCCCCATATGTACCACACCCATTAAAAAAATCGTTCAGTCTGCACGTTCCACATTTTACTGTAAAATTTGTCAAAAACCGTAGAATAACTATCTATTGCCTCAACGTCCCAACCATTTTAAAATATGTTTTTTAAAATAAATTAACGGACATGTCACTCTCTATAGGACTCGTTACTCTGAATGCAAAATTTGTTCACTCTTCATTGAGCATTCGATATCTTCGCAATGCGGCTCAAAATGAAGGGTATGACAATGTTTGGATCCAAGAATTTGTAATAAGTCAGCCCATATGGAAAGTTGCTGCAGAAATATTAAATCAAAAACCAAGGATCTTAGGAATCAGCATCTATATATGGAACAGAAAACAATCTTTCGAACTTATTGAACGTTTAAAAAAACAAGACCCTTCAATAGTTGTTGTATTAGGTGGACCTGAAGTTTCTTTTGATACGAAATCAACCGACCTATATACAGTCATCGCTGGGGAAGGTGAAGCTAAGTGGATTGAGTTTCTTGAACACTTTAAGAAGAATTCTTTACCCTCTTCTGAAACTTTAAAAAACTGGGAATCCTATGGAACGAACCTTCCAAAGTTAATTCCCGCCTACATAAAAGATGACCTGAAGAAACTTAAAAATCGTTTGGTTTACATGGAAACTTCTCGTGGCTGCCCCTTTCTGTGCTCGTTCTGCCTTTCTGCCCTCGACAAAACCGTACGCTTTTTTACTGATCAAACGGTGCATGATCAAATAAATTTGTTAATCAAAGGGGGAGTCACAAAAATAAAGTTCGTTGATCGCACATTTAATCTAAGACCATCGCATATGAAGGAACTCATACGCTGGCTATCAAAATTTCGTGGCATAGCATTCCATTTTGAAGTGGTAGGCGACCTTTTAACCGAGGACCTTCTTGACTTTTTAGAAACAGTGCCAGAGGGGATGTTTCAGTTTGAAATAGGAATTCAGACTACCGATCAATCATCTCAAGAAAAAATTAAGAGAAAACAGGACAACAAAAAGCTCTTTTCAGCTATAGAGCGCATCATGGAAGCTAACCTGATCCATATTCACTGTGACCTCATTTTCGGCCTACCAGGGGAATCCTTAGATGACATCCTTAAATCGTTTGAAAAGGTCTGTTTATTACGTCCCCATGAATTGCAGTTAGGTTTCTTAAAGTTTTTGCCGGGGTCACCTATCAAAAAAATTATTGATGATTATGGATACAAATACCAGTCTACGCCGCCTTACGAGTTCATTTGCAACAATGACCTTTCAGCTTCACAGCTAAATTACTTAAAAAAATTCGAGGATATTTTTGATATATTTTACAACTCAAAACGTTTTCGTTTTACGATTCAATATCTTTTGAAAAAACTGTCACCAGTAAAGATATTTAATTCCCTTCTTGAGCATATGGAGTCTAACAATCTATTTAGTCAGCCAAATTCACTAAATGTTCAATATAAGATAATGCATGATACATTTTCCCTAAAAATGGATTCAGTTGCTTTAGATATTTTACGCCTCGATTATTTATATGCCCAACGCGTATATCACCTACCCCGATTTCTTGAAATTGACGGAACACGACAAAAAACCTGGGCCGGAGATAGGAAAACACCTCTTATTCCTTTTCTGCATACAATTCGGATTGCTAAAGGGGATGCAGAAGTCACACCAACAACTTCCCCGCGTTACTGCGCTGTTGTTCATGCCGAGAACTCATCTGGCTATCTGCACCCACCAAGCTTAAATTGGGTTCCTGAATTAATGAAATAATTTGTTTAAAGTTTAGATCTAACAATATAAGATAAAAAAATTAATCTCGTTCTCATCTTCACTGAATTAAGGATTTTTTAAAATACATTAAGGAGCCGATCATGACAGAAGAGGTTAAACCCGCGTTGAATCGTAAAAGTCGTACCATCACACAAGGGGATAAACGCTCTCCCAACCGTTCCATGCTTCGCGCTGTCGGCTTTAAAGACGATGATTTTAGTAAACCTATCATTGGGATAGCAAACGGTCAAAGCGATATTACTCCCTGTAATGCAGGCCTTGGAAAATTAGCAGATGTTGCCAAAGCAGAAATAAAACAATCGGGGGGCATGCCGCAGATGTTTGGCACCATCACAGTCAGTGATGGAATTTCCATGGGTACAGAAGGAATGAAGTGTTCTTTGGTAAGTCGTGAAGTAATCGCTGATTCTATTGAAGCCGTATGTCGTGCGGCTAGTCTAGATGCTGTCATTTGCGTGGGTGGATGTGACAAAAATATGCCTGGGGCATTAATTGCCATGGCTCGAATGGACATACCAAGTGTTTTTGTTTATGGCGGAACCATTAAGCCCGGTGAACTTGATGGAAAAAGCCTGACTGTTGTAAGTTCTTTTGAGGCTGTTGGACAGTTTAGTTCTGGTTCCATTAGTCATAATCAGCTTACCGCTATTGAAAAAAATGCCTGCCCTGGATTTGGTTCTTGTGGGGGAATGTACACAGCAAACACAATGTCCTCAGCCATAGAAGCAATGGGCATGAGCCTTCCTTATAGCTCCACTATGGCAAATGAAGACAAGGAAAAAGAGTTAAATGCCCAACAAAGTGCACAAGCCCTTTTCCCAATGTTGGAAAAAAATCTCACACCAAAAGATATTCTTACGAGGGAAGCCTTTGAAAATGCCATATCTGTGGTTATGGCGGTGGGTGGCTCAACGAACGCTGTGTTACACCTTCTAGCGATATCGAGTTATATGGATCTTGGAATGACAATCGATGACTTTGAAGTGATCAGACAACGAGTTCCACACTTTTGCGACCTTAAACCTTCCGGCCAATTTGTGACTGTCAATCTACATCATGCAGGAGGCATTCCACAGGTAATGAAAATGCTCCTAGGCAAGGGACTTCTACATGGAGATTGCATGACGGTAACAGGAAAAACTGTTAGGCAAAACCTAAAAGATGTTCCTGATCAACCTAACTCGAACCAAAGTGTAATTTTACCAATTGAAAATCCAATTTCTATACAGGGCCATTTGGTCATTCTTAAAGGTAATATTAGTCCGGAAGGGTCAGTTGCAAAAGTTTCGGGTATTAAAACCCACCGCTTTGAAGGACCAGCTAGGGTTTTTAATTCTGAAGAAAATTGTCTTGACGCGGTTATCAACGATCAAATTATTGAAGGTGACGTTGTAATCATTCGTTACGAAGGACCCAAAGGGGGGCCTGGGATGAGGGAAATGCTGGCACCAACATCCGCACTCGTCGGCAAAGGGCTAGGGGACAAAGTTGGCCTCATTACTGATGGTAGGTTTTCTGGAGGTACACACGGGATTGTCGTGGGACATGTAGCGCCCGAAGCTCAAGTAGGCGGTGTTATCGGACTAGTTGAAGAAGGAGATACTGTGATTATAGATATCGAAAAACGAGTGCTTGATGTCATTCTTTCTGATGATGAGATCAAACAGCGGAAAGAAAAATGGAAACCCCTTCCTTTAAAATATAAAAGAGGCGTACTTGCTAAATACGAAAAACTAGTTTCCTCTGCATCCATTGGCGCCATTACCGATGAGTGAAATGCCAAAACTTCCCGAACGTCTGTTCCATGATGATGGGAAGTTTAATCTTTATCATCTAAACGAAGTTTATAAGGCTCTTGCTTACAAGATTTCTCTACAGATTTCCGAAGAACTACAGGAGGAAATAATCATTACTTCTGGGATGTGGGGTGGACAGTACTTAATTGCAAATGAAGAGGGAAAAGCACGCACTAATGTTGTACGTTTATACTGCCTTGTTAATTTACCAAGAAATACCCAACTTGATAAAAAAGAAAGCTTTGAACGCTTAATGGTGTTGTATCACCAAAATTTGAGCACTACATTCGCAACCTACAATTTGCACTTTACTAACCCACGCTGGGGAGAACCCATTCCTTACACCAATCGAAAACGTCCAACAACTGTTCTCCAAATGTGGGAAAAGAATAATAAAATAAAGTTTTTGCGAGCATTTTATGTTTGGAATAATGTCCCATGGGAGGACTCTGTCATCTACGATACAATCAGAAATATAAAAGTAATCAAAGAGTTGCTAGATATAAACAGACGTCCCATTAAAAAATCTACCGAAGAGTATAAATTTCTTCTTCAGGACGCCCTCATTATATATTACACGTTACATAGTGCCTTGACACCCGACTTTCGAGAACATGCTGAACCAATCATGACTGAATTGATGAAAAAGTTTCTTAATGGGATGCGTGACCCAGAAATAATTGAGGAACAGTATTTAAACCTTTATTCGAATGCAATTGTACATGGACTTGAAGAGGCCTTAGAAGGGCCTTATAAAAAAGCCGGTCTAGATATTCTAAGCATTGAGAATTGGCCAGCAGAAAAAATCAATTGGGTACCACAAGAATTAAAAGAAAATGTTGGACGTTCGCTTATCGAAAAATTTTCAAAATTCAAAAACAACCTCGAAAAAAATAAGACAAGATCTTAATCTATTTTTTTCTGCGGAAAGTTAAAGTAGTCGAAGGAGAATCCAGTTAGAAATTCCTTTTTGGCCGTTACGCTCGCGATTACTTCCATCCCACACAGCGACGGCCATGACCGTTGAATATTTAAACTGAACATCTGCATTATCAGAATTAACCAGAGTTCTTTTGAAAACGACACGCCAGGTCTTATCCTGCCACACACCACGCCCCAGTACATTCTGTTCGTCCTGTGTAGTGAGAGTGCTATAACCAGCGGCGGTCAAGTCCTCGATAGGCGATCGATGGTTATTAGCAGAAGTCGCATTTATTGAATTAAAACCCCTGTTTATTCCTTTAGACGATAAAGAAGATTCCCAAATAGCTCTCCACTGCCAGATATTAACAATTTCATTCTCGCTACCCATTGTAATTGAAGGGAGTTCATTCCCTGGGTTTAATGGAAACATCAACGCTGCTTGATCAGTATGAGTCGCTGAAACTTCAATTTTATTTTCCAAGCTCGTATCAATCCATTCCAATAAAAGGCCGATTTCCGTTTCATTCTGAACCCCCGCAATTTTAACTGCTTTAATCGAAGGATCGGGCCACTTGGGATTTGTTATCATTTGAGGTCCCAATTCAACTGTTTGAGCAGGGAAACTGTCATTACCCGCCCAAAAAGAATGATTTGGGTCGATTGGTATTTCTCCTGAAACTTTAACAACATTAACTTCTATTTCACATTCACCACTTTCAAAACAAAATTCCATTGAACCTGAACCGCATCCCAAAATCAGTATCACGCAAACGAGGAACGGCCCTCTTAAAGGCAAGCAATCGCAAATAAAAAAAACCAATTTCTTCATAGTAAGTAAGTATATCAGGGAAAATGTAATTAACAGGTTAGAAGTCTCGAACAAGTCTCTCAATTATATCCTTGAGCTCGGAAGTATATGGTCCAACAAGAATAAAGTTAAGTTTTTGGGGAATAAATATTTCACGCGCTACTCTCAATATATCAGCTCGCATGATTTGAAAAATTTGTTTTCGCTCCTCTTCGGCAGAGTATTCAGATGAATAAAGATGGCAAGACCCATAACGAACTATCTGTTTATATGGATCATCTATTTCATAATCTAAATCATAACCGTAGCGTTGCTTAACAAGTTCCAACTCCTCTTTACTCACTCCATGCGATAAGAATTTTTTAATTTCAGCCAAAAGAATATCTACAACTTCCATAACTTTTTCCGGGCGCACAGAAACGTCAAAATCAACCGTACCGATATCAGGTAGACTCGTGGAACGACATTCAACGGAGTAAACAAGCCCTTTCTCCTCTCGCAAAGTTTTTTGCAACCGGGAAGTCACTCCATCGTCGAATAAACGAGAAATTAAAGCTGTAACAAAGAAATCAGGATGATTGTAAGATACTCCGCGAAAACATAATTGTAATTGTATTTGGCTGTCTGAATCATATTGAAATAAAAACTTTGGTTGCGTCTGTGCCTCATTCACGCTTCCATTAAAATGACCTATAGAAATTGAATCCCCCGCAATCATTCTGGAAAAGTATTTTTCGGCATAACCAAAAAATACTTCATGGTCAACACATCCCGCACCCACCAGAATCATATTCCCTGGAGTATAATACTTTTCATGCTGTTCTCTTAATGCTTCAATTCCTACATTTTTTATACTTTCCTCTGTCCCAATGGTTGGCCAGGCTAGAGCATCCTCAGGATATAAAAGTTTACAGGCAAGGTTATTTATATCAACATCGATTCCCTTTTCATTTAAATCTTCCAAATACTCCTCAAGAATAATTCCGCGTTCTAATTCTATCTCAGGAAACGTTGGTTCTAAGAAAAAGCCGGAAAGAAGTTCCATTGCACGACCCAAGTTAGAAATATGTGGACTAAAACCATAATAGGTGTGATCACTCATAGTCGAAGCACGAAGGTCACGTCCAATAAATTCAAATTCACGGTTAAGCAAGTATGAATTTGGATATGTCGCATTCCCTCTAAAAAGCATATGTTCTATAAAATGCGAAATACCATTATTATTTTTGTTTTCAAACCTTAAACCAGAGCGAACAAACATAGCTAGTTCCATACTATGTATGTGCGCTTGTTCAATCGCCACAACAGTCATGCCATTTTTTAACTGATTTTTAAAAACCCTTACTTTTTTCGTATTATCAATCGTAGTTAAACTCATAATATTCATATATCCACGCTAATTTTATATTCAATCAAGCTATTATCTCACAGCCAAGACCATTACTTTAAAAAGTGATGTAAAAGATAT
>Ga0315336_1006332_pt1 | contig 12186 bp, 12 predicted proteins | sample ASW5metaG_FD_204512 | JGI IMG/M metagenome (GOLD analysis project Ga0315336, IMG submission 204512) | Ammonia-oxidizing marine archaeal communities from Monterey Bay, California, United States - ASW #5 | ecosystem: Environmental > Aquatic > Marine > Intertidal zone | place: USA: California...
CCTCCGGCGCGTTGGCCACGCTTTACGGCGCGGCGCTCGGTGTTGCCGGCCTTGCCTTTCGCACGGTCGACGCCGATGAAGCGGTGCGTGCCGGCCTCGTCGAGGCCGCGCGCGAGAACGGCATGATTGGAGGCGCTCGATGAGCCAGACCGCACCCTTCCCGAAGCTCCAACGCGGCCTTGTCGCCATTTTGCGCGGCCTGAAGCCGTCCGAGGCCGTGGCGATCGGCAAGGCGATCCACGACGCCGGCATCGAGGCGATCGAGGTGCCGCTCAATTCACCGCAGCCGTTCGTCTCCATCGCCGATCTGGTCAAGGCGCTCCCGCAAACCGCGCTGGTCGGCGCCGGCACGGTGCTGACCGCGGCGGACGTCGATGCCTTGCACGAGGCCGGCGGCAAGTTGCTGGTCAGCCCGAACATCGATGCCGAGGTCATGGGCCGCGCCATGCACTACGGCATGGTCACGATGCCGGGCGTGTTCACGCCCACGGAAGCCTTCCAGGCGATCCGGTTAGGGGCCTCGGCGCTGAAATTCTTTCCGGCAAGCGTGCTTGGAGCGAGCGGTATCGCGGCGATCCGCGCCGTGTTGCCGCCCTCTACGCCGATCGGCGCCGTTGGCGGCGTCTCCGACAAGGATTTTGCCGGCTACAAGGCGGTCGGTGTTAGCGTCTTCGGCCTGGGGTCCAGCCTCTACAAGCCGGGCGTGACGGTTGAGGACGTCGCGCTGCGCGCTCGCGCCGCCGTCGTCGCCTGGGACGAGGCTTTCGGAGGAGTTTGATGGACGGCGCTTCGGTTTTTTCCGACCATATCTGCGAGCTCGGCGAAGGCCCTAGCTACGATCCCGCGACCGACACGCTGTTCTGGTTCGACATCGTCAACGGCAAGCTGCTCGAAAAGCCGCTCGCCGGCGCTCTGAAGATCCATGACCTCGGCGTCATGGCCAGCGCCGTCGCTGTCATCGACGAGAGCCGGCAGCTCATTGCTACTGAGCAGGGTCTGCAGGTCCGCGACGTCGCGACCGGCAAACTGACCTTGCACACGCCGATCGAGGCCGAAAATCCGGCGACGCGCTCCAACGATTCCCGCGTCCATCCATGCGGTGCGCTGTGGACTGGAACGATGGGCAAGGACGAGCAAAAGGGCGCCGGTTCGATCTACTGGTTCTTCAAGGGCGAGCTTCGCCGGCTATATTCCGACATCACCGTCTCGAATTCGATCTGCTTCTCGGAAGACGGAACGACCGCCTACTACACCGATACCGCGACCGGCCTGCTGATGCGCGTCGCCTGCGATCCGGCGACCGGCCTGCCGGCAGGCGAACCCAAGGTGTTCGTCGATCATCGTTCGTCGAAAGGCTATGTCGACGGTTCGGTCGTCGACCGCGACGGGGTGCTCTGGAACGCCGTCTGGGGCGGCAGGGCGGTGAAGGCCTATGCGCCGGACGGCGCGCTGCTGCGCGAGATCGCCATGCCGGTGACGCAGGCTTCCTGCCCGGCCTTCGTCGGGCCGAAAGGCGACCGCCTTGTGGTGACCTCGGCCTGGAAAGGCAAGGACGAGAGGCAACGTTCTCTCGATCCGCAGGCCGGCATGACCTTCCTGCTTGATATCCCGGTCAAGGGCCGCTTCGAGCCGCGCGTGCTGATCGCTTAGAGCAATTCCAGGAAAAGTGTGAGCGGTTTTCCGTCCGGAATTGCGTCAAGCAAGGAGATAGAGCAATTCCAGGAAAAGTGTGAGCGGTTTTCCGTCCGAAATTGCGTGAAAACAAAGAGACAGAGCGGTTCGCCGTTTCCGTGAAACGGCGAACCGCCCTTAGCTATCACGCAACCGCCTGCGCCGGTCGGTTTCCCGCAAGCCGATCGCTTGGGCCGTGCGATGCTAGCGCCAGATTTTCCGGAGCATTCCATGCCGCGCAACACGCCGACGCTGGTTCTTGTCTACGAACCGGAGAAACCCTGTCTCGACCGGTTGATCGCCGACGGCTATCCAGCGGAGCGCGCCATCGAGATATCGTCCTATCTGGCGCAGTCGACCGACCTTGCGCCGGAATTCGACCTGCTTGCCGAGGCTTGCGCGAAGCGCGGACTCGCTTTCAAGCCTGTCGAGCTCGACGATGCGGCCTCGGTTCTGGCGAAGGCCGATCCGGCGACGACGCTGGTCTGGACGCTGACCGACGGCATTGCCTATTTCCGCGGCGGCGCGGCGCCGGCGCTTGCGCGGCTGAACGGGCTGCGCACCATCGGAGCCGACGATTCCTTGTTCGCGCTCTGCCAGGACAAGCTCCGTTCCGGCGCCGTGCTGAGCGCGCTCGGCCTGCCGGTGCCGCAGGCCGGCCTTGCCCGCAACGGCGAGTGGCTGGTCGAGCCGCCGGTCTCGCCCAAAGGCTGGTTCGTCAAGCCGAACCGGCTCGGCGCCAAGATCGGCATCTGGCCGGATTCCCGCGTCGCCGATCTCGGCCATGCCCTGGAGCTTAGCCGGCGCGTCTTTGCCCACTATCGCGACGACGTCGTCGTGCAACCCTATGTCGCCGGCCGCAACGTGCGCGCAAGCTTCCTTGGTCTCGAGCAGAAGACCGGGGTCGAGGCTTTGGGCATCTTCTTCGTCGATTCCGGCGGCGACTTCCAGACCATGGCCGACTCGATGGCGCTCTATGGCGACACCGGCCAGGCCGCCAAGGATGCGGGAACCTATGCCGAGCCGGAGCTCGAGCCGGTCGGATCAAGCCAGCCGGCGGCCGACCGGAAAATCCGCGCCATCGTGCGAAGGCTCATTGCCGGTCTTGCCCTGAGGGACGTCTTTTCCGTCGATTTCCGGGTCGAGGCCGACGACACGACCCATCTCATCGAGTTCGAGGTCTGCCCAGGCCTTCCCTGCTTCGATTTTCGCGACTATTGCCGCAGGCAATGGGGCATGAGCCTGACCGATGCGATGGCGCAGACGGCCGCCAGCAGGCTTGTAGTTTAAATACCTTCGACCAGCACGATCTCGCCATCGGCCACTTTCTGGCGGATGGCGACGGCGCGCTGGTATTCCGGCGAATGGTAGCAATCATGCGCCGCCGCAAGCGACTCGAACTCGATGATGACGTTGCGGGCGCGGCCTGGCCCCTCCGCTTTTTCATGCGCGCCGCCGCGCGCCAGGAACTTCGCGCCGAAGCGATCGAAGGCGAGCTTCGCGGCGGCGACATAATCCTTGTAGCCCTCGGTGTCGCGCACATCGACGCGGGCGATCCAGTATCCCTTCGGCATTGTTGTTCTCCTGTTTGTGTTGTCGAGCGAGGACCGGTCCTCAGGCCGACTGCATCTCGGCGAGGATCGTCTCAGCCGCGGCGCGGCGGTCTGGCGCCGCGACGATCGGCCGGCCGACCACGAGATGGCTGGAGCCATTGCGGATCGCCTGCGCCGGCGTCACCACGCGCTTCTGGTCGCCATGGTCGCTGCCCGCCGGCCGGATGCCCGGCGTCACCACCGCCATGTCGGGTCCGACGATCCGCCGCACCGCCTCTGCCTCCTCCGCCGAGCAGACGACGCCGCCCATGCCGGCATGCAGCGCCTGTTCGGAGCGCCTGAGCACCAGCGTGTGCGGGTCGTATTCATAGCCGGCGTCGATCACGTCCTGTTCGTCCATCGAGGTCAGCACCGTCACCCCGAGCAGGCACAGATCGCTGCCCTTGGCCGCCTCGACCGCTGCCCTCATGGCCCTGGGGTAGGCATGCAGCGTCAGCATCGTCATGCCCATCTTGACGATGTTCTCGACGCCCTTGGCCACCGTGTTGTCGATATCGAGCAGCTTCATGTCGAGGAACACCTTGAGGCCGCCGGTGGCAAGTTCGCGCGCAAACTCCAGTCCGCCGGCAAAGGCGAGCTGGTAGCCGATCTTGTAGAAGGAAACGGCGCCTTCGAGCTCGCGCACCGCCTTCTCGGCCTCCCTCAGCGTCGGCACGTCGAGCCCGACGATCAGCCGCTCCCGCATCGTGTCGGCGCCCGCGAAATGCATCAAGCCTCGATCCGGGTGGACAGCATGCGCGATGTTTCCATCAGTGTACGACATAGGCGCTCCATCGATTGGTGTAGTCTGGCGTCCTTGAACTGCCCGTCGTCGGCGAACGCCATATTGGCCTCGGAGACCGAACATTCCGGCGTGATCACCTCCATCTGGCAGCGCACCAGCACCGCGCGCAGGTGGTTGATGCAGCGTATGCCGGCGAACTTGCCCTCCGAGGACGAGCAGAGTCCCACCGGCCTGCCGGCAAGCGGCCTGGACGTACGGCCGCCGTCGCGCCGTATCCGGCTCACCCAGTCGATCGAGTTCTTGAGCAGCGGCGGGATAGAGCCGTTATATTCGGGTGTCGCGATCAGCAGCCCGTCATGCGCGGCGATCTGACGACCGAGCCTCAGCGCGTTCTCGGGGATGCCTCTTTCCTTTTCCAGGTCTTCGTCCATGATCGGCAGCGGATAGTCGCCGAGCGAGATGCGCGTCACCTCCGCGCCCTGCATGGCGAGTTCCTTCTGCGCCACATCGGCAGTCCGGCCGCTGTAGGCCCCGGTTCGGACCGAGCCGGCGAAGACGAGGATTCGTGGGATCACTGCCATCGACCACCCTTGTTCCGGGACAGGTACAGCCAAGGGACACTCAAATCAACGGGTGAAGGAGTAAGGCCGGAGTGCGTTCATCCCGCTACTGCCTTACTCAGCTATTCCCCTATCCCTAATGCGCCGGCCGCCGATAGATCCAAAGCTGCGTCGGTGGAATGTTGCGGAAGACGAAGTGGAAATGTTCGACCGAGTAGTTGCCGCGACCGGCCGGGATCGGCGACAGCGGGCCGTAGGTCAGCTGCACGATCGGCCGTCCCTGCGGAATGCGGTCGAGCAGGCTTTCGATATAGGCGATGCGCTGGGCGACCGGGAAATTGAGCAAGGGCACGCCGGAGACGACCGAATCGAAGACCATGTCGCGCTTGTCGCCGAGCGTGGCGTTGAGATTGAAGGCGTCGCCCTCGATCACGTTGACACCGGGATAAAGCCGGCGCAGATGGCGCACGAAATCGGCCGAATATTCGACCGCGTAGAGATTCTCCGGCCTCACCCCCTGGGCGAGGATGGCGCGGGTGATGACGCCGGTGCCCGGCCCGACTTCCAATACAGGCAGCCCCGATCTCGGATTGACGATCGAAGCCATCTTGCGGGCGGTGATGGAACTGGTGGGAACGATCGAGCCGACCGTTTTCGGCTTGTCGATCCAGCCTTTGAAGAACTTCAGCTCGTCGTCGAATTTTTCGGCCAGCGCTTTGCGCAACCCGGGACTACGTGACATGCGAGTTCTCCTCAATGCTCACCCCCCGGATCCGCTACTTAGCAGTTGGGCGGGACAAGGCAAGGCATTGGTCCGGCATAAGGTGTTGATGACGCTTGGGAAGCGCTCGCATCCGGGGCGGGCGCAACCGGGCGCGCTCATGAGCCTTCGCCGAACGACTCGAAGAAGTCCTTCATGCGGGCGAAGAAGCCGCTCGACTGGGGAGAATTGTCCTTCGAGGACAACTGCTCGAACTCTTCCAGCAATTCGCGCTGGCGGCGCGTCAGGTTCTGCGGCGTCTCGACCGCCGTCTGGATGTAGAGGTCGCCGACATTGGGCTGGCGCAGCACCGGCATGCCCTTGCCCTTGAGCCGGAACTGGCGGCCGTTCTGGGTGCCTTCCGGCACCTTCACCTTGGTCTGCGTGCCGTCGAGCGTGGTGACCTCGAAGGAGCCGCCAAGGGCGGCCGTCGTCATGGAGATCGGCACCTTGCAATAGAGGTCGGCGCCGTCGCGCTGGAAGAATTCGTGCGGCTTGACCGCCAGGAAAATGTAAAGGTCGCCGGACGGTCCGCCGCGCAGGCCGGCCTCGCCCTCATTGGCAAGCCGGATGCGGGTGCCGTCCTCGATGCCGGCCGGAATATTGACCGACAGCGAACGCTCCTCGGTGACGCGGCCCTGTCCGGAGCATTTCGGGCAAGGGTCCTTGATCGTCTGGCCGCGCCCCTGGCATTGCGGGCAGGTGCGCTCGATGGAGAAGAAGCCTTGCGTGGCGCGCACCTTGCCGTGGCCGTGGCACATGGAGCAGGTCACCGGCTGCGTGCCGGGCTTGGCGCCGCTGCCGGAGCATTCCGAGCACGAGATCGAGGCCGGTACGTGGATCTGCGCCGTCTTGCCGGCGAAGGCCTCCTCGAGCGTGATCTCCATGTTGTAGCGAAGGTCGGCGCCACGCTCGCGGCCGCCCGACGAACGGCGTTGCCGGCCGCCCATCATGTCGCCGAAGATGTCCTCGAAGATATCGGCGAAGCCGCCGGCGCCAAAGCCGTGCGCCGCTCCATTCATGCCGCCCTGCTCGAAGGCCGCATGGCCGAAGCGATCATAGGCGGCGCGCTTCTGCGGGTCCTTCAGCGTCTCGTAGGCTTCGTTGATTTCCTTGAACTTGTGCTCGCAGGCATGATCGCCGGGGTTGCGGTCGGGATGGAACTGCATGGCGAGCTTGCGGAAAGCGCTCTTGAGTTCCTTTTCGTCGGCGCCTTTTTGCACGCCCAGCGTTTCGTAGAAATCAGCTTTCATTTTTTCCCGCTGTCCGGATGCTCAATGTCTTCAAGCATTGTTGGCGACGTTTGCCGGCATGGTCTTGGATTTAGGAGCGATGTTTCCCGGATGCTAGTGCCAAGCCGGCCGGCTCCGGGTTTTTCCGTCACATTTTCGGATGGGGTTGCAAAAAAGCCCGGCCTTTCGCCGGGCTTTTGCACTTATCCGCCGTCAGTCGGCTCAGGCCGACTTCTTCTTGTCGTCGTCTTCGTTGATTTCCTCGAAGTCGGCGTCAACCACGTCCGAATCCTTGGCGGCATCCGCCTTGGCGTCGGCTTCGGCGGCTTCCTTCTGCGAGGCCTCGTACATGGCCTGGCCGAGCTTCATCGAAGCTTCGGCAAGCGCCTGCGACTTGGCCTCGATATCGGCCGGGTCGTCGCCTTCCGCAGCACTCTTCAGCGCGGCAATGGCGTTCGAGATCGCGGTGCGGTCGGCCTCCGAGACCTTGTCGCCATAATCCTTGAGCGACTTCTCGGACGAATGCACCAGAGCCTCGGCCTGGTTGCGGGCCTCGACGAGGGCGCGGCGCTTCTTGTCCGCCTCGGCATTGGCCTCGGCATCCTTCACCATCTTCTCGATATCGGCGTCGGACAGACCGCCCGAAGCCTGTATGCGAATCTGGTGCTCCTTGCCGGTGCCCTTGTCCTTTGCCGAGACGTTGACGATGCCGTTGGCGTCGATGTCGAAGGTGACCTCGATCTGCGGCACGCCCCTCGGAGCCGGCGGGATGCCGACCAGGTCGAACTGGCCGAGCAGCTTGTTGTCGGCCGCCATTTCGCGCTCGCCCTGGAAGACCCGGATCGTCACCGCCGACTGCGAATCCTCGGCGGTCGAGAAGGTCTGGCTCTTCTTGGTCGGGATCGTCGTGTTGCGTTCGATCAACCGGGTGAACACGCCGCCCAGCGTCTCGATGCCCAGCGACAGCGGCGTCACGTCGAGCAGGAGCACGTCCTTGACGTCGCCCTGCAACACGCCCGCCTGGATCGCGGCGCCAAGTGCGACGACCTCATCCGGGTTGACGCCCTTGTGCGGCTCCTTGCCGAAGAACTGCTTCACGATCTCCTGGATCTTGGGCATGCGGGTCATGCCGCCGACCAGAACCACTTCGTCGATCTCGCCCGCCTTCAGCCCGGCATCCTTGAGCGCGGCCTTGCAGGGGTCGATCGTGCGCTGGACGAGATCCTCGACCAGGCTTTCGAACTTGGCCCGGGTGAGCTTCATGGTCAGGTGCTTCGGCCCGGTGGCGTCGGCGGTGATGAACGGCAGGTTGATCTCGGTCTGCGTCGTCGACGACAGCTCGATCTTGGCCTTCTCGGCCGCTTCCTTCAGGCGCTGCAGCGCGAGCTTGTCGGCCTTGAGGTCGATGCCCTGCTCCTTCTTGAACTCGGCCGCCAGGTACTCGACCAGGCGCATGTCGAAGTCCTCGCCGCCGAGGAAGGTGTCGCCGTTGGTCGACTTCACCTCGAAGACGCCGTCGCCGATTTCCAGCACGGAGATATCGAAGGTGCCGCCGCCGAGGTCATAGACGGCGATGGTCTTGCCGTCCTTCTTCTCGAGGCCGTAGGCAAGCGCGGCGGCCGTCGGCTCATTGATGATGCGCAGCACCTCGAGGCCTGCGATCCTGCCGGCGTCCTTGGTAGCCTGGCGCTGTGCGTCGTTGAAATAGGCTGGAACGGTGATGACCGCCTTCTCGACCTTCTCGCCGAGATAGGCTTCCGCCGTCTCCTTCATCTTCTGCAGGATCATGGCCGAGATCTGGCTGGGCGACTGCTTCTTGCCGCCGGCCTCGACCCAGGCATCGCCATTGTCGCCCTTGACGATCTTGTAGGGGACAAGCTTCTTGTCCTTTTCCGTCACCGGGTCGTCATAGCGGCGGCCGATCAGGCGCTTGACCGCGAAAATGGTGTTTTCCGGATTGGTGACCGCCTGGCGCTTGGCCGGCTGGCCGACGAGACGTTCGCCGTCATTCGAGATGGCGACGATGGAAGGGGTGGTGCGCGCGCCCTCCGCATTCTCGATCACCTTGGGTTCCTTGCCATCCATGATGGCGATACAGGAATTGGTGGTGCCGAGATCGATACCGATAACTTTTGCCATTGTTCTAATCTCTCCTCTAAGCAGGCTCTCAGGACCCTAAGCAGGCGTTCCGGCGAAAGCCCCTGTTCATAAGAAATTCCGTTCCGACGAACCGGCGTTCCGGCGCCGAACGGCTTGGCGCGTATATAAGAACAGGCTGCACGAGGCGCAAGCATTCTGCGCAAGGCGTCTGTCGCCATTGTCGGCGGCCCCGCAGCAGCGTAACTATGCATTATGCATAGGATCGCCGTCCATGGGATGAGCCGATGACGGAAGACCGGGAAAAGCTTCGGCTGGAGAACATCTTCGGCGCCATGAGCCTGGCTCTGGTGGATAAGATGGAGAAGGCGTTCGGAGCAGAAACCGGCCTCGGTCCGAGCGCCGTCGCCGCCATCATCCAGATCGGCTCGAACCCGGGCCTCTCCATTGAGACATTGCGACGCACCATCGCCCTGTCGCACTCGGCGACCGTCAGGATCGTCGACCTGCTCGTCGAACAAGGACTGGTGTCGCGCGAAGGCGGCCTGGAAGCTGACCGACGTTCGAAGGCGCTGCGCCTGACCGGGAGCGGAGAGGCGAACTTCCGGCGCAACCTGGCGGCCCGTCGTGCCGTCATCGACCGCGCCGTCAGCGTGCTCAGCGCCGACGAGACCCGCAGCCTCGGCCTGCTGGTCGAAAAGCTGTTGCCGGCGCTGGTCGACCTCGGCGACGACCAGAATGTCGTCTGCCGGGTGTGCGACGAAGCGGTCTGCGTGCGCGAGCGCTGCCCGATCAGCCATATGCCGAAAGCCTGATTGACAGGGCCCGACACCGCGGTGTTGACCAAAAATCAAATAATATGCATTATGCATACATATAGTGCGGGGGAGGGATTCGATCATGCAGCGACTTCCGCTGATTGCGGCGTTCATCGATGCTTTCGAGCTGCTATGCTTGTTATCGCCCTTTGCGCGTCCGGCCAGGCGTCGGCGGGATGTCGGGCCGGAACCGCGTCGCGGGCGTCGGCCGACGCCGTGACCCCGGCCGCAGGCCGCTCGACCGGAGCTACCGCTTAGTCCTTGGTGCCAGGCCCGAACGCTTGCGCGCATAGCGCCTGCAGTTTCGCAAAGATGTGCCTGCCGCCGGTGATCACTTGTGTGCCCTGGCCGAGCACCGTCTTCGGATCGGCTTTCAGCACAATGCCGCCGGCCTCTTCGACCAGCAGCATGCCGGCCAGGCAGTCCCAGGCGTTCATATGCTCCTCGACATAGCCGAGCAGCCGGCCCGAAGCCGCATAGGCAAGCATCAGCGCTCCGGAAGCATTGCGGTAGAAGACACCGCCCTCGGCCATGAGCCTGCCGATCAGCACGGCGACATGCTCGGTCGAAGCCCGGTTGGAAAGCCCGGTGCCGACCGAGCCTTCGGAAAGCGATGCCGCCCCGCTGGCCTTGATCTGCTTGCCGTTGAGGAAGGCGCCTCCGCTGCGCCGGCCGTAGAAAGTCTCGCCGGTCGAGGGTTCGTGGATGACGCCTACCACGGTCTCGCCCTCCCTGGCGCAGGCGATCACCACGCACCAGGCGGGGATGCCGCGCACGAAATTGGCGGTGCCGTCGATCGGGTCGATCACCCACACATGACCGGTTGTTCCGGTCACGGCCGCGTGCTCCTCGCCGACGATGCCGTCTTGCGGATAGGCCTCAGCGATCGCCGCTCGGATGAACAGCTCGACCTCGCGGTCGCCCTCGGAAACCAGGTCCTGATGGCCCTTGCTCTCGACGGTCAGACTGTCGAGGTCGCGAAAATATTTCAGGGCCAGCTCGCCGGCACGCCGCGCCAGGTCGATGGCAAAATGCATGCGGTCGTCGAGATCATGGTTCACGGGAGCCTCTCGGTTTGGGAACGAGCGCCCACACGCTTAGAAGAATCGCGGGAAAAGCGTGAGCGGTTTTCCGCCTGAATCGCATGAAACCAAAAAGACAGACGAGTATCTCAGGCAAAAGCCCGTGGCTCGGTCAGGCCGCCTTCGACATAGATTTGTGCACGTCGGCGAGGATCTCGTAGGAGCGGACGCGCGCGGCGTGATCGAAGATCTGCGCCGTCACCATCAATTCGTCGGCGCCGGTGCGGCGTATGAAGGCGTCGATGCCCTGGCGCACCGTTTCCGGCGACCCGACGACCGCGCAGGACAGCGCCTGGGCAAGCATGCCCTTCGCCATAGGGTCGAGTTCGCGGTCGTAATTTTCGACCGGCGGCGGCAATTGCCCGGGCCGGCCGCTGCGCAGATTGACGAAAGCCTGCTGCAGCGAGCTGAACAACAACATAGCTTCGGTATCCGTCGGAGCGGCGGAGACGTTGAGGCCGAGCATCACATAGGGCTTGTCGAGCTCGGCCGACGGCTGGAAGCGCGTGCGGTAGACCTCCAGCGCATGGTCGAGCTCGGCCGGCGCGAAATGCGAGGCGAAGGCATAAGGGAGGCCGAGCAGCGCGGCGAGTTGCGCGCCGTAGAGGCTGGAACCGAGGATCCAGACTGGCACCTTCTGCCCCTCGCCGGGCACGGCGCGGATGCGCTGGCCCTCTTCGGCCGGCTGGAAATAGCCCATCAGCTCGACCACATCCTGCGGGAAGTTGTCGCTGGCCTCCAGATTGCGGCGCAGCGCCCTGGCCGTCAGCATGTCGGTGCCCGGCGCGCGGCCGAGACCGAGGTCGATGCGGCCGGGAAAAAGCGCCGCCAGCGTGCCGAACTGCTCGGCGATCACCAATGGCGCGTGGTTGGGCAGCATGATGCCGCCGGCGCCGACCCGGATCGTCCTGGTGCCGCCGGCGACGTGCGCGATGACCACGGACGTCGCGGCGCTCGCGATGCCCGGCATGTTGTGGTGCTCGGCAAGCCAGTAGCGCGTATAGCCCAGGCGCTCGGCATGGCGGGCAAGGTCGAGCGAATTGGCAAGCGACTGCGAAGCGTTGCTGCCTTGGGTGATCGGCGACAGGTCGAGAACCGAAAGGGCGGTCATTGGTCAGGTCTCCACGATGCGTTTTTCCCTCAGCTTCGTCTCGAAGGCGAGGCGGTCGGGAATGACGATGGCGAGCTGGCTCTCCAGCACGTCGGCGAGTTCGGCGGCCGTCGCGATCTCGCGCTGCTCGCTGCGGCCGCCGGCATGATGCGTCGACAGCCTATTGTTGCGCAGCGCGTGGCGCCGGTCGGGCAGGGCCAGCGCGGCCACCAGCGTCGAAAGAAAATGCGAGCTCGGATGCGTCGACAGGAAATGGCTGGCGACACGGTAGTCGGGCTCGTAGGCTTGACCCATGTCGAAGCGGTAAAGCGTGCGCCACTCCTCGCCGATTTTGGCCTGCAGGCGCAAATGGTCGCCGATCTCGACGACGCGGAAGGTTTCGTGCGGTGTGTCTTGCTCCCCCGGTTGCAGCAGAAGCGGCGCCGTCAGCGTCAGGCCGCCGAAGCCGACATCAGCGATATAAACGCGGCCGCCGAGCTCGACGCGCAGCAGCATGTGGCTGCGCGCCGTGATGGCAT
>Ga0315336_1006333_pt1 | contig 12185 bp, 11 predicted proteins | sample ASW5metaG_FD_204512 | JGI IMG/M metagenome (GOLD analysis project Ga0315336, IMG submission 204512) | Ammonia-oxidizing marine archaeal communities from Monterey Bay, California, United States - ASW #5 | ecosystem: Environmental > Aquatic > Marine > Intertidal zone | place: USA: California...
TCGATGACATCCACTTCCTGCACCGATGCCGGTACCCCCTCTAGTGCAACCCCGCCACCGAAGCCAATCACCAGCATGCTCTTGGTATCCGGGCGGGCTGCTACGGGCAGGGCGGTGAGCCACTTCTCTGGATCTTGATATGGAGCTGTACCCTTTGCCCCGATAGAAGCTTCCGGCAATCCATTGGTTCGTAGGTAAAGATACCCTAGTCCCTCCAGAGCGACTACCGTGGAAGAGCGGCCAACTGCGAAAAAAACTTCTTCTGGATCAGTAGCATAATCCAGCTCAAAAGCCGTGTTACTGATGACAGCCTGGGGTCTGCCGGGTTGATAGATGAGGCCGACAAGTAAGAAGATCGAGGCCACCGTGCTGGCATAGATCAGTTTTGGTGGTACCACAAAGGCAATCGTCCACAGCGCCATGCTGAGGTTGATCATGACCGCTAGCTTGATGGAACCCTCAAAGCCCAATGTTGGAATGAGATAAAAGCCTGCCAGGACCGCACCCAGAATAGCGCCGATTGTGTTCCAGGCATAAATGCGGGCTGTTGAGGTACTGGCCTCACGCTCATCACGCGCCAGTAATCGCACTGCCAGAGGAAAGGTGGCACCGATGAAGATCGTTGCCGGCAACATGATCATCACCCCGTACACTGCTAACTGCGCCATTCCCCGCTGTTCGGGAATCAGTGGCCCCATCCATGCATATACGGCCATCGACAGCGCCGCAATGGCCACCTGTGTTAATGCGAAACCGTAGGCTGCGCGACTGCGATCTGTGGCTACCCTCCCTGCCAGTCCGCTGCCTAACGCAATGCCGGTGAGAAACGCCGCCAACATTGTGGCAAAGGCATAAATACTTCCCCCCAGCACATGAGCCAGCATCCGCGTCCATAGAACCTCGTAGAAAAATGCATTGGCCCCGGAGATGAGGATCAGCGGCAGGATCCATGCCGGTTGCTCACGAAACACTGTACGCAGTCTTTCGGCCCTGGATTGGCCGTGGGGTTTGGTCAGTGGTGTTATACAGTTTTCAATAAACCCTGTTAGTGCCGGTGCAGGCTTGTCTGGGTCCAGTATTTTTACTGTCGGTGCACGCTTTGCGAGCCATGCTGCAATGAAGAACACCACTGCGTTTACCAGTACTCCTATCCACATTGTGCCTTTCAGTCCCAGAGCCGGCAGTAAAATGAAACCGGCCACTACGGTGCCTGCCACTGCCCCCGCGGTGTTGGTTGCGTACAGTAAGGCCACTTTGGAGCCTACTTCCTCGTTGCGTTGCACCACGTGACGGATGAGCATCGGTAATGTTGCTCCCATGAATCCGGTGGGCAATGCCAGCACCAAAAACGCCACAATCAGGTAAAACACCGGCTGGCCAATAGTTGCCGCATGAGGCGGACTCGGTTGATCTCCGAGCATCCATCCATAGAGAGCACTGGCTCCGGCTAACAGCACCGGCACCGCCAGCGCTGTGAGTGCAATCCCGGCTTCCAGTACCCCGTACACCAGAATGGGACGGCGCACGCGTTCTACCACGCGACCTGCCACCACCGCACCGATGGCCAGGCCTCCCATATAGGCTGCCAGTATTGTTGCCACCGCCAGCTCGCTGGTGCCGAATACCAGGGAGAACTGCCGCAGCCAGGCTGTTTGATACAGGAGCGCTGCAAATCCAGACAGCACAAAACACGCCACCACCCCCATCAACACGCCCACACTACCGTGCCCGTTAGTGGGTGCTGGCTTATGGGTGGTTGGGTTTGCGGCTTTATTGTTTTTGGTTCTCGCCATTTCGGTCTATACCAAACGGTGCCCCTTTATCGCACAAAGCACGTTCATTATAGTCCTTATATCTATTTGATCTCGAAGCGATGGGCAGAATCTCTATAGTCTCAACGCCTCAAGATTGCCCACCAGCGTGCTATGTTGACTAAACTCATTAGTGATCCCGAGACATAGGTTAAAGCCGCTGCAAGTAACAGGCGACGGGCTTTAGGGCTATCGCCCGGTTTTAGAATACGCCGATCAGCTAACAGTGGAAGTGCCCGGGAGAAACTAGCATCGAACTCCGTTGGCAGAGTTAGAAAATGGACAACAGTGGAGGAGCTAAGTGTTAGTAGTCCGCCTAACAGTGTTAGAAGGCCAAGAAGGGGTGCTCTCGTTATTGCGGTTGCAAAGGGAGCCGCCATGAGGAGGCCCGCACCAACTTTCTCGATGGGCCCCACCCATCTTACCAGTCTTGTTCTCCATTTTAGTGGCCGAAAGCCACGGGCATCTTGAAGCGCATGCCCGACTTCATGGGCCGCTATCGTAACCGCGGTTAATGAACGTCCCTCAAAGTTTGCAGGCGCAAGACGGACTGCTTTCTTTATGGGGTCATAATGATCACCACTTTCTGTAGCTTCAGCCGCAATATGTTTTAGCCCCAGATGGTCTAAAAGTTCCCGGGCTAATTCTCCTCCAGTTTTGGGATAGCGATCCGCCGGGTGGTTATAGCGTGCCATGACGGCTTTTACCCAAAGTCCCGGTCCCAGCACCAAGGCTAGAATGAACAAGGTGAGAATAATTAGATGCACAAGAACTCCATACTGTGGAGTATTTTAGATTTTTTCTTCCTCTACCCGGTTGACCAGTTGACCAATCTCGGGCACCGAAACTTCGACTTCATCGCCATGCCTTAAATATTTGGGTGGGTCAAATCGAGCGCCCGCTCCGGTAGGGGTCCCGGTAGCAATGATATCACCCGGCTTGAGTCGCATAAATGTAGACAAATACCGAATTAGATAGGGAAAGTCATAAATTAAGTTCGCAGTCGTATCGTCTTGTCTTAGTTCGCCGTTGACATGCGTCTTGAGATGCAATTTGGCTTTTGGATCGCACTCATCCGAGGTAACCATCCACGGACCCAACCCACCAGAGCGCTCAAAATTTTTTCCTTGAGTGACATTGAATTTGGCATGACGCAACCAGTCGCGAACAGAGCCTTCGTTCATAAGTGTCAGGCCCGCTATATGGTCCCACACATGCTTTTCAGCAATGCGTCGCCCTTCTTTTCCGATCACGAGTACAATCTCACCTTCATAGTCGAGTTGCTCTGATTCTGGGGGTCGAACTATGGGCTCTTTGTGGCCCACAAGAGTTTCACGAGTGCGCATGAAGACGCTGGGATAGTTCGCAGCTTTAGTGTCATTTTTATATTCTGCGTTTCTGTTTCCATAATTGACACCGATACAAATAATTTTTTCAGGATTGGGGATGGTGGGCAGAAATCGAATCTGTTCTAGGCCTACGTCAGGTTCTAGGTTTGACGCCATTTCTTTGGCGCGCTCAAATGAACCTGTTGCAAGAACGTGTCGTAGCGTAGGATTTTCTTTTCCCATCCGTCGACCTAGGTCAACAACACCGCCACCCCGGACGATTCCAAAGCTTTCGTGTGAATTTAAACTAAAACTTAGGAAGCGCATGACAGCTCAGCTGTCCCAACAAGGTCTGCACGCTCTAGGACACCATCCAAACGCTCAGCCAGATCGGCTGAAGCGGATACCATGGGCAGCCGATGCTCATTTCTAGGAATGATGCCAAGCTTTTTCATCATATATTTCATTGGAATGGGGTTAGTTTCGTAAAAAACGGCCTGATTGAGTTCTAAAAGCTGATGATGCAGTTTGCGGGCACGCTGAATATCTCCTATCCAAACTGCCTCACACATTTCAGCCAACGGTTGCGGTATCAGGTTACTCACGGCATTCATGAGTCCGCAGGCCCCCACTGCCATCATCGGGAAACTCAATTCTTCCAATCCAACAAATATTTTGAAATCTTCCCCAAATACCTTGAGGCAACTGGAAACAAAGCCTAAATCGTTGACCGCATGTTTCATTCCAATGAATGACTTGGAGCGATCATTGATTTCTTTGAGACTTTCCAATGTTACGTTGACAGCGGTTCTTCCTGGGATGTGATAGATCATCCAGGGTGTCTCATGACTAGCAGCGAGCTCCAGATAATAGTCGACTAGTCCGTTTTGCGGTGGTCGGATGTAGTAGGGTGTCACAACCAGCAGTGCATCCGCACCGGCTTTGACTGCATGCTGGGTCAAGGTACGAGTTTCTGCCAGAGATTGGGAGCCCGTGGCGGCAACTACCGGTATTCGGTTTGATACTACTTCAATGGCTAAGGAAACTAACCGATTTCGCTCGTCCACGGTGAGTGTCGAGGGTTCCGCGGTTGTGCCATTCACAACAATACCGTGAGAACCCTTTTCAATTTGGAACTCCAGAAGATTTCCGTATGCCTCATAGTCCACCTCCCCATCCTTAAGAGGGGTAATAATTGGCGGGAAGGATCCCTTCAGTCTCTCTAGAGAGTTGGTCATTGATGGCTTGCCATTATGTTGGGTCATATTGGTTGGTAATTGACAGTCTAACGAAAACAATTGATCCTGTTAACTTTATAGGGATCTTCTGGCAATGAAAGGTAGCCTTCTGTGCCCCACCTGATAGTAGAATATTCTGCAAATATTGAGGATCAAATGGAGTTGGCAGGACTTTTGGATAAGTTGCATGCAGCTGCCTTAGCATCTGGTGTTTTTCCCCTTGGTGGACTAAGAACGCGTGCAGAGCGTCGTGACCATTATCGTATTGCAGATTGTGGGGTAGACAATGGATTCGTGCATGTCACGGCCATGGTTGGACATGGACGGGAGTTGAATGTATTAAAACGGGCGGGAGAAGAACTTTTCCAAGTGATCTGTCAGCATCTTAATCCCCTTTATGAACGGATACCCTTGGGCATATCTTTTAATATCAGGGAGTTTCACCCGGAGCTCAATTTCAAGAAGAACAATCTACACGAGTATGTGAAGACGAGAAACAAGACAAACCATAGGACGTAATATATGGGTATGAATAAACAGGCGGCGATTAATCAAGAAAAGGCAAGCAGCTATCTGGCCCGTTTTTCCAGTAGCACCCTTGGACATTTCATTGATGGGGGTGATAACCAAGGCACGTCGAGCGAGACGTTCGAGAATCACACTCCGGTGGATAATAGTCTCTTGGGTAAGGTTGCAGCTGGGGGAGCGGGTGAAGTTGATATCGCTGCCCAGGCTGCTCAGGCTGCTTTTCCGGCTTGGCGCGATCTGTCTGGGAACAAACGCCAGGCACTTTTACACGATGTTGCTGATGCCATTGAAGCTCGGGGCGAGGAGATTGCATTTGTGGAATCAATGGATACCGGACAGCCAGTCCGCTTTATGGCAGCTGCTGCCAAGCGGGGTGCGGAGAATTTCCGTTTCTTTGCTAACCGAGCCCCAAATGCTCGTGATGGCCTATCGCTACCGGCTGCGGAGCACATTAATTACACATTACGACAACCAATCGGTCCCGTCTGTGCCATTACGCCTTGGAACACGCCCTTCATGCTTTCAACCTGGAAGATTGCTCCGGCACTTGCTGCGGGTTGTACTGTGGTACATAAGCCAGCCAAATGGAGCCCCCTTAGCGCGTGGTTACTTGCAGATATCTGTGCCGAAGTTGGTTTGCCTTCGGGTGTGCTTAACACGGTACAGGGAGCGGGAGAGACCGTTGGAAAAGCTGTGACTGAGCATGAAGCCATCAAGGCTGCTGTCTTTGTCGGTGAGTCTGGTACAGGAAGCAGGATAATGGCGCAAGGCTCCTCGACACTGAAGCGCGTTCATTTTGAGCTAGGCGGCAAGAATCCAGTCATTGTGTTTGATGACGCAGATCTCGATCGTGCACTGGATGCCGTGGTATTTATGATCTGCAGTTTGAATGGTGAGCGTTGTACGTCGTCCAGTCGTCTGCTGGTTCAAGATAGTATTTACGAGGATTTCATCGAGCGGGTTGGGGCACGTATGGATGCCATGCAAATCGGGCATCCTCTGGATCCTGATACTGAAGTCGGGCCCCTGATTCACCCCCATCATGTCGAGAAGGTTATGAGTTATTTCGATATAGCGCGCGAGGAGGGTGCGGAAATTCGTGTAGGTGGAGCATTGGCTGATTTGGGTGGTAATTATGTAAGGCCGACTTTGCTGGCCGGAGCGCACAATGATATGCGAGTCGCGCAAGAGGAGATCTTTGGCCCGGTGCTGACAGCGATTCCTTTTAGTGACGAAGCAGAGGCATTGGAAATTGCAAACGGTACCCAATATGGGTTAGCCGGCTATGTGTGGACAAATGATGTTGGCCGGGCAAACCGGGTAGCGCAGGGTCTCGAGATAGGTATGGTGTGGGTTAACTCTGAAAATAATCGTCATCTGCCCTCACCCTTTGGGGGAATGAAGGCCAGCGGAATTGGTCGTGATGGAGGAGATTACAGTTTCGATTTTTACATGGAAACAAAAAACATCTGTATTGCCCTTGGGTCCCATCGTGTGCCGTCCTTGGGGCGTTAGGATGTGATTTAATGAGTCTCTATTGCGTACAGAAATTACTCTATCAACTTAATAGGGACCCTCATACACGGCAGCGTTACCATGAGAATTTCGAGTCTCTACTCGAGGAGTATGAGTTGACCGAGGAAGAATCTAGAGCGGTTATAGAGGGAGACATCGGGCTTTTATATGTCATGGGTGTAAATGGCCAGATTCTGATGCACTACTCAGCCTTAATTGGTCAGGAGTGGGATGAGTATATCCATGCAATGAAAGAGGGTGTTAAGAGCTATGGCCCTGTGCGTGCCGGCCTGTATAGTATGTTGAAAGACCGCGAGCCATGAGTTTGGTATTCGCTGGAACTTGTAGTCATGCACCGGGCATCACCGGGCGATCAAATCGTGCGGCTTCAAACCTGCGAGAGGGGTTGCGCCACAGTCTCGGCAGGATGCGTAAGCTTCTTGAGGAATCCCGCCCTGATGCGTTGATTGTGGTTGCAGCGGAGCATTTTGCAAATTTCTTTATGGACAACATGCCTGCTTACTGCATGGGTATGGCGGATGAATACGAGGGTCCCATAGAGGATGAAGAATGGTTGGCGATCAAGCATACAAAGATACCAGGCAATCCTGATTTATCCCGTCGCATTATTTGCGATGTGATGCAGAAGATTGATTTAGCTTATGCAGAAGAGTGGAAATTCGACCATGGAATTATGGTTCCACTGCATTTTTTAACGCCCCACTATGACCTTCCCATTTTACCAGTGAATATTAATTGTCAGGGACCACCGTTGAGCCCATTGCATCGGGCTTACGAATTTGGCCGCACACTGCGGACCGCATGTGATGCACAACCGGAGCGTATTGCTTTGATTGGGACGGGGGGCCTTTCACACTGGCCTGCGACTCCTGATTCGGGTGAAATAAACGAGCCTTGGGACAAGGAATTTCTTGATTCCTTCATTCACAACCGAAGAGAAGACCTAATTTCTTACAAGGATGAAGAGATATTTTCGGATGCTGGTCAAGGTGGTTTTGAGATTCGAACATTTCTTGCTGTTGCAGGTGCTACTGAAGGCTCCATCGGAGAGCTTCTTTTTTATGCGCCCATTCCTGTTTATGCTGTAGGCTGTACTGTAGCCACGATGACCGTTGAATAGAAATATATTTTGTTCTAGATTTTTTTCGGAATCAAATCTCGTAAAAAGGTTATCTTTTTTTTTGCACGTATCCGGATTTTTATAAAGCTAATAGACTGCCATACCAATTTTTTATGTTTGCCTTGATTTTATTATCGTAATGCAGTGCCTCAACCTTCAGGGCAATCATGGATAAATCACTGTCAGGCAAACGTGGCCTCATCTTTTTTTTGGGTTCACTAACTGCACTTGGCCCTCTTTGTAACGACACTTATTCGCCATTTTTGCCATTGATTGCTCGGTCATTGGATACGTTGCCTGGGCAAGCCCAGCTGACTATGAGCACCATATTGCTCGGATTTGCGGGTGGACAATTAGTATATGGACCTCTCTCGGATCGTTTTGGTCGACGTCCGTTACTCTTACTGGGATTAACTTTCTTCATGCTTGCGAGTATCAGATGTGCATTTGCATTAACCATTGATCAGCTTTTATTTGGTCGTTTTTTGCAGGGTTTTGGTGCTGCAGCGGGTATGGTGCTATCCAGAGCAATCATTCTAGATCGATGGCGCGGTAGCCAGGCATCGCGTGTTTTATCTATGGTGATGGTGATCGCATTTTTTGCACCGGTAGTTGCTCCGATGCTGGGTGGATGGCTCGCTACTTTTGGATATTGGCCAATTGTTTTTTGGATGCTTGCACTAGTGGGTGCCATGGGGATTGTAGCGACACTTATCCTTTTGCCAAGAGCAGGAATTGATCGTTCGGGTGTCAGCGTTCTGGGAAGTTTCTTGGCTTACGGTAAGTTAATTAGGCGTAGTGAAGTGGTTGGACATATTTTTTGTTCAGGATTGGCCATGGCTGGCGTTATGATTTTCGTTACCGGGTCCCCATTTGTTTTTATCGAGTATTTTGGTTTGGCTCCCCACGTGTTTGGTTATTGTTTTGCGTTTGTGATGCTGGGCGGGGCGTTAGGGGCTTTTTTGAATGGCCGAATGGTAGTTGGTGTAGGCACTATGAAACTAATTTCTTTTGGTACTGGCCTGATTGCAATTTCAAGTTTTGCTTGTTTTGCTGCGACCCTGATGACTGGGAATGTTTTAGGGATCATTTTGCCTTTTTGTGGTTATCTGTTGGGGATTGGGTTCATAGTAACCAATCTGATTGCGCGGACGTTGAGTCTTTATCCAGATCAGGCTGGAGCAGGTGCAGCACTTTTCGGTGTAGGTCAGTTTCTCATGGGAGCAACGGCAGCGGCTGTCTTGGGATTGCTGGAGATACAAACCCCGCTCCCCCTTTCAGTTTCTATTGTCATTCTGGGGCCGCTTTCTGCGCTAGTATGGTGGACTTGGTTGAGGGGACTCCCTGTTTTTACAGATTAAATATCCTGCGTGCATTTGTTCCTCTTATCTTTGTGGCTGTTCTTTCGGATAGGGCGTTTACTCTGGCAAGACAACCTTGCATGTCTCCGATGACGTGAGGATAGTCCGAGCCGAACAACAGGTTGTCATCAGATGCTGCTACTTCTAAGCAAAGTGAGAGTGCGCTTTGTGAATAAACTACCGTATCGTAGTAAATACGCTTCAGGTATGTACTGGGTTTTTCCTTGATGGTTTCGGAGCAAGCTGGAATCATTTCGTAACAGCGATCAAGGCGACCCGCAAGGTATGGTAATGTCGCGCCTCCGTGACTCGCGATAATTTTGAGATTGGGATAACGATCAAAAAAACCATCCAGAATCATTCTGGAAATTGCTAGCGTCGTGTCAAGCATGAATCCAACAGGGGGAACCAATCCGTATTCATTCATGCTCATATCTCGCACACCTTGGGGTGCTGTGGGGTGGACCAGAACAGGGAGAGCTTGCTGATCGATAGCCTCCCAGACACTGGCGAAACTGTCATCCGTGAGGTTTTGGCCGTCGATGTTCGCGATCTGCATGACGCCAACGGCACCAGATTCTCGCGCCCTTTTGAGTTCCTTTAGTGCTAGCTCCTTGTGTTGCCATGGTATGGAAGCAAACCAGCGAATTCGGTCGGGCCGCAAGGTTTGCTGCTCAGCCATGGAGTCATTGACCATTCTCGCCGCTTTTAAGCTTACTTCTGGGTTTCCAAAAAAGGCGTTGGGGCAAGTAAGCGAAACAATGGCAATATCAACACCGGCATCGTCCATGTCCTTGATTCTAAGATCATAATCCCACATGGCATTCGTCAGTGTCATAAAAGGCGCGTCCCACATAAAAATAGATTTCTGTCCGGATTTGGTTGCCTTAATTTGGTACTTTTCTCCTCCTTGTTGACTGAGGAGCTGGAGGTAATCTTGAGAGAGCATGTGGGTATGGACATCGATAACTGGCACGATATAACTCCTAGTTAGGGGTATAAATTAATGCTTCTGATTTAATAATTGGTGAAAAAGGCTTGATTCTCTCTTAAAGAATCCCTCTGTGTGGAAAGAGTCTTCTAATTCCAGAAGCTCATAATCTAGGTGGTGGCATATCTCATGCAGAATCGTACGCAGATAAGTTTTAAACGCAACTACCTTTTTATGGTGCGCTGTTCTCATCCAGACCGTAATGTGTGCCCGTCGTTTTTTTTCTGAGCCTTCATATAAACCATGCAACTCTCCCCACCTGTCGCTTGGTCTAGCTGACAACACTTTGATAGTGACCGGCTCTACTTCTAGGGCTTCTAGAATAATGGCAGTGAGTTGGCGTGTCAGTTTCTCTACTGTACCCCTGTTTTCGGCCAACAGGGCTTCTTCCAGTTTGCCTACCATGGGCCGAAAGTCCCTTCCCCCAGGAAGACGAACTTGCTTTATATCGTCGCTGCGCCGGTAAATGGCCTTCTGTTTTGGCTTCAGCTTATCGTAGTAAGGGAAGGGCACAGAAAGACAATCCTCGGCTCTGGTTAATTAGCATCAGATAGCAGCGCTATTTCAGTTCAGTATAAGTGCAACAAGAGGCAGCATATGAATTGACAGATTAGCTGTTATCTCCGAACCTGACGAGAGTGTTTGTCTCCATAATTCAAGCGGTTCAGGGGCAAATATCAGTTCTGGTTTTGCTGGAATTACGTGCCAATCCCCACGTTCAATCTCTTGATCTAGCTGCTGTGGGCCCCATTCTGCATGTCCTGTGTAGAGCCTCAAGTTACTTTCATTTTTTGCAGAATTTATGACTAGGCGGAGGAAATCCAGTTCCGAGCTCGCGTATATGTCCTCCATTACAAGTAGTGCGTCTGCTTCCAAATTGCCCACCTCCTTCGCAAGGATCAGAATATTTGATCGCTGAAGTGGGCCACCGATGTAAATATGACCTTCATAATCATCTAGAAAATCTAGCTCTGGGAAGGCTGTAGTGGGCGTAACCCATGTTGGCCGGTTCAGCATGATACCTAAGGATCCGCCAGTATCGTGCTGAAGTATCAGTACTACTGTTTCCGAAAAACGTGGATCGGACAAGCTTTCCCGAGCGATTAGCAGGGACCCCCTTGTTGGAGGTTGCGCCAAAGTTTCCTCCCCGCACATTTGCAGACCAAATCCCACAAACCATATCAAATACATCCATTTCATAATCTACATGATACCTTAGTGGTTAGCTCCTAGATGGGCTAGGTTACAACGAGTTGATGTCCAGATTAAGATGAAACAAAAAGAAAAAACAATTATCTGGTTTGGGGTCGTTTGAGCGTGACCAAAGATATTATCCGTATACGGGGCGCGCGCCAGAATAACTTAAAGGGCTTGAATCTTGATCTACCACTTAAAAAGCTCATTGTTATCACTGGTGTAAGTGGTTCTGGAAAATCGTCATTGGCTTTCGACACTATTTATGCTGAAGGCCAACGGCGCTACATAGAAACATTTTCTCCGTACGCTCGACAATTCTTGGATCGCATGGACAAGCCGCATGCAGATCGGATAGAAGGGATACCTCCTGCTATTGCGATTGATCAGACAAATCCGGTGCGCACATCACGCTCCACAGTTGGGACAATGACTGAAATCAATGATCACCTGAAGCTTTTATTTGCAAAGGCTTCTGTGCTTTATTGCTCAGGATGTGGAGATGAGGTACGTCGCGATTCTCCTGAAACGATTTTCTTGTCCCTAGAAGAAAGCCTGGGAGAGAAAACCGGTATTGCATCGCAAATTTTGATTACTTTTGAGGTGAATGTACCGAAAAACTTTCAGTCTAAGGAAGTGGAAGAATTTCTTGCAGCCCAGGGCTATACACGGATTCATTCAAGACATGGCAGGAAGCTTGAGGTCATCCAGGACCGGCTTCGGTTAAAAAAGAGTGCTCGTAGCCGTGTTCTCGAAGCACTGGAGGCATCACTGGAGCGGGGTCACGGAAAGGTGATCGTACGCTCACTGGAAGAGGATGGTGTTTCGCTGAAATTTTCCTCAGCGTTGCATTGCCCCCAGTGTGATATTAGTTATACCGATCCAGTTTCCAGCAGTTTTTCTTTTAATTCACCAGTTGGCGCATGCGAGACGTGCCGGGGCTTTGGTCGAACCATAGGCATTGATTATGGCCTTGTGATCCCTGATGAGAGAAAAAGTATCAGGGACGGGGCTGTTAAGCCTTTTCAAACTAAAAGCCGACGCAGATTCCAAACTAAACTGATCAGGCTTGCTACAG
>Ga0315336_1006334_pt1 | contig 12184 bp, 5 predicted proteins | sample ASW5metaG_FD_204512 | JGI IMG/M metagenome (GOLD analysis project Ga0315336, IMG submission 204512) | Ammonia-oxidizing marine archaeal communities from Monterey Bay, California, United States - ASW #5 | ecosystem: Environmental > Aquatic > Marine > Intertidal zone | place: USA: California...
GAAACGCAACCCCATAGTATTCTTTGTTCCAGTGAGCCGAGCCATCAGGTCGTTTTTCTATGCCGATCGATTCCGCCAGAAAATAATCTTCGCCGTACAGCATGTCTATCCGACCTCCAATGCCGTGACTACTGTTCGGCAACTCCCTCTCGGCTACCAAATAGAGCTGATTCATCATTGCTTCGTTACTGCGGTCCACTGCGTTGTACGGTCCGTTGAACTTGCTGTTCGGGCTCGACGTGTTGCCAATAAACCCACTGTCCATCCAACCGTGAATACTCAGGCTATTCTGGTCCTGTGGGAACAAAAACCAACGACTGCAAGAATCGCCGCAGCAGCCATACGAATCTTGTGAACAACATGAGCCGTCGGTGCTTGATTGTGCTATCGTGTCGGTCGCAATGAGCAATAGTACAGAGACAATAGACAGGGCAAGAATACGCATTTAGTCTATCCATTCTTGAGAAAGCTAACGCAAAGCGGAATCAAAGCCTTGATACCCAGATTCTAAGAGCACGACAGGCTTGTCATTTACATCAATCGGGTAAGCTTGGGCCGCCTATCAAGCCGTGCAGCTATCAAAAGCGAGATAGCCGGACTTGCCGGCTATCTCAGGCTGAGAATCCTAATACATTGCCTAACAAGAAAATTTCTCCCAGAAATCTGATCTTAGTAGATCACTGCTCATCGTCAGACATCACCATTCAGTAGGGTATGTCCAGCCTCTAAGGCGTATGGCCGGTGTCCTTCCGTTGGCGAGTAAGAATCGGCTTCGGGCATGGCCTATTCACGCCCCAGATGATGAGTACTTGGGACTCTGAAACTGTGGCGGCAACTTGGGACCTGTTTTACCAAGAAAAGGCTCATCTCCCGAAAGTTGCAGCTGGTTCGCGAGAATTCAATCTGAATCGGGATGGACGTAGTTTCGCCATAACCTGTCAACTCCCGGATTCCTTGCGGATCTGTGCAACTAGCTTGTGTTGCTACTCGCTTCCGCAATGCGTTTGTGATAGATTGACCCCACTCTTATGGATATCTCTTCGCCACACATTTGAAGTGGCTCGTTAAACAGGGCAGTCTATTCAGCTGACAGCGAGTCGTACGCACTTCAGAATAGTCAGTCCACGATGGTTGGATTCAATACGTAATCGCAGATTCCGTCCTAGTGCCTTTCCGCTCTACCGAGCCTCTTCTGACTCCATCCGTCTTATTTGAGAAGAACAACATGACGAAGCAGTTGTGAAGATCAGCTGTGGTGCTGGTCAAGAGCTTCCTCGTGATGTATCGGATTTATAGATAGCTGGAACGCTGGTTCATCAAGACATGGAAGCTTGACGATTTCGAGTTGGTGGAGTAGGGAGGCCTGGTGTCTTACAAGAAGATGCATGACAGCGCACCAACATTTAAGCAATTCGCGAATAAAAGAGAACCCAAATGAAGACGAAACATCAAGTACGAGTTGGTCGGCCACTCAGTGTCGCGCTGTTTTCCAGCATATTACTAGCCGCCGGATCGATCACCAACACCGCCGACGTCGCGTCGGCACAAGACCAACTCGATCGTATGGTGCTCCCAATTCAGGAACCCGAACGACCGACATTCACTGAGCTAGACTCGCGCAATGTGAAGGCTCCGCCACGTTTTAATATCGAAGCTCCTGAAGGCGCACCTAATGTCGTGATCGTCCTGATTGACGACATCGGATTCGGAGGGCCCAGCACGTTTGGTGGTCCGCTCCAGACTCCGACACTTGACCGGCTCGCTGCATCTGGAATTCGGTACAACAACTTTCACACGACAGCACTTTGCTCGCCGACCAGGGTCGCCCTCAAGTGCGGACGAAACCATCACACGGCGAATGCCGGATCGATCATGGAGACCTCCACGGCATTTCCTGGCAACACGGGGCAAATTCCCAATAGTGTTGCACCGTTGGCCGAGATGTTGCGACTCAACGGTTACAGTACCGGCGCATTCGGCAAATGGCATGAAACCGCGGCCTGGGAAACGAGTGTGTCAGGCCCCTATGACCGCTGGCCAACGCACCAAGGCTTTGACAAGTTCTATGGGTTTATCGGGGGCGAGACGGACCAGTGGTATCCGTTGGTCTACGACGGCGTGACCCGAGTCGCGCCTTCGAAAATGGAGGACTATCACTTCACAACCGACATGACTAACCAGGCGATCGGTTGGGTCAAGGCACAACAGTCGATGACACCGGACAAGCCTTTCTTTGTGTATTTTTCAACTGGCGCCGTCCACGCTCCGCATCATGTGCCCAAGAGATGGGCGGATAAATACAAAGGTCAGTTCGACAAGGGCTGGGACAAGATCCGTCAAGAGTCGATTGCACGTCAAAAAGAGATTGGAGTAATCCCAGGAAACACTAAGCTGGGCGAGAAGCCGGACGACATCAAGGATTGGGACACTCTAAGTCCAGACGAACAAAAACTCTTCGCCCGCCAAGCTGAAGTTTTCGCTGGATTCCTTGAGCAAACCGATCATGAGGTGGGTCGATTAGTCGAAGCCATCGAGGACATCGGCGAGATAGACAATACACTCTTCATTTACATCGCCGGTGACAACGGCACCAGTGCCGAAGGCGGCTTCGTCGGCATGTACAACGAGATGACCTACTTCAACAATGTTACCGAGAAGGTAGAAGATCTTCTTCCATTGATGGACAAATGGGGCGGCCCCCATACGTTTCCGCATATGGCAGCTGGCTGGGCGGTTGCGTTTGATTCACCATTTTCATGGACAAAGCAAGTTGCCTCTGACTTCGGCGGTACTCGCAACGGTATGGTGATTCACTGGCCGAATGGTCTCAAGGAAAAGGGTGGCATCCGCACCCAGTTTGGACACGTTATCGACATAGCGCCGACAATTCTCGAAGCTGCTGGTCTGCCGGAACCGAAGATTGTAAACGGAACACCGCAGACACCGATTGAGGGTGTCAGCCTGGTCTATTCGTTCAATGACGCAAAGGCCAAAGAGCGGCACACAACCCAATACTTCGAGATGTTCGGCAACCGAGCAATCTACTGCGATGGCTGGCTGGCCCGCACACTTCACCGCGCGCCGTGGCAAACTCTCAAACAACCGCCGCTCGCGTCCGATGTCTGGGATCTTTACAACGTGCGCGATGATTTCAGTCTCACCAACAATTTGGCCGATGAAAACCCACAAAAGCTGAAAGAGCTCCAAGCTTTGTTTATGGAGGAAGCGGAAAAACACCACGTGCTGCCGATTGACGATCGCGTGATCGAGCGAGTCAATCCGGCTCTCGCGGGTAGGCCGGATCTGATGGATGGTCGCACTTCGCTCACGCTCTACGATGGCATGAATGGCATGCTGGAGAATACCTTCATAAACGTGAAAAACCAGTCAAAGACGATCACGGCAGAACTTGAGATTCCCGAGCAGGGAGCCAATGGCGTCATCCTTGCGCAGGGCGGGCGATTCGGCGGCTGGTCACTCTACATGAAGGATGGCAAGCCAGCCTACACGTACAATTTCTTGGGGCTCTCGCAGTATACGGTGTCCAGTGAAGAAGCAGTCCCGGCGGGATCAGCCAAAGTGATGCTCGACTTCAAATACGATGGTGGTGGCGGAGGCAAAGGAGGTACGGCAACCCTATCCGTAAACGGCAGAGTTGTCGCAGAGGGTCGCATCGAGAAAACGCAACCCTTAATGTTCTCCGCCGATGAGACTGCAGATGTGGGACTCGACAATCAGACGCCAGTCGTCGAAGGAATCGGCATAGGTCGCGACGAAACACGTTTTACTGGCAAGATCGACAAGGTCACCGTCGAAGTGGCTGAGGTGAAGTAGGCAATGTAAAGTAGTCATCACTTCCGCTGTTCCGGCTTTAGAGCTGTTGCAGAAGAAAGCGACATCTTTCTCACCCATATATGAACAAGATGTTGCACCAATTGGGCTACTGCGCAATAGTCCCTCGGACGCTGGTCAAGAGCGTAACAGAGAACAACATCGATAAATGTCAAGAATGCAACAACCGAACAATGTCTCAGTGGCTGGACTACTAATGGAGACATGACTACCAAACTGATTATGCCTCCGATCGCGCTCGCACTCGCAGTTGGGCTCGGGGCACAAGCTCGAGTGGAACTCAAGATTCCGGAACAGATCTCCATACCGGATAAGGTCGAATTGCGTTTGGGCACGGTTCGATTTCATAACAGCCGCTCTACCAAGGAGACAGCAGATGTTTCTCGATTATTTTGCCCTCGCCGTCCTGCTCATCTTGGTCACAGCAGCCGTAGTGATCTGGGTCCTTTTAGGGATCATGCCCGGCCGCATCGCCAGAGACCGCAAACATCCACATGCCGATGCTATTAGCGTTTGCGGCTGGTGGGGGGTGATCACGATGGGGTTGTTGCTGCCTTTGGCCTACATCTGGGCTTACAGCAATCCGCGGTGGCGTGATGAATCTCGTTCCAACGTAAACGAGATGAAGGAGGACGACAGGGCATGATCGTTTTTCTTACACTAGGTTACGTCGCGCTGCTTGTAACATTCTATAAACTCAAAATCATCAAGTCGACCATTGGTTGGAAGTTATCTCCGCTGTTTTTCATGCTGGCCTGCATCATCGCGCTGGCAGTTCCCATGCAATGGGGTGCACCTTCTGGACCGATCAACGTCTTTCGCTATGTGATCGAAATCGTCCCCAACGTCAGCGGCGAGGTCGTCGCCGTACCGGTGAAACCACAGGAGTTGCTAAAGAAAGGGGACATACTATTCCAGATTGACCAACGTCCTTTTCAAGCGGAGGTTGATCGGCTGGAAGCGGCGATAGCAGAGGCCCAGCAGAAAGTCTTGCAACTGGAAGCGGCCTTCAACACGGCGGCTGCGAACGTGGACCTGGAGGTCGCAGAGCGGGATCTAGCCAAATCCACTTACGAGCGTTCTGAGGCGCTTCACAAGTCCAATGCAGCGGCAATCTCAGAGCAAGGCCTCGATGTGGCCCGCCAGTCGCTTGCGGCCGCCGAAGCATCAGTGCGTGTCAATGAATCTATCAAGACAGAAGCTCAGCTGGCTTTTGAATCCGAAATTGATGGCCAGAATACCACCGTGGCCCAGCTGCAGTCCGAGTTGGAGTTGGCCCAATTGAACCTGCAATGGACCACGGTACGCGCCCCGGCGGATGGTTACGTCATGCAGCTGGCATTAAGGCCTGGTCAGCGAGTCTCCCAGGTGCCCGGACGAAGTACAATGGCCTTTGTCGAGCAAACCCGTACGCAGTTGGCTGTTGGAATCAGGCAGTTTCAACTCCGCCATGTGAAGCCAGGTCAAGCTGCTGAAATCGCGTTCAAACTTTATCCAGGCCAAACATTTTCGGCCCGAGTCAAACAGTTGATACCTATGAATTCGGCGGGACAGGTCCAAGCGACTGGCGTGTTGTCTGACGTGGAAGATCTGTTAACTAGTAATCGACCTTATGGAGTGATACTCGCCTTGGATGATGACACGATTGACATCTCGGAACTTCCCGGCGGCGCGATTGGAACCGCAGACATCTACACAGAAAAGGCACAATTTACCCATTTCATTCGCCATGTTGAACTCCGCATGAAGAGCTGGCTGAACTTCCTTATTCCTTAACTAGTGGTCTTCACCTGCTCGAGAGAATAGGGAGTTTTAGGATGTCGGTAACCACAGACACACTGCTTCTATTTAGATCTCACGAATGCTCGAGAGGGCTAAGTGATGAGGCCTTACAGGAGATTAGTTCCGCCGCTGAGCTAGTGCTGTTCGATACGGGTGAGTACGTCCATCATGCGAATCATGCGATCGAATCGGTATTCTTTGTAGTACATGGTCGACTAAAACAAGCGGTCGTTGATATGCACGGCAACGTACTCTTTCATCGTTTTTTGACGCCAGGGTCGCAGTTTGGAGCTTTAGCTGCGGCTCAAGTGGATCCAGTGCCTGTGGATGTTCTTGCGGTCGAACCATCCGCAACGTTGAAGCTGGACTTTGAAACGACTCTGCGTTTCACACGACAACACGAGACTTTCGGTCTCAATCTTACTCGCTCAATCTCAAACATGGTTTCCCAAGTCTTGCTGTCGGATCGACGACCCAAGAAACCACCCTTTGTAGCTGTGTTTCATGAGTCTTCGGAGAGCCGCCCATTGACGCGTCGGTTGATTCGTCGATTATTGGAGTTGGGAGAATCGCCCTGTCTGCTGAGCGACCAAACAGATTGGGATCCGATTAGGAACGTTCCATTTCGTTCACTTATTGAAGATGGCAGTTTTCTGGCACGAGAAGAAATTCGCCGACAGATCAATCGATGGTCAGAGGCAGGACGCGTATTTCTAGACGTTGACGCTTCATTGGATCCAGTCAACGCATCCCTGCTCGTCGAGTTCAGTGAGCAAGTGATTTGGTGCACTAGTCGCGAAGATGTTGAGTCGAGCATCTATCGATTGAATGCCATTGAAGCAAGGGCTCCCGGGTGGAGAGACAAGATCAATCTTGTTTGGATGCTTGACGAAGATGAACAGGTAGCTCCAGCAGCTGCGGAATTAAGAAATCTTGCCAAGCGAGATTTCAAGATATCGTTTTCGGACCCCTGGCCCGGTGTAGGCCGTACGCTCCTGAATGGTTTTGAAAGGCTGGTCCATCAACTGCGCGGAGTTCGCATTGGTCTTGCTCTTGGTGGGGGCGGAGCACGAGGCATGGCACACCTAGGAGTACTCAAAGCTCTAGAGGCAAGTGGCATCGTGGTTGATATGATTGCCGGCACGAGTGCAGGGGCTATGACGGGAATACTTTATGCAGCGGGTTACGATGCCGATCACTTGACTCAAATATTTGCCAAAGACTTAAAGCCTGGGTGGCTCTTTCGAATGATGCCTCACAGCAACGATTGGAATTTGCTTTACAGATACCGGCGAGGTCATTTCGGCTGGATGTTAAGCAAGTACCTATCAAATTGGACACTGGAGCAGTTATCTGTACCAGTTCAATCCGTGACGGTTGATTTGGTGACCGGCAAACCAGTCGTCCGAGATTGGGGCGACGCCGCCAATTCTATCTTGGAGAGCATAAACCTGCCGGTCCTGTCTAAGCCGATCCGGCGTAATGGGCAAGCGTTGATTGATGGTGGACTGGTGAATAATGTTCCGGCTGACGTGCTTGTCAGAAATGGCTGTAATTTTGTGATCGCTGTCAGCGTAACCGCACATTTAGAAGCTGAGTTTGCCAAGAACCGGCCGGATACGCCGACCTCGGAAATGTCTTCCGCGTCAACACTGCAAACAATACTACGGAGTTACCTAGTGCAAAACGTAAACATGAACTCCATCGGTGTCCAGCCGGCAGACGTGGTGATTGAACCAGATGTGACTGGTTTTGGCATGACTGATTTTACACGGGCTGATGGGCTTGCTGCGATTGGAAAAGCAGCCGCAGTCCAAGAACTCCCCCATATCAAAAACCTTCTTCAACAGATAGACACGGAACTATTTCAGTTAAACGACATCCCCATTTCTGAAGAACGCGCCCGTTGATGTCTCCTTGAACCCTATAGGTAATCTGCCTAGATTAAGAAGGCATGTTCGATTTAGAAAATGTACGTTCAGTCAAAAGGGAGGACATTACACCTAGAATGAATTACTTGGCAGAGCCTTATCGGAGTTTGGCTCAGCACCTTGGCCCAACGAAGGTAATCGCGCTTCGATGTACGAAAACAGACCGAACCCGATGTGGATTCGGCCTGTCATTCGAATTCTAAAAAGCATTACAGGTTCAGCCGCTACCTCTTCTTGCGGGCAGCTTTTCTGACCTTCCTTTTCACTTTGCGTTTGACCCTCCTCTTGACCTTAGCCACTCTCTTAGCCTTTTTCTTGGCCTTTCGCTTAGCTTTCTTCTTCTTCTTGACCGCCTTCTTCACCTTCCTCTTAACTTTCTTCTTTGCCTTCTTTTTCGCTTTGGCCTTCTTCTTGGCCTTCTTCTTCACCTTTCGCTTGACTTTCTTTTTAGCTCTGGACACCTTCCGCGTGGCCTTTTTCTTGGCACGCTTCGCTTTCCTGGCAGTTCTCTTCTTCTTAGCCACGGTACATCCTCCATAACTAGCACTGAGGCGAGCTCATGCTTATCAACTTCTAAGCTCATGAAATCTCTAAGCCGGCCCATTAACAAAACGATCAATCCACAACTAATAGCGGCACCCTTCTGATCCCCAGGGCATCCATCTCTATGGACGGACGGGGCAATACCGCTTCCCCAACGGGTCAGTTCTAGAATACTCGACAGGTAAGTCAAGACTTTTTATTGAACTGAGAAATATTCTTGTCGACACCATCTATGACTATGGACTTCCATCCTGGTTAGCTGTGACAGCCCTAATCCGTGTAACGTAGCCCTTCGTGAGGTCGAAGGCGATGAAGTGTTGGCCGCTGGCGACTTAACATTTCTCATGGAATGTCGGCGGCACCAGCACTCTTGTCGTAGAAAGTATCCCGGAGCCCACAACCTACACCCTTGCACTGGCCGCACTCTGCTTGGCAATGAGCAGACGGCGGATTTTGGCTCGATAGAGGCCCGTCGCAATGACCGTTATCGTACGGCGGAGTGCACACACGCCGCTAGAAATGGACGCTAGCCAAAAGTCAGCGGTCACGACGACCGCTAGACGAAACTGCTGCAGGGCCTCACCTCAAGTCGAGCCTAATCTTGGGGGCCAACCGAAAGCGAGTTGGGGAGAATGAGCGACGTGCCTAATCTGTTGCCTCCCAACGAATTACGAACTTTCCATCTTGTACTGCTCTCCTGTCCGTGTACCCGATCTATCTAGATCGCTTTGCACCTCGTTTTGTCCGGTGGGTCTGAGGTCTCTTGCTGAATTCAGTTGTGCGTCACATGATCGCGATGGGCCGGAAGAGCAATCGTTTGAGGTGGGCCAGATTGACGGAGGGAGAAGTGGTTCCACTGTGGGATAGCATCGCCTCCACGGCTGCCTATTCCGTCCCAAATGAGTATTGCCGAAACCTTCCATTTCCTGATGCGACCTCAAAATACGTATTTCCACCAATTGCTTGCATCCCCCCCCCTAATGTAGCTAGACTTGCGACAGTCGAGCTTTTAGCGAAACGGCATTCTGGAAGACGGTTTACGGCCTCATTGAGCCTTGTGATTCTCGCGGATCGCTGAGCTTTGTTGCCACTTATCCCTGCTTGTCGAAGAGCTTCCCGCGCTCTCGGAAGCGGTTAATTGCTGCGACGTCTTAGACACCCTGTTCAACCTGCACAGAAAGACATTCGCTATGTCTCGCATGCAACGTTTTGAGTGGTTTCGCCGTCAAGGAAGTTTTCGAAGCCAGAGTTCCCCTCGGCACGATCGTCGCTTGCGGCTCGAACCGCTCGAAGACCGCCGCATGCTAGCGGTGATTACCGTTAATTCGTCAGCGGACGATCTGGTTGCCGATGGAATGGTGACGCTCCGCGAAGCGATCCAGGCCGCCAATACCGATGCCAGTGTCGACGGCTCAACAGCCGGCAGCGGTGCGGATACCATCGAGTTCGACGGTGCGCTTTCCGAGCAAACGATCACACTTGGTGGAATGGACCTGGAAATTACCGAGGCACTCACGATCGATGCGACAGCTCTCGCGCAAGACGTCACCGTCGATGCCAACCAGCTCTCGCGGATCTTCAACATCACGGCCACCAGCGGCGACTTTACGTTCGCGGGGCTGACGCTCACCGGCGGCAGGACGGTTGCAGGCGGCATACTGCAACGCGGCGGGGCGATCCGCTCACTCACGACCGGCAGCCTCACCATCGACCAGAGCACCATCAGCGGAAACAGCACGGCAGGCAGCGCCGCCCTTGGCGGCGGGGTTTTTTCCTCGGGCGCCGTCACGCTCACAACCAGCACCGTCAACGGAAACAGCACGGCGGGCGACGCTGCCGGTGGCGGCGGGATTAGTGCCTATGGCGCCGTCACGCTCATCAGCAGCGTCGTCAGCGGAAACAGCACGGCGGGCGTCTTCAGCTACGGCGGCGGGATTCGTGGTTTTGGCGCCGTCACCCTCACCGCTAGCAACTTCTTCGGAAACAGCACGACGGGTTTCAATGCCGACGGCGGCGGGATTCATGCCGCTGGCACCGTCACGCTCACCAGCGGCAATGTCAGCGGAAACACCACGGCCGGGGATTTCTCCGACGGCGGTGGGATCAAAGGCGCCACTGTCACACTCACCAACAGCACCGTCAGCGGAAACAGCACAGCGGGCTATATTTCCAGTAGCGGCGGGATTTTTTCCTTTGGCTCCGTCACACTCATCAGCAGTACCGTCAGCGGAAACAATACGACGGGCGACCAAGCCATCGGCGGCGGAATTCGTGCCAGTGGCTCCGTCACACTCACCAGCAGTACCGTCAGTGGAAACACCACGGAGGGCGAATATGCCAGCGGCGGTGGGGTTTTTTCCTCTGACACCGTGACGCTCACGAATAGCGCCGTCAGCGGAAACAGCACGGCGGGCGAAAATTCCTATGGCGGCGGGATTAGTTCCTTTGGCGGCGTCACACTCACCAACAGCACCGTCAGCGGAAATAGCACGGCAGAGTACGGCGCCTATGGCGGCGGCATTTATTCCCAGGGCGCCGTCACGCTCACCGACAGCACGGTCAGCGAAAACAGTACGGCGGCGACGTTTGCCCGCGGCGGCGGGATTTACTCCCAGGGTGCGGTGACACTCACCGACAGCACCGTCAGCGGAAACAGCACGGCGGGCTTGGGTGCCGATGGCGGCGGGATTTCCTCCCAGGGCGACGTGATGCTCACCAGCAGCACCGTCAGCGGAAACTTCACGACGGAGGACAGTGCCGATGGCGGCGGAATTTTCTCCCTCTTGGGCGCCGACGTAACGCTCACCAGCAGCACCGTCAGCGGCAACAGTACGGCGGGCAACAGTGCCGATGGCGGTGGGATTTACTCCAAGGGCGCCGTCACGCTCATGCACAGTACGATTACGGACAACCACACGAATGCCTTCGGCGGCGGGATTTGGATCGATACTGACCCGGTGGTCATCACCAATTCGATCGTGGCCGGCAACACCGCCGGCGGCATGAATGACATCCGCCCAGGAAGCGGAACACTCACAGTCAACTTCAGCCTGATCGAGGACATCGCCGGCCTGGTGATCACCGGCAGCAACAACGTCACCGGAATGTCAGCCGACCTCGGCCCGCTGCAGGGCAACGGCGGACCGACGAAAACGCACGCCCCGCTACCGGACAGCCCTGCGCTGGACGCGGGCAATCCGGCAATCGAGTTTAATTCAGCCGAGTTTGATCAGCGCGGCGTGGCATTCGTGCGGGTCTTCGACGACCTAGGCGCCGCGGGTACGGGAATCGACATCGGGGCCTACGAACGGCAGACCGTGGCGGGGTTAAACCTCGTCGTCGACACGCCGATCGACGAGACCGATGGCGACTACACGGCCGGCGATTTGAGCTTGCGTGAGGCGGTCGAACTCGCCAACGGCAGCGTCGGCGCCAACACGATTACGTTCGACGCCGTGGTATTCGCCACGCCGCAAACGATCTTGCTGAGCTTGGGTGAAATCGACATCAGCGAAGCGGTTACGATCGAAGGCCCCGGGCAACAACTTCTCACGATCGACGCTTCGGCCAGCGATGCCACGCCTGGTGTGGCCGACGGCATGGGCAGCCGAGTTTTTGATATCAACGACAGCGATGATGGCGATCTGATCGACGTTACCATCAGTGGGCTGACGCTCAGCGGCGGCGACGTCGCCGATGAAGGCGGCGCCATCCGCTCGCGCGAAAACCTCTCGGTCATCAGCAGCACGATCACCGGCAGCTCGGTGGTCAGCACCAACGCCGAGGGGGGTGGCATCTACCAAACGCTGGGGGACCTGCATATCGAGGGCAGCACAATCAGCGAGAACACGATCGACGGTGGAGCTTCCGAGGGGGGAGGCATCTTCGCTGTTAACGGCAACGTGACCATTGTCGACAGCACCATCAGCGACAATTCGGCCACAGGCAGTTCGAACGATGGTGGCGGGATCTTTTTCGCTCTCGGCGATCTGACAATCGAAAACAGCACGGTCAACGGCAACTCGGCCGAAGACGAAGGCGGTGCCATTTTCGTTCTGTTGGGCAACCTGACAATC
>Ga0315336_1006335_pt1 | contig 12183 bp, 9 predicted proteins | sample ASW5metaG_FD_204512 | JGI IMG/M metagenome (GOLD analysis project Ga0315336, IMG submission 204512) | Ammonia-oxidizing marine archaeal communities from Monterey Bay, California, United States - ASW #5 | ecosystem: Environmental > Aquatic > Marine > Intertidal zone | place: USA: California...
CTGTGGAGGCGTCGAGCGTGCCGTCCTTGAGCCGTCCGATACATTCGTTGAGAAACGTGCGTAGGATTTCGGTTTTGGTTTTGACTTCGGCGAGTTTGAAGCGCGTGTTCTGCATATCCATCAACCGTTTACCGAAGAGTTCACGTTCTTTTACGTAGGCCAACGTCTCTCTGAGAGCCAGGTCGCAGGCGGCCAATGCCGTGAGGCTAATGGATAGGCGTTCCCGGGGCAGTTGGGCCATCAATTGGAAGAAACCCTGACCTTCTTCCTCGCCGAGCAAATCAGCGGACGATAATTGAACGTTTTCGAAAAACAACTCCGACGTGTCCTGGCCTTTCATGCCGATCTTTTCAAGATTGCGTCCACGCTTGAAGCCTTCTGCGCCTTCGGTTTCCAGCATGACGAGCGATATTCCGCGTGCGCGCGCTTTGCGGTCCGTTTTACAGACGACACACACGAAGTCGGAAATTTGTCCGTTGGAAATAAATGTCTTGGAGCCGTTCAGCAGGTATCCGGCGCCATTCTTCTCAGCATAGGTTTGGACGGCCTGTAGATCCGTTCCAGCGTTGGGCTCGCTCATCGCAATGGCAGCAATTTTCTTGCCCGATACGAGGTCAGGCACCCATCGTTTTTTCTGTTCTTCCGTGCCGAACGCGAGAATGTAGTGGACGACGTACATGTGTACCCGAATACCAATGGCGTAATCGCCGGTGGCTGCATGCTCGAGAAAAATCAGGCAATCGTGAGTGACGTCGCCTCCGGATCCGCCGTATTCCTCCGGTACCGACGCGCCAAGAAATCCAGCATCGCCCAACTTCTCCCAGATTTCCCGATCTACCATCCCTTGCTTGCGCCATTTATCGAGATTTGGCGTCACTTCCGCGGCGAAAAACTTGCGTGCAGAATCTTGCAACAAAACATGTTCCTCTTCCATCCAGGCGGGGTTTCGGGGGGAAATAGCGGTGGTCATGGGAATCTCCTCAGAAAATCATATCAATCGAGGATGGAGTATAGCATTCGCTTGGGTGCTACGGAAGATTTGCCATCGCATTTCGATCGTCATCGTTCTCGATGAAGTAGATCGGGTCTCTGCCTCCTTCAACGGTCCGGTCATTGCGTGGCGTTTCGGCGAACGAAAAACTTTCAAAATGAAATTCGACATCAAAACATTTTTCGTCCTGATAACTACCATAACTTAAAATCCGATGGATAAATCTTCCGTTTTCCGAAACATCAATTTCGTCGTATCCTAGTTCGGTGCGCCGATCTCGGGCCATATGCAATAGTTTCTCCAAATCCAATAGCCGGAAATCGACACCAGAATAAGTTATTTTCAAATTGCGGTAGCCCACTTGTACATCGCCATTGACCAATTCGAGCATGACTGTTGCGCGGCCCACGTCGATGCCAACAATGTTGACAAGCGCATCATGAATCGAGACGGTGTTAGAAAAGGTACGCAACGATTCAGATAGGTCGCCCGATATGGTTTCCTGATAAGCCCAATAGTCCGGGACGGCGCGTTCGTGTTTTTCGTCCTCTTGAAACCCGGTGGCCCATTCTTTAGTAAAAAACTTCATTAGTTGAACGTAACAGAAAAATCGCTATTTATCCAAATGCACATCCATTTGTGGATAGGGGATTCCGACGCCTTCTGCGTCGAGCTTTTTCTTGACGGCTACCAAGGTTGCTTCTTTGAGCGTTCCGTAGTCGTCTTTGTTGCACCATAATCTGAGAGTCCAGTCGACTGATGATGGACCGAGTTCGCTGAGCAGGATTGCGGGCTCGGGTTCCTGAAGCAGTTCGGGTACGTCGTGGATGGCATCGGTGAGAAACTTGCGTACATTGTCGATATCGGCTCCATAGTCGACGCCGATGGTAATGTCGACTCGTCTTGTGTCGTGATAGGAAATGTTTTCGATGGTGGACCCGAAGACGGAACTGTTGGGAACAATGAATCGTCGGTTGTCTGTGGTGTCCATCGTGGTACTGAAAAGTCCTGTTTCGTATATTTTTCCGGTCTGGCCGGCAGTGGTCACCATGTCGCCCACTTTGAATGGGCGGAATACAAGCAACATGACGCCGCTGGAGAAATTGGCCAATGTCCCCTGGAAGCCCAGGCCCACAGCCAAACTGGCTGCGCCAATGACGGCAGCGAAGCTCGTCGTCTCAATGCCGAAAATGCTGAGACAGGTCAGGACTGCCAATAATAGAATCGTCCATCGGATGAACTTGGCCAAGAATCGTGACAACGTAAGATCGAAATTGGAACGTTCCAGTTTTTTGAGAACCGTTCTGCTGACCCAACCGGCAACAATAAACGTGACGAAGAGAAATAAGAGTGCCCCAATTGAGCGTATTCCGTATTGTGTGATCATTTCTATGTGGGCATCAGTCGGCTTGAATTGGTCCATACTCACTTGTCCTTTCGAACTTCTTCGTTGTCTAAGCTGAATGAAGCCATATAAATAGGATTTTTGCAAGATGGAAAGTTTTTTTGAATTTTTATTCAAAAAAAGGGAACAAAACCCTTTCTTATGGTTTTTGATTACACAATCCGGCACTGTGCCTATTCGTGAATAGACGTTTTTTCGGGAAATTTGGGGCGTTCAGGGTTGTTTTTGTTCTAAAAAGACTTTAGAATAGTATTCGTTCCTGAACTTGAAAAATTATTCAATTAAGTATTTAAGGGAGATAGATTATGAATTTGTTTCGACGCAGCATGGTTGCTGCCTCCGGTGTAGCGGTTGCTGCACTGGCTTTTGCGCCGGTTTCATCCGCTGCAGCTAAAGTTACGTTCACAAAAGACGTGCTTCCGATTTTGCAAGAGCATTGTCAGGATTGTCACCGTCCGAACGGTAAAAACATGGGTGGTATGGTTGCTCCTATGGCATTCGTCAGCTACAAAGACGTTCGCCCTTGGTCAAAAGCAATCGCCAAAGCAGTATCCACTGGCGCGATGCCACCTTGGGACGCCGCCGAACAACACTCTGGTACGTTCGAAGGTGAACGTGGATTGAGCCAAGCCGAAATCGACACGGTCGTTTCCTGGGTTGAAACTGGCGCATCACGCGGTGCTCCCAGCGATGCTCCTGCTCCTCTCGAATTTCCTGATGTGGATGGATGGACAATCGGTGAACCTGATTTGATTTTCGACATGCCCGAACCTTACTTTGTTCCGGATGACGTAAATGATGAAACGAAATACTTCCCGATGACTTTAGATTCGAAGCAGATGCCTAAAGATCGTTGGATTCAATCCGTTGAATTCCGTCCAGGCAGTGAAGTGGTTCACCACATCATCCTCACACCTTTCGGCGGTATCGCTCCAGGTAACAAACCTGCGGTTTACCGTGATGGTTTCAGCGCCAAAGCGGCCAAAGAACAAAAAGTGGTCTGGAACATGCACTATCATAAAGAACCAGGACCAGGTTCCGGTATGTGGGATCAATCCACCGTGGGTATCAAATTCTATCCTGAAGACTACACGCCTAAACACGCATTGAATACCGTTCCTCTCGGACCAATGGATATCTATATTCCAGCGGGCGCGAAACGTTATGAAAATGGCGCGAAAATGACTTTCGCAAAAGATGCGTTGATTTACTCGATGATGCCACACATGCATTACCGTGGTACCGAAGTAAAATATGAAGTCACTTATCCTGACGGTAAAAAAGAAACGATTCTTCACGTACCGGATTATGACTTTAACTGGCAGACTTCGTACCGTTTCAAAGAGTTGAAAGCGGTTCCTGCGGGTACCAAAATCGAAGTCACCGGCTGGTGGGATAATTCCACGGATAACGAATTTAACCCTGATCCAACCAAAGACATCTCTTGGGGTGAAGCAACCGACGAAGAAATGCTTTTCGGATGGTTATCGTTCACCAATATTGATGAAGACGCTAATCATCAAGTACTCAAAGGTAGCGACGATTAAGCCTAGCAATACTTAATACCAAAGCCCCGGTGGATTCCAATTCACCGGGGCTTTTTTTGTGAGTGAATGGACTACGTCGCTGGTACCGTCTCTTTGATTAAATCCCGGAACCAGGAATTCATGGGATCGGCATCAGCACTCTTGTGCCAGTACATGTGAATCTGGACAGGGGGTGTGTCGAACGGTAGCGGGTAAACGGCCAATCCTTCTTGTTTTGCAATTACGCTTGGAAAGGTCCCAGCCAGATCCGTCTTCTTTACGATAAGTGTCGCGGCGGTGTAATCTCGAACCCGTGCTGTAATGTTTCGACGATGTCCCAGCGTCTTCAAGCTTTGGTCGACCGTTCCCACGCCTTTCTTACGGCTGGATACATAGACGTGGTTCATCGTGAGATATTGTTTGAGCGTTGGCTTCCTTTTTAACGCCGGATGGTCTTTTCTTACTGCGCATACATATTCTTCGTCAAGTAACGGTGTATGATTCAAATTACTGTCATTTACGTAGGCAACGTCGACGCCGATATCCAACGAGCCGCTGGCCAACTCAATGGGAAGTTCATTTCGGGGAACGTAGTAGCTGCGGATTGCCATGCTCGGGGCTTTCTTATTGAGCCCGGCCAAAATGTTTGGAAGCAACAGTGCTTCTGCAAGGTCGGAAAAACTGCATTGAAGCGTCTTATCGGAACTCTCCGCGTCGAAAGAAAAATCCTGGTCGATACAGCTTTTCATGAGCTGCAATGCCTTGCGGACGCGGACGATAATGTTTTTCGCAGTGGGCGTTGGCGTCATGCCTTCTGAAGTTCGCACGAAGAGCGGGTCGTCGAAGTTTTTGCGGAGTCGAGTTAGGGCATTACTGACGGCTGGTTGAGTAATGTGTAGAATCTCCGACGCGCGTGTGAGGTTTCCTTCGCTGTAGATCACATCGAAGACGACGAACAAATTTAAGTCCAGTTGATTGAATCGCATTTTGGCTTAATCCTTATCATAAACAATGTGAATAATACCCAATAACTATTATAAATTTCAAAAATACCAACTTCTTTGTTATTTTGTGAATAAGCCAATCAATGTCGTAACAGGAAAGAAGGTATTTAGTATGGACTTCGCACCGTCACCAGAAATTCAGGAATTTCTCAGTCATGTTCGGAAATTTGTCGAAACGGAATTGTATCCCCTTGAAACCGACTTGAAAGGGGAGGCCTGGGCTGAAGTGGAAAAAGCGATGGTGCCCATACGTGCCGCGAACAAGCAAAGGGGTTGGTGGCTTCCGCAACTCGGCGAGGGGCATGGGGGGATGGGCTTGAGTGTGGTCGAACACGGTCTGCTTTGCGCTGAGATAGGGCGTAGTCCACTCGGTATGTATAGCATGAATGCGCAAGCACCGGATGCTGGCAATATCGAAATTTTGATTCAGTACGGGACAAAAGAGCAGAAGGAGCGGTATTTACAACCACTACTTGACGGAAAGATCCGAAGCAGCTTTTCGATGACCGAACCAGAAAACGCCGGTTCGAACCCTGTGTACATGGATACTCGCGCAGTCAAGGAGCGAAACGAATGGGTCATTAACGGACACAAATGGTTTTCAACAGCGGCGGACGGCGCCGAGTTCTTGATTGCGATGGCCGTCACCGATCACTCACCGGACGCTAATCTCCATACGCGTGCATCGATGATTATAGTCCCTGCGGATACGCCGGGGTTTCGAATCGCGCGAAACGTTTCGGTCATGGGGCACAAAGGCGATGGCTACAGCAGCCATTCAGAAGTGTATTACGACGACGTGCGCGTGCCGGTTGCCAACACGCTGGGTGGGGAAGGAAACGCATTCAAGATTGCCCAGGACCGATTAGGACCCGGACGCATTCACCACTGCATGCGTTGGATGGGCATTTGTGAACGGTGTTTCGACATCATGTGTAACCACGTCTCGATGCGCGAATTATCGCCCGGCCGGACGCTTGCGTCGAAGCAATTTGTTCAAGGATGGATAGCGGAGAGTCGGGCTGAAATAAATGCGGCACGCCTAATGGTGCTGCAAGCGGCTTGGAAAATTGATACTGTTGGCAAGGCCGCAGCGCGCGAGGAAATAGGCATCATCAAGTTTTTCTGCGCCAACGTACTCAACAACGTGATCGACCGTGCGTTGCAATCGCTGGGTGCTGCCGGAATGACCGACGATTTTCCCATCTCGGCCTATTACCGTTCGGAACGTGCCAGCCGTATCTACGATGGCGCTGACGAAGTGCACAAAGTGAGTGTGGCGAAACAGATCTTAAAAAGGTACGCAGCAGAATCGCTAAACGTCGGTTAAAGAAGGGCGCTTCTGCGTGTCATGATGGAATTGTGAGTGTTCTGCGTTTGGCAGAATCCTATTTTGGTAAAACACTATGTATTTATAGTTTTTATCACTATGTGCGATTCGAAAGATCTTCGAATACATCTCCGGTTGATTGGTATATAATGTTGTGGTACTGTCGATCTGTAGTTAGTGGCGCATTGAATAGGAGGAGTTGCCATGAATCCTGTCCATCAATTGATTTCAAAGGTCCGGTTTCGTCTCGCAGTCCATCGTTGGTCCCTCTTCATGGTACGCGGCCTCATTGCTGGAGTTATTCTGGGTGGTTTATGGATTCTCGCTACCCGTCTATTTCCCCAATCAGGTAACGCCGAATCGGGGACTCTCATACTCTTAGCAGCCTCGATTTTGTCGGCATGCATCTGGTCATTTTTGAAAATGCCTTCCCGAACTCAGTCGTCATTGGAACTCGATAAACGCCTCAACCTCAATGAACGGGTAACCAGTTCTCTCGAAATGGAAGATATGTCGGGTCCAATGGTGGACGCGCTTCGGGAAGACGTCGTGAAGAAAGTCGATTCCATTTCGTACAACAGAGAATTCCCCTTACTGTCAACCCGAGGTCTGAATTGGTTAAGTGCTCTTCTGATCGTGACCGGACTCCTGTACATGTTCTTACCTGAATTCGATTTGACCGGCCACAATGAGCGCATCGCAGAGGCAAAAGCGACGGACGCGGTGAAAGCTGTGGCAGTGGAGCGAATTGAAAAGATTCAAAAGAATCTGACCGACTTGGACGAAGCCGATGTTCCAGCGTTGAAAGAATTTGATCTGGCGTTGAATGACCTAAAGAACGATCTTGAAAAAGGGAAAATATCGGAAAAACAAATGGTCGCACGCTTGAGCAATTTGAGCGACGATCTTCGGCGAAAACGCAACGCCTTTCAAAAAAATAATCCTGTGCCGAAAGTGGCCGGTGACTTAAAACAGTTTTCGATGGCGAAAGAACTTGCCGCAGCCATTCAAAAGGGCAAGATGGGCAAAGCGGCTGAAATGGCTAAGGCCATGCAGCAGAAGCTGCAAAAAGGCGACCTCAGCGAGCAAGAAAAGAAGGCGCTGCAAAAAGATCTGAAATCGTTGTCGGAGATGTTGGGCGGCGAAAACACTGAATTGGGCAAGGCGTTGGCCAAAGCGCAGGCGGGTTTGGAATCCGGCGACATGAAAGCCGCTCTTGAGGCGATGAAGGGGGCTGAAATGAGCCTCGAAGACCTCGAATCGATCATGAAGCAGATGGACCAGATGGACCAAACGATGTTCAAATTAGCGGAATGGAAACAGGGGTCGTTTGGCGAAAGTGAATTCTGTCGTGAATGCGGTTCGAAACTTTCCAAATGTGAGGGCGAAGGTGGTGAATGTGAATCGGAAGGTGGGCACACGCACAACGGCGTTTGCGGTTCATGTTCGGGCGGCGGCAACAAAGCCGGCTCCGGGAACGGTCTCGGACTTGGTGGCGCCGGACGAGGACAAGGCAATCGATTGGGCAAATTGCCTGATGTTCCGTTTAACACGACGGCTACGAAGACAAGCGGCGCACTGACCAAGGGGCGGATGTTGGCCGATATCATGCAGAAAGCTTCTCCCGAACTCGGGCAGGAAGCGTCTGTCGAAATGATCTCCGGCGCGTTCATTCAGCTTCAGCAAGCAACGGAACAGGCGCTAACCCAGGAAGAAATCCCGGATGCATCGAAAGAGTTGGTGAGACAATATTTCGGTGCGTTGGAGCCAGAAAAAACGGCGAATTAATACTTGGGAGTTTCCAAATTGATATCGCGTCGTGAATTTCTTGGCGCACTCGCTGTGTTGGGGATTGCCGGGTGCACACCGAAAACTTCGACCACCCTACCTATCACCGTGTGGGGCATGGAGGGTTTACGCGACGGTGGCTTTATGCGGCCCCGCGCCATCGATGTTTTCAACGACGAAGTCTATGTCATCGATACCACCGGGCGGGTGCAGGTGTTTAGCTCTAGCGGTAAGTTCGCCCGGATGTGGAAAATTCCTGAACAAGAGAATGGCACACCCACCGCGATCGTTCATACCAATCGCGATACCATTCTTATTCCCGATACCCACAACAGCCGAATCTTGGAGTATTCTCCTAGAGGGGAGCTACTTTCTCAATGGGGGAAGTATGGGAGTGGTACCGATGAATTTATTTATCCAACTGGAATTACCGCAACGTCTTCTGGAGATTTTTTCGTGTCTGAATACGGCGAAGATGCGGAACGTGTGCATGTGTTCGATAAACACCACAGCTACAAAATCCACTGGGGAACATTGGGCGATGAAGTGGGGAACTTTAACCGGGCAATGGATATATCCAAGGACAACGATGACAATATTCTCGTCGCTGATACGACGAATCATCGTATCCAGATTTTCGACAGGGAGGGCGCTTTTATTTCTTCGTTTGGAACGTTCGGAATCGAACCGGGTCGCCTCAAATTCCCATATGATATCGCTGTGACGAAACAAAATACGGTGGTCATTTGCGAATACGGAAATAATCGCGTCAGTCACATGGCTCAGGACGGAACGTTTATCGGATCCATTGGGCAAGCCGGTCGAGGCGCCGGGCAATTCAACGGTCCTCGTGGGATTGCCTTGACGGACACAGGAAAATTGTTCGTGGCCGATACGGATAATAATCGGATTCAGGAATTTCGTCTGGAGGATCTGACGTAGTGGACCTCCCGCGCTTTTCCAATCCATGGGCGCTTCTGATGCTCGCTGTCATTCCCTGGTCCATATGGGTCGGACTCGGCATTCAGTCATTATCAAAATGGCGAAAGATCACCGCATTGACGTTACGTACCGTATTGCTTCTCGCATTAATTCTGGCCGTAGCTGGATTGGAGTGGGTGAAAATTGAAGATGATTTAGCGGTCTTCTTTTTGTTGGATCACTCTGATAGCGTGAACGACGCGGCCCGTCTTCAATCAACACAATGGGTCCGCAATACGGCCGAAGCCTTTATGACGGAAGACGACAAGGCTGGCGTGATCGTGTTCGGGGAAGATGCGAGCATCGAACTGAACGCGGACGAGGCTTTGGGACTCCGAGATATTACCTCATACGTCGGCGGGACGCAGACGGATTTGGCGTCGGCGATTCGATTGGCCATGGCGGCATTCCCACAAGGCCATATGAAACGAATGGTCATTTATAGCGACGGCAACGAAACTAAAGGTTCGGCGTTGGAAGAAGTGAAACTCGCCCAGGCGGCTGGCGTCGACGTGCAAGTTGTTCCTTTGTACATCGATAGTCCAAATGAAGTTCGCGTGAAAGAGGTGACAACGCCGAATCAGGTGAACGCCGACGAGCCATTCCAATTACGAATCGTGGTCACTACCGAAGAAGATACCGAGGGAACGATGCGTGTGTTTCAGCGGGTGGGTGAACAACGAAAGATGATGCCTGCTCAGGAAGTCACATTGCAGAAAGGCGACAATACGTTCATTGTTACCCAAGAATTGGCCAATAGCGGGTTCTACGAATACGAGGTTCAAATTGATTCAGAAAATGATCAGGTATTGGCCAACAACACGGGACAAGCATTTACGGTGATCCAGGGCCAGCCAAGAGTTCTGTTCGTCTCTCCGACACAGGAAGAAGCACAGCATGTGTTGAAGGCATTCGACAACGAAGGAATCGTGTATAGCTACATGACGCCCGCCAGTTTCCCCCAGACCTTATCGCAAATTCAGAATTATGATGTAGTCGTTCTCTCGAATGTGAGCGCGACGCAACTGTCATCGAACCAAATGCACATGATTGAAGCGATGGTTCGGGATATGGGTATTGGTTTGATCATGATTGGCGGTCCTGAATCATTCGGGTCCGGCGGTTATCTCGATACCCCGGTCGAAGCGGCTCTGCCTGTCGACATGCACATCAAACAACGTAAGGTGTTGCCGAAGGGTGCGTTGGCGTTGATCCTGCATACGTGCGAATTTCCTGATGGAAACGCCTGGGCGCGCGAGATCGGATTGGCTGCGTTGAATGTGCTTTCGTCGCAAGATTTAATGGGTGTGTTGGCCTATCAATATCAAAATGGTGATTCATGGATGCAGCCGCTCGGTGCCGTTGGAGATAAGAGCGGCCTTACGCATGCAATCACCACCGGAAGCGAACAAATCGGGGATATGCCGAGTGTGGCCCCAACCCTTCAATTGGCCTACGATTCGTTGTCCATCGCCGATGCAGCGGCGAAACGAATTATCATCATCTCTGATGGCGATCCCGGTGCGCCGAGCGCCAAACTGGTGAAGAATCTGGCCGACGCCGGAATATCGGTGAGCACCGTAGTGATTAATCCCCATAGCATGAGCGATCAAAACATGATGAAAGGGTTGGCTGAGAATACGGGCGGTCAGTATTATTTCGTCAATAACGCCAACAACCTACCTCAGATATTTACGAAGGAAGCGTCCGTGGTAAAACGTGGGCTCCTAATTGAGCGCCCGTTCACGCCAGCCTTCAATCATAATTCGGAATTGTTGCTGGGGCTTGCGGAAAACCCCTTTCCCGAGCTGCTTGGGTACGTGGTGACTTCACCGAAGGACAGCGCAACGATGCCACTCTTGACCGACGAGGGCGATCCGTTGTTTGCCCATTGGCGTTACGGTTTGGGGAAAACAGTTGCGTTTACATCGGACGTTACCAGCCGTTGGGCCAACAATTGGTTGGGCTGGGATGGCTTCGATCGGTTCTGGGTTCAAACGGTACGTTGGGCGACCCGTGAATTAACACCCACCGATTTTCGGGTCCATACGTGGGTGGAAAATAATCAAGGACATGTCCGGATTGATGCGATGGATTCGGACGGTAAATTCATCAATTTCCTGCAGCCTCAGGGGATTGTGACTGGACCTGGCCCGGAGTTTAAACAATCCAAAATGACGCTTCAGCAAACTGAACCGGGTATCTACGAAGATAATTTTACCTTGTCAGAAAGCGGCGTCTACATGATGAACCTGACATACCGGAAAGAAGATGGATCCGTGGGAAGTATCCCGACCGGATTGGCCCTTAGTTATTCTCCGGAATACAATTATTCGACCACAAACGTGCCGTTGTTACAGCAAGTGACCGCCGTGCACGGAAACGCACTGCAAGCTCCGACCTTTAATCCCTTTGTTCATGACATGACGTGTACTCCGTTTATCAAACCGCTTTGGGCGCTGTTGCTTACGATTGCCATTTGCATTTTCCCGGTGGAAATATTCGTCCGCCGCGTTATGGTGCCTTGGGGAATCATTTACGACTTCATTATGAAGCAATTCCGGAAAATTCCCGGAATCGGCCGTTTGACTCCGAAGCCCATACTTCGTCCCATGGCGGTTACGGGTTCCATATCAACGGGTGCCGTGACGCGAGATTTTACGGCGCAAGCCGGCGGATTACAAGACGACTCGGAACCGCTTTCGGACGGTGGTGATTCAGGTGGAGAACCGACGGAAGCCGTGGCCGAAGTCGAGGCGGCACCCAAGCCCGAAAAGTCGAAGAGTGATTTTACGCAAAAATTACTAGAGGCCAAAGAGAAGGCTCGAAAACAAAAACAAAAACGGATCGATCGGCTGGATTGATTACGAGTGGAAATAGAATCGAATAGTAACGCATAAGAAAGAGGCTCAAATGGAAATCGAAGAAAAAGCGGCGGCATTCCGAAAAGAATTCGATGATTTACGAGAAGAAGTAAGCAAAGTAATCGTTGGTTGCGACTCGGTCATTGAAGGCGTACTGACCTGTCTGTTCGCCAACGGGCATTGTCTACTTGAGGGTGTACCGGGCCTTGGGAAAACGATGTTGGTCAAGACCTTGTCTGATGCGTTGGCGTCGCCGTTTTCGCGAATCCAGTTCACGCCTGACCTGATGCCGGC
>Ga0315336_1006336_pt1 | contig 12181 bp, 6 predicted proteins | sample ASW5metaG_FD_204512 | JGI IMG/M metagenome (GOLD analysis project Ga0315336, IMG submission 204512) | Ammonia-oxidizing marine archaeal communities from Monterey Bay, California, United States - ASW #5 | ecosystem: Environmental > Aquatic > Marine > Intertidal zone | place: USA: California...
AGACAATCGTGTAGCCATCATTTGAGAGTTGTTCCGCGATGGCCTTGGCTTCCACTTCACTGTCGCCGTCGCGAGCAAAGGGCAATTCACACCGCATGGGAATCGTGATCCGCGTCAGGCGAAATGTGTAGACCACAGCCCACGCATGCAGGGTGGCCGCAAGCCCGACCATAATTGCGCCTTTCCACCCCATGTCGAAGACGTTCGAAAGCATGGCCGGGGCCAAGATAGGGCCGGCAATCGGCAAGTAAAAGAGAATCGCCCCGAATATCAGCGAATAGCGGGTGAAGAAGAGGTATTCCGTCACGTAATGTTTGGGATGCAGGTTGACGATCAACCAAACGGCATACAGAGCGGGAATTACGATCGCTAAGACGAGCAGCCAAGTCATTGATGCCTCCCGGTCATCTTAAGTCCCGACAAATGTGATCTGTGACGGCGATGATCTTCATCCGTGTGCCGCGTCCCGTTGGAATTCGCCGAGTTCGCCGCGCATGCACAACAATACTGGGGCTCGATTCGCGCGAGAGCGTGATGTGCGCATGCCCAGAGTTGACGAAAAGACGGACGGACTCATCGGCACATTTCACGTCAAATCCAAATCAACTCGAGGACATCGGCGCAGTGATTCGAATGGTTTGAATGACGGCATACTGGCATCTCCCGGCATTGGCCGGCAATCGCCGCCGAACGATCACCAGAAGCCATCTCAGGACTTGATTGTGATGGTCTCTGACGTCAAGAACAAACGGGAGACGTCGTCCACCAGAGTGTCATGAGATTACTTCTCGTGTGTGGCAGGCTGTCGGCAAAACACACAATGGCTCGGGAGATGGCCGCACGGTTGCGGTCCGAGCGCGATGAATGACTTTTTACCGCTTGTCGGTTTTTCCTGTCCGCACGACACTCTGACGGCCTGGTGCGCGCCACAGTTTGCGTGCGTGTTACTCGGAAACCGACACTTGCGTTCTTTCGTGGGGACCCTCAATCCGGAAGCTACAAACTGACACTGACCGACTATCAGAATACACGTCGAAACCGGACTGTCAACTACTTTTCTCGGGTCGCCCCCGCACGTCGCCCTCGGCCGTTGTCACCACCACACCAGTCGACATCACAACACATATCGTCGAGAGTTGAAGGCCGTGCGGACTGCTGCATTGCCTTCAGATTGACATCGTGGGGGAACTGTACCCGATTCGAAACATCGGCCACGCACGGTGGTCGCTCAGAGCGGCAAGTCGATGATCGTACTTCGGGCGAGATGTGACAAACATCATGTGCATTCTTAACACAAAGCGTACGCAATCGTTTACAATCATTGGCGGACCGTTCCGCTCTGTGTGACTGGCCGATTTCACGGCGGTCCAACGTCGCCTCGAACGTTTTAAGGAACCTTGCCATGCTCAAGAATCACCCGCTTTGTTGCGTACTGCTCACAATATTGGCGGCCGTGGCTGTCATTTCTCCCGGCGCGATGCGGGCGGACAAGTCTGTCGACACACAAGTCGCTGCTGTGAATAAAACGAAGGTTCGAGCGGCGAAATCGCCACAGATCCGTGGTTGGAAAAAGGGCAAAGGGTGGGGCTGGATCTGGGGGGCCGAAGACGAAGTCGGGGCGCTCAATGCGATGACCGACGAAACTCGGCTCCTGGCGCTGAGCCTGGTTACTAAGGGTAAGACGTACGACCTCGGTGCGACCTACAGCCGCAACAGCTTCAAATGGCCCGGCCATAGCCCGGCGGAAATCATGAGTTTCCGCACCCCCGAAGGTGTCAAGCGGCAAAAGGATCACGATTTCACATCGGCGGGCGTGAACTCTTCGGGGCAGGCATGGCATAGTTGCGCGCTGTTCATCAACGACAACGTCGCCACGCAAATCGATGGACTGGGGCACGTCACGGTCGGAGAGGACAACCACTGGTACAACGGATTCAAAGAAGCCGATTGGGGCGGCAACTTCGGAATTCGCAAGTGTTCGGCCGACGGAATTCCGCAAATCGTCAACCGCTGCATCATGCTCGACATCGCTGGGCTTAGAAAAGTGTCCGCGCTCCCGGCGCACTACGGCATCACACTGGACGACGTCGACTCGGCTTGTGAAATACAAGGCGTCAGCATTCAGCCCGGCGACATCGTGCTCTTTCGCACGGGAACCATGAGCTTCTGGGGCGAAGACGGATCAGACCACGCCGTCATCGGCGAACACGACTCCGCCGGCATCACGCTCGACACCGCCAAGTATCTCATCGAGCAAAAAGGTGCTCTGGCGATCGGTTCCGACACGAGCGGCTTGGAAGTGAACCCCGCCCCGGAAGGCAGCGACACGTTCATTCCCGTGCACAAGTATCTATTGATCGAACAGGGCGTTCACATTCTCGAATTCCACAACCTTGAAGAACTCGCCCGCGATCACGTGTACGAATTCTGCTACATGGCGGCCACCAACAAGATCGCCGGCACCGCCGCCGGGTTCACCATGCGCCCGCTAGCGCTGAAATAGCAGCGAGAATCGAACTCAAGGCTAGCGCAGGGCTTTTTGGCGATGTCACCGTCGCTACTGCCGGGTCGCTCGCCTTACAAACGCGTTGGGACACTGTCGTTGTTTGGGAGTCGCGTCCGCTCGTCGAACCAAAGTGTCAATGGCCCCTTCCAGATACGGTTCTTTCTTGCGATTCGCCCTGGATCTGCGAAGATGGATCGAGACGTGGACATGCGCCTAATATTCTTCGCCAGTCATTTGTAGATGCCGTTCATCATGCGGACGAAGCACCGTTCGCCGGGTGGGAATCGCGTTTGGCTGGTCACTGAAATCGACCACATTCTTATCTGACGTGAGGAGTACAACCGATGGCCGCGACTTATCGAGTAGGCGTGATCGGACGAACGGGCAAGGGAAACTACGGACACGGACTCGACACGGTCTGGAAAGACATCCCCCAAGCCGAGGTGGTCGCCATCGCCGACGACCATAAGGGAGGCCGTGAGGACGCCGTCAAGAAAACCGGCGCGAGCCACGCCTACGCTGACTATCGCGACATGCTCGACAAGGAAAAGTTGGATATCGTCGCGGTTGCGCCACGCTGGCTCGATCAACACCATGACATGGTGCTCGCGTGTGCTGAGCGAGGTTGCCACGTCTACATGGAGAAGCCGTTCAGCCGTACGCTCGAGGAAGCGGACGAGATGGTTCGCGCGGTGGAGATGAAACATCTCAAACTGGCGATTGCCCACACCACTCGCTACACACCGTCGCTTCCTGTCATCAAGAACTTTATTGCCGACGGGGGGATCGGCGACGTATTGGAGGTTCGTGCGCGGGGCAAGGAAGACCGCAACCGCGGAGGCGGAGAAGACCTGTGGGTACTCGGAACCCACATGCTCGATTTGATGCGAGTCTTCACCGGCGACGTAGCGACGTGTTATGCCCACGTCACGGAAAAGGGCCTGCCGGTTAGCAAAGCAAACGTGTATGACGGCCGCGAAGGCATCGGTCCGCTTGCAGCGGACGCTATCAACGCCTGCTACACGTTCCGCGAAAACCGTATTAACGGGTACTTCGGCTCTCACCGCGATCGCGCCGGGCAGCCGTCCAGATTTGGGCTACAAATCTTCGGGTCGAAGGGCGTCATTGAAATGACGTCCGGCTTCGGAAAGACCTGCCATCTGCTGAAGGACCCGTCGTGGTCTCCGGGGCGCAGCGGTGCCAAGTGGATTCCCATTTCGTCGCAGGGCGCGGGTAGGGCCGAGACCGTTCATGGCAGTCATCAGGGCGGCAACACGGCAGCGGTGAACGACCTCATCCAGTCGATTGAGAAAGACACGATGCCGGCAAGCAGCATTTACGATGCACGAGCCGCGACGGAAATGATTGTCGGCGTCTTCGAATCACACCGGCTCAAAACGTCGGTGCCGTTTCCGTTGGAAAACCGGAAGAATCCACTGACGATGCTCGATGAATGAGTGCGCTGATGTGTGTTGGACCTATTCAACGCAGTCGTTCGTCCAAACGTTGCCATCCAGCGACATGGTGCCGCAGATGTTTATTGTGCAGTTGCCCCAATCACGCACATGACTTTGGACAGGAGAAATGAAATGTCTAGTCAGGGAACTGGAATACCAAACAGGCGGTTGTTGGTCCTATTTACCGGCGTTGTTGTGCTCGCAATCGTCGGCGCCGACTTAAAGCAGCAAGCGATTGCCCAGCAATTGGAGAGTTCCTCCGACACCGAAGCCGTTGAGAACGACGACCGTGGAGACCAGCTGCCGGACGCGACTCGGGCGCTCGCGTGGAGCCCAGATCAGGCGACCGGCAAACCGAACACGTTCAGAGCAGGCGATCGAAGCACTGCTTGGGCTTCGTTAACATCCGCCGGTCAACCAGAGTGGTTGCTTTTGGAATACGAAAATGCCGTTGAGCCGAAATCCGTCGTGATTCATGAAACGTTCAATCCGGGTGCTGTGAACAAAGTGAGCGTGTTCGACAGAGAGGGAAACGAACATGTCGCTTGGACGGGAGATGATCCTACGCCTGTGGGTAAATCGAAGGGTATTTCCAAGATCAAGTTGAAAGCGAACTTCAAGACAGACCGGGTCAAAATCTATATCGATTCCCCGGGCGTCCCCGGCTGGAATGAGATCGATGCTGTGGGCCTGGTTGACAAGACCAACAAGACGCAGTGGGCCGTCGCTGCTGAAGCCAGCAGCACGTACGCACAGCTCGTGCTCGCCCAACGAGTACAAGTACAGCAGCAGCCCGCGCAGCCGGTGCTGTTGCAGGCAGCGCCCGGCGCTGGCGCATGGGCGCCTGAGCAGGCGATCGGTGAACCGAATACGCCAATGGCCGGTGATTTTCAAACCGCCTGGGCTTCGCTCACCCCCGACGGTCAACCAGAATGGTTAATGCTGGATTACAAGAACGCGGTTGTGCCGCAAGAAGTGGCCATCCACGAAACCCACAATCCCGGCGCGGTGTACAAGGTGAGCGTGTTCGACGCGGATGGAAACGAACACGAAGCTTGGACGGGGGATGATCCAACTCCTGCGGGCAGGCAGAAGGGCGTTTCCAAAATCCGACTCAACTTCGACTTCGAGTTCAAGACCGACCGGATCAAGATTTATGTCGACTCTCCGGGCATACAGGGCTGGAACGAGATTGACGCCGTTGGCCTGGTTGACAAAGCCGGAAAGACGCAGTGGGCCATCGCCGCCCAAGCCAGTAGCACATATGCCCAGCAAATAATCGTTCAACAGGCAGACTTTGCGGACCGAGGAGACGTCTTGCCACGAGCGCCTCAAGGTCGTGGTTGGGCGCCCGAACAGGCAACCGGCAAACCGAATACGTTAATGGCCGGCGACATTTCAACCGCCTGGGCATCGCTAACGCCCGACGCTCAACCGGAGTGGCTGCTCTTGAAGTACGAAGACGCCGTCAGGCCAAAAGAAATCGTCATTCACGAAACGCACAATCCTGGCGCAGTCAACAAAGTGAGTGTGTTCGACGCGGACGGAAAAGAACACGTCGTCTGGGAGGGGGAGGACCCGACCGAAGTCGGCGCACAAATCGGCATCTCAGTCATTCCGGTCGAGGTGAAGTTCAAAACGAAGCGCGTCAAGATCTACGTTGATTCCCCGAGCGTCCCCGGCTGGAACGAGATCGACGCCGTCGGAATTCGCGATGCAGATGGTGACACTCACTGGGCGGCAGAGGCCGAGGCCAGCACAACTTTTGCCCAGGCACGAGGTATGCCGGCCGATCGGCCGGTCTTCATCCCCGCTCAACAATTGCAGAAGTTCACTGAGCTCGAAAAGGACGTCGAACGACTTCAAAAGGACGTCGAACGCCTCAAGCGTATCGAGGTTGAATTGAAGGAGCTGAAAGAGCTGATCAAGAATCAGACCGACAAGAAATAGCCTCGCACCTATCCAAAAAACCAATTAGCGGTGGGAGAAGTGCTCGTATTGTAGGCTCTACTTCGCCGTCCAGCGGGGTTTCGGATTACCTGGAGTCGGGCCGATCGAGCGTTCGCATTTGAATTTGGTCGCGGGCGAATTCTCTGCGCATGGTACATGACAATGCTATGCCAACCGTCGGCTCGCAACGAACCCCGGGTGTGTCGCGTTTCGTTTCGGTCGTCACCGTCCGACGGATACGCTTTTGTACGACGATCCGGCTCGACTCGTGTAGGGGGACATCATTTGTAGTGGAACATCATTCGCCGCTGCCAAACGCGCTGGCCGTTTGAAATCGATGCAATGAATCTCCTGCTCGATCATCTCCAGGCACAACCGGGACTCGTCGACCATTCGACGAAGCCCATGCAAAACACTCGCGTGGAATCAAGAAGGAGTTCGCTATACCGTGGAACGAGTTTGTAGCAATCGAGCAGTCGGTGTCGTTGGTCAGCATGCGCGATGGGCGTCATTTAGCGCACCGGTAGCCTTGGCGACGGTTCGCGGAGACAAGACGACGGCTGAATTGACGTCGATATCCGGTCAAGGTACCAGTCAGATTGTGAGTTGGAGGAAGCGATCGTCGAAGGGGCTGTGTCGGAGTGTCGTGACGGCGCTGTTAGCGCTCTGCGCGTTGTCAAACGCCTTGCGAGCCGACGAATCCCCCAAGCCCAACATTCTCATGATCGTCTCGGATGATCAAGGTTGGGCCGACATTGGCTACAACGGCTCGGAAATCGATACGCCACATCTGGATCGTCTGGCTGAGACCGGCGTGCGACTTGACCGCCACTACGTTTTTCCAACGTGCTCACCTACTCGGGCTGCGCTACTGACGGGGCGTAATCCGAGCCGCTTCAAAATACACGGACCGATCGGTGGACGGAGCAAGCACGCGCTGCCAAAACAGACCGTTACCTTGGCCGATGCCCTGGGCGCGGCTGGTTATTTTACGGCCATTAGCGGCAAGTGGCATCTCGGGCTACGTCCGGAGGTTGGCCCCAAGCAGTACGGTTTTGAATCGAGCTACGGCTACCTTCACGGTCAGATCGACCAACACACGCACCGCTATAAGAATGGTGACCGAACATGGCACCGGCAGGATACATTCGTCGACGAACCGGGCCACGCGACCGACTTGATCACCGATGAGGCCGTTCGTGTCATCGAACAGCAGCGGGATCGGCCTTTTTTCTTGTACGTCACATACAGCGTGCCCCATTTCCCGCTGCAAGAGGCGGACGAATGGATCTCGAAATACGACGGGCGCATCCCCAACACGGACCGCAAGCAATTCGCAGCGAGCGTGACGCACATGGACGCTGCCATCGGCCGTATGATCCGTGCGTTGGACGACAGTGGAAAACGAAAGTCGACGCTCATCATCTTCACCAGCGACAACGGCGGGCAGAAAGAATGGCGGCCCGGCTCACAATACGAGGGGAAACATGGCCCGAACCTCGTGCTAGGCAGTAACCATCCACTACGCGGTTGGAAGGGGCAGGTCTACGAAGGGGGCGTGCGCGTTCCCGCGCTGGTCAATTGGCCTGGACGGCTCAAACCCGGCGTCGTACAGGAAACCATCAGCGCAATGGATTGGTTTCCGACGCTCGCATCGCTGTGCGGTTTTGAGGCGGACGTTGCCTGGAAGTTGGAAGGCTTAGATGCCTGGCCGCTCATCAGCGGAGTCGCCGTAGCGGCATTTCCCAACCGCACACTTTATTGGAATACCGGTTCGCATTTCGCCGTGTTGCGAGACAAGTGGAAGCTCATCGAGCGATCTCGTGAACAATCTCCTGCGTATGAACTTTTCAACCTGCTCGAGGACCCGTTCGAAAAACAAAACCTCATCGACCAGCCCAATGGCAGACTCGAAGAACTGAAGCAGGCTCTCGACGCACAAAAGCAACTTGACCGTTGACCGGGAGCAGATCCCGGCGCGGTCTTAGGACGGGCGATTCTTCGCCATGATGTGCGGCGAAGAACACGACCGGCACGCATCAATACAGGACTTCGAACAGATTGCTGTGGCGGTCTGTCCAGAGAATCCTTCGGTGTTGACGTTTGCGGGCAGCATCTTGCAGGCCGCCAACAGTCAAAGCCGAGGGGTCCGCTGAGAGCAGCAGCCATTTCGATGTGGATCGCTTCAATTCGTCCCTCTCATGATGTTCGGTCTGAACGTCAACATAATCGGTTTGGACGTCGACGACGGCCAACGAAAAACGATCGGCGATCGCTTCGACAACGGGGCGGAGATCGAAGTGTCCGTTCGAAATGTGGATCGCCAGAACCCCATCGTCGACAAGATGCTTCAGGTAGATTTCGACGGCCTCGACAGTGAGCAGGTGGACTGGAATTGCGTCGCTCGAAAATGCGTCAAGGACCAAAACGTCGAAGTGTTGTGGCTCCTCCCGTTCCATCGAAAGCCTCGCATCGCCCAGTTCCATCTCGACGTCTGCACGGCAATCGCTCAAGTAGTAAAACTGTTCCCGCGCCAGACGGATGACGTCGGGGTTGATTTCGTAGAAACGGTATACGTCACCCGGCATGCCGTACGAAGCCAGCGTGCCGACTCCCAAGCCGACGACCCCCACACGTTTTGGCTGAAGGGGATTGCGTGCTGCGAGAATCCGGCCGACGCCGGAATCGTGACTATAATACGTCGTATGCACTCGACGATTGTCGCCCTGCACAAATTGCACGCCGTGCAATGTGCGGCCGTGCAACAGTTCGCGCCAGTGAAGCTTGGCGGAATTGGTATCGTGATCTTTCACCCTGAGCACGCCGTAAAAGTTGCGAGTTTGCGCGATGATGACATTGCGAGTCTGCGGGATAGTCTTTCGTCCCAGCGATTCCGCAATAATTCGCGCTCGATCGGCGATGACGTTCCTGGTGTCGGGTGTATGCCAGGCCAGAAACGCCGTCAGCACGAGCAACCCAACAATTGGAAATGCCCATAGCCAAGCACGCCGGCCCCGGTAAACAGGTGAGCCGGGGTCACGCCAGTAAATGATCATCAGCAGAACACAGCAGCCGATCATGCCGATTGGTAGTTCGAGGAAGTCCACAAAGATCAGCGGCGCCACAGCACCGACAAACAAACCGCCCGCCGCGCCCCCGGCGGAAAGCAACAAGTAGAACGATGTCAGATAACGCGGGTGAGGCTTCAGGCGAGCGAGCTCTCCATGGCAAAACATCGCGCAGAAGAACAGGCCAGAAAAGAGAACGAGCACCTGAAGTTTGATGTCAACTCCCATTCCCGCGTACAGAATCTTGGTAATTGTACCCATCGATACAAACACGCCGATGGCATAAATCCTCCGCGTGTACCAAATCTCGCCGTCAAAACAAAGGATGAACGACAATAGATACAGCGTCAGCGGCAAGACCCACAGGAAGGGCACCGAAGCGACATCCATGCAGACCTGATTCGTCGTGGCCAACAGCATCTCAGAGGCAGCCATCGCCAGGAGAAACCACATCACCCGCGTCCCCCACGTTGGTGGTTCACAATCGAGCTCAATGTTCGCGGTCGCCTGCCGCGCCCATGCGTTCCTCACAGCCGATTTGGGCGTCTCCGCGTCCGTTTGTGAAACAATATTGTCGCTCATTGATGCTGTCGCATTCATCGCGCGCATACCGCACCAGGCGCATCCAAGTGCGAAAACGACAAAACCCCAAGACCAATAGCCGGCTTGTTCGCTGGTGGGAAAAGCCGGCTCAATTACGAACGGATAACTCACCAAAGCCAAGAGTGAGCCCAGATTCGACAACGCGTATAGCCGATAGGGAGAACGTCCCGGAAAACTACGAGCAAACCAGCCTTGAAGCAGCGGCCCGGTCGACGACACGACAAAAAAAGGTAGCCCGACACTGGTGACCAATAGAATCACAATTCGAGAAATCGGCTCCTCGGCACCGGTCGGCTTCCAGTTCGAATTGGGCACAATTGGCAATGTGAAAAGGGCCGCTGCGATTAAGGCAATGTGCGTATACAATTGCCAACGCGGCGTGAAACGGGTCGTAATGAGATGTGCGTACAGGTAGCCGCCAAACAACAGGATTTGGAAGAACAGCATGCAGGTTGTCCAAACCGACGGCGTGCCACCGAACCAGGGCAATATGTACTTTCCAATAAGTGGTTGCACCTGGAATAGCAAGAATGCACTGAGGAAGATCGTGGCAGCGTAGCCGATACCAAGTCTGCGGTTGGATAAGGTTTTTGTCATGAGATTGGAAAACCCGGCGCGATGGCAATAATGGCGCGGCCAGCTGTACCGGACTGTGGCCAGCATACATCTGTGAGTCGGCATTTTCGTAGATCACCAGGTTTCTGAACCCAGCTACCCGGATTGCCGAATTGTTTGTGCAATCCGTTCTGACCAGTGAACTTTGCCAGAATTTCGTAGATTTCCTTCGTGCGGGATCAATTTTCACCGCGGGAATGCCGATGAGACAGTTGTTGTTGAGATAGACAGTCTGCGCATGACGTCGCAGGTTCTTCCGAATAAGTAAAGTATGGTAACCTGACAGGGCTGGGTTGCCGGTCATTAGGCCCACCCGTATAATACGGTCACGTGCGGCTTGACAAGTTGGGAGTAAAGGGAACCGGTGTCAGTTCCTCGGAAGATTCTCGTCCTTGGTGCTGTCGACGACCAGAGCAAGCCTTTGGTTGAGCGGCTTGGCGACAGCTACAAGGTTCATTGCACTGAAGCAATCCGTGACGGCCTCCAGGAATTGCGAAACGGGCAATTCTCGGGGGTCTTGTTATTGGGATCGCCCCAGGGTCCCGCTGGTATGCTCCTGGCAGCTGGCGGGATTGTCGAGGAACTTCCCGACGGAGTCGCCCTTCTCGACCCTGAATTACATATTCTGTGGTCGAACCGGCGTCTGGGTGAACTGACCGGACGGGACGACTCGATCCACGGCGGCATTTTCTATGATGCCTTTGGGACTCCGGAAATTCTGGGCCCTGATTTCTGCCCATTTCATACGGCACTCGGTTCGGGAGAGTCAGCTCGCAGTACGCTTCGCGTCGGTGATAAATCGTACTTCGAAGTTCAAGCCGAGCCCATTTTTGAGCAGGACGACGAAATCCCGTCATTTCTGGTCGTCGTCGTTCGAGACGTGTCGGTTGATGTGTTGCAGCGGCAAAAGCTCAACGCCATCTACCAGGCAGGTCTAGAACTTGGCGACCTGTCACCGCAAGAAATCTTGGAGATGACGGTCGGCGATCGGATCGAGTTGCTCAAATCGAAGATCCTTCATTACACGAAAGATTTGCTCGAGTTTGAGACGGTCGAAATCCGGCTGGTTGACAAGCAGACTAAGGCGCTCGAGCCGCTGCTTGCAGTTGGCATGGAGCCCATCGCTTGCGACCGAACGCTGAAGGCCGATCCGCAGGGCAACGGCGTCACGGGTTTTGTAGCCGCCACCGGAAAGAGTTATCTGTGCGAAGATACCGGCAATGACCCCCTCTATCTGCCAGGCGCCCCGGGAGCGAGAAGTTCGCTCACCGTGCCACTTATTCTGCATGATGAGATTCTGGGCACGTTTAACGTCGAAAGCCCCACGCCGGGCGCCTTCAACGAGCACGATCTCCAATTCCTGGAACTCTTTAGCCGCGAAGTAGCCGTCGCGCTGAACACGCTCGAATTACTAGTCGCGGAAAAGATGACGACGGCTACTGAGAACACGGAAAAGATTCTGCGGGAAGTCGCTCACCCCGTTGACGAAATCCTGAATGATGCCGCTCGAATTCTCGAACGCTACATCGGGCATGAGCCAAACGTATCGGAACGGTTGCAACGCATTTTAACTCACACTCGCGACATCAAACAGCTGATTCAAAAAGTCGGGCAAAAGATGACGCCCCAGTTGGCCAATCCCCCGTTGCCGCTACGTCCTCAGCGCCCCAAGCTTGAGGGCAAACGCATTCTCGTTGTTGATAGTGACGAAGCCGTTCGAGCTGCCGCGCACGAGTTGCTTGGCAGATTCGGCTGCGAGGTCGAAACCGCGCACCACGGCGAGGAAGCTTCATTGATGGTGCGAAGTTTCCACTACGACGCCGTCATCGCGGACATTCGGCTTCCCGACATGACCGGCTACGATTGCTTCTTGCTGCTGCGGGGAATCCACGAGCACTTGCCGATTATCCTCATGACAGGATTCGGCTATGACCCGTCGCATTCGATTGTCAAAGCACGCCAGCTCGGCCTCAAGTCGGTGC
>Ga0315336_1006337_pt1 | contig 12180 bp, 5 predicted proteins | sample ASW5metaG_FD_204512 | JGI IMG/M metagenome (GOLD analysis project Ga0315336, IMG submission 204512) | Ammonia-oxidizing marine archaeal communities from Monterey Bay, California, United States - ASW #5 | ecosystem: Environmental > Aquatic > Marine > Intertidal zone | place: USA: California...
CGGCCCTACCGAGTCGCTGATTAGCAGATGTGTCCGCTGTCAGAATCTACCGGCGATACGTCGGTTCGATGTGCACCGGTTTTGCTTGGTGTCGAGACACGCGTCCGCAGGCCTGCCGCTGTCTTTTCTAAGAAATCGACGCGTACGGTCCTGGCCCTCATCATTGGAGACCTGGCGCGTTTCGCGTCGCTGACCGTTCTAGAATGCAGCACGATTCTGCGAGCGCACTGCGATGAGGCGGCGATGTCTGCACCTGGACGTTTGCACAAGCTGAGCACGATTTCCGCGGGTTTGAGCGTACATGTCATGCCCGGAGGCTTATCGGCCAACACCGCTTGAAGTCCGGCACATCGTTTGCCGTACCCGCCAGGCATTCCCGTGACAATGGGTGAGCCGGCAACGGTCCGGCTCTGCTTACGATTCCGGTCGACAGAATGTTGGGACTCACATGCAAATGAAACAACTCTTCCTATCCCGAAGCGGGTCACGACGCCTGGACGGAGACTTACAACAATCCCCAGCTCTACCAATGGCTGCTTCAACAGAAGCGGTCCAACGAGACGCAGGGCCGTCTCAAGTTCGTACCGGCATCTCAACATAGGACAAACGGCCGTCCCGGGCAGTACCGTTCTGCTTTCGGGTGCTGCCGCCAAGATTCAAATTGGGACCGACAAGAGCCAAGCTGAGTAAAACTTAACGGTTAGCCCTTCATTCTGCAGGCACCGGCGGCGGCCAGAGCGGTGTGGCACACCACTTGCGTTTTAGCCTCCATCATCGCCCGGTTCGAGCGATCCGTTTCACTCCTTCCCTTCTTGCTCTCTCGTACTGGAGTCCACTGATGAGACTTACCATTCTTTCTATGTTGGTTGCTTCCCTGTTTCCCTGCCTGGTCGATTCAACCTACGGGCAAGAAAAGTCAGACATTTGGGAGGAGGAGGCCGGCGATTTCCTCAGGGAAGCAAAGTCAGACATTTGGGAGTTGGAGGACGGCGATTTCCTCAGGGAAGCAAAGTCAGACATTTGGGCGGAGGAGGACGGCGATTTTCTCTGGGAAAGCAAGTCAGACATTTGGGAGTTGGAGGACGGCGATTTCCTCTGGGAAAGCAAGTCAGACATTTGGGGGGAGGAGTCCGGCGATTTCCTCTGGGAAAGAAAGTCAGACATTTGGGGGGAGGAGTCCGGCGATTTCATTTGGCGGGAGGAGGACGCGGCCGGCCGATCCAGTGCCGCACCGCTGACGAGAGTTTCAACCAACAACCTGGCGATGAATACGCCATCGGCGACGCGCTGGTTGGCATTCTGCGCGGCCAACCGTTGAACCAGCAAAGCGAGTCGACCGATTCCGCTGGTGGCTATCTGCTGACGCCGGCGCTCTCGAGTCGATTCGTCGACTTGGCTCGTGCGAATTCGGTTTGTCTCAAGACCGGCACACCGACGTTGAACATGGAAGCGCGGGACGTTCGCATCGCGAAGCTGACCGCGGATGCAACGTCCGTATGGCGTGCTGAGGCCGCTGCTGTGCAATCGTCCGAAGTGACACAGAGCCAATGGGAATCGGTGATGGGCACGACTCCCTGGACGGTCCAAATCCCCGCGAAGGAAGGCGCCGATTACCCGACGACCTACGTGCATTGGGACGATGCGATGGAGTTTTGTCGCAGACTGTCGCGCAGGCCCGAACAAAAAGCCGCCGGTCACGAATACCGTCTGCCGACGGAAGCGGAGTGGGAATACGCGTGTCGCGCCGGCACCACGACCACTTATCATTTCGGGGATGATGTTTCCAAGTTGGGCGAGTACGCGTGGTATCGCGGGAACTCCGACAGTGTGGGCGGGCGGTTTGCTCACCGTGTCCGCCAGAAGAAGCCCAACCCGTGGGGCTTGCACGACATGCACGGCAACGTGTGGGAGTGGTGCCAGGACCGGCCGGCAGCCTACGGCACTCAGCGGACCATCACCGATCCATCGGGACCTGGAACAGTCAGACGTCGCGTGCTGCGCGGCGGGTCGTTCGACTCGAACGCCTCGTATCTGAGTTCGGGAGACCACTTCACCTATCAACCCGTCTACCGTTACAACATCAGCGGCTTTCGTGTGGCGACGATTCACCGCTGAGCGAGCTGACTGCCATGCACCCTACCGGCCGCAGTTGGGGCGTTGCGTCCAAAACGCATGCTGCCCATTTCCAAGCTGACCGCCCACTCTCAGAAAACAAAGCGTCACCCGTTCGTCGTGGACATGTTTCTCCAGCTTGTCGATGAGTTGCTCATCGCGCCGGAGTGTCAAACGAGTTAGAGTCATACATTGGATCATGAAAAGAATTCGTGATCTTACGCGGGATGATCGCTCTCGAAACGTCAGTTGTTGGGCACGGGCAGCGGTTGGGCAGTTTCAGCTTCGGGGGAATCTGGCGGTGTTGTCGACTCCGTCGCTGATTAGAGTCACCGCGACCCGGGATTGGGCGACGCCTACTCTTGTTCGGGCACCCGATTCTTCCAGAACAACTCCGCCCAGTCGAGCGCTTGCTCGCGAACCATGTCGCTGATCGTCTTGTCCGCGCGGAGAGTCATGCGAAGTTCTTCAAGCGAGTTCACACGGTCGCGATGCAGCCTCAGCAATCGTCGAGCCTGCGACTGTGCCCGCAATTCCGGCGTCGTCGGTCGCGCGTCCCATATCCTGATGACACTCCCGAGCCGTAACGAAGCGGCCAACCGTGTCCCGTTCGGACTCAATGCCAGGGCGAAGTAATTAAGATCGGGACCTTTCAGACTGAGCATCTCGGTCCACGTGGTCGTATCCCAAAGTTTTATGGTGTTCATACTTGCCGACGTGAACCTCGTCCCATCCGAGCTGAAGGAGATGTTGGTGACGAAATCGGTGTGTCCCTTGATCGTCCGGATTTCCTGCCATGTGTTCGCGTCCCACAATTTCACTTCACCCTCAGCCCGACTTACTGGTTTTAGCGTTCTTTTAAGCCAGTTACTATTACCACTCGCCGACACGAGCATGGTCCCGTCTGGGCCAAACACCACGCTGGTGACTCCACTGGCATGTCCCGTCAACGTGCAAATCTCCTGCCCGCTGGCCGCATCCCACACCTTGACTGACTTGTCGCCACTTGCCGATGCGATCTGCGTTCCATCGCGGTTAAACGCGACGCTGACGACGACGTCGGTATGCCCTTCAAGTGAGTGCGTCTCCTGGCCCGTGGCCGCATCCCACAGCTTGACCGTGTCGTCGAAACCTGCCGAGGCCAGTCGCTTCCCGTCTGGACTGAACGACACGCTCGTGACCGATTCGGTGTGTCCTTTCAGCGTCAGCGTCCCCTGCCCCGTGACCGCATCCCACAACCTGACCGTGCCGTCATCACTGGTGCTGGCGATCCGTTTGCCGTCTGGGCTGAAGCTCACGCCGGTGATTGTACTCGTGTGGCCATCGAGTGTGAGTGTCGCCTGGCCTGTTGTCGCATCCCATACCATAACCGTGGCATCCCAGCTTCCGCTGACGATCCGATTCCCGTCCGGACTAAACGCCACGCTCGTAGCCGGGCGGGTGTGTCCTCCGAGCGTTAGCGGCTCCAACGTCGTGTCCCACACAATGACGGAATTGTCAGAACCTGCCGAGGCCAGGCGCGTCCCGTCCGGGCTGAACGTCACGCTCCTGTAGTGGCCGGTGTGTCCTTTGAACCTCACCAATTCCTGCTCGTTGAGCGTGTCCCACACAATGACGGAATTGTCATAACTCGCCGAGGCCAGTCGCTTCCCGTCTGGACTAAACGCCACGCTATAGACCGAGCCGGTGTGTCCATTCAGCGTCAGCGACTCCTGACCCGTGGCCGCGTCCCAGACCTTGACCGTTTTGTCGTCGCTGCCGCTGACGATCCGCTTCCCGTCCGGGCTGAAACTCACGCTGTTGACAATATCGGTGTGTCCTTTGAGTGTGAGCGTCTCCTGACCGGTTGCGGCATCCCAGACCATCAGCGTGTCGTCATAGCTGCCGCTGACGATCCGCTTGCCGTCTAGGCTGAACGCCACGCTGGTGACCCGATCCGTGTGCCCTTTGAGTGTGAGCGTCTCCTGACCGGTTGACAGATCCCAGACCTTAATCTCACCTGAAAAGCTATCGCCTCCGCTGACGATCCGCTTCCCGTCCGGGCTGAAACCCACGCAGGACACCGAGTCGGTATGTCCTTTCAGCACCAGCGGATCGCTGTTTACGAGCCGATTCCAGTAGCCCCATTCGAAGCCCTTGAGGTGATCGTGGTTGCGGTGCCGATCGAGCAGTTCGCGGAGATGGCCGATGTTGGCGTTTTCCCAGTCGCGCTGCGCCAGCAGCATGTCGGAGTTGTATGCATTCCGTTCCGCCGTCTGCCGTGCTTCGTCAGCCTCGGCGGCCTTATTGTTGGCCGTCTGTTCGGCCGCGACAGCTTTCGTCTCTGCAGTCACGGCCTTCCGCCGCTCTGACTCCGCAATTTGCCGCTCTGACTCGGCCTCTTCCGCTTTGAACCAGGCATAGGTTCCGCCGATGACCGCGAGCAGTGAGAGTGTGGATAGTGAGACGAGGACGGCTCGACGTCGACGTCGGGTGCGCGTGGCTCGCTGCTCGTGATGGTCGATCGACACACGAATGTAATCCGCTGTCTGTTCATTCAGCAGGTGCGCTGCGTCGGTCAGCAGTTGTCGGCCCTCTTCCAGCAACAGACCGGCCGGCAGCAACAGGCTGTTGTCGCGGTCCTGCTGCTCCCACCGCTGCTGGTTTTGTTCCACCCGAGCCCGCAGTCGCAGATGTTCCCGGTTGGCCGCGATCCACTCGACGATGCGGTCCCAGCGACGCAACAGCGCTTCGTGCGCCAGGCTGGCGACGGGCTGGCCGCTCTGACGATCGGTTGCCAGAAATCGTGCGGCGATCAGGCTGTCGGTCAATCGCTGCCGCGACGGCGTGTCCCGCAGTTCCGTCAGAGGCGCCCGTTGACGTACCGCCGCCTGTTCCCCAGCCACATCGATCGTGACCAGCAGCGGCAGGATTTCATGCAGCGCGGCGCGGGTGTCAACATCCAGCCCCTGGAACAGGGCGGCTGCCCGCGTGCCGATGGCCCCCTCCACACCGCCGAGTGCCTCGTACGCGGCGAACGTCAACAACCGGCTCGAGCCCTCACGCTGCGAGTCCAGTTCGGCCAGCGTGTACTGCAGCAGCGGCAGCGCCCCGGGGTCGTGGGCGGCGTCCTGCAGGATGTCCTGGTCCAGCGTGCGGCCGGTCTGCTCGTGTCGCTCGAACTGCAGACCCGCCAGCCGCGCCGGTTCGGTAATCAGCTGACGCAAAGCGTCCACGCCCGGCGGTCGCAGATCAAAGTGTCCGCGGTCGCCCTTCAAATCCAGGAACGCCGGCACCGCCTGCGCATGCGGATAGAAGTCGCTCCGCAGCGTCGCCAGCACCGACACGTGGCCGCTGCGGGCCAGTGCGTCCAACGCCGCAAAGAACACCGTCCGGTTCTCGGCTGTGATGCGGCGATCCGTCCACAGTTCTTCCAATTGGTCCAGTACCAGCAAGACTCGCACACCGCCCTTGGCCGTCGTAGCCGCCTGGGTGAACGCCGGAGCCAGGCTCAGGCGGAACGTGAGCGTCGGGTCCGTTTTCAAACCCGCCGCGATGTCCTCAGGGTCGCTGCCGGTCGTGTCGAGTTCCGGAATGGCTTTGTAGAGGGCCTCGAGCAGCGCGGTACACAAATCCGCGCCGCCCAGGGACGGTACGAAAGGGATCGTCTTCCACAGCTTGACGGAATCGTCGCCGGCATGACGCAGCAGGCTGGCCGCCACACCCGCACGGGCCAGGGAACTCTTGCCCGAACCACTGGCCCCCACGATCACCACGAACGCGCAGCCGGCGCGGTCCTGATCACGCAGCCGTTCGAGCAATTCACAGGCCTCTTCATCACGGCCGTGAAAAATCATCTCGTGATCGACGTCGAACGCTTCCAGTCCACGGTAGGGTTCACCATCCCATCGCGGCGCCGCGTCCGACCCCAGCAGGTCGTCCAGCGCATGTTTCAGATGGGCCCGCAACCGGTCCGCAAAACCAATCGGCTCGCGATAGCTTTGCAGGGCCCGGGTGTTGCGTCCTTCGGAATCGTAGAACTGCTCGCGGATAAACGCCTCGGCGAGCTCGCGTTGATGGATCATCTCCTTCCACTGCGAATCGTCGCTCTCGTGCAGCTTCTGCTTGAAGCCGGCGACGTCGTCACGGGCGTAGGCCAGGATGACCGGCCGTTGCTGGCCGCTCTGTTCGAAAGCGGCCAGCATCAGGTCAAACTCACGTTCGGTGCCGCTGCGGTACGGTGTGCCGTCCGCCCGCGTCCGCGCCGCGCCCAGCGGAGTCCCCAGACGCGACCACAGAATGAAGACCGCGATGTCGATCGGCTCGCGATTCAGAATAAAATCAATGCTCTCCTGAAACGACGCCGTGGCCGGCAGGGCGAGTTCCTCCCACAGCACCGGCTGCAAAGTCACCTCGGGATACCGGCGTTCCAGATCGGCAAGCACCCGACGGGCCTGGTCACGTTCCTCAACCACGTCCCCGGGACTGGAGATGAAGATGCGGACAATTTGCCGGGCGTCGGCCATGAACGGGCTCTCTGTGCAGAACGGTCATTGCGGGCATTGGCGACACGCCCCGTCGGACACAAAACCAGTAGATGCACCCACGTCTCGAAAAGCAATTCTCGACCCGCCGTTTTGTGACGCTTTTCATCGGGCGAGACGTTTTTCAACGCGGGACCGGTGTTGCCAAGCCACAGAGGTTGCGTCCCACTCCAACCGCACAGACCGGTGATTGCCGGTGATCGCAGCGTGGTGAAGGCGTCAATCGCCTGGATTCAGCAAGCCGGAGGTTTTTGAACAGCCAGACCACGTCGCCGGTTTTTCGGTTTGGGTTCTGCATTCCGCCCGGCGTCCCCCGTTTCGACCGGCCAGCGCACATCGCCGCGTTCTTGTTTGATTTCGCACACGCCGTGGACAACGATATACAAGAAGAAACAAATCACGGTGCGACACATCGAAATCATCCCGTATGACCGACCCGGATCCCCTCAAGACGGAATTGGAACAGTACGGTTCCGAATTTCAACCGCCTGCTGCCGATGATCCGGCGGACGCGGCGGATGAGGCACCGCACGAACTGCCCGAGCGGATCGGTCGCTATGCGATCAAAAAGGTGCTGGGCCGGGGCGGGTTCGGACTGGTGTATCTGGGCCACGACGACGAGTTGAACCGGCCCGTGGCCATCAAGGTGCCACACGCCGACCGGATGGCCTGGCCTGAGGATGCCCAGGCGTATCTGGACGAAGCCCGCATGGTGGCTCAGCTGGACCATCCCAATATCGTCCCCGTCTACGACGTGGGCAGTACGGACGCATCGGCCTGCTACGTGGTCTCCCGGTTCGTCGAGGGCAGCGACCTGGCCGCCCGCATCAAACAGCAGCGGCTGTCTCCTACGGAATCTGTCGAACTGATCGCCACGGTGGCCGAGGCGCTGCACTACGCTCACACCCGGGGGCTGGTGCATCGCGACATTAAACCGGCCAACATCCTGTTGGATGCCGACGGCAAACCCTTCGTAGCGGATTTCGGCCTGGCGCTGCACGAAGTGGATTCGGGAACGGGACCCCGGTATGCGGGGACTCCGATGTACATGAGCCCCGAGCAGGCGCGGGGCGAAGGGCACCGGGTGGATGGCCGCAGCGACATCTTCAGCCTGGGCGTCGTGTTCTATCAACTGCTGGTCGGACGGCGTCCGTTTCAGGCCGAATCGAAACAGGAATTGCTGAAACTGATCAGCACGGGGGATGCCCGTCCGCCGCGTCAGACCGACGATCAGATTCCCCGGGAACTGGAACGGATTTGTCTCAAGGCGCTCTCCAAACGCGCCTCGGACCGCTACACGACCGCCGTGGACATGGCCGAGGACCTGCGCGTCTGGCTGCAACCGTTGAGTGGAGCCAGAGCTACAGGCAGCATGGACCGCAGTCAACGGAAATCGCCCGAGCGAGACGATCGGGTTCGCGATGTCTTCATCAGCTATGCAAAAGACGACCAGCCGATGGCGATTCAGTTGTGTGACCTGCTGGAAGACCAGGACATCCGTTGCTGGATTGCTCCCCGCGACGTGCCGCCGGGCGGCAATTACGCCGAAGCGGTGCTGCAGGCGATCGACGCCACGGATGTTACGTTGTTGCTGTTGTCGTCCCACGCCAACGCGTCGGTACACGTCACCCACGAAGTGGAGCGGGCGACCAGCAAGCGCAAACGGATCATCCCGCTGCGTCTGGAGGACATCGAGCCTGGCCCGTCGATGGAACTGCATCTGGCCTCGGTTCAGTGGGTGGATGCCTGGAACGTGCCGTCCGATCAACTGGCCCGCGATTTGGCCCGGCTGTTTCGGGGTGAAATGCACAAGCTGGCCACTCCGGCCACCGCACCGCAGGGGTCCGGGACCTCGCACACACCGGCCGGCGAAACCCAGGTGGCCAGCGAAACGTCGGGGGCCGCGTCCGACTCGGACAGTTCACGCATCAAGATCGTGCCTAAGGGACTGCGGTCGTTCGATGCCAAGGATGCCGATTTCTTCCTGGAATTGTTACCGGGGGCCCGGGACCGTGAGGGATTGCCCGAGGGCCTGCGGTTCTGGAAAGATCGCGTCGAAGAGACGGATGCTGACGAGACCTTCGGTGTCGGCTTGATCTACGGACCCTCGGGCTGCGGCAAATCGTCGCTGGTCAAAGCGGGTCTGCTGCCGCGATTGTCCGAGGACGTGATCCCCGTGTATGTGGAAGCCACCGGGCGGGAGACCGAAACGCGCCTGCTGAACACGCTTAGAAAGCGCTGTCCCGGTCTATCGGACGAGTTCGACCTGACCCAGACTCTGACCGCACTGCGGCGGGGCGACGTGGTCACCGATGGCCGGAAAGTGCTGATTGTTCTGGATCAGTTCGAGCAGTGGCTGCACGCCAACAAAGACGAACAGGACACCGACCTGGTGCAGGCCCTGCGCCAGTGCGACGGCGGCCGCGTGCAGTGCATCGTGATGGTGCGGGATGATTTCTGGCTTGGGGTCAGCCGGTTTATGCGAGAGCTGGAAATTCGACTAGTCGAAGGTCAGAACAGCGCATTGGTGGATCTGTTCGACCCCGCACACGCAGCAAAGGTACTGGCAGCCTTCGGTCGAGCATTAGGAAAGCTACCGGAAAGATCCGTTGATACGACAAGGGACCAGACCGAGTTCCTCAGCAAATCCGTCTCTGGTCTCAGCGAGGACGGAAAAACCATCTGCGTCCGATTGTCCCTGTTCGCCGAGATGCTGAGGGGCAAGCCCTGGACTCCAGCGACGCTGAAACACGTCGGCGGTACTGAGGGCATTGGCGTCACGTTTCTGGAAGAGACGTTCAGCGCGTCCACTGCACCACCCGAGCATCGCCTTCACCAGAAAGCCGCCCGTGGTGTTCTGAAAGCCCTGCTGCCCGAATCGGGCACCAACATCAAGGGACACATGCGTTCCTATGGCGAGCTGCTGGAAGCGTCCGGCTATGCACAGCGGCCACGGGATTTCGACGACCTGCTGAGGATGTTGGACAGCGAAATCCGGCTGATCACCCCCACTGATCCTGAGGGCGTGGAGTCGGACGACGACGAATCGATCACACAAACCGAGGCCGGTCAGAAATACTACCAGTTGACGCACGACTACCTGGTGCCGTCTCTGCGAGACTGGCTGACCCGCAAGCAGAAGGAAACCCGCACGGGCCGGGCCGAGTTGCGGCTGGCCGAGCGATCGGCCCTGTGGCACGCCAAGCCCGAAAACCGGCATCTGCCGTCGCTCATGGAGTGGACGAGCATCCGTTTGCTGACGGACAAGCGCAACTGGACCGCGCGGCAACGGACCATGATGCGCAAGGCACGTGGGATTCACGCAGTGCGCGTTGCTGCGGTTGCCGTCGTTCTGGCCGTTGTGAGTTGGGCCGGTTATGAGGTGAACCAAAACAATCTACGGGGCCGAACTGAGACCGCCGTGTCGGCGATGAGTACGGCGCGGGAAATCCTCGTGCCGCGTGCAATCGACGACCTGAACGCGTTCCCACCTGACATGGTCCTGGCGGAATTGCGGCGGCAATTTGCGAGTGCCGACGATGCCAGAAAACTGGCGTTGGGCTATGCGATGGCAGGTTTCGGCGACGTGCGGGTTGATTTTCTGGTCTCCCGGATCGAATCCGCATCACCCCAGGAATTCGAGAATTTTCTCACGGCTCTGAAGCAGTCCCGTCCCGAAGCGTTGGCCGCGCTCACTGCGGCCACGAGTACGGCCGAAAGCAACCAGGAGTGGCGGCACAAGGCGCGACTGGCCATTCTGGCGCTCTACCTGAATTCCCCCGCTTTGGCTCAGGACATGTGTCGCTTGCGTCGTGATCCGGTCCAGCGGACATGGTTCATCGAGGAATTCCCGACCTGGCACGGCGACCTGGACGTATTGGCCACGTTGCTCGCCGACAGTCCTGACAATGCGTTTCGCTCGGCCATATCGCTGGCCGTGGGCAGCATACCGGTGGCCGATGTTTCGGCACAGGACAAACAGCAATGGTCAAGCACGCTGTCGAACTGGTACACGGCGGAATCGGACACACTGAGCCACAGTGCTGCGGGCTATGCTCTGCGGCGATGGGGTTCGCCGTTACCCGAGATCAAGCCTTCCACACAACCCGACGAGAACCGCGACTGGCATGTGAATACCGTGGGCATGACGATGCTCAAGATCCCCGTCGGCACATTTGTGCGGAAAGATATTAGAGTCAGTGATGCGGTGGATCAGACGGTGACGCTGACTCGTTCGTTTCTGTTGTCCGATGGTGAGGTCACCCGGGCTCAATTCCAGCGGTTCATGGACGATCCCGAATATCCGAGTGCAAGGAAGCCACAGGGCTGGGACGGTGCGGATGAAGATAACAGCCCCACCCCCGGGCATCCTGTCCAGGATGTGAATTGGCATGACGCGGTGTTGTTCTGCAACTGGTTGAGCCATCGTGAGGGGCTGGACGCCTGTTACGAGCAAACGGGAGAGAAATCCGCAGACCCCACCTGGCGTATCGTCGCGGACGCCAACGGCTACCGTTTGCCGACCGAAGCGGAATGGGAATACGCCTGCCGGGCGGGAACGGTGACCGAGTGGGGGCATGGAAACGAGGAGTCGTTGCTGAAGGGTTACGGGGTCTATCGCGCCAGTCGTACGGAACGTCCCGGAAGCAAACTCCCCAACGCCTGGGGCCTGCACGACATGCACGGCAATGTGTGGGAATTGTGCCAGGACTGGTATGGCAAATTCGGGACACAGACAACGGTCAGTGATCCGATGGGGCCTCCTCAAGGCTCCAGCCGTGTGTTGCGTGGCGGGTCGTTCTCCATTAACGCAACGAATCTGCGTTCGGCGCTCCGCAACCTCAATCCTCCCGTCTTCCGTAACTACAATTATGGTTTTCGTGCGGCGAGGACTGACCGCTGAGCGGCTTTACAGCTTTACCCCTACCCGCCGCAGGCGGGTCGAAAATCGAGAATGTCGACCTGCGGTTGTTCAACGAACGCACGACGGCGTTCGTCCACAACGCCATCACCGCATCAGCCGACCATCACCCACCGTACGCATCCCACAGGTCGTCCAGGTCATCGCAGTCGGCGAGTTCACCTGGTCGATGGATGGCCTGACCGGTCACGCAGAAGTAGCGACGCTCGGAATAGATCTCGATGCGATCACCGCGACGGCCACAGGTGATCCTGCCGCGGACCCAGATCTTGACTCCGGTGCCCGAGGGTGAGATCTCGGTGTAGCTGTCCAATTCCTCGATGATCTGCACAGCCACGGGATCAACCACAACTCCGTCGACCACGCATCCGTCGAGGTCCACACCTGCAAACGGATCGTCGGCTGTGAACACGAAACCGAGACCCGAGTGCCAGTCGGACATGTTGGCTGCGGCTTCCGAAAAACCCGCCCAGGTCCTGGGATTGGTTGTCGAGGCGTACCTCGGAGAGCGCCACGGATCGATGGGCAGCTTATTGCCCTTCTGATTGCGCCACAGGATCCACTGCTGCCAGGCCATCAATTCGTCGGGCACGTACAAAAACTCACGCCGCTCGGTATGGCTCC
>Ga0315336_1006338_pt1 | contig 12179 bp, 18 predicted proteins | sample ASW5metaG_FD_204512 | JGI IMG/M metagenome (GOLD analysis project Ga0315336, IMG submission 204512) | Ammonia-oxidizing marine archaeal communities from Monterey Bay, California, United States - ASW #5 | ecosystem: Environmental > Aquatic > Marine > Intertidal zone | place: USA: California...
TTTACAGCAATGCTATGATAGCCGTGGAACACGTTGACACAAGCGGGACGAGGGCGTACATATATTTCATACTTGACAATCTTCGAGGAGGATTAACCAATGATCAGATTCATGAGAACCGCTGCCCTGTTGGCAGCATTGCTACCCGCCGGGATCGTGACATCAGTTGCGGCGGACGAAACGATCTTATTTGCCACTGAAGCCGCGTTTCCACCGTTCAACATGCGGGCGGACGATGGGTCCATCATCGGGTGGGAAATAGAACTTGGCATGGCGATGTGCGAAAGGGTCAATCTAAAGTGCGAATTCGTCGCGCAAGAATGGGACGGAATGATTCCGGGTCTTCTGGCGAAAAAGTACACTGCGATCTTCGGCGCTATGCAAATAACGGAGCAACGATCAAAGGTCATCAACTTCACGGACAAATACTTCAGGGCCGTAAGTTCCTTCTTGGCAGCCGAAGGAACGGAGATAGATTTTGACGACAAGAAGCTAGGTGGGCTAGCGATTGGAACGTATCCCGGCACAACCCAGTGCTTTCTGGATGCACATTATCCGGATGCCAACTACCGAATATACAAGACTGCTACGGACCTGGCCCTTGATCTCAATGCGGGCCGTATAGACGTCATGGTGGGGCAAATCATCCAAGCGGACTCTGCCATTATTCGCGAGTATCCGGAGAAAAATTACGTGTTTATCGGCGAGGCGGTGGAGTACTGGGACACCGCGAATTGCTTTGGTCCGGGAGGCGGAATTGGTGTTCGGAAAGAAGATAAGGAGCTTCTCGCACTTCTCAACAAGGCGATCAAGATGGTGCGAGATGACGGAACCTACGAGAAACTCTCGGTGAAGTACTTCGGCCGCGACATCTATGAGTGATTTACCACGTTCCCGGTGCGCAAGGAAAAGTTTTTCTGTGAATCCAGGAAAAAGATGAACTAAATCTTGGAAGCCGTTGTTCAATACTGGCCGTTCGTCATCAAAGGTCTTTGGGTGACGATCGGCCTTTCTTTGTCATCAATTGGTCTTGCGGTGGTTCTCGGTCTGCTCGGTGCCTGGGCCAAACTCTCCAAGAGTCGGCGGCTTCAAAAGCTGGCGGGGTTATATACAACCACGGTTCGCGGAATTCCGGACTTGGTCCTAATGTTGTTCGTATTCTACGGCGGACAAACGTTACTAAACGAGCTCGGGGAGGCGAGTGGACTGTGGACGTATGTCGAGTTGAGTGCGTTTACAACCGGGGTCATGGCAATCGGTTTCATATTTGGTGCCTACATGACCGAGACGTTTCGTGGGGCGTATCTAATGATTGCACGCGGACAGATCGAAGCCGGAATCGCGTGCGGCATGAGCCGTTGGATATTGTTCAGCCGCATTGTTTGGCCCCAGATAGTGCGATACGCCTTGCCGAGTTTCACCAATAACTGGCTAACATTGCTGAAAACCACCGCCCTGGCATCCATAATCGGTCTAGAGGATATTGTTTACACCGCAGTTTCTGCCGGACGCGCGACTCAGGAGCCGTTTGCCTTTTTGCTCACGGTTTTCTTCATCTATCTAGGTCTTACCGCAATTTCTGATGTCTCTCTCCGCGCGGTAGAGCGCAAATACAGCGCGGGCATGCTCAAAGGGGTTTAGCTTTGGACACCTTTGATCTCATCGTTGATGCGTTGCGCGATTTTTCCGATAACCATTCACCGATCCACTTCATTCTCATTTTCGATGAGTGGAAGCTGTTCCTGCGCGGTGTATCCAACACCATCGTGCTCGTCGGGATATCACTAGTCAGCGGTGGATTGCTTGCGCTTCCCATTGGCGTTTGCCGTGCTTTGCGCGTGCCAATATTGAACGAAATCGCCTACGCGTACATCTATGTTGTTCGTGGTACGCCACTACTGATTCAGCTATACCTCATTTACTATGGCGTAGGTCAATTCGAGTTCGTTCGTGACTCGTTTCTCTGGCCGTTCCTCAGGGAACCTTGGTGGTGCGCATTAACTGCCTTCACGATCAGTACCTCAGCGTATACGGCCGAGGCCATTCGAGGTGGACTCGAAGGTGTACCAAAAGGCGAGGTAGAGGCTTGTATCGCAGCTGGCATGTCGCGCCTGCAGGCACTTCGTAGGGTAATAGTACCGAGCGCCTATCGCCGCGCGCTGCCTGCTTATGGAAACGAAGTAATTTTTCTCATTCATGCGAGCGTCGTTGCTAGTACGGTGACTGTAATTGACATCGTGGGCGCTGCCCGACATTTCAACAACAAGTTCTTCCTGGCATATGAAGGATTCATTGCAGCAGCGATTTTGTATCTGATTATTGTCTACCTCTTCACTCTCGTCTATCGCCGATTGGAGAATAGGTGGCACCGACATTTGCGTCCAATTGAAGCCTAGTTTCAGTAATCAGAGATGCGATCTCATGGATCGTCACTACCGGGCGTCTGTAACATGTAGACATCGGCGTTTGATGCTCGAAGGAACGCAACGGCAAGGATCCCGCCAATTTGCGACTGATGCGGTTGACGTACTAGCGATTGCTTTGTTGCGTGAGTCTGTGCACTTCGTGTTCCGGTGCACTACATCATTGGCCTCATGGAGTTTTGAGAGTCGAACATGCCAAAGGTAGGCATGCAGGGTATGGATGGTTTTCATTGCGGGTGGCGGCTCGGAGGCCATTGCGGAGGCTCTGGAGTCGGGGATCCAAGATCGGGGGTTTCCCGCCGAACTGACTCGTGTACACTGCTTCCGCCGGTGCAACAATAGGCCGACATTGCGTATCGAATAGGCCGACACGACGTATCGTGGGCAGGCCGTTCAGACACCGTGTCACTCTTAACGACGTAAAACCACTACTCGACGAACTGGAGCCCACATGAACTCACAAAAGTCCCCGACAATCTTCGAACACCTGGGTGTCAGGCCGGCCATCAACGGCTGTGGTGTCTACACCGATCTGGGCGGTTCACGGCTCTCGCCGCGCGTCTGGCTGGCGATGGAGGAGGTCAACCGGAGTTTCGTCGACCTGCCGGTCCTGCTCGACCAGGCCGGTCAGCGCATCGCCGATCTGCTCGGCGCTGAATCCGGCATCGTGACACCGGGCGCGGCGGCCGCTCTCATGCTCGGATCCGCCGCCAGCGTCGCAGGCACCGACGGCACCGTCTCGGAACGCCTGCCCGACGTGAGCGGCCTGGCCAGCAAGGTGCTCATCCAGAGCGGACACCGGTACAAGTATGACCGTCAGATCAGCATGACGGGCGCCGAGCTGGTCGAGGTCGGCAGCGCGAATGGCACCCGGCCCGATCAGATCGAAGAAGCCGTCGACGACGACACCGCCATGGTGCTGTACCCGGCTCATAAGGAGTCCAAGCCGGGCTCGGTCCCGCTCGCGACCGTTGCCGAGATCACACGCCGCAAGGGGGTACCGCTGTTCGTTGACGCCGCGTACCAGAGCTACCCGCTCGACGTGCTGCCCGGATTCCTCGAACAGGGCGCCGATCTGGTTGCAGTGAGCGCAAAGTATTTCGGCGGCCCGAATGCCGGCGGCTTCATCGTCGGTCGCGCGGCGCTGATCGAGGCGGTGCGCAACGTCTACTTCACCCGCTACGAATCCGGCGCCTACCTCAAGTACGGCCGGCCATTGAAGATGGACCGACACACCGTGGTCGCGGTGGTGACGGCATTCGAAGACTGGCTCTCGATGGATCACGACGAGCGGCTCGCCGCCTGGCGCACCCGCACCGAACTGCTCGCCAGCGAACTCGGCGGTCTCGGTGGTGTCACCCCGAAGCCGATGTACTTCACGCTCGACGAACGGGTCGTGGACGAACCGGTCAACTGCGTCGTGCTCGAGTTCGACTCGAACGGTGCTTCGAGTGCGGACCGGCTCGCGCGCGACCTCGCCGCCGAAGATCCGCAAATCCTGACCATCGCCGAGGGTGAGATCCTCATCGTAGTCGTCGAAGAGATGACCGATGAAGAGACGCGTTACGTCGCCGGTCGAATCCGGGCACTGGTCAACGCGAGCTGAGTACACCAGCCGCGCTCAGCGCTCGACCGACACCTCGTAACCCTCGACATGACGGCGGTCATGACAGGACTACGGGAAGGGGAACTGCTTGGTCTTCAGTGGGGGGACATCGACTGGAACTCACCAACCGTTCGCGTGCGGCGTCAGTACACCAACGGGCGATTCTCGGTGCCGAAGTCGAAGCTCTCGCGCCGAACAGTCAACTTGCCGTCTGGGCTCCTTGACGCCCTTCGAGTTTGGCGACTCAAGTGTCCCAAAGGCGACCATGATCTCGTTTTCCCGAACGGCAAGGGGAATCCTGAAAGCCACAGCAATTTGCTCCAGCGCGGGTTCTATCCAGCCCTGAGGAGAGCCAAGCTCAGGAAGATCCGCTTCCACGACTTGCGACACACCTTCTGTTCGTTGCTGATCAAGAACCGAGAACCACCGCAAGACCAATTGATGACAAAGAAAGGCCGATCGTCACAGCAAAGGGTTGGCCATAAACTCTTGGCAGACCACGTGTGATGGAGCGAGCTTAATTTCAGCGAGGATTTATGATCTGGAAAGTTTATTTATCTGGTGAGATTCACTCAGATTGGCGTCAGCAACTGATCGATGGAGCCAAAGCCGACGATCTGCCCATAACATTTACTTCGGCCGTTACCGAACATGAAGCAAGCGACGCGGCAGGCGATCTGCTCGGAGCAGAAGAGAACTCGTTTTGGCGAGATCACAAATCGTCGAAAGTGAACGCGATAAGGATCAAAACACATATTGAGAATTGCGACATCGCGGTCATCCGATTTGGAGAAAAATTCAAGCAGTGGAATGCTGCCTTTGATGCCGGATACTGTGCCGCAAAAGGCAAGCCCTACATAACGCTGCATGACGAGGGCGTCGTCCATGCGCTAAAAGAGGTTGATGCCGCAGCAATGGCCTGGGCAAAAACAACAGATCAGGTGATTAAGATATTGAAGTACGTTACACGGGCTTAAGATGTCGTCTAAGAAGTATCATCGATGCGCCACTATGAACCACTGGAGTCGAGCGCCCTAACTAATCCCGCTTCTTGTCCGAGAATAACTCTCCGCCTTGCCCCCAGTCGGATTGCTCCACATCGGTCAAGATCACATCCACTTCGTCGTGTCTGCTGCCTGCCGTCTCGACAAATGCATCGGTTAATGCGTGCACTAGGTCCCGCTTTTGCTGAGGTGTACGACCGGCAAACATCTGTACCTGAATTAAAGGCATATGATTTCTCCTGTTCTTATCATTTGCTGGAAAGGTGGAGTACATACTCTAGGTTATAGAGGATGTTCATTTAGCGGTCAACCGCGAAATTAACTGGGGAATTTTCGTCTTATCCCATGCTCAATATTTTTAGGCATGATCCATTCCGGCCATGATTTGGCGATCGCCCTGGGGGATCCAGGACTTTTCCTCCCGCTCATATTCATCACCCAGATTTCCCATTACTGTGATCCGCCACATCAACGTGTTAAATGGCGTGGGCGTAGTGAAAACCTTTAACTCCTCACCCGCCATCTCAAACCTTTCCGCCACAGCACTTACCACTTGTATTTAGCGAAGCTTTCAGTATGTCGGCGTGAGAAAACGATAATTGTTATCTGAAGGCGGAACGCATGGCAGCTACTACTAAACTGATCGGGAGTCTCTAATGTCTCTTTTTGAAACCTTTCATGTGGATCTACCTGGACGCTGTCAAACGTTACATGAAAAATTCTCAAAGATTGCGAAGGACAAAGATCTAGAAGTTACCTATACATTGATGCGATTGGGCTGCGCGTTCCTTATGCCTTTTGAGCGATCTGCAAAAAATCATAGGCTTGGACTTTCGGAGCAGAGCCTCTTCGACCTTAAAGATAGATTGGAAATAAATAGCAAATTTGGTGAATCTAGTTATTGCTGCAACTACAACGCCTGGACCTATCACAAGGTTCCGGAACAACAATATCGCGCGGATCTCGATCTTAATACGCTACTACAGGGGGGTGAAGACCTAGGTACAAAAACGGTTAGAGAGGTGCTCTTCATTATTCGGTGTGCTATCGCTCATTCGAACTTACACTTTGCTGCTGAACAAAATAACGAAAACATCCCTCATGATTACAGAAGCATTACTCATATTTTTTTCGGGATACAACCTGCCGACGGTAAGACTGAATATCGTGTAATCGGCAGTAATCCAATTGAATTAAGTAGGCTTTTGGATATTTGGAGCAATAAGCTTAGTGACATTAACAAATCTAGTTACCCAGAAGTATTGCGAGCTCTCGGAGCGGCTCCATGGTCCAAGGTGTTAAAGCCACCCTCAAGTAACGACTTTATTGGTTCAGACCGCTTGTGAAGTAACTTAGGCCTAGACGGTCTCTTAGTTGTCTAGGCGAATCGGGCGGGGCCACTCGCCCTGCTCTACTAACTGCTCAGCCATGGCATGCATTCCGTCAAATATAACTTCAAGGCTTAAGTTTTCTTCGCTCCAACCTTCCTCTACCGAGTTGGCGAAATAATCGCGTAGCGCGAGGCCAATGACTGTACCTAACATCCAAATCGCTGGAGCACGGATATGGCCGATTGAGAGAAATGTTTGGTGGGCTGTTTCTAATTGATTTTGGTAATACTCATCTAGTATCTGCATCGACTCTCCTGGATCGAGTGAATAACCAGACAAGTGTCTGGCAAGGGCAGGATTCTAGGAAACCCAACTGTCGGGAGCATGGCGCTAAATGCCACAAAAATGCCATCTTTAAAGGGGGACAAAAGCGCCTGATCTCGATACTATTTACCTGCGCTGATTTGACTGCTTGCGGGCGCTTTATAAATACCGCTAAAAGGGGTGACAGCCCGTTTTTGTGAAAGCAGAAGCGGGTTTTTTTGTGCCCGCACACCGCCGGTTTAAGCAACAACTTACAGGGCGGTTAACAAATGCTGTTAAAGCGTTGGTTGGTCTGTCTGCCCTGTTAGACCCGCTGGCGCAACACCAGTGACAGGGCAAAGGAGTTAAGACCATGAAGTGTTTTCACTACGAGAAGATGCCGGCCCAGCACGAAATCTATGGGCCGAGCGCCCCGATCGCACCCGCACTTGATCTAAAGAACTGGGAGCAGTGCGCAATTCTTCGGGCAAAGCAGTATGTCTATGTCGGTGTGGGCCGCTGGGGCGGGAGCGATGATGAATCAAGGCGCTACCGGGTCTCTACAAGCCCTGATGGGAGTCTTTCCAAAGACTTTGCAAGCCTTGAAGAGGCGCTTGATTACGCCAATCACCTTGGCAAGGAGGATAAAAAACTGCCCTTTGAACCTTCTTCCGGGGCTTATGTGGGCGTCCGGTTCGGCAAGCACCGCGAAGGCATATCGATTCCTTTAAAGGAGGGCAAATGATGGCGATCCTGTCACGTGAAGAGACAATTGAGCTCTTTAAACAAAGGCCCAAGGAATACCAGGACGGTTTTATCTCGATACCGCTTGGCTCGAGAGAAAGTGCCTCGCCCGAGTGGCCCGATCGCGGTTATCTGCTCGCCCGCAATAACGGCCAAACCCTCTGGCCATACCTTGAAGATTCCTTCGTTCGGGATGGTTATGAGTCTTTATCCCTTGAGCAGCTTGAGGAGGACCGTAATGCCGAATGAAAGTTGGAAAAACGAGCATATAGCCGCCTCACCTCTGCCAATGTGTCCCGATGACTTGCCCCAGCAGCGATTATCCGAGGCGGTATCCATGCCCGATAAGCCCGAGGGGCTTGAGGTCAAGGTGGAGTTCTTGGAGTCTTACCCTCAGTACCCTGTTGGTACTCCTCGAAAACTGCTTTTCCTGGGCGGTGTCGAATGGGCATGGTCACCTGCCAATTCGAGGATCGACAACTACTACCTCAATCCCAAACCTAAGCACTGGATAATCTGGAACCATTGGCTTTATCACCAAGGACGGCCGTGGCGCTGGAATTGGAACATTCTTGCCTGGGCGCCGAGGGTTAGGGGAGATGAGAAGAGCATTGCCATGCATATGCTGAAGGAAGCCTGGGAGGTCGACTGCCGACATCACTTGATCGATAAGTTCCATTGGATCAACTCCACCGGAGCATTCTCAGTCTCTGATCTGCAGACGATAGCCCGAGAGGTCTGGTAACAAACGTTAGCCCCGCGTGAGCGGGGCTTTTTTTAAACTCGAATATCGCGAAAAAATTTTGAGTTGGTCCCAAAACACCTTTAGGGGTGGCCCGATTTCGGGGGTATACCCCCCTCTATCTACAACGTAAACAACCCCCCCCCATAGCGTTGCCAACGCTTCCGAGTCTGTGTTCGCCGCTTGCAGCGATTTCCCACAAAACCTCGCCGTGGGCGCAATTTCGCCAGGATTCTTATCGGCTGAAACGTCCCAACATGTCTCGTTCGTTGTGGGAGTAACGTTATCAATGGCTTAGGAGGACGCTGTAGTTCGCATAATAGGTAAAGTGTAAAGTAGGGGTCGGGTCAATGGGACAGAGTTACACAAAATACTAGAAATAATTTAATAAATGGGACAGGGGTTACCGATACTGCTCGTAGTCTCTCCGTTATGAATCCGAATATCCACTTCTCTTGATGTCATATTTTCCGGTCGGGAAGAGGTTGGATTCATAAACATTCCTGTGGAATTAGTAAATTGTGTTCCAGGACGACTATTCGTTGTGATAGATAGGCAGGCGATTACCCGGAGACCAAAAAAAAGAATGATACGAACCTGTTAGGCAGCAGGCGATTCAGTAGGAATTCAATGTTGGTGGACAGCATGGACAGCAAAACAGCGATTTGGGGAACTTTAATATTTTTCCCCCACAGTAAAGTTCTTTAAAACACGGTTTTGCTGTCCATGCTGTCCAAAGTTACTGCAAACCAAGTCCCACTCGACACCGAACCCCCTCATTTTTCTTGCCGCAAAATCCCTTGTTTTCTAAGTTACGGCCGAACCATGAGCTGGAGTAGATTTCCCTGCCTTCTATTTCGCACCATCTTTTATAATTCCGGTAGAGTTCAGCGACCGGAGTCATTTGGTCTGCATCAGTGACACAGCGGTCTTCAATCCATTCTTTGATAGTGTCCATATCGGTACGGTAGTTGTGCGTTGCAGCCTTAACCTCTGGCGGTGCGTTTAGCCCCTCGATGCACCATTGTCGACATCCCATAATCATCCAGGAAAAGATTCCAGTAAGCTCAGACTTAAGGGTATCTGCAAGGCCTCGATCCCGCTCGTGATCCTTGAACGCTCGCTCAAAGGGAATCAGTATCAGCCGCCGCCATATAGCGTGATCGGTTCCCCGGATCACAGGCTTATGGTTCGTGGCCAGCATTAGCAGAAATTCTGGAGTGAACTCAATCCCTTCTTTGGCGTACAGGCCTCTTGCGTAAATCGTATCCCCACCCGAGATCATCTTAATCAGACTTTCATCCAGTACATCTCCCTCGCCACTCTCAACAGCGACGGCGTAACGTGCTCGGTACAGTCGCACTAGATCATCTCTAGGGCCACCCGCACTTGCCTGGCGTGTTGAAACTAGTGATGCTGGATCAATCTGTCGAGCATAATCGCCAAGAATCCGTTGCAGTGTTGTGACAAAAGTTGACTTCCCATTACTACCGGTACCATAGAGAATCGCTACCATCTGTTCAGGATTGCCGCCCCACAAGCTATAACCTGCGAGTCGCTGGAGAAAGTTGGCTAGTTCCAGATTTCCGTCCATTATCTCGAGAACGAAATCTTCCCACCGGGGGCATTGACTGTTCGGGTCGAAAGGGACGGCGGTGGTTTTGGTGATAAAGAAGTCTCGGTCAGGAGCGACTAGTTTGGCAGTAATTAGATTGACTGTACCGTTAGGTACGCCAAGGAGGTGCGGTGTTCTATCTAGATATTCACTTGCTAGGTGAATTGGTTGGGACTTGCTAGCGAGATTCGTCATTGCCTCAATTCTTGTCTTACTCTGACTAGTCATTCCCCACTTTATGATTTTTGCGCGTCGATCTTCGTCGTCTGCGTCTTTAGATTCTTTGTAGATCGAACAGACAGCATGACGTGCAATTTCATAAACATTGGGTAAGACATCCCAGCGTTTGCCTGACCAGGAAATCCATTTTTCTAGGCCGGATACAAAACGAACATTCCCCTTGGTTATGTCGGCAAATCGTTCGGTGTTACCTACATCGGTATGAAGTCGACGTTGTAGTGAGTACTCTGAGAGGCTCTTGAGCGTTGCCTCGAGAACATCACGGGGGAATGACTGAGAGGGGGTTTCTCGATTTAGTCCCGCCATCCAGTAGAGTGTGCCGATGTTGATACCGCCTTCAACACTGAAACTCTCCCACTTATGTCGGCATTCCTCTTCGCCAGGATACTTGTCTCCCAAGGCTGACCAGTCGTTAAAACGGTGAAAGGCGCTCTCATCCCCAGTGGACTTAAGCGCCATGCCAACCCGGATCCAATCGTCGTACCCGCAGTCCGGATCAAGGCGCTTGAGTGCCTTATCTACATCCTCGCTGGCAACGGTCGGAAAAGGCGAGACAACAGCGAGAGACTGGTGCTGATAACGCTCAACCAAACAATCTATGCTCTCCTGGATATTTTCTAGAGCAAAGGGTGTCTTCTCAAGAGAGTTCCCGGTAATGGTGACGAAACGCTTCTCGCAATAGATCTCAAGGCCAACTTCAGGGCGGATCAAGGCTTTATCGAGGCTGGCGTATCCAAAAAACCGAAGACCTCGCCCGCCGGGACTGATCTCGAAATAGGTCCCAAGAGACGAAATCAGTTCAACGGCCAGCTCTGAGAATTTTCCATCAGCTTCAATACAGCCATCTAGGTCTCCTCCAATAATTCCAAGGTCCCGCCCTAGGGAGAAACCGAGTCCGCTGATGTCTTGTTTAGATAAGGCGTAGTCGTGCGCTTGGGCAAAGCCCGTCAGAAACCGAGGATCTGTGGCATTGCAGGAGCGGCCAGTTAAGGGACTTACCGGGATCTTGTCAGCCTTCTCGTTGCCCCGGGGCTTTGCCCGCCAGACGAGCCAGCGGGGAATCTCAACAAGGGCTTTTGGGACCTGCCAGTCACCGGCTATGGATCTGGCGTATGGCTTGGGTAGAGAGAGGCTTAAGGAATTCATGAGGACTCCTGACACTGTTCTATCAGTGCGCGAATTTCCTCGGCTCGCCAGACGGTAACCCCAGGAGATAGTTTCAGCGATTGTGGAAATCGACCTGATGCAACACCAGCCCACCAGGTGGACTTGCTAACGGGAATCAGTGGGGGGATTGGTGGGTCGGCTTTAGGGTTGCCGATAATCTGTGTTAGACGAAGAAGTCCGGTTTCGGGAATGGAGCGATTCATACGATTTAACCTCAAGTGGTATTGATTAGAACCGCTCTGGATTAAATAGCAGGAGTAGGGCGGACAGACAGCCGGGGGGGTTATGTCCTAGCTAGGACCGCATATTTACTGGGTTTTTTGGTTCCTCCATTTCCTCTGCTTTTTATACTGCCTACCAGACGCCCGCATTCGGCTTGTGATCCGGCTAACGGCAACCTCATCAACGACCTCAGGATGGCGCTCATGCCAGCGTCGTGCAGTCCTATCACTGATTCCATAGGCGAGCGCAACAGTCCGCTTCGGTCGATTGTCGACTATCGCACCTTTAGCAACTGCATCCAGATAGCAAACGGCATCCAATCGCAGCCCCTCGAGGAATGGATGTTTCAGCGGTTGCTTTCTTCGAGTCAGGCGTAGATCACTCGGCAACAGAAAAGTTTCATCCTGGCCCGCTTCGAGTGCTCCCATTGCCTCGGCAAGTTCAAACGCAACGTCCCCAGGCAGCCTGTTATCTCCTTTAGCAGCCATCCGCAGTAAGGCAATGGTCGATTCTCGAAGCTCCTTTGCTACTGCTTCTGGGGGTTTAAGTGAATCACCGGCTTGAGCCCGCCATTTGTCTTTAGCACTCGACCATCGCTTGTAGTGGTCAGGCATAGCAAGCGTCGCTTTAACCTGACTCGAGTTCGGAAACGACCCTGTTCAACTCTTCGGCAAGAAAAGAGTCAGCAGGGTTGGAAAGGAATGCATCGGCTAGAGCACGGTAATACCACAAGGATCCTTCTTTTTTGCCAGTGAAACGATCCCAGATTGCTTCACCTATGT